>Ga0213872_10000847_pt1 | contig 22119 bp, 17 predicted proteins | sample VelepicomBERX_R2_FD_160071 | JGI IMG/M metagenome (GOLD analysis project Ga0213872, IMG submission 160071) | Rhizosphere microbial communities from Vellozia epidendroides in rupestrian grasslands, the National Park of Serra do Cipo, Brazil - RX_R2 | ecosystem: Host-associated > Plants > Roots >...
ACTCAAAATACTGACTTGTATTTCTTCGTGAGCATTTGATATTTTAAGTTTCGCGGAACAAGTTCCGCGCGCACTTCCATCAAACGCCCACACTTATCGACTGTATATTTTTAAAGAGCTTTACTACTGCTGCGAAGCGTTGTGTTCGATCAGCACAGAAGCGAGATTATGAAGCGTTTCGTTTATCTCGTCAACCCCTCGTTTTTCGCTGCCTTATTTGCTGCAAATCGCGAGGGACCGAACTATAGCAAAGCCTGCGGAGTTTGCCAAGTCCCTGGCATCGCATTTGCTTATGTACGGTATAGCAACAGCCCGCAGCCTCGGCTTTTGCTCAGTTTCTGCACAGGTGCTACATTATGGAACACCCTTGCAGGCAATAGAGCCGCACTATAGCGGCCGTACGAGACAAAGAGAACAATATGGATCACAAGATTGCTCCAGATTTGAACAGTTTGCCTGCAAGCGGCGCCTGGGCAGACAACCTGCATGTCATGATCGAAACCTCGCACCAGCGCTCACAAGACTATGGGCTGAGCCGGGAATGCTGCCCGGACTTCAACCCGCTGGCCGGCAAAGACCTGTCCTTACTGATCGAGCAGAACCGGCTGCTGCACACCCATGCCATTCCAGCCATGGAGACGCTCTACCAGCAGATCATCAACACTCACAATATGGTGCTGCTGACCGATGCCAGCGGCGTGATCGTGCATTCGCTGGGCGACGCCGACTTCCTGGAGAAGGCCGACCAGGTGGCGTTGCGTCCCGGTGTCGCCTGGTCCGAGCAAATGCGAGGCACCAATGCCATCGGCACGGCCATCGCCGAGGGTGCCCCGGCGCTGGTGCACGCGGACCAGCACTTCCTGGCGGCGAACCACTTTCTGACCTGCTCCGCCGCGCCGATCTCTGACCACCTGGGCAATGTGATCGGCGTGCTGGACGTCTCCGGCGACAGCCGCAGCTACCACCGCCACACCATGGCGCTGGTGCGCATGTCGGCGCTGATGATCGAGAACCAGCTGTTCTCGGCCACCTTTGAGGACTCCATCACCCTGCACTTCCACACGCGACCCGAGTTCCTCGGCACGCTGATGGAGGGGATCGCCTCGTTCAGCCCCGGCGGCCGCTTCCTGGCGGCCAACCGCAATGGCCTGTTCCAGCTGGGCCTCTCTTATTCCGCGCTGAAGTCGCATACCTTCAGCTCCCTGTTCGGGCTGCCGGTGTCGGCGCTCTACGATCACTACAACACCGCCACGCCCGGCCTGCTCAACCTGTGCATGCACAACGGCGTGCAGGTCTACGGCCGCGCGCAGCTGCGCCTGGCGAATACCGTGTTCCAGCAATCGCTGATTCCCGGCCGTGCACCGCCCGCCACGCAGGCCGTCGCCGCCAACCAGGCCGCAGCCCAGAACCGCCGCCTGTCCGGCCTGCGCTATCTGCGCACCGGCGATCCGCAGCTGGAACTGGTGATCGAGAAGGTCACGCGCGTGCTAGGCAAGGACATTCCCATCATGATCATGGGCGAGACGGGCACCGGCAAGGAGCTGCTGGCCCAGGCCATCCACAATGATTCGCCGCGCTCCCAGCATCCCTTCGTGGCGGTGAACTGCGCCTCCATTCCAGAGACGCTGATCGAGTCGGAACTGTTCGGCTACGAAGACGGCGCCTTCACCGGCGCGCGCAAGAAGGGTTCGACCGGCAAGATACTGCAGGCTAACGGCGGCACGCTGTTCCTCGACGAGATCGGCGACATGCCATACAGCCTGCAAGCGCGCCTGCTGCGCGTGCTGCAGGAACGCATGGTGACGCCGCTGGGCAGCGACAAATCGATTCCCGTGAACGTGGAACTGATCTGCGCCACCAATCACAATCTGCGTGAGCGCATCAGCCAGGGCATGTTCCGCGAGGATCTGTACTATCGCCTGAACGGCCTGGTGGTCAAGCTGCCGCCGCTGCGCGAACGCACCGATCTGGAAACCGTCGTCCGCAAGATCATCGCCTCCGAGTCGGCGGCCGGCCGGTATGACGTGTGCGACGACTTGATGGCCATGTTCCATCGCCACCGCTGGCCAGGTAACTTCCGCCAGCTCACCAACCTGCTGCGCACCGCGATCGTGATGGCGGGCGATGAGCCGGAGATCGGCCTGCGCCACATGCCGGATGACTTCCTCGACGATATCGCACAGACCGAGTCCTCCGGCACGGCGCCCGTGCAGCCACAGACAGAAAATGCGGTGCGCATGATCGCCAACGGCAGCAACCTGGAAGAGATGGAGCAGTCAGTCATCCTGCGCACGCTGGAGGCGAATGGCGGCAACGTCTCGGCCACCGCGCGTGCGCTGGGCGTCTCGCGCAATACCATCTACCGCAAGGTACCCAATCTGAAGTAGTTCCGGCTACACGTCTCCCGGGAAATCGGCGCTGCGCCGACGGCGGCCCGCTTTGTCGATCGCCATCAGGCTGACCGCAGGCAGCTGGGCTGCCAAGGCCTGCGCGCGCTCCCATCCCATCACCATGAAGGCTGTCGACAAGCCATCGGCTTGCAGCGCGGTCGGCGCCAGCACGGTCACGCTGGCCAGCTCGGATGGCGAATCGCCGGTGGCAGGATCGAAAATATGGTGATGGCGGTAGTCCGGCGTAAAGGTACACTCATAGTCGCCGGAAGTGGCGACGCTGCATCCCTGCGCATATAGCGTGGCGGCCAGCGCCCCCTCGTTACGCGGATCGCGCACACCAAGGATCCAGGGATGACTGGCTGCTTTCTGGCCGCGCGCGATGAATTCGCCCGTATCGAGCAGCGCATTGCGGATTCCATGCGCCTGCATCGCCGCCAGGGCCTGATCGGCCGCATAGCCTTGCGCCAGGCCGTTCAAGGTCAACGCCATGCCGGGACGCAGAAAACGCACGCAGTCGCGGTCGAATTTGAGCTGCCTCCAGTCGACCAGTGCCTGTGCAAGGCGCCGCTCCGTCTGGCTGGGCAGCCGGCCCTCCCGCGCGGCACTGGAAAAGGCCAGCCATAGCGGCTGCGTGGTGATATCGAACGCGCCATCGCTCTGCGCCGACAGCTGTGCCGCCATGGCCAGCACTTCCAGCAGGCGCGGATCGGGCTTGCGCAGCACGCCGTCGCGATTAAGCTGGTACACCTGGCTGTCGGCGCTGTAGATGCTCATCAGACGGTCCACTTCCAGCGCGGCCTGCAGGCCATCACTGATCGCCCGTTGCGCAATCTCCGCATCCGGATGTGCTACCGATATCGAGATGGTGGTACCAAAGGCCAGCGCCGCACCGCTATGCACCGGCTCCTGCCGCGACTGCACGCTGCCCGCCACACCGGCCAGTGCGCCAATGGCCGTGGTGATAAAAGTCCTTCGCTTCATGCGACGCTCCTGCTTAGTTTGATCTCGATGATGCGCATGGCGCACTTTTGTTCGCTCTCGTAGATCGCTACGCAATCCAGGCACTGGAAGCATTCGTCGTAGGCGACTTTGCCACTGGGCGCGATGGCCTGGTAATCGCAGCGATGGCGGCAGGTCTGGCAGGGCGCGCCGCACTCCCGGTAGCGTGGAATCCAGTTCAGCAGACGGAAGCGCCCCAGCAGCGCCAGCGCCGCGCCAAAGGGACACAGGTAGCGGCAGTAGCTCTTGTAGACCACCGTACTGGCCAACAGCAGTGCGACGGCATATAGCACAAAGGGCCAGCTGCGTACAAAGGCCAGCGTGATCGATGTCTTGAACGGCTCCAGCTCCACCAGCCGGTCAGTCCACTGGCCAGGTATGAAAACGCTGGTGATAATCAGCGCCAGCAGCAGGTATTTGACGCGCTTGAGCTGCGCGTCCGTTTTGCCGCGCAGCCGCAGCTGAGGAATCCGCAGCAGTCGGCCCAGCCGCACCGCCAGTTCCTGCAGAGCGCCGAAGGGACACAGCCAACCACAGAAGGTGCCACGCCCCCACAGCAGCAGCGACACCAGCACGAAGGCCCATATGGTCACCGTCATCGGATCGAACAGCAGGAACTCCAAACTACGTCCCGCCAGCAAGGCTTGCAGCGCACCCGTCAGGTTGACGATGGAGAGCTGCCCCTGCGCGTAATAGCCGATAAAGAGCACCGTGAACAGCAGGTAGGCGCTACGGAACCAGGCCAGCCGCGCGCCCGCGACCAGATGCTTTTGCAGCAGCAGCGCTGCGCCCAGCACCAGCAGGCCCGCCGCGAGGATAGCGATTTCCGCTCGCCGCTGTACCCAGATGCCGCGCCAGGACTTGGACTCCACCTCGGGAAGGATCAGCAACTCCGCCGGAAGGCGATACTGCAGCTTGAGCTCGCGCGTGATGCGCTCGGGGTAGACGATGCCCTTGCTGCGCGTGAGTGGCAGCACGATGTCCAGCGGCTCCACCGGATCCAGCCCGGCCTGGCCGATCACCCGCAGCAGGGTCACGTTATCCGGCTTGAGCGTCACGCCCAGCTTGGCGTCCAGGTCGAGGTCGCGCATCTCGATGGGCAGCTTGTCCTGCCGGAGCAGGATTCGGTCCGGCACACTGCCGCGCACGAAGTCCTCACCGGGAATGCTGTAGCGTCCCGACGAAATGACGATCAGCGCATGATCACCCGGCTCCAGCCGCCCTTGCAGCTTGCGCCAGCCCGCCGCGCTCAGGAGATTGCGGCCAACCGAGGGCACAGACGCCAACCCGAGATACAGGTCGACCAGCGTGTCATCCGGCTGTGCCAGTGCCTGCGGGTCGAGGCCTGCACCCGCGCTCCCGGCAAACAGCTGCTCCGCTTCGCGGTTGCCCACACGCCGGTGCAGCAGCAAACCCTGATCCAGCATCTGCTGCAGCGTCAGCGGACGAAAAGCATCCGGCCTGACGCGTGCGATCTGAGAAGGATCGCGCGCCGCGCCAAAGCCAAGCTTCTGCCGCGCCACCTTGAGCGCCGCCGCCAGCACGGTCTGATTAATGATGCGCACCGAAGCCGTCGCCTTGGACACGCCGTCGATATAAGCATGCGCAGCATCCGGCTCACGTGCATGGCCGCCGCCGATGCTGATGTTCTGCTTCAGCGACAGTCCCTTGAACTGGGCGACAAACTGGCGCAGCGGTGCCTCGCCCAGCCCATCGAGGAATACTGGCTCGTGATGCGACAGCACCTGCACGTCGCTGAACACACCGTCCGGAGTGATCGCCACCAGCAGATTCAAAGGCACACCCGCAAAGCCGGGAATCGGCGCCAGATCGGCCGACTCGAACACATAGCCTACCAGCTCCACCGCCGTGGCGTTCTGCTTGAACAACAGCCACACCGGCAAGTCGGCGGCGCGCTCGCCAACCATCAGCGGCGCAGGAAAGCGCTGCGTCAGGTCGGCGCGCGTGAGGACACCGGCATCCGCCGGCGCTATCACCAGCAACAGCGCAAGCAGCAACGCAATCATCGTCAGAAGAAGATGATGCCGCCCAGCGAAGCGCCGTTCATCTTGCCATCGCCGCCGCTGAAGGCTTTGGAACGGGTCTGGCCGACCTCGCCCACCAACGTGATTGCGCTGGTCAGCTGGTAGTACATGCCAAGCGTCAGGTTGGCGTTCGATTTCAATCCGCCGGTGCCAGCGGTGTTGTCGTCATTGCGGCTAATGCCGTAGCTCAGACCCAGCTTGACCTTGTCGGCGGTCTTGTAAGTCGCTTGTGCAAACCAGGCCTTGGACTTGGTGTCGCCCTGGTCGGCGTCGGAAAGAATGCCCAGGCCTTTGCCGCCCTGGAAGTTGACCAGCACATTGACCGGGCCATCACCGTATGAAGCACCCAGCTCCACGCCCGACATCGTAAAGTCGCTCACACCCGGCACGGTGGCCTCGAATTTTTGCGTCTTGGCGCCCAGCCAGCCCTTGAAGCCATTGGCCGCGTAGGTCAGCTGCGCCTGTACCTGCGGGCTGGTCTTGGTCGAATACACCGGCGCCGTCATGATGGGCGTGTCGGCCACCGGACTGACCACCGCCGCATCAAAGCTGACGCCGGATGCCGACTTGGGCGTACTGTAAGCAATCTGGCCGTAGTAACCCACATAACTGTAACCCGCACCGATGTGGCCCAGGGTGACGCGGCCGCGCTGCGTCGCCTGCACTGGCGCACCCGCGCCGATCAGGGTCATGTCGGCAAAGATCGGCACATTCCCGAAGATGCCGTTGTCGCGGCCGATCTTGATCGTGCCCATCTCCGCATTACCGAAGGTGAAGTAAGCCTGACGCACATCGACGCCGCTGTTGGCCGCAATCGCGCTGTCGGTGGCGGTGGCGTTGTAGATGCCGATCAGCGCCTTCACATCGTAGTCGCCCTGGTGCGACGAGGCCGACGTCACCAGGCCATTCGGCAGCAGGCCATTGCCGATGGTGGTGCGCTGGTCCTGACCGCCGCAGCCCAGCGCTTTGCCGCCCAGCGCCAGCCCGCCGACCGCGTCGCCGCTGCACGAGACCTGCGTGTAGTAAGCGTTGACGATACCGCCCAGCGATACGTTCCAATCCCCCGCCTTGAAGTCAACCGCCTGCGCGCCCTGGCTTGCCGCCGCAGTGAATGCCCCGAGCATGAGTGCTTTTTTCATTATTATCTCCGTTGATTTATTGTGGTGTGCTTAAAAAAAGGGGCAGCCGGAGCCGCCCCAAAGACTTACGAGGAGTATTACTTCGATGCCAGCTTGAACACCCAGACGGAACCGCCCTGTTCAAGCAGATTGACTTTCTTGGCCACGTCGCCGCCCCACAGCGGCACTGCGCCGCCCCAGCCGGAAACCACAGCCACGTACTGCGTATCGCCGTCCTGCCAGGTGACAGGCGGCGCCACCACGCCGGAGCCGGTCTGGAACTTCCACAGCTCCTTGCCGGTCTTGGCGTCCAGCGCTTTCAGGTAGCCTTCCGGCGTACCGTAGAACACCAGGCCACCGGCCGTGGTCATCACCCCGCCCCACAGAGGAGCGTTGTTCTTCACTTCCCAGACGATCTTGCCGGTCTTGGGATCGATAGCGCGCATGGCGCCGATGTAGTCGTCGAACAGCGGCTTGATGGTGAAGCCCGCGCCCAGGTAAGCGCCGCCTTTTTTGTACGAGATCGGTTCGTTCCAGATCTCCATACCCCACTCGTTGGCTGGCACGTAGAACAAACCGGTTTGCTGGCTGTAGGCCATCGGCATCTGGTTCTTCGCGCCCAGGAAGGCCGGGGCCGAGAACACGGTGCTGCCCTTCTTGCCCTCTTCACCCTTGGTCGGATCGCCTGGGCGATTCGCTGGAATGAAGTTCGGACGGCCCGTCTTCAGATCGATGCTGGAAGCCCAGGTGATCTTGCGCACGAAGGGAAAGGCGTTTTCCAGCTTGCCGCTGTTCGCATCGATCACGTAGAAGAAGCCGTTGCGGTCAGCCTTGCCGCCGTAACGCTTGCCGTTCATGTCGAAGGTGACAAACTCGTTGGCGCCGTCAAAGTCCCAGGAATCGTTCGGCGTGTTCTGGTAGGCCCACTTGATCTGGCCCGTCTTCACATCCAGCGCCACCGTCGACGAGGAGTACAGGTTGTCGCCAGGGCGCAGGTGGCTGTTCCATGGCGCCGGATTGCCGGTGCCGAAGTAGGCCAGGCCAGTCCTGGGATCGTAGGTGCCGCCCATCCACGTCGAGGCGCCGCCGGTCTTCCACAGGTCGCCGGGCCAGGTCTTGTTGGTGGTGCCGGAGATGCCGTTGTCGATGGCGTTGCCGTCCTTGTCGTAGCGGTGGCCCATATGGCCTTCCACGGTCGGGCGGCTCCAAACCAGTTCGCCAGTGAGCGGATTGCGCGCTTCCACGCGGCCGACGATGCCGAATTCACCGCCAGAGACGCCGGTCAGCAACAGGCCATCCGCGATCAGCGGCGCCGCCGTCATCGAGTAGCCGGCGGAGTAGTCGTCGATCTTCTCCTTCCACACCACCTTGCCGGTGTCCTGGTCCAGCGCCACCAGCTGCGCATCCAGGGTGCCGAAGATGACCAGATTGCCATACAGGGCGGCGCCGCGATTGACCACGTCGCAGCACGGCATGATGCCGTCCGGCAGACGGTGCTCATACTTCCACAGCTTGGAGCCGGTCTTGAGATCGATGGCATAGATGCGCGAGTAGGACGCCGTCACGAACATCTTGCCCTTGTAGATCAGCGGCTGCGATTCCTGGCCGCGCTGCTTCTCGCCGCCGAAAGAGAACGACCACGCCGGCACCAGCTTGCTGACGGTCTTGGTGTTCACCTGGGTCAGCGTCGAGTAGCGCTGGCCTTCGGAGCCGATACCAAAAGACAGCACGCTGTCCGTGCTGGTGGCCGCAGTCTTGAGCATGGCCGTGGTGACGTCGGCCGCCTGTGCCAGCGATAGAACCAGAGTCCCCACCAGCGTTGCGATAATTTTTTTCTGCACGATGATCTCCAATTATTATGATTGTGTTAAAGCCGAGAGCTCCTCATCGCTGAACAGCCGCGAACGGGTCAGGAAACGCAAGCCGGTGCCGTTATCGAGCGAGAACATGCCGCCGTTCCCCGCGACCACGTCGATGATGAGCTGCGTGTGCTGCCAGTACTCGAACTGTTCGCGCCCCATGAAGAACGGGGTGCCTTCCAGATTGCCGAGGTAGACGTCGGTATCGCTGACGTCAAACTCGCCGCTCGGGAAACACATCGGCGCGCTGCCGGCGTGGCTGTCACGCGCGCGATGAGGTGCTGCATGATCAGAAGAAGCCCAGTGCGTTCGGGCTGTAGCTGACCAGCAGGTTCTTGGTCTGCTGGTAGTGGTCCAGCATCATCTTGTGGTTCTCGCGGCCGATACCGGACTGCTTGTAGCCGCCGAACGCGGCGTGCGCCGGGTACAGGTGGTAGCAGTTGGTCCACACGCGGCCAGCCTGGATGGCGCGGCCGACACGGAAGGCACGTGCGCCATCGCGGGTCCACAGGCCGGCGCCCAGGCCGTACAAGGTGTCGTTGGCGATGCGCAGGGCATCCGCCTCGTCCTTGAAAGTAGTCACCGACACCACCGGGCCAAAGATCTCTTCCTGGAAGATGCGCATGCTGTTATCGCCCTTGAAGACGGTCGGCATGATGTAGAAGCCTTCTTTCAGATCGCCGTTCTGGGTGTTGCGCGCGCCGCCAGCCAGCAGCTGTGCGCCTTCCTGCTTGCCGATGTCGATATAGGACAGGATTTTTTCCAGCTGCTCCTGCGACGCCTGAGCGCCCAGCATGGTGCTGCTGTCGAGCGGGCTGCCCTGCTTGATGGCGGCCACGCGCTTGAGCGCGCGCTCGATGAACTTCTCGTAGATCGATTCCTGGATCAGCACACGCGACGGGCAGGTGCAAACCTCGCCCTGGTTCAACGCGAACATGGTGAAGCCTTCCAGGCACTTGTCGAAGAACTCGTCGTCGGCGTCCATCACGTCGGCGAAGAAGATGTTGGGCGATTTGCCGCCCAGTTCCAGGGTGACGGGAATCAGGTTCTGCGCGGCATAGCCCATGATCAGGCGGCCGGTGCCCGTTTCGCCGGTGAAGGCGATCTTGGCGATGCGCTTGCTCGATGCCAGCGGCTTGCCCGCTTCCAGGCCGAAGCCGTTGACGACGTTGACCACACCAGGCGGCAGCAGGTCGGCGATCAGCTCCAGCAGGACCATGATCGATGCGGGAGTCTGTTCCGCAGGTTTCAGCACCACGCAGTTACCGGCGGCCAGCGCAGGCGCCAGCTTCCATACCGCCATCAGGATCGGGAAGTTCCAGGGGATGATCTGGCCGACCACGCCCAGCGGCTCATGGAAGTGGTAAGCGTAGGTCTGCGCGTCGATCTGTGCGATCGAGCCTTCCTGCGTGCGGATGCAGGCGGCGAAGTAGCGGAAGTGGTCGATCGCCAGCGGAATGTCGGCAGCCATGGTCTCGCGGATTGGCTTGCCGTTGTCGATGGTCTCGGCGGTGGCGATCAGCTGCAGATTGGCTTCCATGCGGTCGGCGATCTTGTTCAGGATGGCCGCGCGGTCCGCAGGCGAAGTCTTGCCCCAGCCCTCCTTGGCGGCGTGGGCGGCGTCCAGCGCCAGCTCGATGTCTTCCGCCGTGGAGCGCGCCACTTCGCAGAACACCTGGCCGGTGACCGGCGTGACGTTGCCGAAGTATTCGCCTTTGACCGGTGCGACGAATTTGCCGCCGATGTAATTGTCGTAGCGCTGTTTAAATGGATTGGCTACGCCCAGTTTGCTGATGTCTGCCAGATTCATGTCGTCCTCTTTTCTACTGTGGTTGTTGGGCCGCTGGTGGCGGCGGGATTACTGCGCCCTGTTCTTTTCGCAAGCACCGTGCCAGCTCGTTTTCAGGGGGATTCGCGGGTTTTTCACGCTGTTCGCTGTTCAGCTTTGGAGCAGTTGTGCGTCCATGGAGCAGTTGTTCAGCGAATCGAAACGCCCCACGGCAGCTCACCCACTGCGATGTCGTTGCGGCGCACGGCCAGCGCGGTATCGATCACCGAGACGCTGTTGGAACGGCCGTTGGCCACATACAGCAAGGCGCCGTCCGGCGTGAGCGCCATATTCCACGGGCGCTTGCCGACAGGGATGGTGGCGCTGACGGTGTTGGTTGCGGTATCGATCACCATCACGCTGGCGTCGATGCCATTGGAGACGTAGACGTGGCGGCCGTCGGGATGCACCGCGATGCCATTGGCGTTGCGCCCGGCCGGTATGCGCGCCAGCGGCTTGAGCGCCGCCATATCCAGCACGTAGACGGCGTTATCCAGCTCACAGGCCACATAGGCACGGGCGCCGTCAGGACTGAAGCCCATGCCGCGCGGACGCCGTCCTACCGCCACCGAGCCGCTCTGTCGGCGCGCTGCGACATCGATCACGTCGACCTGCTCCGCTTCTTCCGCGCTGACCAGCAGCCAGCGGCCGTCAGGGCTGAACTCGGCGTGCTCCGGGTTCTTGCCCTGTACCGGAATGTCGGCCAACAGCTGGCCGGTGCGGGCGTCGATCAGTGCGACGCTGTTGCTTTCCTCGACCGCCACCGCGACCAGGCGGCCATCCGCAGACACGCTGACGCCTTCCGGTGATTTACCCACAGCGATGCGGCGTTCGGTGGCGCCGCTGGCGGCATCCAGCACCAGCAAGGCATTGCCAGTGGCATCCACCACATATAAATGCGCCCCAGTAGGATCGGCCGCAATGCCGCGCGGGCGCTGGCCGGCGGCAAAGGAGCGCAGCACAGTGCCGCTACCGGTATCGATGACACTGACACTGCCCGATTTTTCATTCGGTACGTAGGCCAGCGGTGCAGCCAATGCGGTGCCACCGAAGGCGAGCAGCAGACAGGCGAGAATGCGAGGGGTTTTCATGGCGTCTCCTTTTTGAATAAGTGAGACGCCTGGTGCAATCGGCGTGCCAGGGTGGCAGGCATATTGCTTAAGGGTCTGGTATAACACTCACCAGAACGGAGACATCATGAAACACCAGCTATTTCGATTGAACGCCGTCGCCGCCTTGTTTGCCCTGGGCGGCGGCGCATTGGCCGCCGAGGACGCGGCTCCGGCACAAGAAGTTGTGGTGGTCAGCGCCACCCGCGTCGGCCACACCACCTTTGATATGCCTGCCGCTATCGACGTCGTTGATACGGTGCGCAGCGGCGAGACCCAGCCACGCGTGAACGCCAGCGAGGCGCTGGCCGCCGTCCCCGGTCTGGTGGCCCAGAATCGCCAGAACTATGCGCAGGATCTGCAGATTTCCTCGCGCGGCTTTGGCGCGCGCTCGGCCTTTGGCGTGCGCGGCGTGCACCTGTTCACCGACGGAATTCCCGCCACCATGCCGGACGGCCAGGGCCAGGCTGCCACCTTCAATCTGGATATGGCCGAGCGTATCGAAGTGTTGCGCGGACCCTTCTCTGCTCTGTATGGCAACCATGCGGGCGGCGTGATCCAGCTGTTCACCCGTGAAGGCGAAGGCGCGCCCACAGTGGAAACCGCGCTGTCCGCAGGCAGCTACGGCAGCCGCAAGTCCGACCTGAATGCGCAAGGCAAGCTGGGTGGCGTCGGCTATATGCTGGACGCCTCGCGCTTTGAGACAGACGGCTACCGCGCCCACAGCGCCGCCACCCGCGACCAGGCCTACGCCAAGCTGACCCTGAATCCGATGGCGGATGCCAAGCTGAATATCGTCGCCAACGCCCTGCGCCAGCACGATACGCAGGATCCGCTCGGCGTCACCTGGGCGACCTACCAGCGCGATCCGCGCGCGGGCGAGATTGACACCACCGATACGCAAACGCCCAAGCGCACCCTGGCCGACCGCTACAACACCCGCAAGAGCATCGACCATCAGCAAATCGGCGCCAACTGGGAACAGCGCTTCGGCGATGACCGCTTGCGCATCACGACGTATGGCGGCAATCGCAAAGTGGACCAATACCAGGCCTTCTCCAAAGGCTTCCAGGCCCCGGCCAGCAGTTCCGGCGGCGTGGTGGACTTCGACCGCGACTGCTACGGCATGGACATCAACTGGCTGCACGTCGCCAGCGTGGCCGGTGGGCAGCTGAGCACCACGGTCGGCCTGGAATATGGCCACTCGGTCGACGCCCGCAAAGGCTATGAGAACTTTGTCGGCACGCAGTTCGGCGTACAAGGGGCGCTGCGCCGGGACGAAGACGACACGGTCTCCAATCTCGATCCCTACGTGCAGACCGAATGGCAGCATGGTCCATGGCTGCTGAGCGCGGGCCTGCGCAGCAGCAGCGTCAAGATCTCGGTGGCCGATCACTTCCTCAGCAACGGCAACGACAGCGGCAGCCTGGATTACCGCCACACGACGCCGGTCGTCGGCGTGATGTATGCGCTCTCGCCCACGCTGCACGCTTACGCCAGTGCGGCGCGCGCGTTCGAGACGCCGACCCTGAATGAGCTGTTCTACTCCGGTACCGGCGGCGGTTTCAACTTCCATCTGCAGCCAGCATTGAGCACGCATCTGGAAGCCGGGCTGAAAGCCAAACCGGCGCAAGGTACTTCGATCAACGCCGCCGTGTTCGAAGTCCACACCAGCGACGAACTGGTGGTGGACAGCAGTAACGGCGGCCGCACCAGCTACCGCAACGCGGGCCGCACGCTGCGCCAGGGTGTGGAACTGTCGCTGGATAGCGCCTGGAGCCACGGCCTGAGCACGCGCATCGCGCTGACCAGCCTGCGCGCCGTGTATGACCAGGGCTACGGCACGGTACTGAAGGGCAGCCGCCTGCCCGGCGTCCCGAATGCCAACGCCTACGGCGAGCTGGCATGGCGCGAGGCCGATGGCCGCTATGGTGCAGCGCTGGAAGCGGTCGCCGCCAGCAAGATCTACGCGGAAGACGCCAACGCCGATCTGCCTGCGCCGGGCTACAGTGTGCTCAACGCCCGCTTCAACGCCAGCCAGCAGATGCGAGGCTGGCGCCTGAAGGAGTTCCTGCGGCTGAATAACCTGACGGACCGGAAGTACATCGGCTCCGTGATCGTCGGCGACACCAATAAGCGCTATTACGAAGCTGCGCCGGGCCGCAATTGGCAGCTCGGCGCCAGCGCGCAATATCAGTTCTAGAAGTGATACCGCAGCCCGACCGCCACCGAACGTGGCGCGCCGGGCGCAATGAAACGGGCTTGTTCCGGATCGCCGCTGCCCGGTTGCCAGAGCGCGCCGCCGGGGAACATATTGACACCCACGGCGCCAAAACTGGCGTAGCGGCGATTGGCTGCATTGCTCACACGAGCGAACCATTCCCACTTCGGTGCGGGCTGATAGCTGGCGTGCAGCGACAGCAGAGCATAGCCAGGAACCGACCAGTTGCTTCCGGCCTGGCCATCCTCATTACCCTGGACGCTCAGGCTGGAGATGGCATTCAGATCCGCGCCCACGGTCAGCTGCGGCGACGGATTCCAGTCCAGACCCAGCTTGAGCGTATTGCGCGGCAGGCCGGCAATGCGGGTTCCCGGCATCACATGCACATTACGCACGCCGGTGAACAGGTCGCCCTCGACGTCGTACACAGCATCGAGATAGCTGTAGCTGATGCGTGTGCTCCAATTACCGTAGCGGTGGCTGGCGCTCAGGTCCACGCCCTGGTGGCGGGTGCGGTCGAAATTCGAGAAGTAGCCCTGCTGCGCCAGGCCTGCGCTGCGGAACAGGATGTCGTCGCGGTTCACCGTGCGGTAGACGGAGATGGAAGCCGCCGCACCGCGTGCGCCCTGCCAGCGCGCGCCCGCCTCCACCGTGCGCGACACGACCTGCTTCAGATACGGGTCCGATTGCAGGCCCACCGGTAAGCGGCAAGGCTGTTCCGGGTCGGCGCATCCCAGCTCGATCACGGTCGGTACGCGGTTACTCTGCGACAGATTGCCGAACAAGCTCCAGCCAGCGCCAAGCTGGCGCACCAGGCCCAGCGCGGGATTCAAGTGGCGATAGTCAAAGCTCTCCAGTGCCAGCGCTTGCTCGCCAGGCCGCAGCTGGTTGCTGACGCGGGCACTGTTATAACGCGCCGAAGCGGTCAACCAGGTGACATCGTTCAGATTCCAGGTATCTGCCGCATACAGGCTGGTGGCGCGTGACCGTCCGCTGACGGAGGCGCCGGCTTCGCTGTCTTGTTCCGGATCGGCGACCACTGAGCGATCTGGCGCAAATGCGGCCGCTTGCGCGTTCTGGCCAAAGAACACACTGGAGCGGTCGAAGCTCACACCTGCCGTCAGCTGGTGCGCGCCAACTGTGCCGCTCCAGTTCAGGCTCCCGCCCTGGCTGGTCTGCCGCGTCTCCGTGCTGTTCCAGGTGGCGGGCAGCAGACTGTCGCCGTCCACGTAATCATCATTGATGTCGCCGTTGACGGTGCTGCGGTGGCTGTTGCGCGCATAGGCCATTGCTTGCAGCTCACTGCCCTGCTCGAAGCGATGGGTCAGGTTGACGCTGATCTGGCGCAGGCGATTGCGGGTCTGATCGGGCGAGGTATAGACGGCGCGGCGGTTGAGCGCATACAGTTCATCCGGCAGCAGGCCATTGCCAATCAGGCGGCTACGGCCCACCAGCAGTGCAACGCTCCAATCGTTATCGCCGGCCCTGCCGCCGAATTTGGCGTAGAGGTTGCCCAGTTGGCCATCCGACTGGTCGCGCCAGCCACGGTCATGGAAAGCAGCACCCGCAAAGAAGGCTTGCCACTGCTCGCCGCTGCTGTAGCCATAGGCAAAATCGGTGCGGCGCTGGCCATTGCTGGTGGTCGAGACATCCGCGTCCAGGCCGGGGTGGCTGCGCCCCGACTTGGTGGTCAGCGCCAACGCACCGCCCAGCGTATTCAGGCCGTACAAGGGATTCGACCCAGGCGCCAGCAACACGCTGGCAATCGCAGATTCCGGCAGCATGTCCCAGTTGACGACATCGCCAAACGGTTCGTTGACACGCACGCCGTCCAGATAGACCGAAATGCCCTGCGATGCCCCCAGCACAGGCGAAGCACGAAAGCCACGGAAGGTGATGTCGTTCTGGAAGGGACTGCCCTGCACTTCGTTGACGTTCACGCCGGTCAGACTGCGCGCCATGAATTCGCTCAGATTCTGTCCCGCCGCCAGACCCATGGCCGCAGCGCTGGCCGTCTGCACCTGGTAGGGTAGCTGGTAGCGGTCCACGCCCAGCCCCGGCAAGGGTGCCACGCCAACCACGTTGACCGACAACAGCGCCACCGCTGGGTAGTCCAGAGCCTCCGCTTCCGCTGCGACCACGCCACGCCATGCCAGCAGCACGGCGCTTGCCATCAGGCGCGGGCGCATCATGGCATCTGCTCGTGCACACCGTGACGGGCAAAGATCGCTTGCAGCTCGCCGCTCGCACGCATGTCATTGACGGCTGCCTGCAGCATGCGCGCCACCTCCTGGTCATCCTTGCGCACCGCCATACCGACCGCCCAACCGCTGCGCGGCAGACGCTGGAAGGCCACTTCGTTCAGCGGGAAAGCGGGATCATCGCGGAACACGGCCTCGATCTCGGACCGGTTGGCCAGCACGGCGTCGATCTTCCCTTCCTTCAGCTGCTGCAGCGCTTCGGCGGAAGTCTCGAAGATGCGCACGTGATCACGGAAGCGGCCATTGCCCTCGCCCAGCAGCACCATGCCGGCGATCGATACCTTCTCCACGCCGATGGTCTTGCCAGCCAAAGAGTCGATGCCTTCGAATGAAGGCATGCTGCGCGCACTGCGCACCAGGCGCACCGTCTCCACGTGATACGGCGCGAAGATGGCAACCTTGCCGTTCTCCTTCATCAGCAAAGGTTCGACCGGCACATGCAGCATCACGTCAGCCGGACCATAGCCCAGGTAGTGGCCCTTCCACACCATATTGCGCAAGTCGTCGCTGAGGTTTTCTCCAGCGGGGAAAGGCAGCAGGCTGAGTTTGAGGCCCAGCTTTGCCGCCAGTGCCTGCGCCAGGTCCACATCGATACCACTGCTGTGATCCGAGAACGGCGCGAACTGATCGTACACGGCCACCTTGAGGTAGCCGGATTGATGGATCTTGTCCCAGTCTGCGCTGGCCGGCGCGGCGGCGCCAAGCAGCACAGTCCCTGCCGCCAGGAGCGCGGCGGCGCGCAAACGAATGATTGGCATGGCAGCCTCCCGCTTATTTGTTGACGGAGTCGCGGCGGGATTCCAGGTAGGTCTTGATGGCCCACATGGCTTCCTGATTGAACACGCCTTCAAACGGCGGCATATAGACGGCGCCGTTACGCACCTTGCCATGGCGGATCGACTGCAGGAAGTAGGCGTCGATCTCCTTGAAGCAGGCCTTCTTCTTGTTGTCGTTCTTGACGTCGACGCAGTCGCGGTCCAGCAGGCGCAGGTCGGGCGCGATGCCGCCGCTAACGGCTTCCAGGCCATGGCAGCGGGCGCAGTTCTGGTTAAAGGCGGAAGAGCCGATCTTCAGTGCCAGCTGGTTGCCGCGGTAGGGATTCTGCTCCAGCCACTTGTCGCCTACCGTCGGCAGGCCGGTAGTGTCGACCGCTTGCGGCACCACGTTGCCGTGGGCCTGGGCATAAAGAGATGTGCAACCGGCAGCGGCAATAACGGCAGCGGTGGCGAAAGCGCGGATGGATGGGTACATGGTTGTCTCCTGACTGTTTTAAAAAGATATGCAGTCATTGAGCAATTGCCATGCCAAGTAGTCTTCTCCTGATCTGGCGCAGGCGCTGTTCCGTTTTGGTACAGGTGTTGATCAGCCCTGGATCAGACGTTGATCAGGATATCGACGCGCTTGTGCACATCTTCGCCGAAGGCCATGAATTCGCGCATCTCATCCGGCTGGTTGACGTCCAGCGCGAACCACTCGGCCGAACCGCCCGCCTGGCGGATTTCCGACACCAGTGCCGACAGCTTGCTGGAGCGGCGCGCGCCCAGCACCACATGGTGTCCTTCGCTGGCCAGCTGGCGTGCCGTGGCCGGGCCGCATCCCTTGCTGGCGCCCGCGATCAAAATCACTTTACGCTGTGTTTGTGCAGTAGCCATGGGGGGATCCTTTCAAGACAGTGAGCCAGGACTGCATCATACGGATCGCGGGCGCGCGCGCGAATGCACAGGGCTATGAAGTTATTGCCTAATCCTATAGATCAGTAGTGCTACCGTAGCGATTGCGAGCAGAATCATGGATCATTCCTATTCATTTCCTCATTTGAAAGGACAACGGCGTGGACCGATTGATCGCCCTGCACCAGCAACTGGCGCGTAACGAAGGCATTACCCAGTCTGCGCTGGAAGACGTGCGGCTGATGCGCGCCACACGCCCTAGCAGCAAGGCGCCCGCGCTGTATGATCCTTGCATCAGCATCATCCTGCAAGGGCACAAGCGCATCTATTTCGGCGATGAAGAGCTGGAGCTGAACGCGCAGCGCTACCTGGTGGTGTCGTTGCCGATGCCGTTTGCCAGCACGACGCATGCCAGCGAAGACAATCCTTTGCTCGCTATCGGCATCAGCATCGACCGCACCACGCTGGCGGACCTGATGTTCGTCATCGACCAGAGCGAAAATGAAACGCCCGCCATGCCAAAGGGGATGATGACCACCGCGCTCGACGGCCGCCTGAACGAAGCAGTCCTGCGCCTGCTGGAGGCATTGGCATCGCCGCTGGACGCGCGCGTGCTGGGGCCTTCCGTCGTGCGCGAAATCTGCTACCGCGTGCTGATGGGCGAGCAAGGTGCGGCCATGCGCGCGGCACTCACCAGTCAGGGACAGTTCGGCAAGATCGCCAAGGCGCTGCGCCGCATCCATGCCGACTATGCGGCCGACATCGACGTTGGCATGCTGGCGGCGGAAGCGAATATGAGCGTGCCGGCGTTTCACGTGCACTTCAAATCGGTGACGCACTGCTCGCCGATCCAGTATCTCAAGTCGGCCCGTCTGCACCAGGCGCGCCTGCTCATGATCCGCAATCACATGACGGCGCAGGCGGCATCCGCACAGGTGGGCTATGAAAGCGCGTCGCAGTTCAGCCGCGAATTCAAGCGCTTCTTCGGCCGCAGCCCCGGTGAGGAAGCGGACCATATGCGCCGCGCTCTCACCGTCACACCTTCCGAAATGATAGCAAGATTGCCGTAATGATAATTTAAAGATAGACTGCGCCTGCTGGAGTTATAAATAAATTAACTCCGCATCGTTGACCTATCTTTAAAGGGACTATCATGCGACTCTTACCTCTCGCCTTGCTGGCGCTGGCGGCGCCGGCGTTTGCCCAATCGGTGTTTGAACCCGGCGTGTACGCCAACCTCAACGCGGGCCGCACCTCAATCTCATCGCGCTACGTAGACGATAGCAATGACGTCAGCTTCGGCGGCGGTATCGGCTACCAGTTCACGCCCAACCTTGCCATGGAAGGCTATGTGCGCAGCTTGAGCCTCAATCCATTCCACGGCCTGCTGACGGAAGCGGGCTACTATCCCGACTCGCATTACGGCGTCGCCGTGGTGGCCAGCGCGCCGGTCAGCAATGACTTCAGCGTGTATGGCCGCGTGGGCATCGGCCGTACCACCATGAAGCCGAACCGCACCAACCTGTCCGACCAGCACGAGAGCGACCCGACTGTCGGTGCGGGCGTGCGCTACAACTTCACCCGCACCGTGGCGGGCGAGCTGGAAGTGATGCGCCTGACGAAGAGCGATGCCACGCTGATCTCGATCGGCGCGCGCTTCCAGTTTTAGTCTTTAGCGCAGGGCCACGGTCTGGCGCTTCCAGGCCGGGTCCTGCCAGCGGTAGAAAGTGCTGAGCGAGGCCGGCTTGTCGGCCGATTTCAGCGTCGCCAGCGTATCGATGTCGACCAGCTCGAAGCTGCGGCGGAAGCGGCCGTCGTTACGCACTTCACGCGCCACCAGCATGCTATGCGCGCCCGGCACCCAGCCGGCAAATTCCGCGTAACCCAGATCGGGATCGGCAGCAGCGGGCGGCAGCACGTCCAACTGCCAGCCGCTCGCCGACTGGTGGAACAGCCACATCTCGCGCCAGCCGTCCATCGGCTGCACCGCCAGGGTCAGGGCCGATCCCGGCGCATTGGCGCTGGCGGAAGCCTGCCACACCACGCCATAGGTACAGCGACGCGCCAGCGCATGCTGCGGGTCGTGCTTGTCGTCGATCAGGGCGACGCAGGTTTCTCCCGGCTGGCCGGCTTGCAGCTGCACGCGCAAGCCTGCCGTCCGCGCCGGTATGGAGGCCGCGGCCCAGCGCACGCTGCCCGCGCGCACGCCCGCTTCCGCGTAGGCGGCGGCATCTTCCTCCGTCAGTTCAGCAGGTTCCACCAGTCCCAGTTCATCCAGCGCGCGCTGTGCGGACTGCGCGGCTTGGGCCGGTGCATCGCCTTTGCGGACCTGCTCGAAGGCCAGCGAGGACCACACCGCCGCGCGGCGCATGCGCACGCGGTTTTTCAGATGACCGGGCAAGTCTTTCAGAGGCACGCGCTCCAGCACATCGGCGCGCCATTCATCCAGTGCCGCCAACGCCCCCGGACGCAGCGCAGGATCAACACATTCCTGGCGAGTCAGGCCCAGTGCTGCCGTGGCGCGTTGCTGCGGGTCCGACTGCATGGCCAGCACGCGGCGAAAAGCTTCGCCGTCATAGCACAGCTGCATGCGCCCTTCGCGCTCGAAGCTGCGGATGCCCACGCCATAATTGGCCACCACTTCCAGGTGTGCGGCGACCACGGTGTCGCCCTGCTTGCTCAATTTGGACGAGGCGCGCCGCACGAGGCGGTCCGCCATGCTGCCCAGTGCATCGAACGGTTCCGCCGTGATAATGCTTGCCGGTGCGGCCTTCAGATAGGCGGCTGCGTAGCTGATCCCCAGCGCTTCGGCGCCCGGCGTATCGCGCAGGAAGCGCACCACCGATAGCAGCTCGGGCGCATCGGCAGCCTCCAGCGACACGCGCCGGACTTCCGCCGCGTGGATATAGCCGGCGCGTTCGCGGCGATGGTCGTAGACCTGCAGGAAGTCCTGCTTCTCACCCCGGATTTCCAGGCTGTCGCCCTGCCACAGGACGGCCTGCTGCTGAGCCGAATCCTTGGGCGCGGCACGCAGCGCGGCCTGGTCCTGGGTGACGATGGCCAATACGGCCGCAGCGGCGATCATGGACATGATTACTGGCCTCCTTTGGCGGCATTCGCTGCGCTACCCAGCAGCGTGGAGCCGATGAAACCACCATCCGTTGGCGGCGGCGCGATGATCACCGAGACCTTGTCGGACAGCTTGTCGGCCATGGTCTTCTGGATCAGCAGCGGACTTTTGGTCAGCAGCTCGCCTTCGCGTTCCATCTGTGTGGCGGCGAGCTTGCCCAGCATCTCCTGGCGATATGCTTCGGCGTCGGCCAGCTTGCGGCGCGAATCGGCTTCACCTGCGGCTTCGATCACGCGCGCCTGGGCGTTACCTTCAGATGTCTTGATGCGCGCCATTTTCTCCGCCTCGGCCTCCAGCTTGCGCTGCTCGATCTGCTTCTCCTTGAAGGGCAGCACATGGGCCATGGCCTGCTCCTGGGCCTTGGCAGCGATGATCTGCTCATTGCCGGCGGCCTCCGCTTCCTTCTCGCGGCGGACCTTTTCAGCGTCGGCTTCCAGGGCGGTCTGCTTGACCTGTTTTTCCTTCAGCTCCAGTGTGTAGCGCATCTTTTCCGTTTCCAGTTCTTCCGCCAGCAGCTTTTCCATGCCGGCCTGGTATTCCGCCGGCAGGGTGATCTTGCCGAGCGTGATGCCGCGCAGGGTGATGCCGTCCGCCGCAAGCTTGGGTTTCAGCTCCTGCTCGATGGCCTGCTGAATCTCGCCGCGCTTGGACGAGAAGATCTCCCGCACGGTGTAGCGGGTGAACACCTTGTAGATCACGCCCTGCACCGCCGGCTCGACGATGGCGCCGTTGAGATCAGGCGGCAGCGAGGCGGCAATGGCGCTGGCGCGGGCTGGATCGACGGCATAGCGCACCGCGATGTCCGCTCCCAGTGCCAGGCCTTCGATCGACTGGAAGGGCTTCTGGTCGCCACGGCTGGGGCGGTATACCTGGTCCAGCAGCGATACCTGGCGCAGCGCATGCACACCCGGAAGCATCAGCACGGCGCCGTCGCGTATGGTGGTCACGGAACCGGTCAGCTGATTGGTGCGGATGCCAATACTGCCAGGGTTCAGTTTGGCCAGCGGTGGGTGGCCGACCAGGCCATACACGGCGGCGCCGACTAAGCCAAGTGCCAGCAGCACGGCGCCATTACGGCGCGCACCGCTCATCGCCACACCGGCGCCATTGCCGAAAGCCGACCGCACCGCTTGCACCACCCGTTTAATACGCTCTGCCATTTTCGTCACCTTTTATCGTTGAGTTCAGGGCTTATCCCTGAGACGCATGGTGCTCCGGAGGGTGCGGAAGTATCAACGCTGCCGCCATCCCGGTCTCTTCCGGGCGTGTGAAGAAATCCTCACAGGTAGCGGTGTGACTTTTCCGGCAAAAGCAGGGATACTGCTTCCATTGACAGCAAGCGGAGCACAGCATGGCCAAAGTCGCCGTGATTGAAGACGATCTGCCGACCAGCAACCAGCTGCGGGCCTGGATCGAAGCCGCGCGGCCGGGCATCCAGGTGGACCAATGGTTCAGCCGCGACGATGCCGAAGCCGCCATCGGGCGC
>Ga0213872_10000848_pt1 | contig 22100 bp, 16 predicted proteins | sample VelepicomBERX_R2_FD_160071 | JGI IMG/M metagenome (GOLD analysis project Ga0213872, IMG submission 160071) | Rhizosphere microbial communities from Vellozia epidendroides in rupestrian grasslands, the National Park of Serra do Cipo, Brazil - RX_R2 | ecosystem: Host-associated > Plants > Roots >...
TAAGGCCGCACCGAACATGCTGATGGACAAGGCGGGAATGGAGAACAGGCCGCCGCGGTATCCGCGAACGTAAAGAATATCGACTACAACAGAAAAGGCAAGCGAGACAGCCATCGGCTTAGCGACCTGTGCAACGATTCCTCGCCACGAGGGACGATAGCTGACGATCATCTGTCAATCCCGGTTGACGATGCCATGCGTGCGGGTTCAGGTGGCAGCCCGGCGGCGGGGTGGGCGCGTGGCCGATGGCAAACTGGAATCGAGCGCCACGAAGCGCCCCTGCTTAGCGTCAAGCCCCCATACCTCGCCGCTATGAATCTTGTATACCCAGCCATAGATTTCGAGATCGCCGCGCCTGAGCCGCGACGCAACCGATGGATGCGTCTCAAGATTTGAGATCTGCGCAACGATGTTTTCTTCGGTGAGTGCGGCGAGAAACTCGTCTTCACTAAGGTCGGAGTAGTACTCGGTGGCAATTTGTCTTGCCGGCTCGGAATGCCGGAGCCACGCCGAAACCGTCGGCAGCTCTGCTACCTGTTCCGGGTGCATCAGTGCTTTCATGGCGCCACAGTCCGAGTGCCCGCAAATCACGATCGCCTTCACTTGCAATACACGAACGGCAAATTCGATAGCGGCCGAAGTGCTGCCGAGCATCTCACCGTACGGCGGAATGATGTTGCCTACATTACGGCAGACAAAAAGGTCTCCTGGCTCGCTCTGAAAAATCACGTCCGGCGCGACGCGGGAATCCGAACAGGTGATGAACAAAACTTGAGGCGTTTGCTCCCCTGCGAGCTTCAGAAATTCTTCTTTTCGCGCGGGGAAGATCTCGTCCCGGAAGCGCTGATACCGCAACAGCAGCTCATGCATCGATGCCGATTCATAGCTTCGCTCCGGCGTATCTGGCTGTACTTTGAGACGCTCCAGGTGTACTGCGTAGCCGGCCTGATCGCCTGCCGGCCGATCTTTTCCATCTGACATCCGCTCTCCTTTTTCGTCCTTACCCATCAAAACACGATTTCGAGGAACACCGTCAGGTGCAGTGCGCGCTCCGGTCTCTGTCTAAGGTGCGACCAGCAAACTCTCGGCATTTATCACCACTCATTGGGAGCCTGACTCGCATCCGCGTAAGGCTGGGCCCACAGCGCAAGCTGTAGCTGTAGCGATTTGCACCAGGCACGATGCATTCCCTCAACCTCGGCGGGCGCGTGCCCTTTCGCGGCAAGATATGGCTTGATCGTGTCATTCAGCACAGCGACAAACGCAATGATGTCGCGCAGCGGCACGTAAGGCGTGGATCTCACACCGTCCACCTGATTCTTCTTCAAACTGGTATGCCGCAAAGCAATTTCCTGTTGATAGTTGATCCAATCCTGATCGTATGGCCGAAGACATGTGTCCAAAATCCATTGCTGAAAACGGAGATTGCTTCGTCTCCCATATTCTGGGATTGCTTCTCCCTCGGGAGTGCGAGAGTGCCTGGCGAGATTCGGGATATTTGCGATGATGCCGCTACGCCAATGATCCACTATGTCTTTGGTTTGATCGGCGAGCACTTCGCCGGCAAGCCGAAGATATTGCTCATCATTATGAGTGAAACCGACAGTCCGTTTCAGATCCTCCAATTCTTGCAATGAGACCGCCGACCTCGCGATTCCGGCTGTCCCATACGTATATCCCTGAATATGCTCATCGATTCTTCTCACCATCACTCCCTCCTATCGCGATCAAGCGTGTGCGTGCGACCCTTTGCATGAAGGCACTGCTAAGAAGGCTCTCTTCGGGTTTCCACGTATTTCGCTCCTGAAAACTGCCCCTTGGAATCGAAATCGAACTCAAACGTTGCAATGCCGACCCGGGCGCAGGCATGGCAACCATCGCGCAAGCGATAATGCACAAGAAAACGTTGTCCTCCATCGGGCGCTGTTTTGACCACCACGGGATCTGCCTTTCCGCCCCTGTCTCCAGGCCATATCGAAAGATTGGGATACTCCACAAGCAGTGAGCGGTAGACCCCATCGCTCTGCATGCTGGCTTGCGGTAGCGACCGCAGGGCATCCACATCGATGAGCGCGGGATTTCCATTCACCAGAACGCAGCCTTCGTTCTCGTTGGCCCGAAACGGATAGTAGACGTAGGCGACCTCGACGTTTCCGGTCCCTTGCAGGTCGCTCAGGTACGCCTCACCGTGAAGCCGGTCGGCGAATGCAGCAGCTTCCGGCGATGCGCCGAGACGCTGCATTTCCTTGACGAAACATGCGCCTAACGCAGGAAAGCTAACATCCCGGCACGCCTCGTGCACTTTGCGAATGAAGTCCTGTGGCGCGTTCCAAACGGCATCGGGTCCCACTTTCGGGGCCGGCGGCGCCTGCCACGCTCCCATCTGCAGCGTTGCGAAAAAAACACTGCTCGTGATCTTGAGCGAGGAACTGCCCGTACGCCTCATCGAATTATCATCGTCGATTTCTTAGGTATGGGTTTTACCCGCGTCCAGAGTACCAACGATATATTGTTTGAGAAGGAAAACGACGTAGCGGTGAAAAGGAGGACGATCCATTGAGCAAATCGAATCGAAGAGGTTTTCTTGGGAAAGGCGCAGCCGTGGCCGTCGCCGCTGGTATAGCAACCGCTCCTGCGGAAGCGCAGGCGACAGCGACGAAAAAGGTTCTCTGGCCCGACGGCAAGAAGCCTGAGAAGACGCCTTTATTCAGCCCCGCGGTGACTTATGGCAATTTGTTGTTCCTGTCCGGCATCGGTGCCCACTTCCAGGGAGACATCAAGTCTCACACCCAGCATGTCCTCGACGAGATCCAGAAGCATCTCGAAGCAGCCGGCTCTTCCATGGACAAAGTTCTAAAATGCCAGGTCTACTTGGCCGACCTGAAAGACTATCAGGGCATGAATGAGGTGTTCCAGGGCCGCTTCGGCTCCGAACCGCCTGTCAGAACAACCATTGCGGCCGCAGGAGTTCCCGGCAACTCGCTCGTCGAGATTGATGTGATCGCCTACATCTGAAGTCGGGCACGCAGTTAGCCGGACCACGCGGTCCGGCTAAAGCCGTCCAAATTGAGCCACCGCTTCTCGAATGGACTTATATTTTTCGATGAACGGATACATGCTGTGCTCGCTCTGGTCTAACTGCTGGGCTTTTTTCAGAACTTCTGCAGCATGCTCTCTAGGCACCACCGCTACGCCGTCCCCATCGGCTACAACTATGTCCGCTGCTTTCACCTGCACGCCGGCACAGTTCACCGGAATATCCTTGCCCGCGAATCGGTAGTGGTTCACCGTCGTGGAGGGAACCACCCCGCGGCTGAAGACCGGAAATTGTAGCCTGGCGATCTGGGGCGTGTCCCTGACACCTCCGTCGACAACCGCGCCCGCGAATCCGCGGTACTTCATTGCCGTGCTCATCAGGCCGCCGATACCCGCGTAATCCAGTCCGTCTTCGAGTACCATGACGTAAACCGAACCCGGCGCACTCTCGTCAATGGTGTCCAGCATTCCCTGCAGCGCTTTCGCGCCTTCGTTGTTTTCTTCCTTTTTCAGCAGCACGGTTACTGCCGGACCCGCGAATTTGGTCGGGCTCAGCGGCCGCATGCTGTGTGACATGTAGGCCCTCTTTCCATAAAGCTGCTCCATTGCGTCGGCGACAGAGGCAACTTCCACCAGGCGGAAGCCTTCTATTAAGCTGTCTTGTGTGCCCTCCGTGTCTGGCCTTCTGAACGACAGCACAACAAACAGGGCGGCTATACCCAACAGAACCGTAATCGCTTTTTTTCTCATAGTTAGTCACGAAAGGCGAACTCGACGCACCTCGATCTTGTCGTCGCTAAATTCACCAAGTCCCAGCATTCCGGCGATTTCAATATGTTCCACCTGGCAGTTCAGAAAATGGCTCGCCTGGTCGGGTTTTGAGAGCGCAATCGGCGCCATTCCCACCTCTTGCCGTTTTGCGTCGATGAGTTTCCAGCCTGTCTTATCCAGCGCAACCGGATCCGTTCCGAAATAAAGCGTCTTAGGCTCCCAAATGAACTGCGGCTTTCCCGTCGGACCGCCGTGATACGACGCCTTCACCGCATCTACTACATGCAGGACCACCTTCTGACGGATGACCGGCAAGCTCACGACGGAGGGGATAAACACCCCGCAAGCGTTCGCGGTTGGAGTGATATGGCTGCGGTTCACGTTATTTACGAAGCCATGGGACATGTTTTTCAGAGTGATGGTGACGCCGGCGGACTGGTGGTGCTTTAGAACCGGTACATTAATGATCTTGTTCACCTCGGTCGTAACAACCTTGGCTACGTAAGAACGCCGTGAGTGCGGATCGTTCGGATTGTCGCCCGGTTTGACAATCGCCATCTCCATGAAATGGTTCTCATCATAGCCATCCATGTCAAGCTGTACATTGTCATATCTCGGTGACGCAGCTTCAAAGCGAATTCCTGGCCGCAGCCACTTGTCGATGCCGGCAGCGAGCGCTTCCTCCCGATACCTGTTAAAGACAACGATGCGATCGTCGGAAACGCCGGCCTGGTTGAGTCCATCGAAAATCGCGTGCAGAACAGAGGCATCGGAGCAGAGGCCGGGACCGCCAACCGGACTCACTTTGATACCCACTACGTCGCCTTTTTCAAACAGGGATGGCCAGGCATCCTGCCATGTAGGAGCTCCTGTGAGATCCGTCATGCCTCGTTCCACCATCTGCCGGACCACCAGCGGCTCATAGGTCCCCGATACAATGCACCCCGGGTGCTCGATCGCGACGACGCGCCCCGGGTAAGGACCGGGAATGCCAAGGGGGCGTGTCTCTGCATTGCTTGTTGAGCGGCTCAGCGCCGCTGCCGCACCCAGGAACGCAGTCTCAAGGAAGTGTCTTCGATCAATGCGCATAGGCCGAGAACTGCAAACAGTTTATCGCTGAGCTGTGTGGCGCAGGCGCCTTCGCCGGCGTGTCTCGGCCGGGACGGCGTCAGTTGTGAACCGCGGAATTCTGCAGATTCGGCATGAACCCGCGAGCCCTTGTTCGAATGCGATACACGGACTTGGTCGCCGTGATGTACAGCGTCCTATAATCCTTATCGCCCCAGGCAAGATTGGCAGGTTGCTCCGGCATGATGATGGTTCCGAGGTGATTCCCTTGCGGATCCCACACCCAGATGCCCCTGGGCCCGACAACATAAAGGTTTCCGGACTGATCCACTCTCATCCCGTCCGGCACCCCGCCGGCTTCATTCTCATCGCCGAAGAGCTTTTCGTTGCTCACGTTCCCATCGGGTGAGAAGTTGAAAACCCGTATGTTCTTCTGGTCGCTGTCGTCCACGTAAAGATGCTTTCCATCCGGCGAGAATGCGAGCCCGTTCGGTTGCGACATGTCCTTCACCAGCAGCCGCACGTCTCCCTTCTCATCGAGCCGGTACACGCCCTGGAATGGAATTTCCTGTTTCTCGCCCTTGACTAAATCAAGTGTCGGATCGGTGAAGTAGAGCGCGCCATCGGGTCCGGCCACTACATCGTTTGGACTATTGAACCGGTGTCCTTCGAAGCGGTCTGCCAGCGTCGTGTATTGGCCGTCGGGGCTCACTCGAATAATGGCGCGCAAGACGCTCGCGCAGTCGATCAAACGCTGCTGCCGGTCGAATGTATTGCCATCCGGGTCTCCGAGTGCGATCAGTGTTTGCTTCCGTCCATCCAGGTAAACGCGGTAGATCTTGTTCTGCTCCTCGTCGCTGACATAGAGAAAGCCGGCTGGATCCCAGACCGGACCCTCCGTGAAGCCAAATCCGGTGGCAATCGATGCAGCCGTCGCATTGCGGTCGAAAAGGCTCCAAAACTTGGGCGATAGCGCTACGAGTTCAAATTTCCGCGGTGTCTTATTCGCTTCCTGGAAACCCACCAGCAGCGCCAGCAGAGGCAGCGTGGCCAGCCATGTTGTGCGCCTCCGAAGCAGCAGTTTCAATCCTGTCGCCCCGGCTCTACTCATCGTCGTTTTTCTCGGCCGGCGCCGGCGGCGTTCCGGGAGTCTTCACCAGGTAACAGACCAGATCGTCCAGATTCGCACTTGTCAGTTCCGTTCCGTATGTCGATGGCATGCTCGACTGTTTCTGATAGTCAATCCTGACTAATTCTGATTTATCGAAAAAGTGGAAATTCCCGTCGGCGGTCTGCATCTGCAGCGAGAAGTTGTCTTCATTGCGAACCACTCCGGTGTACTTCTTCCCCGACAGGGTGACCACTATCACCGTTCCGTGGCGCGGATCCAAATTCTTATTCGGGTCGACAATGGACTCGCGAATCGCTGCCGGAGAATGTGTTTTTCCGTACCCGGAGAGGTCAGCCGCGAGGAATCCGCCCTCGCCGCGTATCATGTGGCACTGTGAGCAGCGGGCCTTGCCAAAGAACAATACTCGTCCGCGATCGGGATCGCCGGGGACCGAAACGGCTCCGTCTTGTCCTTGCAGCGAGCGGACGTACTTTATCACTGCATCGATTTGAGTTTTGTTTAGAGAAGAACGAAATCCTGGCATACCCGCCGCCGGAATGCCGTTGCTTACAATCCGCGTCAAGTCCTGGTCGGAAAGTTGCTGCACATTGGCGCTCGTCGCGATATTCGGGGCGTGTTCGCCGCCGCGTCCATCCAGCCCGTGACATGCCGCACAGGTCGAACTGAACAACTGCTGCCCAACCTCAGACTGCCCTTGTCCTCGCGCGCTCAGGTGCAAGAACGAAACGACGCACAACAAACCCGCCGTTACGAACCCGGTCCTGGGTATAGGCCGATCCATCGGGTAAATGAAATTACTATACCTGAAGCGCGGAGTCTCCTGACACATACAATCCGAAATTGGACTCAATACATGACCAAACACTGCATTTCAGCAGCCCTCTTATTAGCGTTCTCGCTGCAAGCGCAGCCGCCCTGCGTTTTCACGCAGCCTCCGGCAAGCTTTTCGATCCGGCATGTGGACGGGCATCCTGACCTCAGCCTGGCCCCGAATGCCGCCATCTGGCAGAATGCCGCGGCGCAATCCATGTGGAAAGACTGCGAACGCCAGATTGACTACCCGGAGCTGAAGACGGAAATACGCGCCTTCTGGACCGATACCGATCTTTATCTCCTGTTTCGCTGCCCGTATACCGTCCTGAATGTCTTCCTTCCGCCGAACAACAGCGCAGAACGTGTCGGCTTATGGGACCGTGACGTGGTCGAGATGTTCATCGGAGACGATTGGTCCAACATCCGGCACTATCGCGAGTTTGAAATCGCGCCGACCGGTGATTGGGTCGATTTGGCCATCGATCTGGATCGCAAAAGCTACGATCATACCTGGCAGTCCGGCTTTCAAACCATGGCGCGCATCGATGAGAAGCAGAAGATCTGGTACGCGGCTGCCCGCATCCCGCTTTCCGCCGTAAGCAGCAAGCCGGTTGAAGATGGCACAAAGTGGCGTTTGAATCTCTATCGCATCGACGGTGCGGGCGCCGACCCGCAACGCCATTTCTTGTGTTGGCAGCCCATCTGCGATCCGAAGCGAAACTCCAACCATGTACCCGAACATTTCGGCACCCTGATCTTCACCAAGTAAGCGAATTTGAAAAAACGAAGCCAATTTGGGAGTTCGTTTGGTAAGATCGCCGTATCTTGTTGCAAAATAACGTAGCTGGCTGAGGTAAGTTCGTTTGGTAATTTCAACTCGTGCCTCGATATCTCGCTTTGCTTGAGCGATCATTGAAGTCATGCCGGATTCGTTTATAAGCACCCTGGGTCGTTATCTGGATCGTGTCAGTCGTCGGGATCTGTTGCGTGGGAGCACCCTGCTTGGGTTAGTGCCGGTGTCCCGGACGCCTGCGCTCGCCAAGGGCACCCAAACCCCTCCGAATATCTACGAATCAATCGGTGTCCGTCCCGTGATCAACTGCCGCGGCACGTACACCGTCATTGGCGGTTCGCTGGAACTGCCGGAGGTGACGGCTGCGCAGCAGGCCGCCGCACAGCACTATGTACAGCTCGATGAACTCGCCGATGGCGTCGGGCAGCGTCTCGCGGAGTTGACGGGCGCCGAGTGGGGAATGGTGTCGTCAGGCTGCGCCGCCGGGCTGGCGCACGCGACGGCAGCCTGCGTTGCCGGCGGGAATCCCGACCTGCACGTCAGGATCCCCAACCTGAGCGGTTTCGCCAAGGACGAGGTCGTTATCCCCGTCCACTCGCGCAACGAGTACGATGCCGCCGTTCGATCCATCGGTGTCCGGATCGTTGAGGTCGCGAATGAGCAGGAGTTCCAGGCGGCTCTGGGTCCGCGTGTCGCCATGATTTATGTGCTGGCCGGGCCTAACGCCGAATCCGGCCCACTGACCTATGACATGATCTACCCGCGCGCCCGGGAGCGGAACATACCAGTCCTGGTTGACGCGGCTGCCGAAGTGTTGACCATTCCCAACGTGCATCTACGTCGCGGTGCCACGCTGGTTGGATACAGCGGCGGAAAGTGCATCCGCGGTCCGCAATCGGCCGGACTCCTTCTCGGCCGTAAGGATCTCGTGAAAGCAGCCTGGGTCCACAGCGCGCCTCATCACGGCTACGGCCGCACCATGAAGGTCGGCAAGGAGGAGGCCATGGGAATGCTTGCCGCCGTTCAAATGTGGACCAAGCGCGATCATCAGGGCGAGTGGAATACCTGGATGTCGTGGATGAATCACATCGCGAAAGAGGTCGGGTCGATTGACGGCGTCACAACGTCGATCAGCCAGACGGAAGAGCTGTCGAACCACAGCCCGGTTCTCACCATTCGCTGGGATACGGACAAAGTCGGAATCAGCGGTGCGGATGTGGAGCACACGCTATTCACAACGGAGCCTCGGATTACCCTCTCCGGCTTTGGTGGCAGGCGATCAAGCCATACGGCGGCAAGTAACGAAACAGGCGTATCAATTACCGCCTACATGATGTGTCCCGGTGATGAAACTGTAGCGGCCGGAAGGCTCCGGGAGATCCTCTCGAAGGCTGCTGGTGTCAAGCTTGCGCGTGATACCGCGCCTCCTGCCACTGATATCAACGGCGAATGGGACGTTCAGATCCAGTTTGCCGCCAGTCGGTCCACACACGTCCTGTACTTGCGGCAGAACGGTTCCGACATCACAGGAACTCATCAGGGCGACTTTCTGGCCAGGGATCTCATGGGCTCAATGCATGGCAACGCCGTCAAACTGACGAGCAGCATCGGAGAGCAACATGGCGCGGCGCTGACCTATACGTTCACCGGAACTGTGGATGGTGAAACGATCGCAGGCGAACTCAGCCTGGGCGAATACCGGTCAGCGACCTGGACCGCTGCCCGACATAAGTACGACTTCGGCGGGCCCGGCAGGTCATAGCAGGATTCGGCGGGAAAGGAGCCATTACATGAGCGGTTCGACAACACGCCGGGAGCTTTTAGGTCGTGCCGGAACTCTGGTTGGAGCTGTCAGCCTCTCGAGTCCGGCGCAAGCGGCGAGCGCAGAGGCCGAGGATTACTACGACAAACTGGGCGTCACCAAGATCATTAATGCTGCCGGAACGTATACGATTCTCACGGCATCCCTGATGCCTCCGCAGGTGCAGGCGGCAGTTGCACAAGCGGCGAAGCATCCGGTTCGTTTGCTTGAGTTGCAGAAGAAGTCCGGGGAGTATCTGTCGCAGCGCCTACGATGCGAAGCGGCCATGGTGACAGCAGGAGCTTCGTCGGCGCTGACGCTCGGCACGGCGGCCTGCATCGACGTGATGAACCAAAGTCCCATCCAATCGGTACCCGCTAAAGTCGGCGAGTTGCGCAAGAACGAAGTGATCCTCCAGAAAGCACATCGCTATTCCTACGATCATGCACTTGAGAACTGCGGGGCGAGGTTCGTCGAGGTCGAGTCGCTCGATGATTACCAGAAGGCGTTCACAGAGCGGACGGTAATGGCCCACTTCTTCAATGCCGCGGAAGGCGGCCAGATCGGGCGCGAAGATTGGGTGCGGGTCGCACACCTACACGGTGTTCCATGCTTCAACGACGCCGCCGCAGATGTTCCGCCGATTTCGAATCTCTGGAACTATACGCAAATGGGTTTCGATCTGGTTACCTTCTCGGGAGGGAAGGGAATTCGCGGTCCGCAAAACGCCGGTTTGCTTTTGGGGAGGAAAGATCTCATTGCGGCAGCCGCCGCGACCAATAATCCGTTCGATGAAGGAGTAGGCCGCGGCATGAAGGTCGCAAAGGAGCAAATCGTCGGAATGATCGCGGCCGTGGATTGGTTTCTCAGCCAGTCGGATGAAAAAATGGAAGCCGAGTTCCGCGCCCGGGCCGATCGAATCTGCGCCGAGCTGAAAGGTATCCCGACTCTGCAATCGAAAATCGTGATCCCTCCCGTCGCGAACCACGTGCCGCATCTGCTGCTGCAGTATGACCAGCAGCGTGTCAAGATCGCACCGCTCGAAGTGGCCAAGCAACTCCGTCACGGAAATCCGAGCATCGAACTTAATCCTTCTACTGGACGGAGGGAGGGCTCTGCGGGGTTGCCTTCCGATGAGAACACCATTGTGGTTGGCGTCTGGATGCTCGAACCGGGCGAAGATGTAATCGTCGGCCAGCGGCTTCACGAGGTTTTGTCCGCAGCGGTTTAGGCGCTGCAGCGTTATTGCGGCAGGGCAAACGCAACATAGGAACCGTGTATTTTGCCTTTGGATGCCGGGTTGATTTCGGCTTGCCCGGCCGCGCACACGACGAGATATTCCCGCCCGCCTACCTCATAAACCGCCGGCATTCCCTGGAGCCCCGCTTGCAGCTCGGTTTCCCAAAGCACCTTCCCGGTGTCCTCGTCGAGTGCTCGCACTTTGCGATCTCTGGTTGCGGTGAAGATTAACCCGCCGGCCGTCACGACAGGACCCACTTTCGGGAAAACGGAACCGGTATCTTTGAAGCCTTTTGCCGCCAGTTCGGGTACTTCGCCGAGCGGGATTTTCCACTTAATCGTTCCTTTGTTGAGATCGTAGGCTGTAAGCGAGGACCAGGGCGGACCGATTGCGGGAAGTCCGTTGCTGGCAAACATAAAGCCAAAGCCGCTGACATAGTGAGTCGTTTTCGAATTTGCGGCAGAACTCTCGACTGACGCTGCACCCGCATGGGCCGGGTTGCGCAGGTAGGCGACCAGTGCATCCAAGTCCGCCTGCGTGAGCTTGGGGAACGCCGGCATGGAATCCTGGCCCTGTTTCACGATGCTCTTGATCTGTTCCTGATCGAGCCTTTCCCCGACGTCAACAAGTGACGGGACTGCTGGCGGCTCACCTTTTCTATTCGCGAGGTGGCACCACCGGCAATTCGCCTCATAGATCACTGCGCCTCGTTGTTCGGGAGAATCTGTCGGTGATGCCTTTAACGAGCGTTCCGGCTCCAGCTTGAGAATGCATGGAAGATCCTTCGAAACGACGAACAACGTTCCGTTTTGAGGATCGACGGCGGCGCCGGCCCAGTTCGCTCCGCCGTTGTTTCCGGGCATTTCAATTGTGTCTTCCAGCCCCGGGGGTGTGAAAAGACCCTCGTTGCGAGCCCCCTGAATCTCGTGCAGCAGACGAGCGCGCTCTTGTGGGTCTTCAACGAACGGATCCAGATCTTTCGCGGTAAAACTCTGCCGGGCGAAAGGCGGAGGTTTGACTGGGAAGGGCTGTGTGGGCCATGTCTCTTCTTCCGGAACACTGGAACGCGGCACCGGGCGTTCTTCGATCGGCCATAACGGCTCCCCGGTTACCCGATTGAACACCCACACGAAACCTTCCTTGCCCGCCTCCGCCACGGCGTCAACCATCTGGCCGTTGTGGCGGACCGTGAGAAGCTTCGGTGCGTTGGCATTATCGTAATCCCAGATATCATGATGAACCATTTGGAAATGCCACAGGCGCTTGCCGGTGCGAGCGTCAAGGGCGAGAAGGCAGTCGCCGAACAGGTCGGCTCCTTTGCGGTCTGCACCGTAAAAGTTGTACTTAGGACTGGCGGTCGGCACGTAGACGATGCCGCGCTGTTCGTCGAGCGACAGTTCGCTCCAGGCATTCGCTCCGCCCACCGTTTTCCACGCATCCTTCGGCCATGTTTCGTACCCGAACTCACCCGGATGAGGTACGGTGTGGAACGTCCAGACCAGCTTGCCCGTTCGGACATCGTAAGCACGCACATCGCCGGGAGCCGATCCGTACCCTTCGTTTGTTGCTGAGCCGAGAATGAGCAGGTCTTCGAAGACTCGCCCGGGTGTTGTCGATTGGACGAGAGAGAGCGTGGTGGGATCTCTGCCCAGGCCTTCTCTCAGATCGACGCGGCCGTTGTCGCCAAAAGACGAGATGGAGCTGCCGGTGCGGGCATCGATCGCCTCCAGGAAGTTATTGCGGGCGAACATGAGCCGCCGGTCCGACCGGTCGCGGCTCTCCCAATAATTGATCCCGCGGTTTGTGATGAGCTTGGTCCTGGGACCGGTCTCGTGAATCCAAACTTCCTTTCCGCTGGACGCATCGAGAGCAACGATCGAATTGTTCTTCGCAAGAACATACATGAGACCATCGACTACGATCGGGTTGAATGAATATTGGTTATCATCGCCGGTTGGGTAGATCCACGCGATCTCCAGCTTCTTCACATTGGAGCGGTTGATTTGTTTGAGCGCCGAATATTGCGCCGAGTCGGCGGCGCCGCCGTAGTCGCGCCAGCCCAAATGAGTTTCCCCTGTGGTGGGGGATTTGGCGACCGCGATAAAGCAGAGGCTCAGTAGGACTCTATGAAAGCGCATCGCTCAATTGGACCTAAATATAGCGCTCTCCATTTTGTGGCGATCTTCTTGATACTCGCCTTCGGCCTTTCCGGCCAGTCTGGAAAAGAGGCGGCCCTCGTCCGGGTTGACACAACTCCGGGACACGAGCTGAATTCGTTCGATCCTGACGAAGCGCTGGGAAGCTCGATCGACGTGCTTTCCCATAAGGACATCGACGAGGTATACACGCCACACATCATTCAAGAATCGCTTTCGGCAGGGTGGGGACCCATCACCTATCGCAACAACTCGGAACTGCGCATGGCCGCGTGGCACTGGAACGAGAACGGCAGTTGGAGCGATCAAGAGCATAAGAGCGGCTATTTCACCGGCAGCTCTGAACTGGGCGAACCCATCCGCTATATCCTGGAGTACGCGCTTCCCCATCGAGGATTCTCCACCAGCGGCGATGCGCCTGTTCAAGGTCCCAACCTCATTTACTGGAAGAGCAATCCGTATCTGACCAGCAGATTCACTGGAGAGAGCGACTCCCTTCATCCGCAATGGGTCGTAATGGATTTAAAGACAGAGAGGCCGGTAAATGCAGTCAGGATCGGCTGGGCTGAACCTTACGCCAGAGCTTACCAGGTGCAGTATTGGATAGGAAAAAACGCGCTCGACTTCGATGCAGGGCCGCAGGGCGAGTGGAAGACTTTTCAGGCGGGCGAAGTGAGCCGTGGATCAGGCGGCGCCGTAACGCTCAAACTTGCCGCGGAGCCTGTCTCGGCGCGTTTTCTTCGAGTCTGGATGACCGAATCATCGAATACTTGCGACCTGCATGCATCGGGTGATATTCGGAACTGCGTCGGATACGCCATCGAGAGCATCCACGCCGGGACCGTCGACGATAACGGTGGCTTCGTGGATGCGGCCAAAAATGCGTCCGGCAAGGACCAGCCAACGTACTGCTCGTCTTCCATTGATCCTTGGCACTCGGCCGCGGATGTAAATGCCGGCGGCCGCGGCCAGCATACGGGATTTGACCTCTTCTTCACTAGTGGTCTAACGAACAACCTTCCGGCGCTGATTCCGGTCACCCTGCTGTATGGCACACCGGACGATGCAGCGGCACAGGTTGCCTACCTCGAGAAGCGCGGGTACCCGATCCGCGGGATTGAAATGGGAGAGGAGCCGGACGGGAAACATGCGCTGCCGGAGGATTACGGCGCATTGTACATGCAATGGGCGGCGGCCATTCATAAGGTAGACCCAACGCTCAAACTGGGCGGGCCGATTTTCGAAGGCGTAAACGAAGATATCCGGGTATGGCCTGACGCCCAGGGCCGAACATCATGGATGGGCCGTTTCGTTGCCTATCTGAAAGCGCACGGCCGTCTCGGTGACCTCGCGTTCGTGTCCTTTGAACATTATCCGTTCGAGCCATGCGACATCACCTGGAAGACGCTATACACGGAGCCGCATTTAATGAAGCACATTCTCGAGGTCTGGCGAGCCGACGGCGTGCCGAAAGAGGTTCCGCTCATGGTGACGGAGAATCACCTCGCTGCCGCTCTCACCGGTCCCATGAGCACGATTTTCGCGGCGTTATGGCTCGCCGACAATATCGGCTCCTTTTTCGAAGGCGGAGGCGCGGCGTTCTATCATTCACCCATCCAACCGCAGCCGGTCGAAAATAGTTGTCTCGGGTGGGCTACGTGGTCGAATTTCGTGTCTGATCGCGACTACAACATCTCCGGCTACACGTCGCTCTATTTTGCCGCTCACCTGATCAACCTGGAGTGGGTGCAGCACCGGTCCGGTGTGCATCATATGTTCCCATCGGCCATAGGGATCAAGGACAGCGAGGGCAATGAGCTTGTCACGTCGTATGCAGTACTCCGGCCAGACGGAAACTGGTCCCTGATGCTGGTGAATCGGGATGAGACGAGCCCGCACCTTGTGCGTGTCGCGTTTCAGGACTCGAAGAGCAAGCGGAATGCGTACTTCTCTGCTCCAGTCACACTCGTGACGTTCGGCAGTGAGCAGTACGTCTGGCATAACGACGGTAGTAACAGCCACGCCGACCCGGACGGCCCGCCGATCGGCGGCACCCGGCCGGGAGGTTCAGAAGCAACTTACACCCTGCCCAAAGCGTCTGTCACAGTGCTTCGGGGCAGGGTAAAGGCCGTCGAGCCGCCCGCTTAATATAAGAGTTGCGCGCGAAACATTCAGCCGAGGAGCAAAAGGCCAGAGATTCGAAAAATCTCAGACGCAGCAAAGGCACTCCCCGTGCCAAGCCGTCCACCGCCCCGGAAAAGCGGCGCCCGATTCCTCAGGAAACGCCGGCAGCGGCGCGCGATTCGCGACAAAATCTTTGGATCTGTTTGGCGCTCTTTCTCGCCACGTTCGCGGTGTATGCGCAAGTCCGGCATTTTGATTTCGTCAATTTTGACGACCCGGATTACGTCACCGGGAACCTGCACGTTCGCAACGGTATAACACCGAACGGTATTGTGTGGGCTTTGACGAGCGGCGATGCCGCTAACTGGTTTCCGGTTACCCGGCTTTCGCACATGCTGGATTGCCAGTTGTTCGGCCTGCGAAGCGGCGCTCATCATCTCACGAGCGTTTTGCTTCACGCGCTCGCGGTTGTGCTTTTATTCGCGTTTCTCAACCGCGCTACGCGAGCCCACTGGCCGAGCGCATTTGTCGCGTTTTTGTTCGCACTGCATCCGCTGCATGTCGAATCCGTCGCGTGGGTGGCCGAGAGAAAGGACGTCCTGAGCGCCTTTTTCTGGTTCCTCGCGCTATGGGCGTATGTCCGCTATGCCGAGCGGCCGTCATTGGCGCGCTACCTCCTTGCGTTTCTGCCCTTCTGCGTAGGCTTGATGGCGAAACCGATGATCGTGACATTCCCGTTTGTGCTGCTGCTGCTGGATGTGTGGCCGCTGCGGCGGGTGCGGCTCTCAGGCGCTCCGGAAGCCGATACGAAGCATCGACTACTTCGGCTTGTTTGGGAAAAGGCGCCATTTTTTGCACTTTCGGCTGCAATAGCGGTTGCGACGTACGCCGTGCAACAGCATTCCGGCGCGGTCGAGGCCCTGAGCGTACCGATCGGACTGCGCGTCGAGAATGCCCTGATCTCTTACGTCTGCTACATCGCAAAAATGTTCTGGCCAACGGGGCTGGCGGTGTTTTATCCGTACCCGATGCATCTTGCGGCCTGGCAGGTTGTACTTTCCGGCTTGGCGATTTTGGGCATCACGGGTGCCGTTTTGCGCTGGTTCCCGCGTCACCCTTACCTGGCGGTTGGATGGTTTTGGTACCTCGGCACTCTTGTGCCGGTTATAGGACTGGTCCAGGTGGGGGCGCAGGCTCGCGCAGACCGCTACACATACATTCCAATGATCGGCTTGTCGATCATGCTGGCTTATGGCGCACGGGACTTACTGCGCCGCTGGCCGCGCGCAAAACCCGCGGTGGCCGGGTTGACAGCCGCCGCAAGCGTATCGTGCATCGTGGTCACCTGGACGCAAATCCAGTACTGGAGAAACAGCGGATCACTCTTTCAGCATGCCGTAGATGTGACCGGCGGGAACTATCTCGCGCATCACAATTTGGGCAACTATCTCATGGATGTTCCGGGCCGATTGCCCGCGGCAATTGCAAACCTCGAGTCGGCGGTGCGCCTGAAACCGGATTCCGCAAAAGCCCATACCGATCTGGGCACTGCACTATCAAAAATGCCGGACCGCTTGCCGCAAGCGGTTGCCGAGTACAGGGCTGCGTTAAAGATAGCCCCTGACTCGGCGATAACGCACAATGACCTGGGCAGCACTCTGTCAAAGGTGCCGGGCAGGATGCAGGAAGCGATCGAGGAGTATCAAACGGCGCTCCGTATTGATCCCGGCTATGCCGAGGCGGACAACAACCTGGGCAGCGCATTGGCGAAGTCAGGCCGGTTGCCGCAAGCAATCGAACGGTTCCAGGCCGCGCTACGGATCGATCCCGAGTATGCGGAGGCGCATAACAACCTGGGCAGCGCATTGTCGCAGACTCCAGGCCGATTGCCCGAAGCGATAGCCGAGTATGAAGCGGCCCTGCGGATCAATCCCGACTATGCGGAAGCGCATAACAATCTCGGGAGCGCCTTATCGCAGATACCGGGCCGGCTGTCGGAAGCGATCTCAGAATATCAAGCGGCGCTGCGAATCAAACCTGATTTCGCAGAGGCCAATAGCAACCTTGCCAGCGCGCTCGCGAACACTCCGGAAGGACTGCCGCAAGCGATCTCGCAATATCAGGCCGCGCTGCGCAGTGAACCGGATTCAGCGGAACTGCATTACAACTTTGGAGTCACCTTGTCAAAGGCCGGCCGCTCGCGAGAGGCCATTGAGCAATTCCAAACGGCGCTGCGAATCAAACCGGATTACGCGGATGCTCATAACAATCTGGCGGTTGCGCTGACGAACATACCAGGCCGGATGCCCGAAGCGATTGAGCATTTCGAAGCGGCCCTTCGGATCAGGCCCGATTATGCGGACGCGCACTATAACTTGGGAGTCGCGTTATCTCAGATTCCGGGCCGCCTTCCGGAGGCCATCGCGCATCTTGAAGCAGCCTTGCGGATCAAGCCCGACCCGGAAGTGCAGCAGATGCTGGGCCGCTTGCGCGCAGTTCAAAGGTAGCTCATCCGTTAACGCGGCAAGAAAGTATAACACACCTGGACAGAGCCATTTATTCACATTCCTGTGACATATAATTCTTTCGACACATTAGTCTCTGTGTTTCGGAACAGCATGTGACACATGCCGTTCCCGGGGGAATTTAAGGACAAAGGGGTCCAAACTATGAGAGTCCTTCGCTGGACTTGCGCCACGATTGCGCTTATTTTTGCTTCTGTTACTTCAATCTATGCCCAGGCTGTAACAGGTACTGTCCTGGGCACAGTTACCGATACCTCAGGCGCGGTGATTGCCAGCGCCAAGGTCGTACTGACGAACGTAGGAACGGGCATCGCCCGAACCCAAGCAACAAACGCGAGTGGGAACTATACTTTTACCGATATTCCGGAAGGAACCTACTCCGTCTCCACCGAAGCCGGCGGCTTCAAGAGAGATATCCGGCAGAACATCACAGTTGCGGTCAACACCAGCGCCCGCGTTGACATGCAGTTGCAACCGGGCGATATCACGCAGCAGATTGAGGTAACGGCCGCGCCTCCCCCATTGCAGACCGACCGCGCGGATACCGAAGTAAGCATCTCAACCGTCGAAACTGCCAACCTGCCAGTGGGCACGAACCGTAACTTCCAGAGTCTTTTGAACCTGGTTCCCGGCACGACGCGCGCCACCTTCCAGCATTCGCAGTTTTTCAACGCTGCAAGCTCATTACAGACCGAAGCGAACGGGCAAATGCGGATGGGGAATAATTACCAGATCGAAGGTATCGACGACAACGAGCGTACCGGTCTGCTGCAGATCCTGATTCCGCCCATCGAGGCGATTCAAACCGTAGACGTCTCAACGAGCAACTTCGACGCGGAGCTTGGGCGGGCAAGCGGCGCGGTCACAAACGTGATTCTAAAATCCGGCTCAAACCAGATTCACGGAGCAGCTTACGAATTTCTGCGCAACAGCGACCTGAACGCGCGAAACTTCTTCGATCCGTCGGTAGGGCACCTGGCCTATAACTACTTCGGCGGTAACATCGGCGGAGCGATTATCAAGAATAAGTTATTCTACTTTGGCGACATTCTTCGTGTAACAGACCACGAAGCCAACACCAACCTTTTAACTGTTCCAACTTTAGACCAGAGAAACGGCATTCTAAGCGCTTCGCCGACCACGATATATGACCCAGCTACGGGGAAGGCGAACGGCACCGGACGGACTGCGTTCGCCGGTAATGTCATCCCGACAAATCGAATTAACCCGATATCAACGGCGATTCTGAATCTTATACCGCTGCCTAATCAAGTAAGTGCGACGGGTACGAACAACTATTTCGCCCTACTGCCCTACCACAAAGACACCACGTCTTTCGATACAAAGGTGGACTATAACATGACCGATAGCGACCGGCTCAGCGTGCGATTCAGCTTCGCCCGGCCGCTAATCTACCAGGCCCCGGCCTTCGGATTGGCCGGCGGTGCAGCACAAGGCGCGTTCGAGGGCACTGGTCTGCAAAGAACCTACAGCGGCGGCATCAACTACACGCGCGTGTTCTCTTCCACGTTGGTTGCTGAATTCCGAGCCGGTGTAGCGTATTACAATAACATCGCCACGCCGGCGGACTACGGACAGAACCAGTCGGCGCAATTGGGAATCCCGGGCATAAACCTTAATGCGATAACGAGCGGACTGGTCGGCATCAATATTGGTTCGTTCTATTCAAACCCGCTGGTTGGCTATGCGGCCAGTTTGCCCTGGACGCGGGCAGAAGCGAACATCGACTTTGCGAACACCTGGACGAAAATCCTTGGCAACCACACCATCAAGTTTGGCGTAGACTACCGCGGCATTCGCGATGCACTGCTTCAAGAACAGACCTACAGCGCTCGCGGCGTGTACACGTTCTCAAGCGGGCAGACCGCGAGCGGATCTTCGGCCACCAGCTACTACAACAATTTCGCAAGCTTCCTTCTCGATCTTCCCAGCCAGGCGGGTCGCGATCTTGCCACTTACTTCCCGTCCATCCGCGGATGGCAGTTTTTCAGCTTCGTACAAGACAAATGGGTGGTTTCTCCCAAACTGACGCTGGATCTAGGGGTACGTTGGGAATTTTATCCGCCCTATACACCGCAGTTCCCAGGTGGACTTTCGAACTACAACCCGGCGGACAACACGCTTGTAATCGCGGGGGTTGGCGGCAATCCCATGGACCTGGGCATGAAGACGCGCTATAAGTACTTCGCGCCTCGTTTCGGGTCGGCGTATCGATTGACCGAAAAGACCGTTCTCCGCGCGGGTTTCGGCATCAGTTACACTCCTTACCCGGACAACACCTATGCATACAACTACCCTGTCCGGGCTAACAATGTGTATAACGCGTTGAACAGCTACGTTCCCGCGGTGCTCAGTACCGGACAAGTCGCCACATTCCAGAACGGATTCCCGGCGGCGCAGCTCCCGGCGGTGCCCTCCAGCGGTATTCTGCCGGCCCCGACGAGTCAAACGTACTTCGACATCAGCCAGAATTTCAAGAATCCTTACGTGGAATCGTGGAACGCCGCGATCCAACAGGCATTGCCTTGGAAACTCGTGCTGGACGTCGCGTACGTCGGGAACCACGGCGTTGATTCCGTTGTGAACTACAACCTCAATGCCGGGCTGATACCCGGCGCTGGAGCAAAGGGCCAGCCGGAGTATCTGTCATTTGGACGAACGGCAAGTACGAACCTCTTCTTCGTGCCGTTTTCGACTTCGTACAATGCGCTGCAGGTAAAGTTTGACCGGCAGTTCTCGGGCAACTTCAACCTGACGACCGCATTCACGTATGGAAAGGGAATGGGCTTCCAGAGCGGCGACGACGGATCTCTCGACTTCTATTTAAATCAACGGCGCAACTACGCACGGAACGATTACGACCGAACCTTCACGTTCGTGCAGAGCTACGTATATGACTTGCCGTTCGGCCCAGGCAAGAAGTGGCTCACTTCCGGCCTGGCGGGAAACATTTTCGGTAACTGGCGCGTGACGGGCATTCTGACGGTCATGAGCGGTACTCCGCTCACTATCACCGCCAGCGGCACGGCATTGAACCTGCCGGGTAGTACGCAAACGGCAAACCAGGTCGCTCCCGTCCAGATCCTGGGGGGCATCGGGACGACCCCATGGTTCAATCCCGCAAGCTTTGCTCAGCCGGTAGCCTCGGGAGTGTTCGGCAACACGGGGCGGAACATCTTCAACGGGCCAGGCTTCTTCAATCTGGACGCCTCGCTGATCAAGATGATCACCTTTAAAGAACGCTACCAGCTGGAACTTCGGGGTGAGGCCTTTGGGGTGACCAACACTCCCCAATTCAGCAACCCGGGAACCAGCCTCACCAGTAGCAGTAATTTCGGATACATAACGGGCGCCGGCGGCGGACGCACCATGCAACTAGGCGCGAAGTTCAGTTTCTGACGCTGAACGTTCGCTAATTTGAAAGGCACCAAAAAAAGACAGCAGCTCCAACTGCTGTCTTTTTCTCTGGCCGACGATTTCTTAAATGACTCGGCCGATAAAGCGGAATATTTGGGATTTGGAGGCGGCAGTCGTTGACATTTGTCAACGACTGTTTCATGATGGGAGTCGCCAGTAGTTGTTCCAGCTAGCAATTCTTCCTAAAGCCGGGGAGAAGGGGCGGTAGCTTTCTTTAAGCACAAAAATCGGATCCAGCCGATGTCTGGCAATCCTCCGTCTCACGTCTAGCCTTCCAGCGTTCATCTCGCAATTTGTTCTTTCCCTAAAATCCAATGCCAGTTCTCAGGCCGCGAAAACGGCTGGTTTATTTCCGACTTTCTGAAGATGAATTTCAGCGAGTCTCGACATTGTGCGCGGCCTCGGGTGCGCGGAGCATTTCCGATTTCACCCGGCTCGCCGTCGAGGAGTTCTTAAAGGATGAGGCGAGTAACGGTACGGCGTCGTTGAACGAGCGGCTGCGTGGCCTCGATGAAATTCTGGCCCAGTTGAACGAACGTCTTCGCGAGTTGACCAATGCGCTGAGTGCGGCCGAAGCCACGCAGCGCGAGAGCCGGGGCGCCAGGCTCGAGCAAGGAGCGATAGAGCAGTAATGTTAAACCGGAATTCCTTGATTGTTCCTTTGTTCTCGCTCTGCGCAGGGGTCTGTCTGGCGCAGCAGCCAACCGTCTCGACGCCGCAGACGCAGCAGCCTGCCGCAACCTCTTCCGCTTCTGCCCCGGCCCAGCAGCCGGCCGACGCTGCTGCCCCCGCAACGCAATCGAACTCTCAGACGAGTGTGCCGAGCTCGGCGGGCGAACTGAGTCTCGATTACGTTCTAGGGCCCGATGACGCGCTGGTGATTCATGCCTACGAAATGGAAGACGAGATTCCGGAGCATCCTGTGCTGGTCGAGCGCGACGGTACCATACCGCTTCCGGTGCTGGGACGAGTGAAGGCGGAGGGCTTGACTGTCCAGCAACTGCAGGAGTCGATCAGCGACAAGCTCAAACGGTACGTGCGGGCTCCGCGTGTAAGTATTGTCATCGTGCGTTTCCGGTCAGAGCCGGTGTTCGTGGAAGGAGCCTTCCGCGCGCCGGGCATCTACCAGGTTGAACAGCATAAGACGCTGCTTGACCTGATTACCGCGATCGGCTTACAGCCGGATGCGAGCCACAAGATAAA
>Ga0213872_10000849_pt1 | contig 22091 bp, 13 predicted proteins | sample VelepicomBERX_R2_FD_160071 | JGI IMG/M metagenome (GOLD analysis project Ga0213872, IMG submission 160071) | Rhizosphere microbial communities from Vellozia epidendroides in rupestrian grasslands, the National Park of Serra do Cipo, Brazil - RX_R2 | ecosystem: Host-associated > Plants > Roots >...
GAGAGCGACATTGACCACCATCGACACCATCGCCGCCTTGACCGGAGTGGTGGTGTCGTGACGGGCGAAGTAGGAGGGCGTCACCACCTTGATCAGCACATAGGCGGGCAGACCGAGCCCGAAGGCCATCAGCGTGCGGGCGACCTGGAGGGTATCTTCGGCGTGGAAGGAGCCATGCTCATAGATCACGGCGATGATCGGCTGCGCGATCACGGCGAAGGCGAAGGCGGCCGGCAAGGTCAGGAGCAGGCCGAATTCCATGGCCCGATTCTGCGTCTCGTCGGCGGCCGCCCGATCGCCGGTGCGCAATTGCCGGGACAGGGCCGGCAGCAGCGCGGTGCCGATGGCGATGCCGATGATGCCGAGTGGCAGCTGATTGAGGCGCTCGGCATAATAGAGATAAGTCACCGCGCCCTGGGCGACGCCCGAGGCGATGATGGTGTTCATCATTACATTGACCTGATAGACCCCAGCCCCCACCACGCCCGGAACGACCCTCTTCAACAGCGACTTCACCTCCGGGGTCAAAGCGGGCCGCACCCAGCCCAGGCTCATGCCAGCGCGCCGCATCGAGGCGACCAGCCAAAGGAATTGCGAGATGCCGGAAGCGAAGACGCCCCACGCCATGGCGTGGCCGGCGGTCGGCGTATAGGGGGCCGCCGCCAACAGCACCGCGACCGCGGTGACATTGAGCAGCACCGGCGTTCCCGCCGCCGCGGCGAACCGCCCGAGCGCGTTCAGCACGCCCGATTGCAGCGACACCATCGAGATGAACAGGAGATAGGGAAAGGTGATGCGCGAGAATTCCGCCGCCAGCTCGATCTTGCCCGGCACATCGTCGAATCCCGGCGCCAGCAGATAGATCGCCCAAGGCATGGCGATCTCCATCAGCGCCACCACGCCGAGCACCAGCACGCCCAACACCGCGTAAGCCTGTTCGGCGAAAGCCCGCGCCGCCTCGCGCCCCTCGCCCTCCAGCTTCCCGGTGAAGAGCGGCACGAAGGCGGCATTGAAAGCGCCTTCCGCGAACAGCGAACGGAACATGTTGGGGAAGCGGAACGCCACCGCGAAAGCATCCGCCACCAGGCCGGCGCCCAGGTAGCTGGCCATCAGCGAATCGCGCACCAATCCGGTGATGCGCGACAACAGGGTCCATCCGCCGATGGTGAAAACGGCTTTTCCGAGGTTCATAAGGTTCTCGTTTGGGGATATGCCTGCAGCAACAAGGACGCACACGGACAGCCACGGACGCACACGGACCGCGCGGATTTGCGCCGCAGGCTATTCTCAAATGCCCGAGCGCCCATAGAAGCTGGAGTTCTTGCCTGCGGCGCTTGAACTACGGTCCGTGTCAGTCCGTGGCTGTCCGTGTCCGTCCGTGTTGCTTTCAATCGGGAGAGCCCGGCATGCCGCGGTCGTCGTAAAGGAAATCCGTACAAGTCGTAGAATCGCCACCCGAAGCGTCGGGCGGGATAATGCCAAAAAACTTATCAAACGCCGCCAGCCTTTGCTCGACAACACGCTTTTTGTGCTTTTCCGCGTCATCAATGCTTTTGGCAGGAATCTTCTTGCTCATTCCGCCGCCCCCCGCTTCGTTTCCGCCTGACCTTCCGCCTTGTTGTCGGACAGGGCCAGGGTCAAAGCGTTCTTGATCTCGCGCTTCTTGCGCTCATGGTCGATCTTCAGGCCGAACACGTCTTTCACATAGAACACGTCGACCACGCGTTCCCCGTAGGTCGAGATATGGGCCGAGGCGATCTGCAGATTGAGCTTGGTCATGGTCGAGGTCAGGTCGTAAAGCAGCCCGACGCGGTCGCGGCCATTGATCTCGATCACCGTGTGGGCGGCGCTGGCATTGTCGTGGATCAGCACGCGGGGCGGAACCGGGAACAGCTTGGCGCGCGACTTGGTCGAATCGCGCCTTTTGGCCAGTTCGCGGTCGAGGCGGAGGCGTCCCGACAAGGCCTGCTCGATATTGCTGGCCAGCTTGGCGCGGCGCGACCCCGAATCGATGGGATCGCCGGCGGCGTCCTCGATCAGGAAAGAGTCCAGCGCCATGCCATTGGTCATGGTGATGATCTTGGCGTCGACGATCGAGGCGCCGGACAGCGCCATGGCGCCGCTGACCCGGGCGAACAGGCCGGGATGGTCGGCGGCATAGAGCGTCACCTCGGTCACGCCGCGGGCCGGATCGACCCGCCAATCGATGGTCAGAGGCGCCCGCGCGCTTTCGGCCTGGCGGATCAGGCGGGCGTGGCGCAGATGGGTTTCGGCATCGAAACTGACCCAATAGGACGGATAGCCGCGCCCCAGATGCGCCTCGATATCCGCCTCGGACCAGCGTTCCGCGGCCAGATGCCGGCGCAGCTCGTTCTGCGCCGCCTCGACCCGCGCCTCGCGCCGTTCCACATCGATGCCGCCCGACATGACATCCAGCGCGCGGCGGTACAATTCGCGTAAGAGGCCGGCCTTCCAGCCGCTCCACACATTGGGGCCGACCGCGCGGATATCGGCGACCGTCAAAGCGAGCAGCAGGCGCAGACGCTCGGGGCTCTGCACCTCGGCGACGAATTTGGCGATGGTGGCGGGATCGTCGATATCGCGCTTGAAGGCGGTGTTCGACATCAAAAGGTGATAGCGCACCAGCCACGCCGTGGTCTCGGTTTCCTCATCGCTCAGCCCGAGACGCGGGCCGAGCTTCAGAGCCACCTCGGCCCCCAGTTCGGAATGGTCGCCGCCGCGGCCCTTGGCGATGTCATGCAGGAACACGGCAAGATAAAGCGCGCGGCGCGACTGGATGGCGTGGATCGCCTCGGACGCCACCGGCGTGTCGTTCTTCATCCGACCCTGTTCGAGGCGATGGAGGATGCCGACCGCCTGCACCGTATGCTCATCGACCGTATAGACGTGATACATGTCGAACTGCATTTGCGCCACGACGCGGCCGAAATCGGGGATGAAGCGGCCCAGCACGCCGGCCTCGTTCATGTGGCGCAGCGCCACTTCCGGATCCTTGCGCGAGGTCAGCATTTCGACGAACAGCCGGTTGGCTTCCTCGTCATGACGCACCTTATTGTCGATACGCCGCAGATTCTGCGTGATCAGCGACAAGGCATGCGGATGGATGTCGAGATCGGTGTCGAGCGCGGTGGCGAACAGACGGATCATCTTGACCGGGTCGTCGATGATTTCCTGCTCGCTCTCGATGTCGAGACGGCCGCTTTCATGCACGAAACCGTCGATCTTCTTCTGACGCAGAATGGCCGGCCAGCGCAGCTTCGGCTTTCTCTTATGCTGCTCTTCGAGAAGCGCGCAGAAGATGCGGGTCAGATCCCCGACATCCTTGGCGATCAGGAAGTAGTGCTTCATGAAACGCTCGACCCCCGAAGCGCCGCCATGGTCGGTATAGCCCATGCGGGCGGCGATCTCGGGCTGGCGGTCGAAAGTGAGGCGGTCCTCCATCCGGCCGGTGAGGTAATGGAGATGGCTGCGCAAGGTCCAGAGGAAGGTCTGGGCCTTGGCGAAGCGGTTGGCGGCGTCCTGGGACAGCACGCCCAAACCCACCAGCTCCTCCACCTCATTGATCACATAGAGATATTTTGCGATCCAATAAAGCGTGTGGAGATCGCGCAAGCCCCCCTTGCCATCCTTGATATTAGGCTCCAGCACATAGCGCGCCTCGCCCAGGCGGGCATGGCGGTCGGCCCGCTCGGCCAGTTTGGCCTCGACGAACTCCTCGCCCGAGCCGGAAACGATCTCGGCGCGGAAGCGCTTCTTCAGCTCGTCGAACAGGGCTTGGTCGCCCCACACCCAGCGCGCTTCCAGAAGGGCGGTGCGGATGGTCATGTCGGCTTTGGCGTGCTTGAGGCACTCATCGACCGAGCGGGTGGAATGGCCGACCTTGAGGCCGATATCCCACAACAGATAGAGCATGTACTGCACCACCTGCTCGGCCCGCGCGCTGCGCTTGGCGGGCAGCAGGAACAGAAGATCGATATCTGAATGGGGCGACAGCTCGCCGCGCCCATAGCCGCCAACCGCCACCACGCTCATCAGCGGGCCGCCTCCCTTTTCGGGGTCGGCGGGGAATTCATGCTCATTGGCGAAATCGAAGGCGAGCCGGACCAACTGGTCGATCAGGAAGGATTGCTCATGCACGGCCTCGGTTCCGATGCCGCTGATCTCGAAACGGCGCCGCACCTCGGCATGGCTCGCCTGATAGGCTTCCTTGAAAATGGCGAGAATGGCGGCGCGGCGCTTGGCCTTTCCGAGCCCCTCCGCCACCACCTCTTCCAACCGCAGGGTCAGTTCCTTGCGGTCGATAATGCTTCGCTGATTGCGGATCTTTTCGCTCATGCGAGGACTATATACGGCTCCGCCTACTCACGTCACTCCCGCGCAGGCGGGAGTCCACTGGATGCCCGCCTGCGCGGGCATGACGACAACTAGGCCGCCGGCAGCTTCAAGGTGAATCGCGCCCCGATGACATTGCCCTGCTCGTCCATCCGGTTGGACGCCGTCAGCGTGCCGCGGTGGGCTTCGGCGATCTGTTTGGAGATGGAGAGGCCCAAGCCCGAATGGGTGCCGAATTTCTCCTCCTGCGGGCGCTCGGAATAGAAGCGCTCGAAGATGGCCTCCAGCTTGTTGGGCGGAATGCCGGGGCCGTTATCCTCGACGGTCACGACGATCTGGCTGTCATGGCGCTGGCCGGCCAGCACCACCGTGCCGCCGGGCGGGCTGAAGGACAAGGCGTTGGCCAGCAGATTGCGGACGATCTGGCCCAGACGCCCCTCGATGCCGTTGACGTTCAAGGGGTCACCGGGATCGCAGGCCAGCCGGATCGAGACCGAGCGGCTGGCGCCCGAATCGCGATAGGTGGTGGCGATGGTCGAAAGCGCCTGCTGCATCGAGACCACCCCGCCCTCGTCGCGCGACAATTCGGCGTCAAGGCGCGAGGCGTCGGAAATGTCGCTGATCAGGCGGTCGAGGCGGGTCACATCGTCCTGGATGATCGAGAACAGCCTTTCCCGCTGATGCGGATCCTGGATGCGGGTCGCCGTTTCCACCGCGCTGCGTAAAGACGTCAGCGGATTCTTGATCTCATGCGCGACATCGGCGGCGAAGGCCTCGATGGCGTCCATGCGCCGCCACATCACCTCGGTCATGTCGCGCAGCGCCCCGGCCAGATCCCCGATCTCGTCGCGTCTTCCGCCCAGATCGGGAATCAGATGGCGCCGCCCGCTGCCGCGCCGCACCCGGTGGGCGGCGGCAGCCAGGACGCGGATCGGCCGGGCGATGGTGCCGGCCAGATAGAGCGACAGGGCGATGGTGATGGCCAGGGATAGAGCGAAGGCCTGAAAAATGGTGAGGCGCACCTGAAACAAGCGCTGGGCGATCTCATCACCGTTGGCCGATACCTGGACCGCCCCCAGAATCCGCTTGTAACGCTGCACCGGCACCGCCGCCGAGAGCAGCAACCGGCGATCCGCGGTCTTGAGCAAAGTGCCGGTCTGATCGCCGGCCAGCGAGCGCATCACCTCGGGGAAATCGCTGGCCTTGGGATGCCGGATTTCCTTGTAGAGCGGCAGATCTTCGCTGCCGAGGCGCGTCGCCAGCAGAAAATCGTAGATGCGGCGGAACAGCACGGTCGACCAGCTGAGGTCCGGCGGCGGGAGATCCTCGACCTGCACCGGCAGATAGGGCGAGAGCAGCGCGCGGGAATCCGCCAATTGCTCACCCGATACGTCGAACAAGCGGGTGCGCACGCGGGCGGGCGGGGCCAGTCGCCGGATCATCTGCTTGGCCATCGGCGGCGAGAGGTCGGGCAGGGTGATGCCATTGTCGATCACCGCACCTTCCCCGAGAGCGGCGGCGATCATCTCGGCGCGGTTCCGCAAGCTGACCAGCTCGGCCTCGATCAGTTCCTTGCGATAGCTGTCCAGATAGAACAGGCCGCCGACCAGAATGATCGGCGCCAGCATGTTCACGGCCAGGATCCGCCAAGTCAGCGGCGAACCGAAAGGAAGGGCTCGGCGACTGAGGGTCACTGCTCGTCGCGGTAACGGTAGCCGACGCCGTACAGGGTCTCGATCTGGCTGAATTCGCCGTCGGTGTCGCGGAACTTCTTCCTCAAGCGCTTGATATGGCTGTCGATGGTGCGGTCATCGACATAGATGTGCTCGCCATAGGCCGCGTCGATCAGCTGGTCGCGGTTTTTCACATGGCCGGGCCGGGAGGCCAGCGACTTCAGCAGAAGAAATTCGGTTACGGTCAGATCCACCGTCTGTCCCTTCCAGGTGCAGGCATGGCGGGCCGTATCGAGGACCAGGTCGCCGCGCACGATGGTCTGTGCGGGCTGGGCCGCCTCACCGTCCCGCGCCAATTCGCCCCGGCGCAACAGAGCCCGGATGCGTTCGATCAGAAGGCGCTGGGAAAATGGCTTTTTGATGTAATCGTCGGCGCCCATCCGAAGGCCCAAGACCTCATCCACCTCGTCATCCTTCGAGGTCAGGAAAATCACCGGAATGGCGGAACTTTTGCGCAGACGCTGCAGAAGCTCCATACCGTCCATGCGCGGCATCTTGATGTCGAGCACCGCCAGATCCACCGGCTGCGACTGCAGCGCCCGAAGGGCCTCGGTGCCGTCGGTGAAGGTCTTCACACGAAATCCTTCGGCCTCCAGCGCGATGGAGACCGAGGCGAGAATGTTGCGGTCGTCATCGACCAGGGCAATGGTGGCGGGCAAGGCAATGATTCCAAACGACTATCGAGAATTGAGCCATCCTAGAGTATTCGCGATCCATTTGGAACGAAGTGAACGCGGAGCGGACAATCGCGAAACGCTTTCCAGCCCGAGCCCGCCAGAGCGGAGCGCCGGCGTCATCTAAATTGTTACAGGGCTGCGGCCACCCGCCCATTTTTATCACAGAAACGACAACGCTGTCAGGGTAACCTATTGATAATTAAGCAGTTGCTTGCTCAAAACCCGGTCGTATATGGTCGATCGAGGGGAAGATACAAACGAAACTAACCCCTCTGTGCGGGAGCGAGCGCTGATGAATAATGTCCGACTTTCCGGTGCGGTGACGCATCATGCGGGGCTATTGGCCTGGGTCGACGAGATCGCCCAATTGTGCGAGCCCTCCTCGGTTCATTGGTGCGACGGCTCCGACGCGGAATATGACATGCTGATCGGGCGCATGCTGGCCTCCGGGACTTTGACGCGCCTCAATCCGGCCAAGCGCCCCAACTCCTTCCTGGCCCGCTCGGACGCCGCCGACGTGGCGCGCGTCGAGGACCGCACCTTCATCTGCTCGAAAGAGGAGCACGATGCCGGCCCGACCAATAACTGGATGGAACCGGCCGCCATGCGCGCCAAGCTCGACGGGCTGTTCCGAGGCTGCATGCGCGGCCGCACCCTCTATGTGGTGCCCTTCTCGATGGGGCCGCTCGGCAGCCCGATCGCCCATATCGGCGTGGAGCTGACCGACAGCCCCTATGTCGTGGCCTCGATGCGCACCATGACACGCATGGGACAGGGCGCGCTTGACGTGCTGGGCAAGAGCGGCGACTTCGTGCCCTGCGTCCATTCGGTCGGCAAGCCTCTGGCCATCGGCGAGCAGGATGTGGCCTGGCCCTGCAACCCGGCGAACATCGTTATCGCCCATTTTCCGGAAGAGCGGTCGATCTGGTCGTTCGGCTCCGGCTATGGCGGCAATGCTCTGTTGGGCAAGAAATGCTTCGCGCTCCGGATCGCCTCGGTGATGGCGCGCGACGAAGGCTGGCTGGCCGAGCATATGCTGATCGTCGGCGTCGAAAGCCCGCTTGGGGAGAAGACCTATATCGCCGCCGCCTTCCCCAGCGCCTGCGGCAAGACCAATTTCGCCATGATGGTGCCGCCCAAGGGGTTCGAAGGCTGGAAGATCTGGACGGTCGGCGACGACATCGCCTGGATCAAGCCGGCCGCCGACGGCAGCTTACGCGCCATCAATCCCGAGGCCGGCTTCTTCGGCGTCGCCCCGGGCACCGGCGCCTCGACCAACCCCAACGCCATCGAGGCTTTGCGCGCCAACACCATCTTCACCAATGTCGCCCTGACCGATGATGGCGACGTGTGGTGGGAAGGCATGACCGACACTCCGCCCGCTCATCTGATCGACTGGAGGGGCCGCGACTGGACTCCGGACTCGCCCGACAAGGCGGCCCACCCCAATTCCCGCTTCGCCTGCCCGGTGTCGCAATGCCCGAGCGTCGATCCGGCCTGGGAAGACCCCGCCGGTGTTCCGATCTCGGCCTTCATCTTCGGCGGGCGCATGTCGAAGAACATGCCGTTGGTGTTCCAGTCCTTCAATTGGGCGCATGGGGTCTATCTCGCCGCCACCATGGGCTCGGAGGCCACCGCCGCGGCGGTCGGACAGGCGGCGATGCGCCGCGATCCGATGGCGATGCTGCCCTTCTGCGGCTACAATATGGCCGATTATTTCGATCATTGGCTGTCGGTCGGCGCCAAGCTCGCCCACCCGCCGGCGATCTTTCGCGTCAATTGGTTCCGCAAAGACGGCAACGGCAAGTTCATGTGGCCGGGATTCGGCCAGAATATGCGGGTGGTCGAATGGATCATCGACCGGGTCAGGGGCCGCGCCGGCGCCATCGAGGGCCCCCTCGGCCTGATGCCGCGCCGCCGGGATCTGACCTGGGACGGGCTCGATTTCGCCGAGGAGCGCTTCATCGAACTGATGACGGTGGACCGCATGACCGGCCTCGACGAGGCGGAATCCCAGCTCGACCAGTTCGCACCTTATGGCGCGACCTTGCCCGTCGAGTTCGTTCTCGAACGGCAATTGCTGGAGGCGCGGCTCCACCGCGCGCCGGAACGCTGGCAGCCCTGACCGAGGCCTCCCCGGGCAATTCCCCTTGCCGTATAGGTGAGGGGGGCCTTTAATCTCAGCCAAAGCGACAGGGCGCTCCGGGGGGAGGCGATGAAAGACGTAATATTGATGGCGGTGCCGGTGTTCTTCCTGTTGATCGGGATCGAACTCTGGGCCGACAAAGTGAGAGGGGCCAAGACCTATCGGCTGGCCGACGCCTTATGCAGCCTGTCGATCGGCAGCTTGAGCCAGATCAGCGGCTTCTACACCAAGGTGGTCACCCTCGCGGCCTACAGCTTGACCTGGAAGTATCTGGCGCTGTTCGACCTGCGCGCCGACGACTGGCGGGTCTGGGTCGGGGCCGAACTGGCCTATGATTTCTGCTATTACTGGTATCACCGCATGGGGCATGAGGTGAACATCCTGTGGGCCGCCCATGTGGTGCATCATTCCAGCGAGGAATATAACCTCACCACCGCGCTCCGTCAGACCAGCACCGGCTTCCTGTTCGGCTGGCTCTTCTATCTGCCGATGGCGGTGATCGGCATTCCGCCGGTGGTCTATCTCGGCGCCGGGCTGATCAATCTCCTCTATCAATATTGGATCCATACTCGCCTGATCGGCCGGCTGGGCTGGTTCGATTACGTGTTCGCCTCGCCCTCGAACCATCGGGTTCATCACGGCCAGAACGACTATTGCATCGACCGCAATTACGGCGGCCTGCTGATGCTGTGGGATCATCTGTTCGGCACCTTCGTGGCCGAACGTGACAATGAAGAGATCGTCTATGGCATCCGCGGCCAGCTTGCCACCCACGACCCGCTGGCCGCCAATATCCATGTCTATCGCGATTTGTGGCGCGATATGAGGCTGGCCGGCACATGGAAGGAGCGGCTTCTGGTGCCTCTCAAACATCCCGGCTGGCGCCCGCGGGCCGCCGCCGAAAAGGCCCCGAAAGCCCCCTGGTCGCTGGCCGCCTTCCGTCCCTACCTACCGGGTTTCGGACGAATCGGACCGGCGGCCGCCTTCTGGTGCTTCACCCTGCTGCTGTTCGCCGCCGTGACGTGGCTGGGGGCTGCACCGGTGTTGGACGCGACGCCGGTCCTGATCGGTGCCCTGGTGATCACGGCCGGCTTCTGGCTGCTCGGCCGGCGTTTGTCGGCGCATTGAAATGGTGATTTCCTCTCTCGCCGGCGAGCTATGCCTCGTCGCAGCCTCGCTCATCGGCGCCGCCAAGACATGGAAGAGCCCCGCTCCGCTGGCGCCGGCCGGCTTCCTGCTGTTCGCCGCCGCCGCAGCGCTCGGCGCCTTGGGATATGCCGGGATCGGCGCGGCGGAGCCATTGCATGATCAGATAACGCACATCACCGAGTGGGCCGGTCTGGCGCTGATCGCCGCCGGACTGATGCAGAAGCCATGGCCGACCCTGATCGGCGCCGGTCTGCTGCTGGCGGCCGGAATCGTCACCCGTCAGGCCCTGATGGTAAATGTGGCCGCTTTGGCTCTGATGATCGCTTGGCGCTTGTGGCTTACCCGCCGTCCGCCCTGGGTTCTGGTGGTGGCCGCGCTGCTGTTCGCCTTGGCCGGACTGGTGATCGGCACCCACGGACAGTTTCTGGGGCTGCCCCGGGTCGATTTCTATCATCTGGCCTTGGCCGTCGCGATCTTGCTGATCGCGACGGCTTAGTTTCCAGCCGATCAGCCCTCCCCCATCGAGGGGGAGGGAGAAGTGCGGTGTCCTAGAACTTGGCGGTCAGATCGAGGCCGAAGGTGCGCGGGGCGGAGATCTCCGCCGTCGGCGTGCCCAGCGTGTCGACGCCGTCGCCGCCGATATAGGTGGTCCAGCGGTTATTGGCCAGATTATTGACGAAGGCCGAGATCTTGTACTTGCCGCGTTCGGTGAGGAAGGTGGCGCGGATGTCGGTGGTGTTCTCCACCTTGTTGGTGTCGAAGGGCAGCGGCTCGTTGCAGCTCGACACCACGGTGGTCGAATAAGTGTGGTTGTTGCAGCGCCCCTCGCCGCGATAGGCGTGATTGAGGTCGAACCGCAGGCTGTCGCTGTCGGTGAGATTGACCGTATAAGCCACCGAGAAGACGAAGGAGATGCTGGGCTCGCCGGTCGGCTGACCCTTGACGGCAGGCACTGTGCCGGGCAGAGCCACGCCCGGCTTGGATACGGTGGCATCGATCCAGGTGCCGTTGAAGGCGAACTGCAAATTGTCGATCGGCATATAGAGCAGATCGAGATCGAAGCCGTTGGCCTGATCGTCCTCGGTCTGCGTCACATATTCATCGATGCAGGTTGCGCAGGGCTGGACGAATTCGATGTTCTGCCGGTTGTTGTATTTGTAGTGGAACAGGGCGGCGTTGACCTGCAATCCCATATCGGGGAACAGGCTCTTGGTGCCCAGTTCATAATTATACATCTTCTCGGGCGAGAAGGCGTCCGCGCCTCCCAGAATGGTCGAGGGGGTCGGCGGCTGCTGGCTGTTGAAGCCGCCCGCCTTGTAGCCTTCCGAGAAGGACGCATAAACGTGCATATGCTTGGCCACCTCGTAATCGGCGACCGCGCGCGGGCTGATATTGTTCCAGTCGTTCGACTTCTGGAAATAGCGTCCATAGGCCGCCTGGGTGCTATAGGCGAAATTGTTCTGCGTCGCGGCCACGAGGGCCGCCGCCGTCCCGGCCGCCACGGGGGCGGGATAGCCGGCCCCCAGCAGCACCTGATCGAGGATCCCGGTCAGCATCGGCTGGCCGCCCAAAGAGGCGATAGCGGCGTCGACACCCGGCGCGTAGCGTCTCGGCACGTTCCAGCTGTAATCCTTGGAATCGTGGGTATAGCGCACGCCCGCCGTCAGGTCGAATTTGGGCAAGGCATGCCAGATGACGTCGGCGAAGCCGGCATAGGCCGAGTTGTGCGCGCCATTATTGATGGTCGCTTCGGTCCAGGACTGGTTCTCGAACTTGGTGTAGGGAAGGCCGAAACCTGCGGCGCTCAGCAGTTCGTCGATGGTGTAGAAGGGCGCGACACCCTGCGTGTTGAAGGCGGCCACGTCGAGCGTGCTGGTATTGCCCTCGACATAGCGTTCCTGGTCCGCCATTTCGCGGTAGTAGCTGGCGCCCGCCACCACGTCGACATGCTCGTCGGCATGGTTGAACTTCAGTTCCTGATAGAATTGACGGTTCTTTTCCTTGGCGTCGGTGTCGAAGGAAAGGTAGTGGACGTTGGTGCCGTCCTCGGCCTCGTTATTGTCGGTGCGGAAATACTGATAATTGGTCAGCGAGGTCGCTGTGAAGAAGCCGAAATCATGCGTGAGGCTCAAGGTGACGCCGTCGAGATGGCGCTTCTGGTGCGGCCCCTGCAGATCAGAGGTGAAGGGCGTATTGACCGGGTCGGTCAAGGTCGCCGGATTGTAGGGGAACACCGGTCGCAGGGCCGGATAGAGGAAGGAGATCGAAGTCGATTGCGCCACCAGCGGCGAGACATTCACGGAGGCCGGCGGCGCCCCGTTCAGCGTGTCGTGATACCAGGTCAGGACGGCGTCGGTGTCCTGGTCGGGCCGCCAGCGAAACGCCGCCTTGCCGTGCCACTCGCTCTGCTTCTCGAGATTGACACCGGTCACGGGATCCTTGAAATAGCCATTGGTGGCGTAGAGCACGGCGCTGCCGCGGAAATCGATAGTGTCGGTAAGCGGAATATTGACGACGGGGTTCAGGCGGCGCTCGCCATAATCGCCGACACGCAAGGAGACTTCGCCCTCATATTTGTCGGACGGCTTGTTGGTGGTGATCGAGATGGCGCCGGCCGGACTGTTGCGGCCTAAAAGCGTGCCCTGCGGGCCCTTCAGCACTTCGATCTGCTCGACATCGTCGAAGGCGGTGATCGAGGCGCCCGAGCGCGAGGAATAGATACCGTCGATATAAAGACCGACGGCCGGATCTGTGCCGACGCCGAAATCGTTGGACCGGATGCCGCGCAAGGAGAAATGCGGCTCGGTCTGCGAGCCGGTGACGGTGAGACCGGGCACGAAGGTCTGCAGGTCATGAATGTCGGTGGAGCCGACCGCTTCGATCTGTTCGGCGCTCACCACCTGCATGGCGATCGGCACGTCCTCGGCCGATTGCTTGCGAAGCTGGGCGGTGACAACCACTTCCTGGATCCCGCCGGTGCTCTCATTATTTTCCGCGGCGTGGACGGAAAGGCCGGCAAGCAGAGCCAGCATCGAGACGCCGGCATGGCGTCCGAACCGTACGAATCCCCCTGACATCGTAACCCCCTTGTTTCTTGGATCCCCGGCCGTCCCCGTTCGACGCGAAGATCGGTCCGGTACCAGACTAAATCAGTTGGGGGAGCAAAGAGAAGCGTAACCTTAACGTAATGGTGAAGCCCCTGTCCTATAGGGGGTTGCGCGATCAGCGTAAATGCCCCTCAAGCGCCGGGCGGCCGCTTGGGCGGCCTTGGCTATCGCGCCGAATCGAAGCGCAGCGGAGATGGGCGCGTAGCGGCCTACCTATCCCTGTTCTGTGACCACGGCTTTCGGCAGCGCGGGCCTGCAGTCGCAGGCCTGCAACGAATTTGGGAAATTCGTTGCACTTCATCGAGTGCGGATCCACTCGATGATGTCATTGGTCGGAATGTCGCCACGCAGATCGCGCAGCATCATATGATAGGCCAGCGGATAGGTCTTCACCTCGGCCGAGAAAGGCAGGGTGGCCGTCATGGCCGCGCTCGCGGTCGGCGGGATCACCTGATCCTTTTCGGCGATCAGCACCAGGGCCGGCACATGCAGATCGGACGCCGAGCGCATGGCGTCATCCATCAGATCGCACAGGCCCTTGATGCTGCCGATGCGCGTCTCCTTGATGAACAAAGGATCGCGGCTCATCCGGCGCAGCACTTCGAGATTGTCGGTCGCCTGAATTTCAAGTCCTTCGCCGGTCAGGGCCATCCACGGCACCGTATGGGCCCCGATCCACAAAGCCGCAGACTGGTACCAGGGCATGTTGTCGCGCGACCACACCGCCGGCGCCACCAGGATCGCTCCGGCAAAATTTGGCGGCAATCGGGCGTCCTTGCGGACCATCGCGGTCATCACCACGGCGCCGCCCATGCTTTCGCCCAAGGCAAACAGCTTCTTGCCGGGATGGCGCGCTGCGATCACCCGCATGAAGGCGAACAGATCGTCCTGCATCGCCTGTTCGCCGAACCAGTCGCCGGGAGCGGGCGCCTGCCCGAAACCGCGCTGGTCATAGGCGTAGGCGGCGACGCCGGCGGCGGCGAGCCGCGAGCCTGGAATGTCGAAAAAGGCGCGATAGTCGTCCATGCCGTGCAGGGCCACCACCACCGCCTCCGGCTCGGAAGCCGGCAACCAGCTTCGCACCGGCAAAGCCGCCCCGTCTGCAGCGATGAAGACGCTGTCGGTCAGATGAGGCTGGTCGAGGGCGGGTCCGGTCTTGTCCACGGTCGGAACACAGGCAGTCAGCAGCAACAGAAGCAGCGCGCCGACGGCCGGTCTCGTCATTCGACGGCAGCGTCGGCGTTGGTCAGCCGCAGGAAGATGTCTTCCAGATCGGCTTCCTCGGTGGAAATATCGACCACGCCCAGAGCGGCGTTCTGCAGGCCGCCGAGAATATCGCCCACGGTGACCTCGCTCGGCTTGTACTGAAATACCAGCCGGCGCTCGCCCGAGAGGGTCGGAGCGAATTTGACCAGGGCGTCCGGCACCAGGGCGATGCCGCGGTCGAGCGTGACGGTCAGGATCTTGCTGTCCATCTTGGAAAGCAGCGCCCTGGTCTGATCATGGGCGACCAGCTTGCCGCGGTCGATAATGGCGATGCGGTCGCATAAGGCTTCCGCCTCTTCCAGATAATGGGTGGTCAGCAGCACGGTGGTGCCCGCCTCGTTGAGCGCCTTCACATAGGCCCAGAGCTGGCGGCGCAGCTCGATGTCGACGCCGGCGGTCGGTTCGTCAAGCACCAGGACGGGCGGCGTATGGACCATCGCCTTGGCCACCAGCAGGCGCCGGCGCATGCCGCCCGAGAGCGTCCGGGCATAGGCGTGCGCCTTGTCGGCCAGGCCGAGGGCGGCGAGGATTTCGTCGGTGCGGCGCTCGGATTTCGGCACGCCGTAAAGGCCGGCCTGCACTTCCAGCAGCTCGCGCGGGGTGAAGAAGGGATCGAGATTGAGTTCCTGCGGCACCACGCCGATGGCGGCGCGGGCATGCCGCTCGTCTGTCTCGATGTCGCAGCCCCAGACCTTGGCGACGCCGGAGGTCTTGTTCACCAGCCCGGCCAGGATATTGATCATGGTCGATTTGCCGGCGCCGTTCGGGCCCAAAAGCCCGAAGAAGGAACCGCGCGGGATGGAAAGCGACACATTGTCGAGCGCCAGCTTGGCGGGCTGTTTGCCACGCGGAGCGTACCGCTTGGTCAGTCCGTCGATCTCGACGGCAAAGTCGGGGAGAGAAGGCTGGTAAATTTTAACGCGACCTTGATCCGTAGGCGACAATCGTTATCATCCGCCCATGCGGGAGGTCAACGCCCGCGCTCCCATATTGCCCGAGGGTTCTTATGACGAAAGAAGTCGTCACCGTCACCACCTCCACCGTCGCCTGCGAGGGAAATGGCCCCGCCACCGGCCATCCCAAGGTCTATCTGACCTTCAAGGCCGGCGCCGAGGAAATCGTCTGCCCCTATTGCAGCCGCACCTTCCGCTTGGCCCCCGGCGCCCAGCCTTCCCACAGCCACTGATGACCCAGCGGCAGCTCTGCCTCGTCGACGGTTCGGGATTCATCTTCCGCGCCTTTCACGGCCTGCCGATGATGAACCGGCCCGACGGGGTGCCGGTGAACGCCGTCTATGGCTTCACCACCATGCTGATGAAGCTGCTGCTGGACAATAAATGCTCGCATCTGGCGGTGATCTTCGACGCCGGCCGGGAAACCTTTCGCAACAAGATCTATCCCGAATACAAGGCGCACCGCCCGGATCCGCCCGAGGAGCTGATCCCGCAATTCGGCCTGATCAGAGATTGCGTAAAGGCGTTCGGCGTGCCTTCGATCGAGATACCGGGATACGAGGCCGACGATCTGATCGCCACCTACGCCAAGCTGGCCACCGACGAAGGCGCCGAGGTGGTGATCTGGTCCTCGGACAAGGATCTGATGCAGCTGGTGCGCGACGGCGTTTCGATGATGGACCCGTTGAAAAACAAGCCGATCGGCCCCGACCAGGTGTTCGAGAAATTCGGCGTTACCCCCGACAAGGTGATCGACGTCCAGGCGCTGGCCGGCGATCCGACCGACAACGTCCCGGGCGTGCCCGGCATCGGCGTCAAGACCGCCGCCGCCTTGCTCGGGGAATATGGCGATCTCGACACGCTTCTTGCCCGCGCCGGCGAGATCAAGCAGCCCAAGCGCCGCGAAGTGCTGCTCAATCACGCCGAGGACGCCCGCATCTCGCGCGAGCTGGTGCGGCTCAAGGACGACGTGCCCGTCACCGAAGCCTGGGCCGATTTCGCCACCTGCCCTCCCGACCCGCAGGCGCTCTATAATTTCATCGACCAGCAAGGCTTCCGCAGCCTGAAATCGCGCATCGAGACCCATCTCGGCGTCCCGACCCCGACGGCTGCGGCCGCAGCGGCCGATTGCGCGGTCCAGCCGGTCGAGACCGACTACAAGATGGTGCTGACCGAGGCCGAACTGGCCGAATGGATCGCCGCGGCCACCAAGGTTGGACATGTCGCCTTCGACACCGAGACAAATTCGCTCGACCCGATGCGCTGCGCCCTGGTCGGCTTCTCGCTGTCGGTCGAACCCGGCAAGGCCTGCTATGTACCCCTGATGCACAGCGCCGGCGCGCCGCAGGGCGACCTGCTGGCCGCACCCGCCGAAACCGGACCCAAGCTGATACCGGAAAAGACCGCGCTGGCCCTGCTGAAGCCGATGCTCGAGGATGAAGGCATCCTCAAGATCGGCCACAATCTCAAATTCGATGCCCAGATTCTGTCGGTGCGCGGCATCGAGATCGGGCCTTACGACGACACCATGCTGTTGTCCTATGTGCTGGACAGTTCCGCCAACCGGCACGGCATGGACGAGCTCTCGGAACTGCATCTCGGCGTCAAGCCGATCCCCTATTCCGAGGTGTGCGGCACCGGCAAGAACGCCATCACCTTCGACCGGGTGCCGCTCGACAAGGCGACCGCCTATGCCGCCGAAGACGCCGACATCACGCTGAGATTGCATCGCGTGCTGAAGCCGCGCCTGCTGGCCGAACATATGATGACCGTCTATGAGACGATGGACCGGCCGCTTTCGGCGATCCTGCGCCGCATGGAGCGGACCGGCATCAAGGTCGACCGCGCCGAGCTCTCCAATATGAGCGTCGAATTCGGCCGCCGCATGGAACAGCTGGAGCGCGAGATCCACGAGCTGGCGGGCGAGCCCTTCAATGTCGGCTCGCCCAAGCAGCTGGGCGAGATCCTGTTCGAACGGCTCAATCTTCCCGGTGGCAAGAAGAGCGGTAAGACCGGCGCCTATACGACCGACGTCTCGGTGCTGGAAACCCTGGCGCAGCTTCACCCGCTGCCGCAGAAGGTGTTGGACTGGCGCCAGATCTCGAAGCTCAAAAGCACCTATGCCGATGCGCTGGTGGAAGAGATCAACCCGGCCACGGGGCGGGTCCATACCTGCTATGCCATGGCCGACACCACCACCGGGCGTCTGGCGTCCAAGGACCCCAATCTGCAGAACATCCCGATCCGCACCGAGGAAGGCCGCCGTATCCGCCACGCCTTCATCGCCGAGCCGGGCCATCTCTTGATGTCCGCCGATTATTCGCAGATCGAGCTGAGGCTGGTGGCGCATGTGGCCAATATCGAGGGGCTGAAACAGGCCTTCCAGGACGGCGCCGACATTCACGCCATCACCGCCTCCCAGGTATTCGGCGTCCCGGTCGAGGGGATGGATCCGATGATCAGGCGGCGCGCCAAGGCGATCAATTTCGGCATCATCTACGGCATCTCCGCCTTCGGCCTGGCCCAGCAGCTCGGCATTTCCAATGGCGAGGCCAAGCAGTTCATCGAGGCCTATTTCGCCCGCTTCCCGGAAATCCGCACCTATATGGAGAGCACGCGGGAACTGGCGCGCAAGACCGGCCGGGTCACCACCTTGTTCGGCCGCTCCTGCGTCATCAATGGCATCAATGACAAGAACCCGGCGATGAAGGCCTTTGCCGAACGCGCCGCCATCAACGCGCCGATCCAGGGCGGCGCCGCCGACATCATCAAGCGCGCCATGGTGCGCCTGCCCGACGCACTGCGCGCGGAAAAACTCTCGGCCCGCATGCTGCTGCAGGTGCATGACGAACTGGTGTTCGAAGTGCCGGAGGCCGAGCTGGAGGCCACCCGCGCGGTGGTGAAGAGAATCATGGAGGGGGCTGCCCATCTGTCGGTGCCGCTCCTGGTCGAAGTGGGCGCCGCCAAGAACTGGGCGGAAGCGCATTAATAGAAAGATCGAGGGAGTCTGTTTTGCGTCCTGTCGTGTTTTTCGCGGCCCTGTCCCTGGGCGCCGCCGCCGCAGCCAATGCCCAGAACGCCGAGACTTCGCCGCTGCCGCCGCCTCCGCCCGAAGCACAGGACATTCCCTTCCCGGGCACGCTGCAGATCTCGGTCGACGCCACCGATCTCGAGCGCCGCATCTTCCGCGTCCATGAGATCATCCCGGTGACGGGCGGCGTGCCGGCGACGATCCTGTTTCCCAAATGGCTGCCCGGCAATCATTCACCCACCGGACCGATCGCCGATATGGGCGGGCTGACCGTCACCGCCGATGGCCAGCGCATCGGCTGGATGCGCGACCCGATCGATGATTACGCCTTCCATCTGGTGCCGCCTTCCCGCGCCACCAGGATCGAGCTCGATTTCCAATATCTGTCGCCGGTGCAGTCCGATGAGGGGCGCGTCGTGGTCAGCCCGGAAATGCTGCGGGCGCAATGGACCGCTTTGTCCTTCTATCCGGCCGGCTATTATGTGCGGCGCATTCCAGTGCAGGCCGACATCCGCCTGCCCGACGGATGGGGCTTCGGCACCGCGCTCGAAGTCGCGTCGCAAAAGGGCTCCGTCGTCACCTTCAAGACGGTGCCCTATGACGTGCTGATCGACAGCCCGGTTCTGGCCGGACGCTATTTCAAGCGCTTCGATCTCGATCCGGGCGCGGCCGTGCCGGTGACGCTGGACGTGACCGCCGACCGGCCGGAGCTTCTGGACGCCAGGCAGGACCAGATCGACGCGCACCGGGCCTTGGTGCAACAGGCCTACAAGCTTTATGGCGCGCATCATTACGACCATTACGATTTCCTGCTGGCCCTGTCGGACCGCATCGGCGGTATCGGCCTCGAGCATCATCGTTCGAGCGAAGACGGCGTGCCCACCGGTTATTTTCTCGATTGGAACGTCGACGCGCCCAGCCGCAGTCTGCTGCCGCACGAATATTCCCATAGCTGGAACGGCAAATATCGCCGTCCGGCCGATCTTTGGACCCCCGATTATGACCGGCCGATGCAGGGATCGCTGCTGTGGCTCTATGAGGGCCAGACTCAATATTGGGGCTATGTGCTGGCGGCGCGGTCGGGTCTCTTGACCAAGGAACAGGCGCTGGCCGCCATCGCTCTGACCGCCGCCACCTACGACAACATGCCGGGCCGGACCTGGAAGTCGCTTGAAGACACCACCAACGATCCGGTGGTTTCGATGCGCCGGCCGCAGCCCTGGAAATCCTGGCGGCGCAGTGAGGATTACTATTCGGAGGGCGAGCTGGTCTGGCTCGACGTCGATACGCTCATTCGCCAAAAGACCGACGGCGCCAAATCGCTGGACGATTTCGCCCGCGCCTTCTTCGGCGTCAATAATGGGGACTATTCCGAACTGACCTATGATTTCGACCAGGTGGTCGCCACCCTGAACGGCATCGTTCCCCATGACTGGGCCGCCTTCCTGCGCGCCCGCCTCGACGGCCATGGCTCAGGCGCGCCCTTGGACGGCATCGCGCGGGGCGGCTACAAGCTGGTCTATGCCGACCAGCCGACCGATTATCACCGCCAGGTGATGTCCCTGCGCAAATATGAGGACTTCACTTTCAGCTTAGGCTTCACCATCAGCAGCAAGGACATGACCTTGACCTCGGTGCTGTGGGACAGTCCGGCCTTCCGCGCCGGCCTGACCTTGGGCGCCAAGCTGCTGGCGGTCAACGGCATCGCCTATGACAAGGAGCGCCTCAAGGAAGCGATCCGCGCGGCGCAGACCGGAAAACAGCCAATCGAGCTGCTGGTGCAGAAGGACGACCATTTCCGCACCATCAACATCGATTATCACGGCGGCCTCCGCTATCCCCGCTTCGTCAAGGAAGCCGAGACTCCGAGCCTGGATGCGATCCTGACGCCTAGGCCGTGAGCACCGCGGGCAGGAAAACGGAGACCGCCGGTTCCGGCCGTTCCCGCTGCGCCTCGGCCAGCGCCATGAACATGTCCGGGGGCATGGGACGCCCATAGAGATAGCCCTGCAGCGTCGTAACCCCGAGCTCCGTCAGGAAGCGCGCCTGTTCTTCGGTCTCGACCCCTTCGGCCACTGTTTCCATACCCAGCGAAGCCGCCAGCGCCACGATGGTCTGGGCCACTGCGGCGGCGTCGTGGTCTTTTGGCAGATCGACGACGAAGGAGCGGTCGATCTTCAGCGTGTCGAGGGGAAAGCGGCGCAGATGGCTCAATGAAGAATAGCCGGTACCGAAATCGTCGAGCGACAGCGAGACTCCGAGATCCTTCAGCGCCGACAACTGGCGGGCCGCATCCTTCGGGTTTTCAGCCACGGCGGATTCGGTCAGTTCGACCACCAGTTGGGACGGATCGACTGCCGAGGCCGAGAGGGCTGCGGCGAACCGACCGACCAGATCGCCGCTGCGCAATTCGAGCGCCGACACATTGACCGCCACGGTGAAGTCGAACCCCGCTTCATTCCAGCGGGCGGCCTCCTTGAGGGAGCGCCGCAGAAGTATGTCGTCGAGATCGCCGATGATGCCCATCCGCTCTGCGAGCGGAATGAATTCGAATGGAGCGATCCCGCCCAGTTCCTCGTCATGCCAGCGGGCCAGCGCTTCTGCCCCGATCAGGCGGCCGGTCACCGCATCCATCTTTGGCTGCAGGGCCAGGGAGATCTGACTCCGCTCGACGGCCATTCTCAGTCTGGTCTCGAGCCGGATCTCGCGCTCGAGGCGCGCGCGCAGCGCGTCGGTATAGATGACGATATCGCGGCCGGCCGAGCTTCTGCAGGCGGTAATCCCCGCCTGAAGCAATTCCTCGCCCCCCCCTTTCATGTCGGAGGAGCGCGCCAATCCCAGGGCGGGAACCGCATCGAGGATCAGCGAGCCCCAGGCCACCGGCGCATCGACCGCGGCGCGCAGCCGGGATGCCAGTTCCATGTGATCGGCAATGCCGGTGACCACGGCGAATTCATCGGTATCGATCCGCGTCACCAAGTCGCCCGCGCCGCAGCAGCCGCGCAGCCGGGACGCCAGCACACAAAGCAGATGACGCTGGCCGGCATCTCCATGACGCGCCGCCACGTGATGAAAATCCTGCACCGAGATGACGATCACCGCGATTCCCGCCCCCGACCGCAGACGGTTCCCGATCACTTCGATCGCATGGCGTGCGTTGGGCAGGCCCGTGACATCGTCATGGGTGGCTTTGTGCAGAAGTTCCTTGCGCGCCGAATCGACCTGAGACTGAAGCTGCTCGCGGCGCAGCGTATGTTCCCGCCAGCTGTGGATGCCGCGGGCGACGTCGCCTGCCTCGTCGCGCCGGTCCAACCCCTCGATCTGGATCGCCGTCTGACCGCGGGAAAGCTGATCCATCGCCTGCAGCAATCCGCCGAGCGGCGAGAGGATGGATCTGACGATGCGGCCGGACAAACCGAGCGTGACGACGAAGATCGCCGCAATGGCTCCAAGGAAGAGCAATGCGGTGCGCCAGAATTCCCGCCTCAGATCGTCGACGAAGACCCCGGCGCCGACCAGGGCCCCACCGTCCGGCGTCATGGTCACATAAGATATCTTCTCGGCCGGCGTCGCCGTGCCGGGACGGGGGATGCTGTAGCGGACAAAACCGCCGCCTCCCAAGGCCGTCTCGATCTCCTCACGGATGAAGCTGCGACCTTCGCTGTCCTGAAGGTCG
>Ga0213872_10000850_pt1 | contig 22085 bp, 21 predicted proteins | sample VelepicomBERX_R2_FD_160071 | JGI IMG/M metagenome (GOLD analysis project Ga0213872, IMG submission 160071) | Rhizosphere microbial communities from Vellozia epidendroides in rupestrian grasslands, the National Park of Serra do Cipo, Brazil - RX_R2 | ecosystem: Host-associated > Plants > Roots >...
GGCTGGGCTTGGGCAAAGGCTTCACCTTCGACCAGGACATCGTCGGCGCCAAGCTGCGGCTGATCGGCGACGCGGTCTATGACCAGGACAGCTGGCTGCCGCAGCTGGCGGGCGGCCTGCAATATAAGAGCAATGACCGCGGCGCCATCATCCATGCGGTGGGCGGCAAGCGCGACACCGGGGTCGATTATTACCTGGCGGCGACCAAGATTTTCCTGGCCGAAAGGCTCTTGCTCAATGCCACCATCCGCGCCACCGAGGCCAATCAATATGGTCTCCTGGGTTTCGGCGGCGACAGGCATGACGGCTATTCGGCGCAGTTCGAAGGCTCGGCGGCGTTCCTGCTGACCCGCAAGCTGGTGCTCGGCGCCGAATTCCGCACCAAGCCGGACAATCTCGGCTTCGCCAAAGAGGACAACGCCTACGATATTTTCGGCGCCTATTTCCTGAACAAGAACCTCTCGCTGACCGTGGCCTATGTCGATCTCGGCGACATCGCGCTGCAAGGACGCCAAAGCGGCGCCTATGTCTCGTTGCAATGCGGCTTTTGAAAGGATCTCCCCAAATGCGACTGGCAATGATTTTGGCGGCGATTCTGCTGAGCTCAGCCGCTTTCGCCGCGGATGACGGCCTCTATCGGGCGTTCGGCGAGAAGGCCGGGCTGGTGAAATTGGTGGACGACACCACCGATCGCTGGGTGGCGGACGAGCGCATCAAGGACACCTTCGACAATATCAATCTGGTGCGCTTCAAGGCGCTTCTGGTCGATCAGCTGTGCGAACTTCTGGGCGGGCCTTGCCAATATAAGGGCCGCAACATGTATCTGTCGCATAAGGGCTTGCACCTCGACGAGGCCGAGTTCGACGCGCTGGCCGAGGATCTGCAGGTCTCGATGGACAAGCTGGATGTCCCGCAAAGCGCGCAATTCGCCTTGATGGCCATGCTGGCGCCGATGGAACATGACATCGTCACCCGCCATCGCTTCGATGCGGAAAGCAAATGACGAGGAAAGCGCTGCCGATCGCCTTGGCGGCGGCGGCGTTGGCCGCTCACGGCGTCGAGATGCATCAGATCATCCAGAAGAAGCGCGCCTTCAGCCAGACCGAGATCAGCGTGGCGGTGGGCGATGTGGTGCGCTTCACCAATGATGACGAGTTCATCCATCAGGTCTATGTCAGTTCCGACAGCTTCAATTTCGATACCGCCGAATCGGAGCCGGGCAACAATATCGACATGAAATTCACCACCCGCGGCAATTTCGAGGTGCATTGCCATATCCACCCGAAGATGCAGCTGATTGTTCATGTTCAATAAGCGCAATTCGATCGGCACCAAGATCTTCGCCGCCTTCGTGGTGATGAGCCTGATGACCGGCGCGCTCGGCGCTTACGGCATCTATGTGCTGAGCGAAGCCGGCGGCATCGTCGAGCACACCTATGACGGCCCCTTGATGGCGATCAATTTCGCCCGCTCGGCCAGCCTTCTGTTCATGCAGATGGACAAGGAATATCTGGCCCGCACCATGGCGCCGGCCTCTGGCCGGGCCGAGATCGACGGCAAGATCGACGAGACCACCAAGGATTTCTTCGATGATCTGGCCGTCGCCGAAGAGCGTTCCGGCGGCGTCCAACAAAGGAAGGTGATCGTCCAGATCAGGGAGCTGGCCAATCAGTGGGGCGCGGCGCGGCAAACCGGCGGCGAGGCGATCAACGCGCTCAGCGAAAAGATCATCGAGCGCTTCGACGTGCTGATCGAGCTCACCGCCGATCAAAGCTTCATCGAGCGGCGCAAGGCGGTGTGGTCGATCCGCGCCTTTCGCTATATCGGCATCGGCGTCACCTTGTTCGCGCTTCTAGCCTCGGCGCTGATAACCTTGCTGCTGGCCCGCCTGATCGTAAGGCCCCTATCGGCCGCGGCCGCCGCCGCCGACCGCATCGCCGACGGCGATCTGCAGTGCCAGATCCCGGAAGGCGGCAAGGACGAAGCCGGCGCCCTGCTGCGCTCGATGAAGATGATGCAAAAAAGCCTGACCGCGATGATGGAGGTGATGTGGAGCCAGCGCGAGACCGCGGACCGCGCCAACCGCGCCAAGTCGGAATTCCTCTCCAATATGAGCCACGAACTCAGGACCCCTTTGAATTCGATCCTGGGTTTCGCCCAGCTGATGGAATATGACCCCGACCAGCAGCTTTCCGAACGGCATCTGCAATATGTCGGCCATATCAGGGACAGCGGCGATCATCTCTTGATGCTGATCGACGAGGTGCTCGATCTCAGCAAGATCGAGGCCGGCAGCATCGCCGTCAATCTCGAGCCGGTGCCCTTGAACCCGCTTTTGGAGCGGGCGCATGTCGCGCTTTCGCCGATGGCCGAGCGGGCCGGCGTTTTCATCGAGCGGCAGCCTACCGGTGAAGCGCTGATCGTCAAGGCCGACGGCACCAGGCTGCTGCAGGTGCTGATGAATCTCGGCAATAACGCCCTTAAATATAACCGCGCCGGCGGCAAGCTGACCCTGGCGGCCGAGCGGGTCGACAAGATCACCATCCGGATTTCGGTGGCGGATACCGGGATCGGCATCCCGCTGGAGCGGCAAGGCGAGGTGTTCCAGGCCTTCAATCGGCTGGGCGCCGAATATGGCGCCATCGAGGGCACCGGCATCGGCCTCAATATCACCCAACGGTTGGTGCAGTTGATGGGCGGCCAAATCGGCTTCAACAGCGCGCCGGGCATCGGCACCACCTTCTGGGTCGATCTGACGGCATGGGAAGGCGCCGCCGTCAGCCCGCCGCCGCCGCAAGAGACGCGCGCATTGAAGGCCGCCGATGCCGGCTTCACCCTGCTTTATGTCGAGGACAATTCGGCGAATATCGAGCTGATGCGCGGATTGGCGGAGGCGCTGGACGGCGTCACCCTGCTGACCGCCGAACATCCGGCCATCGGCCTGACCTTGGCCGCGGATCGCCGGCCCGACGTCATCGTGCTCGATATCGACCTTCCCGATATGAACGGCTTCGAGGTTCTGGCCCGATTGAAGGCCGATCCGCAGACCTGCGACATCCCTGTGATCGCCCTGACCGCGGCGGCGATGCCGCATGATATCGAGCGGGGATTGGACGCCGGCTTCAACCATTACCTGACCAAGCCGATCAATGTTCCTGACTTCTTTGCCAAGATCGCGGACGTGCTGGCCGAGCGGCGGGTGGCGTGACGAAAGCCCCGTTCGATGCTATATTGAGGTTGGTTATTACGCTTTTGGTTCGGGAGATCGAGCATGGAAAGCAAAACCATCAGAAGCCCCCTCGAATGGACCGGATCACAAGTTATGCACGCCGTGCATGGCGTGGCGTGGTTCGGCCGTTCCATGGGTCACGCCGTGAGCACCCTGCATTCGCCGGCGCCCACGGTGAAAACCATCACCTTGTCGGATCTGGCCGAGGTCATGGAAAAAGGCCTGTCGGATTTTGGCGCCTATCGCAGCGACGTCTTCTTTTTGCTGTTCTTTTATCCGGTGCTCAATCTGGTCCTGGCGCGGGTCGCCTTCGACATGAATTTGCTGCCGCTTCTGTTCCCCCTGGCGTCGGGCTTCGCCCTGATCGGCCCCTTCACCGCCATCGGGCTGTGCGAGATGAGCCGACGACGCGAACAAGGCCTCGAGGTCAATTGGCGCAACGGCTTCGACGTCATCAACCGGCCGGCGATCGGCAGCATCATGCTGCTGGGCGGCCTGTTGGCGGCCTTGTTCGTGGCCTGGCTGGTGACGGCGTTCTCGATCTATCAGGACACCATGGGTCCAGCCCTGCCGACCTCGATGGCCGGTTTCGTCCGCGACGTGCTGATGACGCCGGAAGGCCATGCCATGGTCGTCAAGGGCATCGCCGTCGGCTTCCTGTTCGCGGTGGTGGCGCTCACCATCAGCGTGGTGTCCTTCCCGCTTCTGGTGGACAGGGATGCCGGGCTCGACACCGCGATCATGACCTCGATCCGCGCGGTGATCGCCAATCCGGTGCCGATGCTCGGATGGGGCGTGATCGTCACGCTGGGGCTGGTGATCGGGATGATACCCGCTTTCATCGGGCTGATCGTGGTGATGCCGGTGCTGGGTCACGCGACCTGGCACCTTTATCGCAAGATGGTGGCTTAGGCGTTCAAAATCTCGGCGATTGTCGGGATCAGATCGCGCGAGGTGTCGCATTTGCTGACGAAGGCGGCGGCTCCGGCCGCCGCCGCGGCTTCGCGATAGACTGGCATGTCGCTGGCCGAGTGGATCACCACTTCGGTTCCGGGGCTGGCCGCCCTGATCTCGCGGGTGGCGGCGATGCCGTTCATGCCGATCAGGGAAATATCCATGATGACCAGATGCGGGCGTTCGGCGGCGCAAAGCGGCAGGGCGGCTTCGGCGCTGGCGGCGGCGAACAGCCGGATTTCCGGGAAGGAGCGGTTCAGCATGGCGCTGAGCGCGCTCAGCATCGCCGGATGGTCTTCAACGATCAAAATCTTGGTGCGGTTCACACTGTCAGGCATTTTCAGAGCGCTTCTCATAAAGGTCATGACAACCTCGTTCGTCCAGGCAGGCCGCAATTTGCCCTCTCTCACCAGCCTTGTATGTAGGGAGACCTGGATAGTTCAATCGAGAGTGGTCAGGCCATGCGCGACGGCGAATTTGATCAGCGCCACCATGTCGCTCAGCTGCAGCTTCTGCATCAGCCGGCTGCGATAGCTCTCCACCGTTTTGGGCGACAGCGCCAGCATGTCGGCGATCTTGGCGCTGGAATGGCCATCGGCCACCAATTTCAGGATTTCCCGCTCGCGCCGGCTCAGGGATTGCAAAGGATCGGCGGCGTTGCTGTCGAGACCGAGCGCCACCGTCTCCGCCACCCTTTCGCTCAGATAGCGGCGTCCGGCATGGATGGCGCGCACCGCCGTGACGATTTCCGGACCGCAGCTCTCCTTGAGAAGATAGGCGCGGCCGCCCACTGACAAAGCGTGAAATACATGTTGGGCGTTGGAATGCATCGACAGAAAGGCGATCGCCGTTTTAGGGCGTTCGGCCAGGATCTGCCGCGCTGTCTCGATGCCGTCGAGCTCGGGCATCGAGATGTCCAGGATCACCACGTCCGGAGCCAGTTCCAGCACCTTCTCCACCGCCTCGCGGCCATTGACGGCGGACCCCACCACTTTGATGTCGTGCGCCGCCCCCAAGAGCGTGGCCAGACCTTGGCGGATCATGGCGTGATCGTCAGCGATAAAGACCGAAATCGTCATCGGCGCGGTATCTCCACCGTGATCCTGGTGCCTATGCCGGGCGCGGAAGAGAGGCTGTAGCGGGCGCCGATCGCCTCGGCCCGCTCGCGCATGGTGGTGGTGCCCATGCCGCCGCTCCCGGTCTGATAGCGGCGTTGGCGCGGATCGAAACCCTTGCCGTCGTCGGAGACGGTCAAGGTGACGGCGTCGTTCCCCGTCACCAGCTCGATCCCGGCATGCTTGGCCTCGGCATGCTTGACGATATTGTTGAGCGCCTCCTGGACGATGCGGAACAAAGCGATCTCGGCGGTAGGCGGCAAGCGCGGCTCAGGCTCGGCGCCGGTGATCGCGAGATCGAGGCCGGCGCGGCGCGCCACCCGCTGCCCGTGGTCCTGCAAGGCCGGCAGCAGGCCGAGTTCGTCGAGACCCGGCGGCCGCAACTCCATCATCACATTGCGCAGATGGCGGCTCGCCTCTTCCAGCACGGATTGCGAATCATCGAGTGTCGACAACACCGTCTCCGACAGATCGGCCGGCAGGAGGCTGCGCAAGATGGTGAGATTGAGATTGAGCGCCGCCATCTCCTGGCCCACCTGATCATGGAGTTCGCGGCTGAGCCCACGGCGTTCGGTCTCCTGCACCTGCAGCAATTGGCGCGACGCGCTCTGCAGGCGCGATGCGTAGTCCGCCAGGTCGCGTTCCTGCGCCTTGCGATCGCTGATGTCGAGGCCGACGCCGACCAGATAGGCCTGCCCATCGAGCTCCATGCGATGGCCGGTGAACAGATGCGGGATCCGGTCTCCATTCTTGACGACCAGATCCGCCTCGACCACCGTGGGGTCGCTGGCGATCACTTTTTCGATCGCCGCTTTGATCCGGGCATGATCTTCCGGCGCGAAAAACTGCAAGGGATGCATGGTGGCGATCTCCTCGGCGGAATAGCCCGAAATCGTCTGCAGATTGCGGTTCCAGCGCAGGTAACGCCCCTCGGCGTCAAAGGAATAGATGATCCCCGGCGTGCTCTCCATCATGGCTTCCGAGAACAGGCGCTCCTGCTTCACCGCCGATTTGGCGCGCAGAGCGTCGATGCCGATGCCGAGATCCTCGCCGAGCTGGGTGAACAGCGCCAATTCCTCGGCGCCGAAGGCTTCCGCCTTGTTGGAATAGACCACCAGGGTGGCCACCATTTCGCCGTTCGGCAGGCGGATCGGCAGGCAGAAGGAGGAGAAGAGGCCGTATTCCCGCGCCTGCCGGCGCCATGGCTCGAAGGTCAGGCTGTCGAGCATATGGTTGTTGAATTGAATTTGGCCGGAGCGGACGGCGCGGCCGGTGGGACCGTTGCCATAGGGGGAATCGGGGTCCCAGCTCAGTTTGAGCAGTTCCAGATAGCCGCTGGCGCGCCCGGCGCGGGCGCGGATCAGGATGGATTTCTCGGCATCCTGGCGCGGCTGGCCGATCCAGGCCAGATCGAACGCCATCTGATAGACGATCGCCTCGCAGATCCCGGCATAGAGTTCGTCTTCGCTTTGGGCGCGCATCAGGACGCCGGTGACCTTGCCGATGGCGGCCAAGGTCCAGTTCAATCGTTCGACCTGGTGCAGCAAATCGCCGGATGGGTTGGGACGATCGTCCAAAACTTGATAGCCTTAGCCAAATCGCTATGGGAGAACCGACATGTTCCGCTCCGCCCTTGTCGTCTTTACCATGTTCCTGACTATCGCCGCCACCGCGCAGACCATTCCGACCAGGGTCGAGGGACGCGCCGCCGACGGCACCCGCTTCTATCAGGACAGTCTGGTGATCGAGGCGCCGGCCATGGCTTTATGGGCCGCCTTCACCGATACCGAAGCCTATCGCAAATGGGCGGTGCCGGTGGCGCAGGTGGATTTCCGCCTGGGCGGCGTGATCGAGGCCAGCTATGACCCCAACGGCCATCTCGGCGATCCGCAGAATATCAAGAACGCCTTCGTCGCCTATATTCCCGGCCGGGTCCTGGTGTTCAAGAATGTGCAGGCGCCGTCCGGACTGCCGGGCGGCGAGGTCTATGGCCAGACCATCAAGACCTTGGAGTTCGAGGCCCTGACCGCGACCCGGACCCGGGTCACGATCAGCGGCATCGGTTTCGGCGCGGGCGACGCCTTCGACAAGCTCTATGCCTTCTTCTCGGCCGGCGATGCCCACATGCTGAGCGCCTTGCAAAAGGCGCTGGAGGTCAAGAATTAGGATGTACCGCCCTGAAGCCGATGGCGATCCGGTTCCAGCTATTGATGGTGGCGACCAATAAGGTCAGCTTGACCAGCTCCTCGCCGCCGAAATGCTCCTTCACCTCGTCATAGACCGCGTCCGGCACATGCGTCTCGGAGACCAGGGTGACCGCTTCGGTCCAAGCCAGGGCGGCCCGCTCGCGCTCGGAATAGAGCGGTGATTCCCGCCAGGCGTCGAGCAGATAGATGCGCTCTTCGGTCTCGCCGCCGGCGCGCGCTTCCTTGCCATGCATATGGATGCAAAAGGCACAGCCATTGATCTGCGAAGCGCGGAGCTTCACCAGTCCGAGCAATGATTTCTCCAGTCCCAAGGCATGGACGTGATTTTCGAAGTCGACCAGTCCTTTCATGGCGTCCGGCGCGACCTGATAGGGGTTGATGCGTGATTGCATGATGCTGCTCCTGTTTGGCGTCACTCTCTCGATAAACCTCTTGGGGCGCTGGCTCGATCCCGCAGGCGTGATATCATCGGGCGCATAAACCACGCTCGAGGTGTGGAATGACGGGGAACGGAGACGTACCGGATCGGTCGCGACGCGACTTCCTGAAGCAGGCGGCCGGCGCCGCCGTGGCGGCACCTCTGCCGCCGCCGCATCCCACCGAACAGAATTATAAGCCGAGCTTCTTCTCGGCGGCCGAATGGGCCTTCCTCAACGCCGCCTGCGCCCGGCTGATCCCGGAAGACGAGCTTGGTCCCGGCGCGGTGCAGGCCGGAGTGCCGCAATTCATCGACCGCCAGATGTCGACGCCGTGGGCGGATGGCGGCATCTGGTACATGCAGGGCCCGTTCATCGCCGCCAAACCGGAGTTCGGCTATCAGTCGGCGCTGACCCCGAAGCAGACCTACCGGATCGGCATCAAGGCGATCGACGCCTTGTGCCAGGCCGCCAACGGCAAGCCCTTCGCCGCCCTGCAACCCGCCCAGCAGGACGAGATGCTGAAGCAGATCGAGGCGGGGACCCTTACCTCGCCGGAAATCTCGCTGAAGAATTTCTTTGCCCTGATCTTGAAGAACACCCAGGAGGGCTTCTTCGGCGATCCGGCCTATGGCGGCAACAAGGACATGGTGGGGTGGAAGCTGATCGGCCACCCCGGCGTGCGCGCCGATTATCTGGAATGGGTGGGCGAGGCCAAACCCTATCCCTATGGTCCGGTCAGCCTTTACGGAAAGCGCGGCTGATGCCGATCAGGAACAAGCCGGTGGATGCGGTGATCGTCGGCTTCGGCTGGACCGGCGCCATCATGGCCATCGAACTCGCCGAGGCCGGCCTCGAGGTGCTGGCCTTGGAGCGCGGCGACGACGCCCATACGGTTCCCGATTGGGCCTATCCCAAGGTGGTGGACGAGATCGCCCAATCGGCGCGCAACGGGCTTTTGCAAAATCTGGCGAAGACCACGGTGACTCTGCGCCATTCCAAGGACGAGGTGGCGGTGCCCTATCGCCAGATGGGCTCGTTCAAGCCAGGCCAGGGTGTCGGCGGCGCCGGCATCCACTGGTCGGGCGTGCATTCGAGGGTGATGCCGGAAGAGCTTCGTCTGAAAAGCCACGTCACCGAACGCTATGGCCGTAAATTCATCCCCGCCGAGATGCAATTGCAGGACTGGGGCATCGATTACGACGAGCTGGAGCCGCATTTCGATCGTTTCGAACAGGTCTGCGGCACCTCCGGCAAGGCCGGCAATATCAAGGGCGTGAAGCATGAGGGCGGCAATCCCTTCGAGGCGCCGCGCTCGAACGAATATCCGCTGCCGCCGCTGACCGACCCGCCCACCAGCCGGCTCTTCGCCAAGGCCTGCGTTGATCTCGGCTACAAGCCCTACCCGCTGCCGGCGTCGAATGCCTCGCGGCCCTATACCAATCCCTATGGCTGCCAGCTCGGACCTTGCAATTTCTGCGGCTTTTGCAGCGATTACGGCTGCATCAACTATTCCAAGGCGTCGCCGCAGACCACTATCCTGCCGGCGCTTTACCGGAAGCCCAATTTCACTCTGCGCACCAATGCCCATGTGCTGAGGGTGAATAGGGACGCGTCCGGCAAGCAGGCCACCGGCGTCACCTATATCGACGCCGAAGGGCGCGAGGTGGAGCAGCCGGCCGGCATCGTGGTGCTGGCCGCCTTCCATCTGCACAATGTGCGCCTGATGCTGTCCTCCAAGATCGGTACCCCTTACGACCCGGTCAGCGGCGAGGGCACGGTGGGACGCAATTTCTGCTATCAGCTGATCAACAGCGTCAATCTGTTCTTCGACCCTGACGTCATGGTCAACCAATTCATGGGCGCTGGCGGGGTCGGGCAGGCGATCGAGGAATTCAACGCCGACAATTTCGATCATGGTCCCCTGGGCTTCATCGGCGGCGGCGTGATCTGGGGCCGCCAGACCGGCAATGGCCCGGTGCGCGGCATTCCGGTGCCGGCCGGAACCCCCCTTTGGGGCAGCGGCTGGAAGAAGGCGGTGAAGGAGAATTACCTGCATAGCGGCCGTATCGAAAGCCAGCTGTCGAACATGGCCTATCGCGGCTGCTATCTCGATCTCGATCCGACCTACAAGGACGCTTACGGCGAGCCGTTGCTGCGGATGACCCTGAACTGGCAGGAAAACGATCTTTTGATGTCGGAATATGTCGGCGCCAAACTGATGGAGATCGGTCATGCCATGGGCGCCAAATCGATCTCGGGGCGGCTTTTGAAGCGCGGCTCCTCGTGGGACAGCCGCGCTTATCAAAGCACCCACATCAATGGCGGCACCGCCATGGGGTCCGACCCCAAGACTTCGGTGGTGAACAAATATCTGCAGAGCTGGGACGTGCCCAATCTGTTCATCCTGGGCGCCAATGTGTTCGCCCATGGCATCGGCTATAATCCGACCGGGCTGGTCGGCGGCCTCGCCTATTGGGCGGCGGCCAATCTCAGGAGCCGCTATCTGAGAAATCCCGGTCCGATGGTGCCGGCATGAAGCGGCTGATCGGCGTCGTCATTTTGCTCGGCGCCGCGGCGGTGGGCGCCATCGCCGTCACCGCGCGGGGCGTGCCGCCTCTGCCCTCGGTCGAGCAGGTGTCGGCCAGGATCGCCGATCTCGAACATGGCCGCTATGTAGCCACCCTGGGGGATTGCGCCAGCTGCCACACCGCCCCCGGAGGTCCCGCCTTCGCCGGAGGCCGCGCCTTGGCCACACCGATCGGCACGGTCTATTCCACCAATATCACGCCGGATCGCGACACCGGGATCGGCGGGTACGATTTCGCCGAATTCCTGCGTCTGATGCGCCATGGCGTGGCGCCGGGCGGGCGCTGGATCTATCCGGCGATGCCCTTCACCGCCTATGCCAAGATGAGCGACGACGATCTCTTTGACCTGTTCGCCTATTTGCAACGCGAGGTCGATCCGGTCCGCCGCCTTAATCAGCCGCCGGCGATAGCCTGGCCCTTGTCCTGGCGGGCGCCGCTCGCGCTGTGGACCAAGAGCTTTCATCACGCCCAACCTTTCGAGGACGATCCGGCTCAAGACGCGGAATGGAACCGCGGTGCCTATCTGGTGCAGGGTCCGGCCCATTGCGGCACCTGCCATACCCCGCGCAACTGGGCGATGGCGGAGAGCGAGGAGCCCGGACAATTCCTCTCCGGCACCGCATTCAATGGCGGCTCGCCGATCAATCTGCGCGGCAATCAGGGCGACGGTTTGGCGCGGTGGAGCGAGCAGGATGTGGTGGATCTGTTGCGGACCGGCCGCAATGCGCACTCCGCCGTCAGCGGCGACATGGTCGAGGTGGTGGCCGCTTCCACCCAATATTTCAGCGATGACGATCTGCGCGCCATCGCCCGCTATGTGAAATCTTTGAGCCCCGCCGATGAGGCGGGCCGCGGCCAGTTCGCCGCCAGCCAAGCCAGTCTCGATCGGATCATGCAGGGCAAGGAGCAATCATCGGGCGGGCGCATTTTCATGGATAGCTGCGCCGCCTGCCATCGCTTGGGCGGCGGTGGCGCGGCTTTGGCGTTTCCCGGACTGGCGGGCAATGCCTCGGTGCTGAGCAAGGATCCCTCGTCCTTGATCGCGGTGATCCTGGCCGGCACCAGCCTGCCCTCAACCGCCAAGGCCCCGTCGCCGCTGGCGATGCCGGGCTTCGCCTGGCGCTATGACGATGAGGAGGTGGCGGCGCTGGCCACCTATCTGCGCTCCAGCTGGGGAAATCAGGCCAGCGCGGTCACAGCTTCGCAGGTGGCGAAGGTAAGACGACACCGGCAGTAGCGGCGCCGATAATGCGTCCGTCCGCCTTTTGCAAAAGCACCGCCAGATCCGAGCAGTCGGCGGGCAGGCCGGCAAGATCGACGCTGATCCGCCGCGCCGCGCCGTCCCAGGATCCCAGCGGCCGCAAGGCGCGGACAATGTCATATTCGCGCAAGGAGCGGCCGGCATTCTCGCCGCGCGCCACCTTGGTCTCGGCCTCGCGCGCATAGGCCACCAGCAGGATTTCCGCGGCTTCACCGGCCGCCAGCTCGATGGTGAGCTTGCCCTCCGCCTGGCTCAGCCCCAAGGTCTGGCCGTCGCGCCTTCCGGCCAATGCCGCCATCACTTCGGCCCGGTCGGAACCGACCACGTCCTTGGCCCCATTCACCACCATCTGCGGCGTATAGACATTGGGGCTGCCCATCTTGGCGGCATAAGCGCGCTGGCGTTTGGTGAAGTCCGATGAGCTGAAACGATCGGTCCAGCCCAATTGATTCCAATAATCGACATGATAAGCCAAGGCGATTACATCCGGCCGCTTGGCCAGCTCGCCCAACAGCTGGTCCGCCGGCGGACATGAGCTGCAACCCTGGGAAGTGAATAATTCCAACACGGTCGGCATCGGCGCCGCGCCGGCGCCGGCGGCCGTGAGCAGAGCGAAGATCGCCAGAGCTTTAACCATGACACCGTCCCCATTTTGGGATTGGTTCAGTCAATTATTCACTATTTAGTGCTGTTATGCATACGGGTGATTTCGTTACGCCCTCAGTTGGCGTATATTAACTTTTGAGGACCATGATGGTGGTGGTGGGCTTCCAAGAAAGAGACAAACATGCTTGAAGATCAAGCAGCCTTTGGCGTGGTCGGTTTGATCATGATCGTGGTCACCGTCGTCTTTGTCTTCATGCGCTTCAACAGCATTTTTTTCGCCCTTTGGGACCTCTTCATCCGCCTGATGAAGACCCGCGCGGCGATTATTTCCCTGATCTTCCTGATGATGGGTCTGTTGATCTATGGCGTCGCCAGCTTCGGGCTGGTCAATTCCGAGCCGAGCGAAGAAAAGCATGTCGAGCGCAATCGGGAAAACAACCGCATGATCATGAGCGAAGACAAGGATGGCTGTCTCGACATGCGGACGCTGGGCCGCAGCAATGGCGTCTATCTGTCGTTGAAGAAATGCGGTCCGGACGCCAAGAAGGACCAGTCCGAGAGTAAATAGCCCCTATTTGCCGGTTATCTTGCGGTCCTTGCCGCGCATCAGCTGCACCTGGCCGTCCTGGCCTTTGACATAGCCGGTCTTGCCGATCGCCAGATTGTCGAGGATGGTCACCAAGGCCCGCGGGATCGCCATGAACGCCGCCGATCCTCTGGATTCCGTGTTGTAAGCGTTTATCGCCGCCAGGATCGCCGCGCGATTGAGCGGCGTGCCGTCATTTCCGATCATTCGTTATCGCCTTCATTGTTGTGCCATCCGAAGGTAACATCCTTTCTTGGAATACGGCCAAGAACGATCGGAAATCGCATGAAAAGCAATCGTCTGGCGGCAGCCACGCTGCTCGCCTGTTCGCTTTCCGCCTGCCAGAGCCTGCCGCCGCCGACCAAGGAAACCAGCCAATGGTGGTCGCATGTCGAGGTTTTGGCTTCCGATCGGCTGCAAGGCCGGCTGACCGGCAGCGAAGGCTATGCAGAGGCCGTCCATTACGTCGCCGACAGCTTCAAGCGCTTCGGCCTCGAGCCGGCCGGCGCCGACGGCTATCTGCAATCGGTGAGCTATGAGGTGCAGACCATCAGGCCCGAGCAGTCCTCGATCACCTTGACCGATGCCGATGGGCAGTCCCAGTCATTGGCCTTGGGCGACGATCTGGTACTGACCGCCACCGCCCCGCAATTGCCGATGGTCGACGCCAAGCTGGAATTCATCGGCTATGGACTTTCCCTGCCCGAGATCGGCCAGGACGATTTCAAGGATGTCGATCTCAAAGGCAAGATCGCGGTCTATCTGTCCGGGGCACCGGCGGGGGTTCCCGGAGCGCTGCAGGCCTATGGTCGCGCCGAGGCCTTGGCCCGCGCCCTCGAGGCCGCCGGCGCGGCAGGAGCCATCTTCCTCCAGACCCCCCAAGTGATGGATGTGCCTTGGGAACGGATCAAGCAGGCCTCGGCTCAACCGGGCATGTATCTCACCGAGGCCGATCTCAGGCGCTATCGCACCCCCGCTTTCATCGCCATGGTCAATCCGGCGTCGGCGCCTCGCCTGTTCGAGGGTGCGCCGGTCGGTTTCGAGGCGCTGGCGGTGCTGGCCGATCAGCATCAGCCCTTGCCGCATTTCACGCTGAATTTCCGCCTGCACGCCAAGGTGACCGCCGATCGCGCCAGCGTGAAGGCCGACAATGTGGTGGCGGAATTGCCGGGCAGCGATCCGGCCTTGGCGGCGGAAGCCGTCGTGCTGTCGGCGCATCTCGATCATTTGGGCACTGGCAAGCCCGATCATGGCGACGGCATATTTCACGGCGCCATGGACAATGCCTCGGGCGTCGCCTCGCTTCTCGAGGTCGCACGCGCCCTGCAAGCGGAAGGGCGGCATCCCAAGCGCTCGATCCTGTTCGTCGCGGTGGGCGGCGAGGAAAAGGGGCTGCTGGGCTCGCGCTATTTCGCCGCCCATCCGACCCGCCATGTCGGCGAATTGGTGGCCGACATCAATATGGACATGTTTTTGCCGCTCCATCCGCTGCGTCGCCTGGTGGCGCTCGGCAGCGATGAGAGCAGCCTGGGGCGTGACATCGAATATGTGGCCAGAAACAGGGGTCTGGTCATCGCCCCCGACCCGACGCCCGATCGCCAGCTGTTCGTGCGCTCGGATCAGTACAGCTTCATCCGCCGCGGCGTGCCGTCGGTGACCTTCCATTTCAACGCGCCGGCCGGCAGCGACGAGGATCAGCTGCAGCGCCGTTGGCTCAAGGAGCGCTATCACTCTCAGGCCGACGATCTGCAGCAGCCGGTGGATCTACAGGCGGCGGACGAATTCGATCGCTTCCTGACCCAGCTTATCACCCGTGTCGCCAATGACGACAAAGCGCCGAAATGGAACGATAGCAGCTTCTTCAAGCGGTTCGCGGTGACGCCCCTCAAGTAAATTCCGCGGCGCGCCACAGATACCAGGCGGCGGTGGAGCGATGCGGGCTCCAAGCCTTGCCGATCTCCGCCAGCGCCTTGGGCTTGAGCTGAACCTCGAGCCGCTTCAGCTTGCGATAGCCTTCGCGCACCCCGAAATCGTCGACCGGCAATATGTCGGGGCGGCCCAAGGTGAAGATCAGCAGCATCTCGACGGTCCAGCGCCCGACGCCGCGAAGCGCGGTAAGACGCTCGATCAGCGCCATGTCCTCCATGATTTGCGCGGCGGCCGCATCGGGAACCAGCCCGCCCAGGGTCTTGTCGGCGATGTCGCGGATCGCCTTGAGCTTGGCCGCCGACAGACCGCAGCCGCGAAGTTCCTCTTCCGGGTGATCCAGCAGCAAATGCGGCGGCGGAAAATCGTGATCGGGGAACAATCCGGTCAGCCGGCGCAAGATGGCTTCGGCGGCGCGACCGTGCAATTGCTGATGCGCCACCGCCCGCACCAGCGCCTCGTAGGGCGAGCGGCTGGAGACGGTCAGACCCGACGGTCCGACCCGTTCGATCAGCTCGGCAAAGTCGGGGTCGCACCCGGAAAGAAATTGTTCGGCGTTCATTTTGCAAATCTCTTGTTGCTCTTATCGCATAGCTTGGTGCAAATGGCGCAAAAACGGGAGGGCTTGCGCCGCGCAAAATTTCCCGACAGATTCCCGATGGATGGAGTCGCGTAGTGAAGATGTGGGGAATGTCTGAACCGGGGAGCGGCGGCTGATGGATCCGTCGACTTTGCTGGCCAACCGTCGGGCGCTGGTCGCCGATGACGAACAATTCAGTCTTTCGATCGTGTCGCGCATGTTGCGCGAAATGGGCTGCACCGACGTGCTCGGCGCCGATGGCGGCCCGCGCGCCCTCAATTTTCTGCGCATGGACGCGCCGCCCGGCTTCAAGCTGGCGGTGCTCGATTTCAACATGCCGGAAATCAACGGCCTGCAAATCCTCAAATTGATCCGTACCGGCAAGGCCGGCGTCTCGCGGGATTTGCCGGTGGTGATGTTGACCGGCACCGCCGACGGCGCCCTGGTCAGCGCCGCCGTCGCGCTCGATGTCGGCGCCTTCGTGGTGAAGCCGGTGTCGAAGGCGATGCTGGGCCAGCGCCTGGTCAAGGTATTGAGCGAGCAGCGGCCGATCAAGACCGCCCAGCAATATGAAGCGGTCGATATCGACCCGATCAGCAATGCCTTGGCCGCCAGCCACAAGCCGGTGGGCGGCGCCAAGGCGCGGGCCGACCGCATCGAGGTGGCGAACGGAGTCAAGCTGCGGGTCGACGCGGTGCCGGTGGGCGCCATCCTGGCGGAAGATATTCGCGGTCCCGACGGCGAATTGCTGCTCGGCCGCGGCACGCCCTTGTCCGAGCGCTTCCTGAAGCGGCTCAAGGATCTCGCCTCCGCCACCCGGGTCGAATATATCATCGTGCAATTGCCGCGGAGAGGCTGAGGCTGATGCCGCCGGTCGCGGAGGATCTGCTGCAGAATCTGGTGGCGGCCGCGCCGCAACCGCTGCTGATCGTCAATTCCGATGGCCGCATCCTGCAGACCAGTCCCAGCGCCGCCGCGCTGTTCTCGGTGGCCGCCAGCCTGATGATCGGCTCGCCGCTGGCGCTTTTCACCAGCGAGATGATGCAGCAGGAGAATCTGGCGCAGCTGCTGTCCGAACCGCAAGGCGTGCTGGAACTCAATCTGCGCCGCGGCGACGGCGAACGCTTCCTCGCCCGCCTGACCGCAGCCCGCCTGTCCGACGTCGGCCAGGTGGCGCTGTGGATCGAGGATCTTTCCGTCGCCGCCGAAGGCGAGCGCCATTGGCAGGAGCTGCAGGAGGAGACCGAGCGGGCCAACGACGCCAAGACCATGTTCCTGGCCACCATGAGCCATGAAATCCGCACCCCGATGAACGGCATGATCGGGATGCTCGAGCTTTTGATGCAAAGCGGCCTGACCGCGGATCAGCGCGAGATGGTCGAGGTGGTCCAGGAATCGGGCCGCACCCTGCTTTCCATCACTGATGAAATTCTCGATCTTTCCAAGATCGAAGCCGGCAAGCTGACGCTCGACAATATTTCCTTCAGCCTGCGCCAGGCCATCGAGGACATTGTCGAATTGGTGGCGGCCAAGGCGCGCAGCAAGCAGCTGGAGCTGGCATGGTGGGCCGACCCGTTGCTGCCCGATCATTTCTTCGGCGATCCGACCCGCTTGAAGCAGATCGGTCTCAATCTGCTGGCCAATGCGGTGAAATTCACCGACCGCGGCAGCGTCATCGCCAGACTGCATTCGCTGTCCGGTCCCGATGACCGGCCGATCGTCAGGATCGAGGTCACCGACACCGGCATCGGATTGTCGCCCGAGCAGCAGCAACGTTTGTTCCTGCCCTTCTCGCAGGCCGACAATTCGGCGATGCGGAATTTCGGCGGCACCGGTCTCGGCCTCGCCATCTGCCATCGCCTGACCGCGATGATGGGCGGCGAGATCGGCGTGGTCAGCGCCGCCGGCGCCGGCAGCACCTTCTGGGTGGAAATCCCGCTGGCGGTGGACGGCAGTCCGCGCGGCGAGAGCAATGATTTGGTCGGGGTGTCGGTCCTGGTGATGGACGATCTGCCGGAAAGCCGCGCCACCTTGGCCAATCAGCTGCGTTCGGAGGGGGCGCAGGTTAAGGAGGCGTCGGATTCGCTGGCCGCCGAGGAATTGCTCGAGGATTTCGCCCGTTTTGACGTCGCCGTGGTGGATGTGGCGGACGGGCTCACCGAATTGCTGCCCTCTTTGCTCAAAAAACTGCCCAAAAGCGCTATCCTGCCGACCTTGCCTGGACCTGACGAGCTGCTGGAGCATTGGTGCGCCGAGCAGGGTTTGATGCCGCCTTTGCCACGGCCTTTGCGCAAGCGTCAATTGTTGCGCGCCGTCGGCGCCGTGCTGGGGCGCCAGGAGCCGGCCGAGCCGGCCGCCCAGCCGATCGACGCCGCCCAGCCGGAAAGCGCCGGCGGACCGGCCATTCTGGTGGCCGAGGACAATGCGATCAACCGTCTGGTGCTGACCAAGCAGCTGCGCCAATTGGGCTTCGTCTGCGACATGGCCGAGCATGGCGAAGCGGCATGGGAAATGCTGCAGAACAAATCCTATCAGCTGCTGCTCACCGACTGCATCATGCCGGTGCTGGACGGTTACGAGCTGGCGCGCCGCATCCGCCGCTCGGAGGCGCAGAGAAAGGCCAAGCGCATGCCGATCATCGCCTTGACCGCCAATGTGCTGGAGGGCGAGGAGCAGAAATGCAAGCGCGCCGGCATGGACGGCCATGTCGGCAAGCCCCTGACGCTGGACCGTCTTGCCGCGCTGTTGCGCAAGGTGTTCCAGGGCGAGGATGAGGAGGACGGCGCACCGCGCGGGCGCAAGCCGAAAGCGGCCGTCGAGCCGATCGATTGGAAGGCGCTGGGCGCCATTCTCGGCACCGCCGACCGCGCCGATCTGCGCGAGGTCGCCGGCTTCTTCGCGGAGTCCTTCGCGCAATTGCTGGACGATCTGGCCGAGGCGATGGCCGCCGAGGATCAGGAGGCGATGGTGCGCGCCGCCCATTCCGCCAAAGGCGCCGCCCGCAACGGCGCGGCGCCGCGACTGGCCGCGGTAATGGCCGAGATCGAAGAGGCGGCGCGCGACGGCGAGGAGAAAGAGACTCTCGATCAGCGCTTGGCCGCGGCGCGCGACGAATTCAAGACATTGCGGCAATGGCTGGCGGCGTCATGAGGCTGTCGATCGGTCATCTGGCAGTGGCGCTGGCCGCCCTGGTGTCGGCTGTGGTGCTGGCATTCCAGCCCTTGGCCGCGAATGAGAACGGGCCTTTGGCGCTTTGCATCATGGCGATCAGCCTGTGGGCCACCGGGGTGCTGCCGGAGGCGGTGACGGCGCTCGGCTTTTTCACCATCGCCATGCTGTTCAAGCTGTCGCCGCCCACCGTGATCTTCAGCGGCTTCGCCTCCGGCGCGCTGTGGCTGATCATGGGCGGGCTGGTGATGGGGGTGGCGATCAAATCCACCGGGCTCGGCGACCGCATCGCCAGACGGCTGAGCCATGCCTTCGGCGACAGCTATTTCGGGGTGATCGCCGGCATGGTGCTGGTCGGCACCGCGCTTGGTTTTCTGATGCCCTCTTCCATGGGCCGCGCCGTGCTGCTGATGCCGATCACGCTCTCCTTGGCCGATCAATATGGCTTTACTCCCGGCTCCAAGGGCCGCACCGGACTGGTGCTGGCGGCGGCCTTGGGCAGCCATGTGTCGACCTTCTCGGTGCTGCCGGCCAATGTGCCGAACATGGTGTTCGCCGGCGCCGCCGAGACGCTTTACGGCTATGTGCCGTCCTATGGCACCTATCTTTTGCTGCATTTCCCGGTGCTGGGAGCGGTCAAGACCGCGATCCTGATCCTGTTGATCGTCTGGATGTGGCCGGATCGGCCGAAGCCGATCGAGCCGCAGGCGGCGGTGCCGATGAGCGGCCGGGAACGCTGGCTGGCATTGCTGCTGGTGCTGGCTCTCGGCTTCTGGGCCACCGATTTTCTGCACCATGTCAGTCCGGCCTGGGTCAGCATGAGTGTGGCGGTGATCCTGTTGATGCCGAAGATCGGGCTGGTGGATCGCGCCGCCTTCACCAAGGAGGTCAATTTCCCCAGCCTGTTTTATATCGGCGGCATTTTGGGCTTCGGCGCTTTGGTCGGCGGTTCCGGGCTGGGACGCGAATTGGGCGACGCCATCGGCCATGTGCTGCCGATGGAGGCCGGCCGGCCGGCGCTCGATTTCGCCAATCTGGCGGTGATCGGCACGGTGATCGCGCTATTCACCACGGTGACCGGAGTGCCCGCGGTGATGACGCCGCTGGCGGCGGGACTGGCGCAAACCAGCGGCCTGCCGTTGGTCTCGGTGTTGAACAGCGAGGTTTTGGGCTTCTCCAACCCGATCCTGCCTTACGAATCGCCGCCTTTGATCGTCGCCATGCAATTGGGCGGCGAGGGCATGCGGTCCGCGGTGAGGCTCTGTATCTGGCTGGGGCTGGCGTCCTTGGTCCTGCTGTTTCCGCTGGATTATCTGTGGTGGAAGCTCTTGGGCTGGATTTAGTCGCCGGTCGGCTCGACACCGGCGCGCTCGGCCATCAAGATCACGGTCCTGCCCCGCGCATGGGGAAAATGCATGACGCCCTTCGGCACGGTGAAGGATTGCAGCGGCGCCAGGCTTATGGTGCGGTCCTCGAGCTCGATGTCGAGATGGCCTTCCAGCACCAGGAAGAATTCGTCGCTATCGTCATGCTTGTGCCAGTGGAAATCGCCCTCCAGCACGCCGAGCCGGATCCAGGTGTCGTTGACGGCGGAAAGCGTGCCGTTCCACCAGGGTTGGTGCGCGCGGCCGATGGCGCCGACGTCGATCCGCTCGCCTTGCGGCGTGACGAAGTCGGTGGTGATGTCGTAGCGGCCGGCGAATTTGTTCATCGAAATCCCCCTCTAATGAAAATCGCGTGAACTGGTCCTCAATTGGCCGAGCCAGGCGCTGCGGTCGATGATCTGATCCGCCACTACATGGGTGACATTGTCCACCACCTGCAATTTGCCGGTCACCTGCAGCAGCCGGCCGCTCATCACGGCGGCGCGCGCCTTTTCCACCATCTGCGGCCAGATCACGATATTGCTGCTGCCGGTCTCGTCTTCAAGGGTCATGAAAATCACCCCGGACGCGGTGCCCGGACGCTGGCGCACCAGCACCAATCCGGCCACCGTCACCGATCTGCGCCGCTGCTTCGCCAGCTCCGCCGCCGGCACCATGCCGGTCAGCTTGTCGCGCAAGATCGCCAAGGGATGCGCCTTCAAGGACAGGCGCAGATGGGTGTAATCCTCCAGCACCTGCTCGCCGAGACCCATCTCGGGAAGCGCCACCGGCGCTTCGCGGGCCAGACCGATGGCGGCGAACAAGGGCGGCGGCGGCGCGCTGCAGGCCCGCACCGCCCACAGCGCCTGGCGGCGCGGCAGCCCGATCGAGGAGAAGGCGTCGGCGTCGGCGAGGCGGGTCAGGGCCGCCGCATTGAGCCCGCTCCGCCGCCATAAGGCTTCCGGACTGGCATAGCCATCGCCCCGCGCCGCCACCAGCTTGTCGGCATGGTCGCGGCCGAAGCCGACGATCTGGCGGAAGCCGAGACGCAAGGCGCCGTCTTCCAGACTATTGTCCCACTGGCTGTGATTGATGTCGGCCGGGCGGATTTCCACCCCATGCGTCCTGGCGTCGCCGACGATCTGCGCCGGCGCATAGAAGCCCATGGGCTGGCTGTTCAACAGCGCGCAGGCGAAGACGTCGGGGTGGTGGCATTTCAGCCAGGCCGAGACATAGACCAGAAGCGCGAAGCTGGCGGCGTGGCTTTCCGGGAAGCCGTAATCGCCGAAGCCTTCGATCTGACGGAATACCCTTTCCGCGAAATCGCGCTGATAGCCTTTGGCCACCATGCCTTCCACCAGTTTTTCCCGGTAATGCACCACGGTGCCGAGATTGCGGAAGGAGGCCATCGAGCGCCTGAGCCCATCCGCCTCGTCCGGAGTGAAGCCGGCGGCGACGATGGCGATCTTCATCGCCTGTTCCTGGAACAGCGGCACACCCAGGGTCTTTTTCAACACCGCTTCCAGTTCCGGCGAGGGATATTCCGCCTGCTCCTTGCCTTGGCGGCGGCGCAGATAGGGGTGCACCATGCCGCCCTGGATCGGTCCCGGCCGCACGATCGCCACCTCGATCACCAGATCATAGAAGCAACGCGGCTTGAGCCTTGGCAGCATGCTCATCTGGGCGCGGCTTTCCACCTGGAACACGCCGATGGCGTCGGCGCGGCACAGCATGTCATAGACGGCGGGATCCTCGGCCGGCACGGTGGCGAGGTTAAGATCCTTGCCGTAATGGGCTTTCAGCAGATCGAAGCATTTGCGGATGCAGGTCAGCATGCCGAGCGCCAGCACATCGACCTTCAACAGCCCCACCGCGTCGAGATCGTCCTTGTCCCATTGGATGATGGTGCGGTCCTCCATCCTGGCATTCTCTACCGGCACCAGCCTTTCGAGCGGTCCCTGGGTCATCACGAAGCCGCCGACATGCTGCGACAGATGGCGGGGAAAGCCGGTCAATTGGCGGGCCAGATCCAAGGTCATGGCCAGGCTCGGATCATCGAGGTCAAAGCCGATCTCCTTGAGA
>Ga0213872_10000851_pt1 | contig 22084 bp, 21 predicted proteins | sample VelepicomBERX_R2_FD_160071 | JGI IMG/M metagenome (GOLD analysis project Ga0213872, IMG submission 160071) | Rhizosphere microbial communities from Vellozia epidendroides in rupestrian grasslands, the National Park of Serra do Cipo, Brazil - RX_R2 | ecosystem: Host-associated > Plants > Roots >...
TTGCCGATCGGCATCACGTCGCCGCCTTCCAGCGTCGCCAGACCGTAGTCCTTGTCGCTGTCGCCCCACCATACGTTCACCTTGCCGGCGAAATACGGGTGGAACTGGTAAACCGTCTGCTGCAGCAGGGTTTCTTGACGGCGCGCCGGCCAGTACATCGGGTTGAGCGTCACGCCTTCGTACATCCAGCAGCTCGGGTCGCGCTGGAACAAGATGTTCGGCACGGCGGGCAATACGAAATCGGAGTGTTCCAGGTAGCCGCCGAACAGGCCCTTGGCGTCGAACGGCAGCTCGAACTTGGCGATGCCGCCGATCATGTGCTCGGCCAGTTGGAAGGAGGGCATTTCGTCGAGCCAGGCGCGCAGTTCCTTCTGCATGCCGATGCCGACATTGTCGGGGGTGACCTTGCGGTCCAACAGCCAGGCGCGGGCAGCCTTATCGTCCATCACGGTCGACAACGCTTCGGTCAATTCGATGACGTGCACGCCGCGGGCACGCATCTGTTCCACCATGTAGTCATGGTCTTTCTGTGCGCGTTCAACCCAGATCACGTCGTCGAACAACATGCTGTCGCAGTTGCCCGGGGTCAGACGTTTGTGAGCCAGGCCAGGACGGGCAACCATCACGCTGTGCAGTTTGCCGCATTCAGAATGGACACCAAACTTGGTCATCTTGCTTCCTTCTATCGCCATCTAATTGTGAAATGGTGCGCGGACGCCGCCCACGGGCGAGTCCAGCGCTGGCGTTCCGGGAAAGACCCCGACGCGCCGCATGCGCCGCATGCTTCGGAGCATGTCTGGAAACGGATTCAGAAACCCTGATACTCAGTTGCTTTGGAAAGGTTACTTAGAGTGAAAATTAGAATATTCTAAAACTCTTGAATAGTAACATTCCGATTTGCTGAGCTGCAATCATAGTAAGGAGATCACATTCGGGCAAAGAAGATTGATGCAATAATTGACGGAGATCAACTCATCAAGAATGCGTTTTATTGACAAATTTTGTCGCAAGGGGTATTAGGCGAAAGTTTGCGTCGCATTCCCGTAAGTCGCTTAAGATCCACGACACTTTCACATTAAAACCGGACCTTTTGGCACGCGCGCCAATTGCCAGTGGGTGTGGGCCCAAGACCACACTTCGGACAGGGACCCCAGCGCTTGTGGCGGGGGATGGCCGAGCCGGGACAGCGCCAACCGCAGCTGGCCCGCGGCGTCATCGGCCGAGATCGAGGGCGCGAGCGTCTGTTTGGAAAGTTTTTCACCGGCCGCATTCACCAACAACGGCAGATGGCAATATTCCGGCGTCGTCAGCGCCAAGCAGCGTTGCAGCCAGATCTGGCGTGGGGTCGACACCAGGAGATCGGCCCCGCGCACCACGTCGGTCACGCCCTGCGCGGCATCGTCGACCACCACCGCCAGCTGATAGGCCCAGAACCCGTCGGCGCGCAACAACACGAAGTCGCCGATGTCCCGCGGCAACTGCTGCGCATAGGCGCCTTGCAGACGATCGGCAAACGCGATCTCGCCGGCCTCTTCGACCGAGAGCCGCCAAGCCAACCCGGGAGCGGCGTCCAAGCCGAGCCCGCGGCAGGTGCCGGGATAGACCGGACCGTCGACGCCGCGCAGCGCCACCGCCTGGATCTCGCGCCGAGAACAGCGGCAACCGTAGGCTCTGCCCGCGCGCAACAACGCATCCAACGCCGCACGGTACAGGGCGTGGCGACGGCTTTGGTATTCGACCGAGCCGTCCCAGGCAAAACCGAAACGTTCCAGCGTGCGCAATATTTCGTCCGCCGCACCCGGCATCATGCGCGGCGTATCCAAATCCTCGATGCGCACCAACCACTCGCCGCCGCGCGTCTTGGCTTCCAAGAAGCTGCCGACGGCGGTCATCAACGAGCCCGCGTGCAACAGGCCGGTGGGACTGGGCGCGAAGCGCCCGCGGTAAGACGACGATTCGGAATGACAAGACATCGATTAAAATGACAATCTATACGATCAAACAAAGGGGAACACGACGATGGCCTACGTTGTAACGGATGCCTGCATCAAATGCAAATATACCGACTGTGTCGATGTCTGCCCGGTCGACTGCTTCCATGAAGGGCCGAATTTCCTCGCCATCGATCCCGACGAGTGCATCGACTGCACGCTGTGCGTGGCGGAATGCCCGGTCGAGGCCATTTTCGCCGACGACGATGTCCCGGCCGGCCAGCAGGCCTTTATCGCGCTGAACGCCGAACTCGCCAAGAAATGGCCAGTGATCATTCAGAAAAAAGACCCGCTGCCCGACCACGCGCAATGGGCCGACGTCAAAGACAAGCTGCCTCTACTGGAGAAATGAGGCCGCGCTAGCGAAATGGTGCGTTCGCGCAGCTAGAACAAATCGATGCCGCCCTGCCAATCGGCGCCGGCGATGCGCTCGCGATACTGGCGTTCGCGCAGCACCAGCTTCGCCACCTTGGCGGTGTTGAGCCGGCGGATCATCACCTTGCCGCTGTCGGTGAAAAAATACACCTTGCGCGCGCTGTCTCCCAACAGATCGCTGGCGATAATCGGAATACGCTCCAAATCCAGATAGCGGCGGACGAAATCGGCGTTGAGCTCGCCGACGTTGACCACGTTCATGCCGTCGAGCACCTTGCCGGCGCCAAATACCTTCGCCTGCAACCGATCGCGCCGGGCGCCGCGCTTTTGCATCTCGGTAATCAACAGCTCCATGGCCTGGACGCCGAAGCGCGCCGACAGGCTGTCCGACGTCGTCACGCTGCTGCTCTGCGGCAACATGAAATGGTTCATGCCGCACACGCCCACGACCGGATCGCGCAGGCAGGCCGCCACGCAAGAGCCCAACACGGTCACCAGCAGCGAATCGGCATGCGTGGCGACGAAATCGCCCGGCAATAGCTTGACCGCGGGCAGATGAAACTGCGGGTCAAAGTAGTCCAAACCGCGCCGGGTGCGAGCCATGATGCCGTCAACCCGTGTTCAACCGCTCGAGCACGCGCGGCGCCAATTGTTCCAGCGAACAGATCTCATCGACGCCCCCCTGTGCAACCGCCGCCGCGGGCATGCCATAGACGATGCAGCTGGCCTCGTCCTGCGCCAGCGTATAGGCGCCGGCTCGGCGCATGGCCAGCATGCCGCGCGCGCCGTCCTTGCCCATCCCGGTCATGATCACCGCCACGGCGTCGCGCCCGACCCGCTCGGCGGCCGAGTCGAACAGCACGTCCACCGACGGCCGGTGGCGATTGACCGGTTCGCCGCGGTCGAGTGCGATGTACCACCCATTCGTGCCGCGGCAGATGCGCATATGAGAATGGCCGGGCGCGATGTACGCGGTATTGCGGCACACCGGCTCGCCGTCGATCGCCTCCTTGACGTGCATGGCGCACAAGCCATCGAGCCTGGCGGCGAACGAGGCGGTGAAGTTCTCCGGCATGTGCTGCACGATCAGAATCGGCGGGCATTCGCCCGGCAAGCTGCCGAGAAACGCGCGGATGGCCTCGGTGCCGCCGGTGGACGCGCCGACAAACACCAGCGCATTGGGGTTGAGCGCTCCCGAGGTCAATCGCGGCAAGCGCGCCGCCTTGGCGGCGACCGCGCGCGGCAAGCGGTTCTTGGCGGCCGCCGCCACGCGGATCTTATCGCGGATCTCGCTGGCGTAAGCCTGCATGCTGGCGTTGATATTGCTGTCCGGCTTGGGCATGACATCCACCGCGCCGAGCTCCAACGCGGTCAACGCGGTGTCAGAGCCGGCTTGCGTCAACGTGGAGATCATCAGCACCGGCGTTGGGCGCAGTCGCATCAAACGACGCAGGAACTCGATGCCGTCCATGCGCGGCATTTCCACGTCGAGCGTGATCACGTCCGGATCGGTCTCGCGGATGCGCTCGCGCGCCACCAGGGGATCGGCGGCGGTCGCGACGACCTCCATGTCGTCCGCCTCGTTGACGATGTTGGTCAACAGACTGCGAATCAGTGCCGAGTCGTCCACCACCACGACCCGGATCTTGGGAGCGGAAAGCGTCATGAGCCCCTGCCCGCCTTACGGTAAGCCGTTCTACCGCAGGGCACGAATGCGTCGGTAATCAATTGAATATTCTCCGAATGCCCCAGGAACAACAGAGCATGTGGCTGCATATGATCGGCAAGACGTTGCAGGATGGCCCGTTGTGTCTGGTTGTCGAAATAGATCATGACATTGCGGCAAAACACCGCGTCAAATAAGCCAATATCCGGCCAACGATCAGCCGCCAGGTTGAGCTGGCCAAATTGAATGGCCGCGCGCAGCCCGGGTTTGACTCGCACGAACCCCTCCTGCTTGCCTTTGCCGCGGAGAAAATGCGCTTTCAGCTGCGTTTTGCTCAGCAAGGCGATCCGCTCCTCCGGATAGACCCCCGCGGCGGCGGTTTTGAGCACGTTGGTATCGATGTCGGTCGCCACGACCTCGATAGGGCACGGCCGCGGCAACGGGGCCTCGGCCAGCGTCATGGCCACCGAATAAGGTTCCTCGCCCGTGGAAGCGGCGGCGCTCCACACACGGTAGAGCGCTCCGGCGCCGGCATGGTGGCCAAAGTGCTTGGCCAGCATCTCAAAATGATGCGGTTCACGGAAAAACGCCGTCAAATTGGTGGTCAGCGCATTGACGAACGACTGCCACTCCGGATGCGCCGGATCCGCCGACAACACGTCAAGGTAGACGCTAAAGCGCTTCTCCCCCATCGCGCGCACGCGCCGCGCCAGGCGCGCATAGGCCATATCGCTTTTGGCTTCCGACAAAGCGATGCCGGCATGGCGGTACACCATGTCGCGCACGCGGCGGAAATCCGCGGCGGTAAAAGTCAAGTCACGGTCGTCAGTCGACATGCGGTCTTCACGCCGGGAGGCGTTCTGCGCCGCCCCCGGCCTCGTTCAAGATCAAAACTCTTCCCACTCGCCATCCTCGTCGCGCGACGCCATTTCCTTGGCCAAACGCACCGGTATCGGCGAGGGACGCCCATCGGCCTTGGCCGGCACCCGCTCCGTCGGCGCCTCGCGGCTCAACCTCGCCATCTGCGCCGGTCGCACCGGCGTGGCCGCCGGCTTCACGGCAGGCGGCACGCTGTCGCGTCGAGCGAACTTATCGGCATCCTTCAACTTGAACAGCGACACGGCCTCGACCAAAATGCGCGCCTGCTCTTCCAGCGACTCGGCCGCGGCGGCGGCTTCCTCGACCAGCGCGGCGTTCTTTTGGGTGTTCTCGTCCATCTGCGTCACCGCCAGGTTGACCTGTTCGATACCGGCGCTCTGCTCCCCGGACGCGGCGGAAATTTCGCTCATCAGGTCGGTCACCCGCGTGATCGAGGCGACGATTTCCTGCATCGTGCGCCCCGCCTCGTCCACCAGGCGCGAGCCGGATTCGACTTTTTCCACCGAATTGCCGATCAGCGCCTTGATTTCCTTGGCGGCCCCAGCGGAACGCTGCGCCAGATTGCGCACTTCGCTCGCCACCACGGCAAAACCTCGACCCTGCTCGCCGGCACGCGCCGCCTCGACCGCGGCATTAAGCGCCAGGATGTTGGTTTGGAACGCGATGCCATCGATCACGCTGATGATGTCGACGATCTTCTTGGCGCTCTCGTTGATCTCGCTCATGGTCGACACCACCTGGCCAACGACCTGGCCGCCGCGCGAGGCGATATCGGACGAGCCGATGGCCAGCGCGTTGGCCTTTTTGGCGTTATCCGCGTTCTGACGCACGGTGCTGGTGATTTCCTCCATGCTCGACGCGGTTTCCTCCAGGCTTGCGGCCTGCTGTTCGGTGCGGCTCGACAGGTTGGCGTTGCCGGCGGAGATTTCCCTCGCGGCGGTATTGATCGAGTCGGTCGATTCCTTGATGTTCTGCACGATCTCGCGCAGCCGCTCGACCGTGGTATTGGTATCCTGCTTCAACGTACCGAACAGCCCCTGATAATCGCTGTGAATGGTGTGCGTCAGATCGCCGCGCGCCACGGCGGAGAGCACGTTGGCAATATCCTGCAAGCCTTGGCTCGTGACGTCCAACAGGCTATTGAGCCCTTCGCCCAGCGACTTGAAGAACCCCTCCTTGCCTTCCAACTGCACGCGCTGCGCGAAATCGCCATGCGCCGCGGCGGCGACGATTTGCGCCACTTCCTCCTCGACGCGGACTTCCAACGTGCGGTCGCGCCACTCCACCGCCGTGCCGAGCCGTTCACCGGTCACGCCGAACACCGGGCTCGCCGCCAGCGCGAAGGTGCGCCCGCCGACCTTGATCTGATTGCGGTAACTGCCGCGCAGGCTGCCGAGCAGATCGCGCTGGTGCGCCGGGTTCTTGTGGAAGGCATCGAACGAGCGCCCCAGCAGGCTTCTGGCTTCAAAGGACGGCAGATCCTTGCGGATATCGGCCTCGGCCGTCTGCATCATGTCTTGCGCGCTGCGGTTGAGATAAATGATGGTGCCGTTGGGGTCGGCGATCATCACGCTGGTGCCGACGTTATCGAGCGCGCTACGCACGCGGATGTTCTCGATGGCCTTTTGCGCCGCCTTGCTCATAAAGGCGAACAAACTGCTGTCGTCGCCCTTTTTCAATTTAAGCGTGGTGGTGATTTCGCCGGCTGCCAATTCCTGCATCAGTTGACGCGCTTCGGCCGGCTCGCCGCCCAATTCCTTCATCAGGGAACGGGTGATCAGCCAACCGGCGGCCAACGACACGAACAAGGCCACCGCGGCGGAGATGGAGAGCAAGCTTTCCGCCCGCAGCGCATCGGTAGCCGACTGCGATGCGATATCCTGCGACTGGGTCTCTTCCAAATGGATCAGCTTCCCGACCTGGTCCATGTAGGCAAGCTGATCGGTGCGCATGTGGTCGAGCAAGTACTTGCGCGCCTCGTCTTTCTTGCCGTCCTTGAACAGCTGCAGGAAGGTCACATAGTCGTTGCGGTAGACGACGCGGGTCGCCTGCACATCCTGCTGAATGCGCATGCTCTCCTCGCTGCCCGGTATGGCGGCGAGACGATTCATGGCGTCGGTCACCAATTGACTCGCCGAGTTGGCCTGTTGCAGCTGACTGCTGATCAGATTGGGATCCTCCGCCAATAACACGGTGCGCACCGACCGGGCGTGCAAGTTGACCGCGTCGATCACATCGTTGGCCGCCTTGGCGCGCGGCACGTGCACCATGGAGGTTTCCTGGATACCCGCGCGCAGCCCGCTGATCTGCATCACGGCGATGCCCATGCTGGCGGCGATCACCAAGATCACCAGGCCAAAGCCAAGCGTCAGCCGATGCTTCACTTTCATGCTAGCCATTTGACACACCTCCCTGTATTTGTCCGTTTTGGGCATGGCGTTCAACTTCCATCAAACTCATCTGCGCGCTGCTCATCAGGCGCTCGATATCCAGCACGATCACCATACCCTCGCCCACCGGCATCAGCCCCTCGATATAGGCCGTATCCACTGCCGCGCCGAACTCCGGCGCCGGGCGGATAGCCTCCGGCTTGAGCTGAATCACATCGGAGACGCCGTCGACCACGATGCCGAGCGTGCGCCCCAGGACATTCAGGATGATGACCACGGTAAACGGGGTATAACTGGCGTCGCCGAGCTCGAATTTGAGCCGCATGTCGACGATCGGCACGATGCTGCCGCGCAGGTTGATCACCCCCTTGATGAAGGCCGGCGCGCCGGCGATGCGGGTCACCGATTCGTAACCGCGGATTTCCTGGACCTTGAGGATGTCGATTGCGTACTGCTCGGCGCCGAGCGTGAAGACCAGCAGCTCTCTGACCGAGGTTTCGGCAGGGTCGTCGATGTCGGTTGAAGTCATGTCACTCCCCCTCTGCGAGCGCGGCCTCATGCCGCGCGGTTTATTCGGCCGCCATCGACGCCTGCGCCTGCGCCTGCGCCGTCTTCTGATTGCGCCGAACAATGGTCGTCACGTCCAGGATCAGCGCCACCTGCCCATCGCCCATGATGGTGGCGCCGGACAAGCCGTCGACCTTGTGGTAATTGGTTTCCAGATTCTTCACCACGAATTGCTGCTGGCCGATCAGGTCGTCGACCATCAGCGCCACCCGGGTATCGTCGCATTCGACGATGACCAGAATGGCCTCGGTGGGCGCCTCGCGCGCCTCGGGCACCCTGAACCATTGCGCGAGCGCTACGATCGGCAAATATTCGCCGCGCACGTTGACCACACGGCCGCGACCGGCGACGGTTTTCACGTCCTCGGCGCGCGGCTGCAGCGACTCCAGGATGAAGGACAGCGGCAGAATGTAGGTTTCCTGCCCGATGCGCACCGACATGCCGTCCATGATCGCCAACGTCAGCGGCAGGTGAATGCCGATCGTGGTGCCGTAATCGCGCAGCGAGTCGACCTCCACCCGGCCGCCGAGCGACAGGATATTGCGCTTGACCACATCCATGCCGACGCCCCGGCCGGACACGTCGGTAATTTGCGCCGCGGTGGAAAACCCCGGCTCGAAAATCAGATTCCACACCTCGACGTCGCTCATCGCGTCGCCCACCGGCATGCCCCGCTCGCGCGCCTTGGCGAGAATCCGCTCCCGGTCGAGGCCAGCGCCGTCGTCGGTCACCTCGATGACGATGCTGCCACCCTGATGGAAGGCCCTGAGCGTCAGCTGCCCCTGCGGCGGCTTCCCCTTGGCAATACGCGCCTCGGGGGGTTCGATACCGTGGTCCAGGCTATTGCGCACCAAATGCGTCAGCGGATCGGCCAGTTTTTCGATGAAGCTCTTATCGAGCTCGGTGTTCTCGCCCACCATGCGCAACTCGACCTGCTTGTCGAGTTTGTGGGCCATGTCGCGCACCACACGCGGGAAGCGGTTAAAGACGAACGCCACCGGCGTCATGCGAATCGACATCACCGCTTCCTGCAGTTCACGGGAATTGCGCTCCAACTGATTGATGCCATTGAGCAGGCGCTCGTTTTCCGCGGGATCGAGTTCGGTTCCCGATTGCATCAGCATCGATTGGGTAATGACCAGTTCGCCGACCAGATTCAGCAACAAGTCGACCTTCTCGATATTCACGCGGATGGAATTTTCCAGGCCCCCGGCGGCCGTGGCCGCGGCGCGTTCAGGATGGGCGCCGCCGGACGCCGGACGCGAAGCCGGCGGCTCATGCGCCGGCGCTGCAGTGGCGTCGGCAGGCGGCACGGGGTCGAACAAGCCGAAGCCGGCGTCCTCCTCCGGCGCGGTAGGGGCAGTTTGCGGCGTAAACAACCCAAACCCGTCCTCCTCCAGCATCACCTCGGGGTCCGGCGCCGCCGGCGCGCCGAGAAACAAGCCAAACCCCTCGTCCTCCTCCTCGCCCTGGTCGCGCGAGACGCGGAACAGCGCCGGATCCAGGGCAAAAGCCAGCGTTTCACACATCTCCGGCAAGTCGAGTTCGCCCAGGAGACGCAGCACCCACGGCCGGTCCGGCGCGAGCCCCCCCTCCTCGACCACGGTCAGCGCGCCATGCTGACCCAGTTGCGTGATGAGCGCCGCGGCGTCGACGTTTGGCGCCGGGTCGATCTGGATCAATAGCGCGTGCTCCACGGCCGGCTGCGCCGTCGGCGCCGCCTGGACGGCCGCGTCCGCGGCATCGGCCAGTCCCAGCGCGTCGAGCTCGCCTTTGATTTGTTCGATGTCGCTCAACGCCACCGGCGCACCGCCGCGATGGCCGGCCAACAGCGCTGCCAGCACGTCCTTGGCACGCAGAAAGGCATCGACCATGGGCGCGGTCAGGGTGAGCGCGCCCTTGCGCACCCGGTCGAGCAAATTCTCCAGCACATGGGTCAGCTCGGCCAAATCCGCGAAGCCGAACGTGGCGCTGCCGCCCTTGATGGAATGCGCGGCCCGAAAGATGGCGTTGAGCGCCTCGGCGTCGGGCGCGGCCAAGTCGAGCGCCAGCAACAACGACTCCATCGAAGCCAGATGCTCGTCCGTTTCATCGAAGAACACCTGATGAAACTGCGACATATCGATCGACACGGACACCCTCGCTTTCCGGCATGCGGGCCGCTTTGGCCCAGAGTGTGGCTAACGTCGCGCTAGAATAGGCTGCTAGCCGATCAGACGTTTGACGACGTCCAGCAGCTTCTGCGGATCGAATGGCTTGACCAGCCAGCCGGTGGCCCCGGCGGCGCGTCCCATGGTCTTCATCTGCTCGGTCGATTCGGTGGTCAGCATCAAAATGGGCGTGCTGCCATAGACCGGCAACTTGCGCAGCGCGCGGATCAAGGACAGCCCGTCCATGCCCGGCATGTTCTGATCGGTCAGCACCAGATCGAAGCGCGCCGCCTGCGCGGCGGTCAATCCGGCCTGGCCGTCTGGCGCTTCCGTGATGTCGTAGCCGGCGCTTTTCAGCGTGAAACTCACCATTTGCCGGATCGACGCCGAGTCGTCCACGGTCAATATTTTTTTTGCCATGCTCCCCCCGTCAGAAAAGATCTATGCTGCCGCCGCCCATCTCCGTTTGCAGAACGGGGGAATGCGACAACCTCTCCCCAATCGCGTGCAACTGCGCCTGCACATCCTCCGGCGGTGCCTCCCCCAGCAAAGCCAGCGCTTCTTCGACGCCCCCCAACCGACGACGAATATGGTCGAGCAGTTGTGTGGTCATATCCTGGAATTGCAGGCAACGCACCGCGTCGCCGACGTCGGTCGATAGTTTCGCCACGCCGACGCGCAGCATGGACAGCGATGCCGTCATGCTTTCGTCTAGTTCTTCGATATGCGAGGAGGTCTCCGACAAACGCTGCTTGGCCTGCAAGGTGAACATCATGTCTTGGGAAGCGACCTGGTTGATCAGGTTCTCGGCGTCGCCGACCGAATGGCCCACCTTGGTGATCAGCTCGCGGATCTGGCCGCTGAAGGACTCGGTGCGGCTGGAAAGATTGCGCACTTCATCCGCCACCACGGCAAAACCGCGGCCGAGTTCGCCTGCCCGCGCCGCCTCGATGGCCGCGTTGAGCGCCAGCATATTGGTTTGGTTGTTGATGCTGCCGATCTCATCCAACAGCGCATTGACCGAGTTGACTTCGCCGACGATGCGCTCCATCTGCTCCACCAGCAGAATGGCCGATTTGCTGTTCTCGACGGTTTTGGCGACGAACGTCTCCATGGTCTGGGAAATTTCGTCGACGAATTGCTTGAAGGAAATACCGTAGGTGGTGGCCTGCTGCGAGGTCGATTCGCCCCGGGCCAAGCTTTGCGCCAGATCCAATTGTTCCTGGGCTTCGGTGGCCAGCTCCGCGAAGCTTTTCACCAAGGTATCGACCGCCTCGCTGATCAGCGTCCGCGTGCGGTCGACCTCGGTTTGGGCTTCGGCGGCCTGCGCCAAGGCAAAGTGGCGAGGCGCCATGGTCCAGTCGGGCCGGCGCTCGGCGCTCGGCACAGCCGTTTGCGCCGCCCTCGGCGGATCTGATGGCCTGGCGGCGCAGAACCCGACACCGAGCATCAACACGCAGCCGATCAGCGCCACGCCCCAGACAGACTCGAAGAATGCCGGCACCAACAGCAATAGGACGCATCCTGCCAGCGCAACCCAAACAGCACGACCTCGCCACTTTACGCCGCCTGTCGACATCTTCATGCCCTATGAATGGAAATGGTTATTGAACTATTTCTTGATCATACATAAACGGACTTAATGCAAGATGTTTAATGCAGTTCTTCTCGCTATGCATTTAACAAGCAGCGAGCATGCGCAACAACGACAGTGAAATAACCTACTTATCAGGGATGAATAAGACTATTTGCGAGGCGTCATCAACAATGCCAGGCGCTTTCGCTATTGGAATCGTTCTCATCGAGAATGATGGATGCGCCTTGGAGGCACCTTGAGCGAGATCAACAAACTCGACTGCCGCCAGTTCCCGGCATAGCGCCGCGACGTCCGCGCCGTCGCTGGCCAATAGCCACTGGTGGCCGGGCCGCAAAGGCGCGACCTGTACGATGGGACAGGGACAATCGGCCAGCCCGAGCGGCGGCTGCGTCGACGGATAGGTCATCAGGGACTGGCCGGCGCGTAGACAGAGAACCGGCGGCATGCCGGCATTAACCACCGCCAGCGTCCCGGCGGTGAAATCCATTTCCACCAGTGCGGCGGCGACAAAGCGCCCCCTGGCCAGGCGGGCCGCCTGATGGTGGCAAAGCTGCGTCAACGCGTCCGGCGACAAGTGTGCCGTGCGCAGCAACCTCACAACATCCAGCATGAACTGCGCCACATCCAGCGCGGCGATGTCGCCGTGGCCGATGGCGTCGGCCAGCACCGCTAGCGCCCGGTCGCCCTGGCGCCAGTACAGCGCCATGTCCCCGCCCACCAGGTCGGTCGGCGACACGGCGATTTGTACCGCACGGGTATTCAAGGGAACAGTGGCAACGCTCAAACGGCCATTGGCCAATGTCAGCGCCGCCCCGGCAAGGCAGGCAGGGGACAGCTCACCCTCTACCCACATCCAGGCGAGCAAACGGTCGCCGAGCCAAGCGGTATCCAACGGCTGAGCGAACAGATCGCAGTGCGGCGGAAATGCCTTCTCCGGCGTCTCTACGCCGAAACACCAGCACGCGCACCCCAGGCCGTCCAACGTGCAGCTGGCGGACAACTGCCCCGCCTCCAGCACCAGGAGCGACGACGGCGCCGTCGGCACCTCGCCGGGCTCATCGATGAATTGCCACGCAAAACTGGAAAGCCAGGGGTCCGCGCCTATTTGACGGCGCGTGGTCTCGGAGACCAGCGCATAAAGTCGCATGCGGCCCCCGCGCGTGCTAACGAATGTTGAACATTTTGTTGAAGCAGGCGATCTCCAGCACTTGCTGCACCGTGTCGTGGCAGTTGATGAGCGACAACGATTTCTTTTGCAATGCCGCACGCTCTTTCAACAGCAACAGCATACCCAGTGCCGAGCTATCCAGAAAAGGCACCTGATCGAAATCGACCAAAATCTCGGAGACCTGCCCATTGTCGAGCAATTCTTGACTCGCCTGGCGAAAGTCTTTGTGCATGTTGAAATCGAACTGGCCCAGCAACACCAGTCTACCGACACCGCCTTCCACTTTCACAACCGGCCTCATTGTGCTCTCCGTAGATGGTCCGCCTGGCCCTCATTGGCTAAGCGGCAGAAAGAAATCAAACCTTGCGCCCCCTTGCGGCCGGTTGCGGCAATCGACATGCCCCCCAAGCTCTTCGGCCACCTTCTTGACGATCGCAAGTCCCAACCCTGTTCCGCCGGAGCGCGTGGTGTAAAACGGCTCAAACAGCCTCGCCTGCTCCGCTTGCGCGATCCCGGGACCGGCATCCAGCACCTGCAGACAAACCATGCCATCGGCTTGGGATATGGCCAATTCGATGCGGCTGCCTTCGGGCGAGAAAAACAAGGCGTTTTCCAACAAATTGGTCATCGCGCCCAGCAAGGCCTTGCGGTCTCCCATCACCGTTATGGCAGACGGGGGCACGGTAGCGCAAACGAATTCGATATTACGCGCTTGGCATTGTGGAAGAAATACCGCATGCAAATCGTCTAAAACGATAGCGAGATCGAGCGGTTCGCATTCCATTACCTGTCCGCGCACAAATCCAAGCATATTCTGGATCAACCCCTCCAAAGCCTTGAGGCGCGTCAATATCTTGTCAATAAAACGGTTACGATCTTCCTCTTTCAAATCGGTTTTTTTAAGATTAGCTGCATACAGTAATGCAGTAGATAATGGCGTGCGCAATTGATGCGCCAACGAGGCGGCCATACTGCCCATGGCTGCGAGTTTTTCCTGGCGAGCCAGCTCGCCGGAAAGCTGATTGAGCCGGGTGACATCGTGCAACAAAGCGATCTTCCCCCCCGACCCGGGCAGATCCTTGTATTGCAGCGTCAGGTGACAACCGTTTTCCAGCCGGTAGGACTGGGCCAGTTCGGTCGGTTGCAGCAACGGCAGAACGTCGCCCCACGCCTCACCCAGCACATGGCGCCCCAGCATCTGAATGGCGGTCGGATTTTCGGACACCACCCGGCCCTCGTCGGAGAGTTCGATGACGCCGGCCGGCAGCGCCTCAAGCAGCATGCCCAGCCGTTCTGCCAGGCTGGCGTTGGCTTCGACCTGCTGCCTAAGCGCGTTGTTGGCTTCGTCGAGCTGAAGATTCAGTACGGCGACCTGTCCTTCCAGCTGACGGTAGGCGCCAATGAGCTGATCCGAAACGGCATTGAATTGTTCGAATGCCGCTTCGAGTTGCTGTTGCTCCGGCAACTTTGAAACATTTTTTGCCATTTTATTTGCGGTATTTGTAAAAAGCAGTTAATCAGTATGATAATGAGACAACGTAATCTGGGTATACTAGACGCATGCCATAGCGCATACGTTAAAAAATATCGGGAACTCCCCATAACTGGCGTATAAAGGGAGTGTGTACGCCACACAACAAGCGCTGCGGAGGTTGCTGTGTCAGAGCTTCTAAAAAAAATCGATGCCCGAACCAAGCTGGCTGGTACCAATAAACTTGAAATCCTGCTGTTTTCGTTGGGATTCGACCAACGCACCAATCGGAAGGAAGTTTTCGGCATCAACGTCTTCAAAGTGCGCGAAGTTATGCGCACGCCTGAGATTACCACCGCACCGGAAATGCCTTCCTCGGTGGAAGGCATGGTCAGTCTGCGCGGCTCGCTCGTGCCCGTCATCGATTTGGCGAAATACTCCGGCATCGTCACCAACAGCAAGCCGGAGATCATGATCGTCACCGAGTACAACGGCCACACACAGGGCTTCCTGGTCGAATCGGTGGACACCATCCTGCGGCTTGACTGGTCGGCGATGCGCATGCCGCCCGATATGATCACCAACCGCATGGCGGGCCTGGTGACCGCGGTCACCGAGCTCGAGGACGGCACGCTGGTGATGATGATGGACGTGGAAAAGGTCCTGGCCGAGACTGCGCTCTCCGACGACTCCCACCTCTATATCAACGTCAAGCCGATCAACGAAGACCGCATGATCTTCTTCGCCGACGACTCGGTAGTGGCACGCAAGCAGATCGAGCGCACGCTCGACGCGATGAATATCAAGTACGCCCAGGCGATCAACGGTGCCAAGGCCTGGGAAGAACTGCAACGCATGGCCATGCAGGCCGACCTAGCCAATCGCAAGCTGTCCACCATCCTGCATCTGGTATTGACCGATGTGGAAATGCCGGAGATGGACGGCTACATGCTGACCAAAATGATCAAGAGCGACCAGCGCTTTCAGGGCATCCCGGTGCTGATGCACTCCTCCCTGTCCGGCGCTTCCAACCAGAAGCTCGGCGAATCGGTCGGCGTGGATGCCTACGTATCGAAGTTCGAGCCGCAAAAGCTGTCGATGAAACTGCGTGAGATGCTGAAGCTGGAAGAAGAATAATAACGATCTGACAGGAACAGGAAGGGACAGAAGATGGCAGCCAACGACGCCTCCTTGCTGGCAACGGTCGATGCCCGCACCAAACTGGCAGGTTCCAACAAAATGGAGATCCTGCTGTTCTCGCTGGGTACGCGCGAGACGTTCGGCATCAACGTTTTCAAGGTTCGCGAAGTCTCGCAAACCCCGGCCATTACCAAATCGCCCAACATGCCGATCGGCGTGGTGGGCGTCTTGTCGCTACGCGGCAATATCATCCCGGTGATTTCGCTCGCCAAGTTCGTTTGCCCGGATAACGCGGCGCGGCGGTTCGACACGATGATCGTGACCGAATTCAACAAGAGCACCCAGGCGTTTCTCGTCGATTCGGTCGACCGTATCATCCGCGTCGACTGGGACAAGGTGCGCGCGCCGGACAACATGATGATCACCAGCGCCGCCGTGCAATCGAACCTGATCACGGCGATCACCGAGCTGGACGACGGGAAGCTGGTATCGATCCTGGACGTCGAGCAGATCCTGGCCAGCGTGACCGGCGAAGCGCGCGTGCCGGACGTACCGCAGGCACAGCTCGGCACAGACCAATACATGTTCTTCACCGACGACTCGGCGGTGGCGCGCAAGGAGATTTCCAGCGTGCTGGAGAAGATGGGGATCAAGTTCCAGCAGGCGACCAACGGCCGCGAAGCCTGGGAACGCCTTCAGATGTTCGCCTCGCGCAATTGGCCCGAGGGAGAGTCGCTGCACGACTATCTCAAGGTCATTCTGGTCGATGCCGAAATGCCGGAAATGGATGGCTACGTGCTGACAAGGCTGATCAAATCCGACCATCGCTTCAACGGCATCCCGGTGATCATGCATTCGTCGCTCTCCTCGAACGCCAACCGAGCCATGGGTTCGAGCGTCGGGGTGGATGCCTACGTGGCGAAATTCGATCCAGTCGCATTGGCGGAAACTTTGATTCCGTTCTTGCAAAGGTAATGGTTTAGAATAGTCCTTTTGGATTAAATAATTTCGGGATGTATCTTGATGCCAGACAAGAATATGCGCTTCCTCGTGGTGGACGATTTCTCCACGATGCGCCGGATTGTACGCAATCTGCTGAAAGAACTCGGCTTCACCAACGTGGATGAAGCCGAGGACGGTCAGGTCGCGTTGCACAAGCTCAAGACCCAGCACTACGACTTCGTAGTGTCTGACTGGAACATGCCCAATATGACCGGTATTGAGCTTTTGAAAGCGGTTCGGTCCGAGCCCACACTCAAGGGCCTGCCGTTCATGATGATTACCGCCGAAGCCAAGCGGGAAAACATCATAGAAGCGGCCATGGCAGGCGCCAGCGGTTACATCGTCAAGCCTTTCACCGCGGCGACACTGGAAGAGAAGATGAACAAGATCTTCCAGGCCATGAATAAATAAAACGGACCCGCCAGGGGCCTGCATCAGGAGGAATGATCGTGCCGGATCACATCTTGGAAAACGGCGACTCGCCGGAGCTCGAAGCGCTCTTCGACTCCATTTCGCACCAAACGCTGGACAGTATTGAACCCGCGCAAACCGCGCCCGCCGCGGTCGCGCCCGAAGCCCCCGCGGCGGCGGAAGCAGCCATCGTCCCGCAAGCGCTGGTGACCGACCCAAGCCAGGTCGATCCGGCGATCATGTACGAACAGATCGGCCAATTGACGCGCAAGCTGCACGATGCCATGCAGTCGATGGGCTACGACAAGTCGCTGGAAAGCATGGTCGACGTGATTCCTGACGCCAAGGACCGTCTGACCTACATCGCCACCCTGACCGAGAGCGCCGCCGAGCGCGTGCTCAACGCCACCGACGTGGCCAAGCCGATTCAGGACACGCTGGAGAAAAATGCCGAGGCGCTCAGCAAGCGCTGGGACATGCTGTTCGCCAACCAGATGTCGGTCGGCGATTTCAAGCAGCTGGCGCAGGAAACCCGCGGCTTCCTCGCGGGCGTGCCCGAGCAGACCCAGGCCACCAGCACCCAGCTATTGGAAATCGTCATGGCGCAGGATTTCCAGGATCTGACCGGCCAGGTCATCAAGAAGATGATGGATATGTTCAAGGGTATCGAGCACGAGCTGGTATCGTTCCTGATCGCCTACTCGCCAACCCTGAAGAAAGTGGATGTCGACACCAGCCTGCTCAACGGGCCGGTGGTCAACCCGGAAGGTCGCTCTGATGTGGTGACCAGTCAGCAGCAGGTCGACGACCTGCTGGAAAGCCTGGGATTCTAACAAAGTCGTGAGTCTTAGTACGAGGTGTCACCATGAGTGAATTCGGCGGAATGGAAGAGCTGCTGCAGGACTTTCTGATGGAGTCGAACGACCTGCTATCGGATGTCGACAACAAGTTGGTCGAACTGGAAAAGCGCCCGGACGACACCGCTTTGTTGAACGACATCTTCCGGGGGTTCCATACCATCAAGGGCGGGGCCGGCTTTCTCAACGTGAACCCGATGGTCACGCTGTGCCACCGCACGGAAAACCTGTTCGACAAACTGCGTAACCGCGAGTTGAGCCTGTCGCCCGAAGTGATGGACGTGATTCTCAACGCGACCAGCGTCGTACAGGAAATGTTCGGCACCCTCGGACAAGGATTGATGCCCCAGCCGGCCGACGCGGGCCTGCTGGCCGCGCTGGACGCGGTACTGGCGGGCGAGAGCCCCGTCAGCGTCGCAGCGCCCGCCCCCGCCCCCGCCGAACCCGCGGCCGCACCGGCGGAAGGCGGTCCGGACTGGAACGCGCTGCATCAGAGCGTCACCGGGGCAAGCCCGGCCCCGGCCGCTGCGCCGGCGCCAGAGCCTGCCGCGGTCCAACCGGCCCCAGCCCCGGCACCGGCCCCGGCACCTACTGCCGTCGCTCCGGCACCGGCCGCGCCGGTCGCCGCCGTGCCGCCGCCCTCGCCGGCCAAAACCCAGCCGACCGTGGCGCAGGCCAAAGCCGGCGGCAATGTCAGCGGCCCGCAGGAAAACACCATCCGCATCGACACCGTGCGCCTGGACATGGTGCTCAACCTGTCCGGCGAAATCGGGCTGACCAAAAACCGCCTGACCACGTTGCGAACGGAAATCCTGCAAGGCAATCACGACACCAACACCCTGCGCTCGCTCGACGAATCGATCAGCCAGCTCGACCTGTTGGTCGGCGACCTGCAAAACGCGGTCATGAAGACGCGCATGCAGCCGATCGGGCGTCTATTCCAGAAATACCCGCGCTTGGCGCGCGACCTGGCCCGCCAGTTGGGCAAGGAAGTCGAGCTGGTGCTCTCCGGTGAGGAGACCGAGCTCGACAAGACCATGATCGAGGATCTGAACGATCCGCTGGTGCACTTGGTGCGCAATTCGGTCGATCATGGCGCCGAACTGCCCAACGAACGGATCGCCGCCGGCAAGAAGCCGCAGGCTACCGTGCAGTTGACCGCGGAGCAGGTCGGCGATCACATCCTGATCGAGATCACCGACGACGGCCGCGGCATGAACGCCGATGCCCTGCGGCGCAAGGCCATCGAAAAGGGTCTGATCGATCCGGAAACGGCCAACTCGCTCGACGAGAAGCAGTGTCTGCAGTTGATCTTCCTGCCGGGCTTCTCGACCAAGGATCAGATCTCCAGCGTCTCCGGGCGCGGTGTGGGCATGGACGTGGTCCGTACCAACATCCAGAAGCTCAACGGCCGCATCGATATCAGCTCGGTGCCGGGCGAAGGCACGCGCATGAGCATTTCGCTGCCGCTGACCCTGGCGATCCTGCCGGTGCTGGTGGTGCGCGTCTGCAACCAGGCGTTTGCCGTGCCGCTGGCCATGGTGCGCGAGATCATCACCATCGATCCGGACGCCATCCAGGAAGTATCGGGCAAGCCCACCATCGTGGTGCGCGACGAAATCCTGCCGCTGAAGACGCTGGCCGGCCTCTTGGGCTGGGAGCCGACGCAGAAGCCATGCTTTGGCGTGCTGATGCAATCGGCGGAAAAGGCCTTCATCCTGGCGATCGATTCGTTCGTCGGCCGTGACGACGTGGTGATCAAGCCGCTGCAGAATATCCGCCCCAAAGGCGTGGCGGGCGCCACGCTCTCCGGCGACGGTTCGGTGGTCCTCGTACTGGACATGGAGGACCTCCTCGCCGCCAACGATGCCGGCGGCGGTACCAGAATGTCCGAATTGATAACCGTATAAGCAGGCATGACAACAAAGAACGCATTCATTGGCAGACAACCCGTCTTGAATCGAAATCAGCAGCTCATAGGTTATGAGCTGCTTTTTCGTCCTACAGCACAAGCGGACGCCGCCGGCCCCACCGCGGTTCTCGCGGCCGACACGCAGGTCCTGGTCAATACCTTGAACCACATGGGCACGAGTTGGCTGGTCGGCAACAAGCTGGCATTCATCAACGTCGGCGAAGAGATGCTGACCAGCGATTTCCTCGAACTCTTGCCGCCACGGCGCATCATCCTGGAGATCGCGCCGGATATCGCACTGAGCGCCGAGCTGCAATCGCGCGTGCGCCACTTGCGCTCGATGGGTTTCAACATCGCGTTGGACAAATTCCATTTCGACGCGCCGTCCGCGGCCTTCCTGGAACAAGCGAGCTACGTCAAGCTCGACACGCAGGATACCGAACAGAAGGCCTTTGAGCTGAGCGCCGCGCGGCTGCGCAGTTTCCCGGTCAGCCGCATCGCCGAGCGCGTCGAAACGCGCGAACAGTTTCACCTGTGTCAGAACCTGGGGTTCGACGGCTACCAAGGCTTCTACTTCGCCCGGCCGGAGACCCTGTCGGCCAAGGTGATCAACGCCACCTTCGCCAACACGCTGACGCTGCTCAATCTGCTGCGCCAGGACGCCGACATCCACACGCTGGAAGACGTCCTCAAACGCGACGTGGCGCTGTCCTACAAACTGCTGCGCTACGTCAACTCGGCCGCCGCGGGGCTCAACACCACCATCTCCTCGTTCGCCCATGCCGTCACCGTGCTGGGGTACAAGAAGCTGTACCGTTGGCTGACCTTGCTGTTGATCACCGCCGGCGACGGCGATAGCGTGCCGCCGGCACTGCAGAAAACCGTGGTGACGCGCGGACGTTTGATGGAACTCTTGGGCCAGAGCAAGAATTTCTCACCGGAAAACTGCGACAACCTGTTCATCACCGGCATGTTCAGCCTGCTCGACGTCCTGTTCGACATGCCGATGGACCAAGTGATCGAGCATATGCACCTGCCCGAGGCCATCCAGTCGGCGCTGCTCGGCAAGGAAAGCATGTACACGCCGTATCTGCAGCTCGCACAGGCCTGCGAGCGCTTGTCGCTCGACGGCGTGCCGGAACGTTGCGCCGAACTGGGCTTGGACAGCGAAGCATTCAACCAGGCGCACACCTCCGCGCTGGCCTGGGTCGAGGGCCTCGGCTTATAATGCGCGGTCTTGATTCGACGCGATTTTTCTCATGAACTGCCTGGCCATCGACACTTCCACCGATTTCCTGTCCCTCGCACTGCAATGGCAAGGGCAACAGGCGGTGCTGCACGAGCCGGCGGGCCAGGCGCACGCCGAACGCGCCTTACCGGGCGTGCGCCGGCTGCTCGACGAGATGGGCGTGCGTCTCGCGCAATTGGATTCGGTGGTGTTCGGCCAGGGCCCCGGGTCGTTCACCGGCCTACGCATCGCCTGCGGCTTGGCGCAGGGGCTCGCGTTCTCCGCCGGACTGCCGGTGATCGCCATCCCCACGCTCGACGCCATGGCGGAGCAAAAAAAGGGCCGCGTCCTGGTCTGCCTGGACGCGCGCATGCAGCAGGTCTACTGCGCCGGCTACGATACCGAGCACTGGCAGCGGCTGACGCCGATCATGCTGCGGGACCCGCAGGATGTCGTGTTGCCGGAGGCCGCCTCCGGCTGGATCGGCATCGGTTCGGGCTTCCGCCAATACCCGTCATCGCTGACCGAGCGGCTGGCGCCGGCGCTCATCGACGTCGACGACGGCATCGTTCCAAACGCGACAAGCCTGATCCGCCTGGCCGAAAGCGGCCGCTACGCCGCAGGCCACCCGCGCGACGCCGGACTCCTGTACGTGCGCGACAAAGTCGCGCTGACGAGCCAAGAGCAACAGGCGCGGCGCCAATGATCGATTTTCGCGCAGGCACGCCAGAGGACGCCGAGGCCATGGCGGCGCTGGAAGCGCGGGCCGTGCCGCACGCCTGGCGCGCCGGACAATACCGCGACTCGCTGCAGGCAGGCCATCTTTGCCTGGTCGTGACGCAAAATGGCGTATTGGCCGGCCAGGCGCTGGCCATGATGGCGCTCGACGAAGCCGAAATTCTCAATCTGGCGATCACGCCGGACCTGCAAGGCCAGGGCCTGGGATTTGCGCTATTGGCGGCCATGCTGACGCAATTGCGTGCGCTGGGTGCGCATCGCGTTTTTTTGGAAGTACGCGAAAGCAATCAACCCGCCCGACGTCTCTATCAGCGTACGGGCTTCGTCGAAACCGGCCTGCGCAAGCATTACTATCCAGCGGCCCAAGGCCGTGAGCATGCCATTTTGATGGAGATGTCACTGTGAGCCGCCTCTCCACCCTGATCGACATCATGGGACTCGGCCCCGTCTGGCAAGCACGGGATGCCCGGCTCGTGGCCCACCCCGTGCCGAGCTGGCTCGCCGCCCCCGAGACGGTGACGGCAGCGCCCGTTGAGGCGCCG
>Ga0213872_10000852_pt1 | contig 22083 bp, 12 predicted proteins | sample VelepicomBERX_R2_FD_160071 | JGI IMG/M metagenome (GOLD analysis project Ga0213872, IMG submission 160071) | Rhizosphere microbial communities from Vellozia epidendroides in rupestrian grasslands, the National Park of Serra do Cipo, Brazil - RX_R2 | ecosystem: Host-associated > Plants > Roots >...
GCGCGGAGCACCAGTTCGAAGCGGCGATCGTTCTGGAAGATCGCCCGGGTGTACAGATTCGGATCGACGAAGCCGTTGGTGTAGGTCGTCGGTCCCATCAGCACATGCGTGGTGGCGCGGTTGAGGTTATTGGCCTGCAGGCCGAGCTGGATGTCCTTGGTGAAGTGATAGAACACCGAGCCGTCGAGCTGGCCGAAGGCGGCGTTCCACATCGGCAGGTAGGTATCACCGGAATCCTCGGGCGTGATCAGGTACTTGCTGCGCCACGACCAGGCCAGGCGCGCCGACCAGAGCGAGTTCTCGTACATGGCGGTGAAGTTGAAGCTGTGCGGCGACAGGCCCGCCATCGGCAACGCAGGGTTGTTGACGATGGAGCCCGCAGCGCAGGAACCGTTGCCATGGTTGGGGTCGCACGAGGTCGTGCCGCCGATCAGGCTGCTCTGCAGGAACGTGAAGTTGGCTTGCGCGCCGAGGCCCTTGAGGGGGCCCGGCAGGAAATCGAAGAACTGCTGGTAGCCAACTTCAACGCCCTTCACGGTGCCGTTGCCGGCGTTCACGGGACCGGTGACCGCCACCGGCTGGCCCATGATGGTGTCCGTCCAGGTTTCGGTGGTGACGTAGTCCTTGATCTTCTTCTCGAACACCGTGGTGTAGAGCGAACCCGTCGGTGCGAAGTACCACTCCAGCGCCGCGTCGAGCTGGTTGGCCTGCATCGGCTTCAAGGCCGGATTGCCGCCCGTGCTTGCCGTAAAGCCGGCGAACGACGCCTGCTGGCCGGCGCCCGCGCTGCTCCACGAAGAGCCGATCTTCATGTAGGAATTGAGCTGCGTGATGTCCGGGCGCGTCATGGCCTTGGAAGCGGCCAGGCGCATCTGCAGATCCTTGGTCAGCTTGAAGCGCAGGTTCAGGCTGGGCAGCACGTCGGTGTAGCTGGAACTGCCGTCGATCGGCTGGGTGGCCCCGTTGAAAAGGGCCTGCTGCGCCGCCGAGATCGAGCTCGCATTGGTGATGGCTCCCGCCGTCGGGAACGTGACCGTGCCGTTGGCGTTCACGCTGGTATGCACGACGCGCAGGCCGACGTTGCCGTCGACCGGCACCGGCAGGGCGGTGTCGTTGCCGAAGTACAGCGAACCGTAGGCGGCCTGGGTCCGCTCCTGCATGCCGTTGTCGCTCATCGGCGAGCCGGGGTTGCACGAGCCGTCGGTCGTCCCCTGCGGGCACCAGCCGTTGGCGGCGATCTCATACCCCGGCAGCACCTTGGCCGCCTGCGCGTAGTTCTGCACGAGCGCCATGCTCGGGAACCACAGCGTGGTCGGCAGGTTGGCACCGTGATAGAAATTGCTCATGGTCCACTGCTGCTCCATCCACGACGGCAGCTTCGTGATCCATTGCAGCGTCGCGGGCGTGGCGCCGCTGCTCCAGACCTGGCTGATCGGCCCCCAGTTGTAGCTGCTGTTCGTGTTGTTGCTGTGCGCGTCGCGGTCGGTGAAGCGCACGCCGAAACGGGCGTACTGCAGCCAGTCGCCGTCGAGGTCGTATTCGCCGTCGAGCCGCGCGCTGCGCTGGATCCCGGTGTCCTTCTCGATGTGATCCATCGCCGCGCCGAGGTAGTAGTTGGCCGGATCGGCCAGGCTGTTCGGATCGGTGGTGGTGACGCTGCCCTTGTTGGGCGTGTAGGCGTAGGTCGGATTGGTCAGGACCATGCTCGGTGTGCCCAGCAGGCTCACCGTGGCCGGCGGCATGTAGAACTGGTTGTAGACCGAGAAGTCCAGCGTGTTGGACGTCGATTGGACGAACTGCAGGTCGCCGCTCACGCGGAAGCGGTCATTGACGCGGTACTTGAAGCTGTTGGACCAGTCCGTCGTGGTCGTGAACTGCGTGTTCAGGCGGTTGTCGGCGTAGTAGTTGGGGCCACCGAGCGGGGGCCAGCCGGTGTTGAGCGTCGGCGCGGCCGACGGGTTGCCCTTCCAGGCGTTGGACAGCATCGTGCCGCTCTGGAACACGCCGTTGGGCCCGTAGGTGAACGCCGTGCCCGGCGTCGGGATCATGTCGAAGTAGTTGCCTTCGTTCGTCTGCACCCAGTGCTGGTTCCACTGCAGGTTGTAGTTGGAGCGGAAGAACTGGCTGGAGAGTTCGAGCCGGTCGTTCGGCTTCCATTGCAGGGCGCCGTACAGGCCGACGCGCTTGCGCTCCATTTGCTGCTCGGTCCAGTTGATGTCGCCAGGGATGGCAACGTTGCCAGAAGCGGACGTCGGCTCGCACGCGCAGGCGCCCAGGCTGTTGGGGTTCTCCAGCACGTACGGATTGGTCTGGATGCCGTCGCTGCGCGTGCTCAGCTTCGAATACGCCACGTCGAACAGGGCGCCGAACTCGCCGGCATCGGTGTTCCAGCGGTTGCTGTAGAGGGCGGAAGCCGAGGGCTTGGTTTCCTTGGCCATGTCGCCGCGGTTGGCGCCGACGGAGAACGCCACCACGCGGCCCTTGTTGTCGAAGGGCATGCGCGTGCGCAGGTTGACCGTGCCGCCGATGCCGCCTTCGATGATTTCGGCGGACGGGTTCTTGTACACGTCCACGCCGGCCATCAGCTCGGCCGGCACGTCTTCGAAGCCGAGCGAGCGGCCGTTGTTGGCCGAGAAGCTCTCGCGGCCGTTCAACTGGCTGGCCACGTAGGGCAGGCCGCGGATCAGCACGCCGCTGCCTTCGGCCGAGGGGTGGTCGGGGTCGTCGTCGGCGAGGAAGTGGTCGACCGTGACGCCGCTGATGCGCTGCAGGGTTTCGGTCACGCTGCGGTCGGGCAGGGCGTTGATGTCGGTTGCCGTCACCGAATCGATGATCTGGTCGGCATTTTTCTTCAGGTCCTGCGAGGACTGCAGGCTGCCGCGAATGCCCGTGACGACGACCTTGTCGAGCTCCTGGGTGGCCTTGGCCTTGGCGGCCGGCTTGGCGGCAGGGGCCGCTGGCGCGGACGCCGCGGCGGCCGGAGCGGCCGGTACGTCCGGCGCTGCCTGCGCCGAGACAAGAATCGGATACTGGCTCAGCAATGCGAGCACGAGCCTGGAATACGAGTGCTTCTTCATGGTCTCCTCACCGGGTGGTGGGCGGTTTGTAGTCGTGCCTGGACCGATGGATGCATCCAGGCCGCCGCGCCGCACGAGTCCGCCAATCTCTCGTGCCGCGCGGGAAAACTCGGCGGGTTATCAAGCCATGAACAAGTCATGACAACGTTTTCAAGGACAGTCTGGCCGAGCCGCTTCGGCCGGTCAATAGGTTCCAATCCGCGTCGGCGTATTCCCTTATGACATCGATATCACAGGGGTAAAGCCGGAGGTATCGCGGGTTTTCCGCGGCGCGTCGCTGGGCTCGGCAATCGATTTCATGGCATAAACTCAAAAGCGCCTTCGGTTACCGCCTCGGCGCCCATGCTCCCCAAGGACAAAACCCTCACTGAACCAGCCACCCTGCTGGACGTCGCGCGACTGGCCGGCGTTTCCGCGTCGACCGTGTCGCGCATCCTCAACGGCACGGCCCGCGTCGCCGAAGCCAAGCGCGTTGCCGTCGAGTCCGCGATCGAGCGGCTGCAGTTCCGCCCCAACTTCGCAGCGCAAACCCTGCGCAGCGGCTTCACGCGGACGATCGGCGTGCTGACGCAGGAACTCGAAGCGCCGTACTTCACGCGCGGCGCGATGGGGATCGAGGACGGCCTGAGTGGCAGCGACTACGCGCCCATCGTGGTGCCGGGGCACTGGAATCCGGCCGAGGAACTCGATCGCGCGCGCCTGCTGATTGCCCGCCGCGTCGATGCGATGGTGATCCTGGGTGGCAATCTGCAGGACGAGCAGGTGCTCGAGTTCGCGCGCAAGCTGCCGATCGCTATCACCGGGCGTGACTTGCACGGCCCCAACGTCTTCTCGTTCCATTGCGACCAGGTCGAAGGCGCGTGCCGCGCGACGCGCCACCTCATCGAACTCGGGCACACGCACATTGCGCATATCGGCGGGCCGATGCAGTACCAGGACAGCGTCGACCGGCGGGACGGTTTCATGCAGGCGCACAGCGAGGCGGGCCTGCCGGTCGATCCGCGCTTGATCGTTGCGGGTACGTATATGGAGCAGGGCGGCGCCGAGGCCATGAAGAGGCTGCTCGATGCCGGCCACGCGTTCACGGCCGTGTTCTGCGCCAACGACCAGACCCTGTGGGGGGCGCGCCAGGTGCTCTACGAGCGCGGCCTGCGCGTGCCGGAAGACGTCTCCCTGGTGGGCTTCGACGATCTGCCGCCGTCCGCCTACATGACGCCGGCCCTGACCACGATCCATCAGCCCATCTACGAGATGGGCCGGGCCGCCGCGCATGCGCTGCTGGCCGCGCTGGGCGCCGCGCCGGCCGACGCGGCGCCGGTGCCGGTGCCGGCCGTGAGTCTGGTGGTGCGTGGCACCACTCGAAAGATCTGAGGGCGCAGCGTGTCAGCGCCGCCAGCATCAGCGCCGCCATGCCGGCCGTAGCGCCCTCGCAGGCTGCTTGTCCGCTGGCCTCGGCGGGCAGGCAGTCGGCATAAGGCGTTTGCACAGAATCGGGCTCAGCTCTCATGGGGTCGACGATAGCGGCGACGTCGCATTGCCAGCGAGCCGCATTTCGGTTTTTCGCCGTCTGTCCGCCTTGAGTCGGCGCCTTAGCCGTTTCAGTAGCCAGCCTTGCGCGGCGCGAATTCGCCACGTGCGTGATGCGCCGCGGCGTCGCGCTGGTCTCGCCGCAGGCGGCCTGTGGCTATTCGCCGCACGAGCCACGGAATCCGGCGCACCTCGCGGCCGCTCGTCAATGCGAGCGTGTAGGCCATGGCGCATTTCTCGAGCAGCTCGACGTTGAAGATGAGCCGTTCGATATTCATTCCGAGGCTCAGCACGCCATCCGGGAGCCCATAGGCGTTTGCGCCATCCGACAGCGCTTTGTCGTCCACCCCATCGGCGAGGCGCCGAACCTTGGCCCCGAGATGGCGCAGCTGCTCATCGAAAACGCCGGGCATGCACTGCCCCGCATTGCTCAAGGCGCCGCTCCAATGCAAGCGGGCGAACAGGATGGCGCCGACGTCCGGCCGCGTGCTGTAGATGCGGCCGGCCGCCAGCGCGGCCTCGTCCGGTGCATCCAGAGGCACGCAGCGAGGCGGGGCCGGCTGTTGATGGTCCTGCGTGAAGAGCAGCATCTGCCGGCTGGCGGGCAAGCGGCAGGACAGACTGTCTCCATCTTCGAGCAAGCCTTTGGCGGCCAGCCTCTGGCGCGCCGCCTCGAAATCCTGGAGCGGGTCTTGCGACATCGCTAAACCAGGCGCAGCACGGACTCGAAGCGATCGAGCGCGTCGTCGATCACCTCGTCGGTATCCGCCATGCTCGTATAGAGCCGGCTGCCTGCCAGCGTGACGATGCCATGCGCCATATAGGCCGCGCCCATCTCCTCCATCATGTGCTTGCGCGCGTCGGCCTCGCGCATGAGCTTGAGCGGATTGCGCATGCTCAGCAGCAGCACGGCCGATGTCTGCAGATGGACAACCGAGCCCTGGTTGTAGACCACATAGGGCAGGCCCAGGCGGTCGATGATCTCGCCGAGCCCGCGGCACAGCCGGTCGCCGGCACGGCCGGCAAGCACGGGCGCCCGCGTCTGCTCCATCGCCTCGATGGCATGGACACCGGCCACGCAGGAGAGCGGGTTGGCCGACAAGGTGCCTCCGACGAACGCGCGCTTGCTCGAGGCCCCACCGATGCCGCCCGCCAGCAGCATCATCACGTCGCGCCGCCCGCCGATGCCGCCCGCCATCAGGTATCCGCCGGTCAGACACTTGCCGAACACGGTGAGGTCTGGCGACACGCCGAAGTAGCCCTGCGCGCCGCCCAGGCCAACCCGGAAACCGCTGACGACTTCGTCGAAGACCAACAGCGCACCGAATTCATCGCAAAGCTTGCGCACGCCCGCGTTGTAATCCTTGTGGACAGGCCGCGTGCCGCTCTCGGGCCCGAGCGGCTCGACGATGACGGCGGCCGTTCCGCCGCGCAGCCGGTTCAGGCGCAGCTTGCGCCGCAGCGCATCGAGATCGTTGGGGAAGCATTCCTGGGTATGCGAGGTACTCCCGCGCGGAATTCCCACGGCCTCGCGCCGGCCTGTGCCGGGCACGCGCATGCCGTAGACCATCTGGTCGCTCCAGCCGTGGTACGCGCCGCCCACCTTGATGATCCAGCGCTTGGAGGTATAGGCGCGCGCCAGCCGGATCGCGCCCATCACGCCCTCGGTGCCCGAGCCGAGCATGCGGAACATCTCGTTGGCGGGCATGTGACGGCGGATCAGTTCGGCGAGCTTGACTTCGTACTCGTGGAACATGCCCGTGACCGGGCCGCAATGGTCGAGAAGCGCCTGGACCTTCTCGCGCACCGGCGCGTAGTTGCTGCCCAGCAGCGTCGGGCCGCCCGCCTGCAGAAAGTCGATATAGCGGTTGCCGTCGACGTCCCAGAGGTAGGCGCCTTGCGCACGATCGACCGCCAAGGGAAAGGGATGGTTGAAGGCCAGGTTGTGCTGGACACCGCCTGGAATCACCTGGCGCGCCTGTTCGGCGAGCTGCTTGCTGCGCGCGCAGTGCTGCTCGAAATACGCGAGCACGCCGTTCATGTTGTCACGCTTGATCGGGCGCGGCGGCTGCTTGAGCAAGGCGCCAAGGCGCTCGTAGATCGCGTGCGTGTCTGGCCAGGCGCTGATGCCGTACTCGGCATTGGCAGGTGCTGCATCGGGCGGCGTACCGGGGGGCGCGCCGACTGTGGCGGTGGAAAGGCGGTCCATGATGTTCAGTCCGTGTTCGGCGAAATGAGAGGTTCCAGCTCCCGCTGCACGATGCGGCGCAGGGGATGGTCCGGCGCGTGCTCGCGGCCTTGCTCGAGCAGCCAGGCCGCGGCGGCGCGCTCGATGCGGCCAAGCAACCGGGCCGCCTCGGCCAGGCTGACTGCATTGCAGATCAAGCCGTGGTTGCGCAGCACGTAGGCATGCGTGTCCGCGCGCAGGCGCTTGCGCAGGGCGCGCACCAGCAGCGCTGTCCCTGACGGGCCGTAACCGACCCGCTCGACACAGGGGCCCAGGTCGGCGATGTCGGCCGGGTCGCGCAGCGGCAGCGCAAGACCCGTCAAGGCCACCGCGCTGGCGATGGGCTGGTGCGTGTGCACGCTGGCCGGACGGGCGGGCCGGGCGCGCAGCAAGATCGCGTGCAGGCCGCTTTCGACGGACGGCGGCAAGTCGCCGGCGACCTGGGCCAGCGAATCGAGCCGAAGCACGGCGATCTGCGCTGGCGTCATCGCGTAGTAGTCCGCTGCCGAGGGCGTAACGGCGAAGTGCTCGGCGTCCACGCGCAGCGCCACGTTGCCGCCGGTGCCAGCCAGGAAACCGGCGTCGGCCAGCCGCAGGCAGATGTCGACCACCGCGGCACGTTCGGTCTGAAATTGATGTGCACTCATCTCAGGCCCCGCCTCCATTGAGCCGACGGTAGAGCGGCGCCAGGCGCCGATGGAGTTCCGTGAATGTCGCGAAACGCTGGTCGTAGACAGGCTGATGCGCCTCGATCGGTTCGAAGCTGCGGCGATGCCGCGTCTGGCGTGCCGCGGTGGCGAAGTCGAGATGCCCCAGGCCGACGAAGGCCAGCGTAGCCGCCCCGAGCGCGTTCGCCTGCATCGGCGTTTCAAGCTGGTGGATGGCCACGCCCAGCACGTCGGCGAATATCTGGCACCAGATTGCCGACGTCGCCCCGCCGCCGAGCACGGTCAGCTCGTCCAGCGGCTGCCCCAGGAAGCGCTCCACCGGCTCGCGCATCCAGCGCGTGTTGAGCGCCACGCCCTCGAAGAACGCGCGCACCAGCGTCTCGCGCGAATGCGCCAGCGAGAGGTTGAACAGGCCGGCGCGCAAGCTGCGATCCTCGACGGGCGTGCGCTCGCCCATCAGCCACGGCAGGTAAACCAGCCCGTCGGCGCCGGCGGGGACGCGTTCGGCGATGCGGTCGACGATTTCGTAGACATGCTCGGGCGCATCGCCCGAACGCAGCTCGTCGGGATGGAACAGCAGCTTCTCCTTCAGGAAGCTCAGGTTGCTGCCCGCGTTGGTCTGCATCGCGACCATCAGGTACTTGTCGGGCAACGCGCAGGGCACGGAAGCGATGCCCGCGCGCACGTCCGTGCGCTTGTAGGGAACGTGGGCCCCGATCCAGCTCGAGGTGCCGAGGTACAGATGCGCTTGCCCGTCAACGAGCGTGCCCGCCCCGATGGCCGCCGCCGTGTTGTCGATGGACCCTGCGACGACCTGGGTGCCCGGTGCCAGGCCCGTCGCCGCGGCCACCTCGGGCAGGACCGAGCCGATCACATCGGTGCAGCGCACCAGCTCGGGAAACTTGTCCGCCTCGATGCCGCTGGCGGCGACCAGGCGGGCGTCGTACCGGATCGCATCGAGGCGGCGGTTGTCGGTGACCCAGGAGGTCAGGATGGAGTCCGACGTCGCGACACCGCGCCCGGTGAGGCGCAGGTTCATGTAGTCGAGCACATTGAGGAACTTGTGGGTGCGCGCGTAGACCTCGGGATGCTTGTCGCGGACCCAGAGCATGTGGGCAGCCGGGTCCTTGCCTGACAGGTTGGGCGCGCCGCCACACAGGCGCAGCCAGCGCTGCAGCTTGAGGGCGCCATAGCCGGCCAGGTTCGGCCAGCCGCTTGCATGGCGCCGGATCAGCGCGCTCCCGCGCATGTCCATCCATGTCAGGGCAGGAAGCAGCGGATGGCCCGCGCTGTCCACCGCGATCGTGCCCTCCCCTTGCGTGGAGCAGCAGACAGCGACGATGCGATCGCGCGGAACGCCGGCGCCGCTGATGGCTTGGCGCGCCGACGTGATGAAGGCCTGCCACCAGTCCTGCGGGTCCTGTTCCGCGCCGGCCCCGGGCAGGATGCGAGTCTCGACCGGCGTGAACGCCCAGGCGACCACGCGCCCCTGCAGCGATACCAGCGCCGTCTTGCAACCGGAGGTGCCGAGATCGACGGCCAGGGTGTAGAGATCAGCGGGCGAGGCAGTGGGGTACACGACAGCGGACAGGCGCGAAAGGCGATGCGCCGCACTGTAGGCACCGGCTCACGCCCGCGAGACGGCCAAACCGGCCGACTTACCGGTCTAAAGCTGCCAAAACCCCAGGGCACGCTGGCCGGCGGCTTCAGCGAACTCAAGCAGCCTTTTGCATCGACTCCCGCAGCTCGCTCGGCGATGAGCCCGTCCAGCGCTTGAAGGCGCGCCGGAAGTTGTGCGCGTCGCAGAAGCCGACGGCCTCGGCGATCTGCTCGATCGATTGAGCGGTGTTCGCGAGCAGTTCAATGGCGCGGTCCTTGCGCGCGTTGTCGAGCAGCGCCTGAAAGGACACGCCGTTGTCCGCCAGGCGTCTGCGCAGCGTGCGTTCGCTCAGGTGAAGGCGCTGCGCGACGTCGGGCAGCGTCGGCAGGTCGCGCATGTTCTGGCGCACCGCACGTTCGACCGACTCGAACAGATCGTTCTTCTCCTGCTCTCGCGAGGTGCCGATCTGCAGGAACTCGAGTGCCTGCCTGTGGCTCAGCGGGTCGTAGGTCAGCAGTGGTCGCGCGACCCATTCGACGTCGGCCACGAAGGCATTCCCGGCCTGGTCGAATCGCACCGGACAGTCGAACACGCGGCGGTACTCGTCCGCGTAGCTCGGTGCCGGATAGGCCAAGTCGATGCGTGCCGGGCGGAAGGCCATGCCCACCAGTCCGCGCGCTATCTGCAAGAAGCTGGCGAAGGCTTCCTCGACGAGAAACACGTAGATGGCGGGATCTGGAAAGCGATTCGCGGCCTCGACGATGGCGAGCCCGTCCGCCAGGCGCATGTCGAAGCGCAGCATGCTGCCGGCGAACTTCTGCAGGCTCATGCCAAGCTCGCACGCGTCGCCGAGCGTTCGGCAGGTCATCATCGCGTAGCCCAGCAGGCCGATCGAGGCGATGGTCTCGCGCTCGCCGATGCGCAGGCCGAGCGCCCGCCCCGGCGCCATCTGCAGTGCGCGCCGGATCATCAGGCTGCCCTGCCGGTAGCTGACCCGGCAGGCCGGGTTGCTCAGGTCCTCGACGCTGAATCCGAGGCCCATGCAAAGCCGCTCGGACGCGATGCCGACATCGGCGGCCGTGGCCGCGAGACAGCGCAAGAGATATGCCGGCAGATTGGCAACGGTGCTGTGGTCGAGGGCGGTATCGGGCACGTGGGAAGTCGTCAGCTTTGGGGTGTCAGGCGGGCTTGCAAAAGCCTAGGTGCTTGCCCTAGCCGACATTGTCCATACGTTGCGAAGCGCCACCGCTAGGGGAATTGCTGGCCTTAGGACACCCGCATCGCGGCCGCTTTGCACCCTCGCAACAAGGGGACCGACTTCTATAGTCGGCTCGCGATCCACGCATCGAGAGAAGAGGAAACCGAGGGCCATGTCCGCATTCCGACGTGCATCCAGTCTGGGCTTGATATTCGCAGCGGCACTCAATGGCACGATGGTCATGCCACTCGTTGTGCTTGCACTGACCCGGGTGCCCGGGATCGACGAGGCATCGGCCACCGCCATCGCCGCGGCCGAGCTGGCGGGCATCGCCTGCTACTGCCTTCTGTTGCCAGGATCGGCGCTGCGCTCGCGCCGCTTCACGGCCTGGTTCGGCATCATTGCGCTGAGCCTCGGCGAACTCGCCTCGCAGCATCTGTCCAGCAGCGTGACGCTGAGCCTTGCGCGGCTCGTCGTCGGTCTCGGCGAAGGCGCGCTGTTCAGCCTCATTTGCGCCAACGTCGCCGGCGAGGCTCAAGCCGAGCGGATCTGGGGCCAGGTGAACCTGGTGGGCGGCGTCACGATGGGTCTGCTGCTCTACGGCCTCTCGACACTGCCGGCCAGCACCGGTCGCGGGCCCATCTTCCTGTGGCTGGCGCTGCTCGGCGCATTGGTCGCCCCGGCCGCCCTCACCCTGCGCCCGCGCGCCGAAGCGGCCACGTGGCAACCCGCCGTGCCACTGCAGCGATTGCACAAGCACGCGATGTGGTTCGTCGTCGCGCTGGCCTATGCGGTGCAGGCGGGCCAATGGGCCGTTTGCGGGTACTTGGGCGAGATCGCCCGGCTGCCCATCGAACGCGTGGGCGAATACCTCGCGCTGTCCTCGATCCTGGGCTTCGCGGGCGCCATCGCCCCTTCGTTCGCCCAGCGTGCGAGCCAGCGCCTGGGCTTCGTGCTGCTCGGCTTCCTCATCATGGCGCTGTCGGTAGCGGTGTTTTTCAACTGGCTCGGGGACCTTCCCTTCTTCCTGGGCCAGATCGGCGTCAATGTCGGCTTCTACATGCTGACGCCCTTCGTGGTGGGAACGCTCACCGAGAACGACGCCGACGGCCGCCTCGTGATGCGCACCCTGGTCATCGCGCTGAGCGGCAGCGCAGTCGGGACAGCGTTGGCGGGCGCCGCCTTTACGCAGGCGGGCCGCGGCACCTTCAGCGCCCTTTGCGTTGCGCTGATCGCGATTTGCGCTTTCGCGGCGGCTCGCGTTCTGCCGCGCATCGAAGGCGCTCCGCGTGCCACCACCGCGCCCGCCGCAACTGCTCCGGGCCCCTGAGCGCACGAGGACCACCCCTCTTCTTCGACGTTTCCAGCGCCCGCGCGCCTCTCCATAAAACCATCCGAGGAGACAAGCATGACCCGATTTCCACCTGCCCGGTTCAGCCGCGTTGCGCACGCTGCGGCAAGCGCGATTGCGCTGCTGGGCTGTGCTGCCGCCCACGCTCAGCAAAGCGAAGCCGGCGCCCCGAGCCTGGAAGAACTCGGCACGGTCGAAGTCACCGGCCAAAGCCGCGCGCAACAGCTCCAGAGCGTTCCCATCACGATGCAGGTCCTGGGCGCGGACACGCTCAAGGCCATGGGCGCCACCAACCTCAGCAGCATGAACGGCTTCGTGCCGGGCCTGAGCGTCGACGACTCCCAGCCCACGCAACCGGGTTACTCGCTGCGCGGCCTGGGCTCGGGTGACTTCGGCATCGGCACCGACAGCCCGGTAGGCGTCTACATCAACGGCGTGTACACCGGCAAGACGGGCGGCGCGCTGCTGAACTTCAACGACGTCAAGCGCGTGGAGGTGCTCGAAGGGCCGCAAGGCACGCTGTTCGGCCGGAATTCCGCCGGCGGCGCGATCTCCATCATCCAGAACGAACCGAGCGGCACCGACGAGGCCAGCGCCCTCGTCCGCGTCGGCAGCCAGGGGACGAAGCACGTCGAGGCACTGTTCAACAAGCCTTTGAACGAGGACTTCGCCTTCCGTTTCTCGGCCGTCGGCCAATTCAGCCAGGGCTGGGCCACCAACGTCTTCGACGGCTCGAAGGTCGGCGGCCAACATGACTGGGGCACGAGAGCCGCGCTGCGATGGAGCGACGAGGCCACCACCGCGATCCTGACCTGGGAGCATGAAGACTTGCACCAGAAGGCCCGCCCCGTGTGGGCCCTGAACCCGACGCCGGCGGACCTCGCCAACCCCGGCGCCTGGATCGATCCGCGTACGGCCGCGCCCGATGAAGACACCAGCCCGAACGTCGAAGCGCGCGTCTTCAACGGCGTGACGCTGCGCGTCGAACGCAGCCTGCCCATCGGCGAGCTGACCAGCACGACGGCCTACCGCCACTTCGATTCCAAGAACCTCGAGGACAACGATGGCACGGGCAGCGTCGCTACCTATCTGAGCACGGGCAATCTGGAAACCAATAGCACCCTGCAGCAGGAATTCAGGCTCAACGGCCACAACGATCTTGTGAACTGGGTGACCGGCGTCAGCGCCTTCTTCGAACATGCCACCCAAACCAGCAACCTGGTGACGACGACGAACACGCTCGATCCGATCTTCTTCGCCACCGGCATGTTCCCGACCCCGGCACCGCCATTCGCCACGCTGACGCAGGGCACGCAGGCGCTGGGACAGGCCATCGGCCTGAGCTCGCTCCAGAACGAGAACCTGCTCAACGGCCAGACCTGGACCGAAGCCATGTACAACAAGGGGCGCTTCGCTTCCTACGCTGTGTACGGCGATGCGATCTGGCACCTGTCGCCCAGCGACGATGTCACGACCGGCGTCCGCCTCACGCGCGACCAGAAGTGGTTCAGCTGGTACAGCCCGCTGCGCCAGGCCCCGGCGCTCGACAGCGATCTCGGCACGCTGGTCCAGACCTTCCAGCAGTTGCTCTCGAACCCGGCGCTGGCCAGCGCCGCCCCGCAGATCACGCAACTGCTGCAGCTCGCCCAGGGCCTGCAGGGCGTGCCGAACTTCGAGTTCAGCAATCCGGAGGCGATGGCCGGCCAGTTGAGCGCATCCAAGAGCTGGACCAACACCAGCCCGCGCCTGGTCTACACGCATCACCTCGATCCCAACCATATGGTCTATGCCTCCTGGACCAAGGGCTATCAGTCGGGCGGCTTCCCCATCCTCTCCGCGCCAGTCGGCAACGCCGTTCCCGAATACCAACCCGAATTCGTGACCAGCTACGAGCTCGGCACCAAAGGCCAGGTCCGCGGCCTCGGCATGTACTACAGCCTCACGGCCTTCCACTACAACTTCACCAACCTGCAGGCGCTCAACTTCGTGCAGGCCACGGGATCGCAGATCGCCGGCACGTACGACATCACCACCTCGAACCAAAAGGCCAGCGGCGCCGACCTGAGCCTGCAGTGGCGCGCGAACCGCAACTGGACCATCAACGGCGCACTCGAATACATCAATCAGACCTATGGCAACTACACCAAGGTCGACACCGACTTCAGCACCGGGCAGCCCGTCAACGTCAATCTCGACGGTGCGCCGACCGGCACGCCGCGCTACTCGGCCACGCTCGGCGCCGATGGCCAATGGGTGCTGCCGGAAGGCGACATCCGCGCGGGCATTCAACTCGGATACACCAGCGCGACCCGCTGCAATGCCGACATCGTGCTGAACTTCGGCTGCGCAAGCACGCCGAGCTACACCGTCGGCTCGGCGATATCGCGCATCGACGCGCACCTCGGATGGGAAGCGCCCTCGCAGAAATGGGGCGTCGCGCTGATCGCCAACAACATCGCCGACAAGCGCTACGTCAACGGCCTGTCCACGTCGGCGGCGCAGTTGGGCGTGATCTACGGCAGCGCCACGCCGCCGCGCACCTTGCTGCTGGAGCTCAGCGCCAAGTTGTGATGCCGCCGCGGCGCCAGCACGGTGCCGCGGGCAGCCCGCTTCCTGCCGCCTCATCCTTTCTTTCGGCCACCGGCCTCACGGAGTCCTCATGACGCTGCCTCGTTCTCCTCTTTTGCGCTTTGCGCTGCTCATCGCCGGCCTGGGTCTGACCATGGCCCTGCAGGCCGCCACGGTGGTCGCCGCGACCCCGCCCATGGGCTGGAACAGCTGGAACCATTTCGCCGAGAAGATCGACGACGCCACCGTGCGCGCCCAAGCCGACGCCATGGTCGCCAGCGGCATGCGCGACGCCGGCTATGTCTACATCAACATCGACGACACCTGGGAAGGCGAGCGCGATGCCAAGGGTGAAATACACGCCAACGCCAAGTTCCCCGACATGAAGGCGCTGGCCGACTACGTGCATTCCAAGGGACTCAAGCTCGGCATCTACTCCTCGCCGGGCCCCAAGACCTGTGCAGGCTTCGAAGGCAGCTACGGCCACGAGGCACAGGACGCGAAAACCTACGCTGCCTGGGGCATCGACTACCTCAAGTACGACCTGTGCAGCCTCGGCGAGCAACTCGACCGCGCCACCCCCTTGCAAGCGCGCCAGATCATGCGCGAGGCCTACACCAAGATGCACCGAGCTCTGCTCGCCACGGGCAGGCCCATCGTCTTCAGCCTGTGCCAGTACGGCTACGACTCGGTCTGGCACTGGGGCGCCAGCGTCGGCGGCAATCTGTGGCGCACCACGGGCGACATCACGGATACCTACGATCGCATGGCCGAGATCGGCTTCGGCCAGGCCGGCCTGGCCAAGTACGCCGGTCCGGGCCACTGGAACGACCCCGACATGCTCGAAATCGGCAACGGTGGCATGAAGCCCGAGGAGTACCGCACCCACATGGCGCTGTGGGCGCTCCTGTCGGCACCGCTGCTGGCCGGCAATGACTTGACCAAGATGAGCGCCGAGACCGTCGCCCTGCTGACCAATCGCGATCTCGTCGCCATCGACCAGGACGCCGCCGGCCACCAGGGCGACCGCATCGCCGCGGAAGGCACACTCGAAGTCTGGGCCAAGGACATGGCCGACGGCAGCAAGATCGTCGCGCTCTTCAATCGCAGCGACATCTACAACGAGATCCGCGTCGACTTCCGCCAGCTTCACTTCACCAAGCCCGTCCACGCGGTCGACGTCTGGACGCACAACGATCTTGGCCGCCTGGCGCTGGACACACGCATGCTGATCCAGGGTCATGACGTCATCCTGCTGCGCGTCACACGCTGAGGCGGGCATGAACTTCGTAAACGTTCCGGCCTTCCACCGCTACCTGGTGCGTGGCGGCATCCCGCGGGCCGCTGCCAGCGTCGACGGCCGACGCGCACCTCGCCGCTGAGTTCTGTTCGTGAGCGCCTTCGATCTGCCGCGGCAGCCGCACCGCCGTCGCAATTCGCTGACAGGCCGTTGGGTACTCGTCTCGCCGCAGCGCGGCAGCCGCCCCTGGCAGGGCCGGCAGGACGAGCCCGAGTCACCGCCCAGCGTCGCCCATGACCCGAACTGCCCGCTGTGCGCCGGCAGCTTGCGCGCCACAGGCCAGCGCAACCCGGCCTACACGGGCCCCTTCGCATTCGAGAACGACTTCCCGTCGCTGCTGCCCGTCGGCACCGACGAGGCCTTCGCGGATCCGCTGTTCCAATGCGAGACTGTGCGGGGCACGAACCGGGTGCTGTGCTTCTCGCCGGACCACAGCCGCTCGCTGGCAACGCTCGGGCCTGCAGCCGTCGAGGCGGTGGTCGCCGCGTGGATGACGCAAAGCGAGGATCTGGGTCGCCAATGGGAATGGGTGCAAGTCTTCGAGAACCGCGGCACCCTGGTGGGCTGCTCGAACGCGCACCCGCACGGGCAGATCTGGGCCACGGACGCGCTGCCGACCGAAGCCGTGCTCGAAAGCGTTCTGCAGCGCGACTATTACGCCCGCCACGGCCGCCCGCTCCTGCTTGACTACGCGCGGCGCGAACTCGAGCTGGGTGAACGCCTGGTCTTCGAGACACCGCACTGGATGGCCGTCGTGCCGTACTGGGCGACCTGCCCCTACGAGACGCTCCTGCTCGCCAAGTTCCCCGTGCAGCGACTGCCGCAGCTCACGCGCCGGCAGGCTGCCGACCTGGCGCAGGCCGTGCAGGCGCTGGCCGTCCGCTACGACAACCTGTTTTCCTGCGCCTTCCCATACTCGATGGGCTGGCACGGCGCGCCGTTCGACGCCTCGCCGTCGCCGCACTGGCAGCTGCACGCGCACTACTACCCGCCGCTGCTGCGCTCGGCTTCGGTGCGCAAGTTCATGATCGGCTACGAGATGCTAGGCGAGGCGAAGCGCGATCTCGCTCCCGAGCAGGCCGCCGCGCACTTGCGCGCCTGCAGCGGCGTGCACTTCAGCCAGGCGAATGCGCATGCACGCTGATCGCCGCGAGCGCGCCCTGCCGTGCCATGGCCCCGGCACGACGGCCCGGCCGGATATCAAGACACGACGACCACGAGGAGACTCGCATGCAACGCCGTTCCTTCCTCAAGCAATCCGGCGCCGCACTGGCGGCCGCGCCATGGACCGAGGCCTGGAGCATGGCCGAAGGCGCGGCCGCACCCTCGCGTCGGATCCTGCCGATCAACCGCGGATGGCGCTACAGCCCACGCGCCGTCGCCGGTTTCGAGACCCGCGACTTCGACGATAGCCAGTTCGAACGCGTCGTCGTTCCGCACACGAACAAGAGCCTGCCATGGCACGGGTTCGACGAGCACGAGTCGCAGTTCGTCTCGAGCTACCGGCGCCGCATCAAGCTGCCTGCCGCGGCGCGCGGGCAGCGCGTGTTCGTCGACTTCGAAGGCGTGATGACTGCGGCCAAAGTCTGGATCAACGGCCATGCGCTGGGCGAATACCGAGGCGGCTACACGCCCTTCTCCTTCGAGCTGACGCCGCACCTCGAGTGGTCCGGCGCCAACGTCCTGGCGATCAGCGTGGACTCGACCGAGCGTCGCGACATTCCGCCCTTCGGCAACATCGTCGACTACCTGACCTTCGGCGGCATCTATCGGGAAGTCGCGCTACGCATCGTGCCCGCCAGCTTCATAGAGAACGTTTTCTCCTCGCCGCAGGAAGTGATGTCCGACCGCCCCAGCCTGGACGTGCATTGCGACCTCGTGGACGCCACTGCCGACATGCAGGTCGAGGCGACGCTGTTCGACGGCGAGCGCGCCCTGGCTGCCACGCGCAGTGCGGCGCTGGCGCCGCGCACCACGCTCAGGCTCGCGCAAATCGCTGGCATCGAGCGGTGGCACCTGCGGAGCCCCCGCCTCTATCAGGTACGCGTCCGGTTATGGCGCGATGGACAGCTGCTCGACCAAATCGAGCGTCGCATAGGCTTTCGCGACGCGCGCTTCACGGCCGAAGGCTTCAAGCTCAACGGCGAAGTCGTCAAGCTGCGCGGCCTGAACCGCCACCAGACCTACCCTTTCATGGGCGCTGCTGCGGCGGCGCGCGGCCAGCGCGAGGACGCGCTGATCCTCAAGCGCCAGCTCAAGATCAACATCGTCCGGACCTCGCACTACCCGCAGTCGCGCCATTTTCTCGACGCTTGCGACGAGCTCGGCCTCATGGTGCTCGAAGAGATTCCGGGCTGGCAGCACATCGGCAACGCGGCATGGCAGGACCTGGCCGTCGATAACGTCGAGCGCATGATTCGGCGCGACTGGAACCACCCGTCCATCATTCTTTGGGGCGTGCGCATCAACGAGTCCCAGGACAACCACGACTTCTACGCTCGCACCAACGCGCTAGCGCATCAGCTCGACCCGTCGCGGCCGACTTGCGGCATACGCTACTTCCACGCCTCGGAGTTTCTCGAAGACGTCTTCACGATGAACGACTTCGAGTTCCCCCTCAAGCCGCCGAACCGTCCAAATTATCTGAACACCGAGTTTGTCGGCCACACCTTCCCGACCAAGTCGACCGACAACGCGACGCGCCTGACCGAGCACATGCTGCGCCACGCGCGCATCCACGACCAACTCGCCTCTAACCCGCAATACGCGGGCGGCCTGGGCTGGTGCGCTTTCGACTACAACACGCACGGTAATTTCGGTGCAGGCGACCACATCTGCTATCACGGCGTCAGCGACATATTCCGCGAGCCCAAGCCGGCGGCGGGCTTCTACCGCTCGCAATGCGAAGTCGACGACGAAGTCGTGCTCGAACCGGCCTTCCACTGGTGCACGGCCGATGACTTCCAATGGCTCAAGAAGGTCATGTTCTGCTCGAACTGCGAGAGGCTGCGCATCTACGTCGGCGAGCAGTTCGTCGCCGAGATCGAACCCGACCGAGCGCAGTTCCCGCATCTGCGCCACGCGCCATTCACGATCGACCTCTACGCCGCCGCCAATGACACCAGCCAGGATCTGCGCGTCGAAGGCCTGCTGGGGGGCCACGTGGCGATCGAGCGACGCTGGTCCGGCAAGTCGGTGGACCGCGACTTCGTGTTGCGCAGCGAATCCGCCGAACTCGTGGCCGATGGCGCCGACCTGACGCGCGTGTCGTTCCGCGTGACCGACGAGTTCGGCGAACTCAAGCCCTACGCCAGCGGCGCCATCACCTTCGTGGTGACCGGACCGGCCGCGCTGATCGGCGACAACCCCTTCGCCCTGGTCGGCGGCCTCGGCGCCGTGTGGCTGCGGGCGGCCGAACAGCCGGGCCTGGTCACGCTCACGGCTCGCCACCCGACACTGGGCAGCCGCACGCTTCGCATCACGGTGCGACCGGCGCCGGCCGAACTGGCATGACGCTCGCGACATGAACGCGCTGACCCGCCGGGAACGCCCGGCCGACCCTTCGATGGAAGAACCACACGCATGACGCCCACCCTGCCCCAAGCCGCCGCGGCGCGCCGCATCGTTCTCGTCCTGATTCTTGTGCTGCTGACAGGCGCGGCCGTCGATCCCTCGGGCCTGTTCGTGCCCATCGGCTGGACGGGGCATCCGATCGGCTCTTGGTGGTGGTGGGCGCCCTACCTCGTGCAGGTGCCGCTCCTGCTCGCCATTGCCTACGTTGGCAGCCGTAGCGTGCTCGGCGATGCCTCGGCAGGTGCGTGGCGCCGCGTGTTCTCGGTGTGGGCAATCATCCTGCTGGCCACGGGCCTGGCCGACTGTGCCTATGGCGCCGTGCTGCTGCTCCCCATGGCGCTGCAGAAGCGCTATGTGCTTCCGGCTGCATCGAGTGCCGGCTTCGTCGTGTGGAGCTGCGGCTACAACGTTCTCAAGATGGCGCTGTTGGGCTGGCTGCCGGCGGCGGCAGGCGCCTTTCCGCGGCCCGCCCCGACCCTTGAGCGCAACCAGCGCCCGGCGCCTGTCGCGGACGCCGTGCTGCCCGCGGGCTTGGCCCTGGTCCTGCTGGCACTGCTGGGCCCCTGGCTCGGCAAGCAGTGGTGGCTGGGCTCGCCCCTGGGCTACGCCTACAGCGTCAATGAAGGATTGCTTGCGCCGATCCCGCAGGTGAGCCCTGTACACGTCGTGCTCGCCCTGGTGCTGGTTGGCGCCGTTCTCCTGCTCGGCCTGCGCTTCGTGTCGCACGCGCGTCCCGCGCTTCGGTTTTGGTCGGCCGCTGCGGCGGGGGTCGGCGCCTGCATGGCGCTGCTGCTGGCGCAGTGCCTGCTGCTGCTTCCAACCATCGGTCGCGCGCGCGAACTCTGGCAGGCCCCGGCCCTGGTCGTCCGCGGTCTTGAGGCGAGCAGTTTCGCCGTCGTGTTCGCCTTGCTGGCGGCCCTGGCGGCAGGCCTTGCGGACCGCACCAAGAGCCTGGGCGCTCGCGACGAGGCGGCCGCCGCGACAAGGCGGCTGCGGGCCGGTTGGATGCTGTGGTCGCTGGCGCTGCTGATCGGCGCGGGCCAAAGCTGGCATGCAGCGGAGCAATCGCGCGGAACGGCGGCGGAGTCATCCGCCGCGACCATCGCGCCTGGTGAAGAAGCAGCACTGCGCGTGATGGAGACTTCGGCCGGGCCGCGGCTTGTGAACGCCCAAGGGGCTTTGGTGGTTCTGCACGGAGTCAACGTCAACCAGCTCGGCGAATACTTCCGGCGCGACCCGGCGCTGCCCGGCACGCTGCCGCTGGCGGAACAGGACTTCGTCGACATGGCCGCCTTGGGCATGAACGTGGTGAGGCTCACGCTGTCGTGGTCCTTGCTCGAGCCGGTGCCCGGCCAGATCTCAGCCGACTACCTCGCCCGGATCCGCACAGCGGTCGATTGGGCGCACGCGCACGGCGTCTACGTCGTGCTGGACATGCACCAGGATGGCTGGGGCGTGCATGTCGACGCGCCTGCCGGCATCGCATGCCGGCCCGGCGCGTCGCCGATGATCGGCTGGGACGGCGCCCCCGAATGGGCCACGCTGGCTGACGGTACCGACCCTTGCCAGGTCACAGGCCGCGACATGGCGCCCAATGTCTCGCGGGCCTTCCAGTCCCTTTATATGGACCGCGACGGCATCCAGTCGCATCTGGTCCGGGCCTGGGCCGTGCTGGCCGGCGCCTTCGCGGCCGACTCGACCGTGGTGGGCTACGACCTGCTCAACGAACCCAACTTCGCCGAGACGCCGCCCATCGCTTCGACGCTGCTGTTGGCCAACTACGAGGCCCGCGCCATCGCGGCCATTCGTTCGGCCGAGGCCGCGGCACCGCACGGCTTCGCGCATCCGGTGTTCATCGAGCCGAGCATCTTCTGGAGCGGTTTCGGCATGGACAACCTGCCGCCGCGCGATTTCACGCCCGACACCCAGCTCGTCTTCGCGCCGCACCTCTACAACGAGTCCATCACGTCGGACCAGGACTTCGGCTTGACCTTCGTGTCCATCGAACGCGGCTATGCGCTGGCGCAGGCTGCGGCCCGACAGCTCGACATGCCGCTGTGGATCGGCGAATGGGGCTTCTTCAAGTCGCCCACGGACGAAGCACCGCTGCTGGACCGCCAGATTGCCGCCGAGGCGGCCGACCATATCGGCTCGGCTTTCTGGGTATGGAAGCAAAGTTGCAGCGACCCGCACGTCTACCCGGGCCACGTCGCCGGCAACCTGCGGCAGTGGCATTGCCCGGACATGCGGGAGATCGGAACGCAGCGCGCTATTGCGGGCCCCCTCAGCCGGGCCGCGTTGCGCAGTACGCCCGCCCCGGGCGCTCGTCTCGACTACACGGCGACGTCCGTGGTGTTGCATGGCCACTGGACGGCTTCAGGCCCAGCCACGCCGCTGGCCTGCGAAATGCAGCTTTGGGTTCCGGGCGAGGCTGAGCCGCGCGAAGCGCGTGTCGAGGGCGCGCATCGCTCCGAGGTCGTACGCGTGCCGTCGGGGCAGGCATCGCTGGGTGCCAGCGGCGGTTGGCTGGTGCGCTACTGCCTGGACGGCGGGGACTTCCGCGTCGAACTGCCACGTCGGTAGCACGCAGGGCCGAGGCGGCGCCCGGCGATAGTGCACCGGCATAGCGTCAGGATGCTGCTGACGCCTACGCAGGGTGGACGGCCGGCCGCTCCGCAGCGTTGGACTAAACCGCTTGCGCGGTAACGCTCCGGCGAGGAGTTGAGGCCGCTCGTTGCGGTGCGGGTTCTGGCAAGTTGACGAGCGAGGCGATCTGCCTCGCTCTTCGACTGGAGCTGAACCATGAGCTCATTGACGCCCACCGTCTCCCCACTGCGCCAGCGCATGATCGACGACATGCGCATGCACAAATTCAACGGCAAGACGCAGACCCACTACATCCGCGCCGTTCGCCGGTTCGCAGCCTTCCTCAAGCGCTCGCCAGATACCGCCACCGCCGACGACCTTCGGGCCTTCCAGCTGCACATGGTGGAC
>Ga0213872_10000853_pt1 | contig 22066 bp, 24 predicted proteins | sample VelepicomBERX_R2_FD_160071 | JGI IMG/M metagenome (GOLD analysis project Ga0213872, IMG submission 160071) | Rhizosphere microbial communities from Vellozia epidendroides in rupestrian grasslands, the National Park of Serra do Cipo, Brazil - RX_R2 | ecosystem: Host-associated > Plants > Roots >...
GCGAAGTGGGTGTCGGTCGAGACGGAGTAGATCTCGACGCCCAGCTTCTGGAACTCGGCGTAGTTGTCGGCCAGGTCTTCCAGCTCGGTCGGGCACACGAAGGTGAAGTCGGCCGGGTAGAAGAACACCACGGACCACTTGCCCTTGAGGTCGGAGTCGGAGACGGTGACGAACTTGCCGTCCTTGAAAGCCTGAGCCTTGAACGGCTTGATGTCGGTATTGATCAGGGACATGGGATCTCCAAAAGGTTTGATCAGTGGAATGGCCGAACCTTAAACCCACGTCTGGTCATTTGTAAAATGATAGAAATTTTATGATCTGATCGAAAAATTCGATTTATTCAGGCGCCGCCGAACCGCCGGATCCGATCGGGTCGGCCCGGCGGTCAAAACGCGCTGAAAACCCTTATCTAGGCACGTCGGGAGTCGGGGCGGAATTACCGTGCCCCAGTTCGCTGCTGTTGGGTTCGGTTGGGGCGTAGCCCATGTCGCTGGTGCTCGAATACGAGTTCTCCCGGCTGGTCAGCGAGGGGATATTGTCCGCCAGGGGAAAGTGAACCGTGCAGGCCCCGAGCGCTACGGCCAGGGGAATCGCCACAACAAGGAGCTTCAGGCGCATAACCATCCTCCTTTAGCGTTTTGCGAGATTACGCAACATTGGATATATGGTGAGGGTGTCCGGCGAAGTGAATAGGGAAGAATGGCTGAAAATCAGCTAAAGACCGTCAGTTTTCCTCTCGGCCACGTGCTGATGAAACAAGGCGACCGCGGAGAGATGGCCTGGCTGCTGCAAGATGGCGAGGTCGAGGTCTTTACCGACACCGACTCGGGCAGGCGAAGCCTGGCTCGTCTGTTCGGCCGCCAGGTGGTCGGCGAGATGGCGCTGATCGACGACGGCCTCAGGGCGGCCACCGCGGTAGTCCGCATGCCGGTGACGGCCACCGAAATTCCCCGTTCCATCTTCAACCGCATGTTGAACAATTGCGAGCCGCTGGCGCGGCATGTTCTGTCGCATCTGGTCAATGCGGTGCGCGCGGCTCAGGGCGCCGCCATCGTCCAATCGGAGCTGCAGGGGCCGATCATCCGGTCCAGTGAAGATAACACCCGCATTCTGGAGCGCCGCGTCTTCGGCCCCGGCGTCCACATCTTCCGCAAGGACGAACCCGGCGAGGCGGCCTATCTGATCCAGTTGGGCTCGGTCAACATCATGCAGGAAGACCAGCTGGTCGCCACCCTGGGGCCGGGGCGCACCTTCGGCGAGATCGCCCTGCTGCGCAACACCAGGCGCATGGCCAGCGCCGTGGTGGGCGAGACCGGCGCCGCCATCGAGATCATCCGCCGCCGCGAATTCGACATGGCGATCAACAGTATGCCGAAGATCCTGCAATCCCTGGCCCATGCCTATCTCAATTACCTGGTTGGTAAGGCGGGCTAACCGTCCGCGGTGATTCGGTTGCGGCCCTCGGCCTTGGACCGGTAAAGCCGCTCGTCGGCTTTGCTGAAAAGCTTGTCCCAGTCATCTCCGTCGGCGGGAAATTCCGCTACACCGCCGCTGATGGTGATAGCGATGTCCTTGCCCTCATGCGTCGCGGCGGATTTGGCGACCAGTTCGCGCATGCGCTCGGCCATGGTACGCGCATTGGGCCGGCCGGTGTCGTAGAGCAGCATGACGAATTCCTCGCCGCCGACCCGTCCCAGCAGATCTTCCTGGCGCTTGGCCGCGGTCAAGGTGGCGGCGAGATGGCGCAGCACGGCGTCGCCGGCCTGATGGCCGTAGGTGTCGTTGACCTTCTTAAAGAAATCGATGTCGAACAGCATCAGGGCGAAAGGCCGGCCGGTGCGGCGCGCATGCGATGCCTGCTCGTCGAAGCGCGTCACGACCGCCCGCCGGTTGGGCAGGCCGGTCAGCGAATCGCCATAGGCCATCGAGGTCAGCCGGTCCTCCATCTTCAGCACTTCGATCCAGAACAGGCACAGCATTCCGATCACGGAAAACAGGATGTGGACGATCGAAAGCAGGTCGATGAAGGTCTGGGTGTCTTCGGGGACCCCGGCGCTGAGCAGGGCGGCGATCCTAGCGCTCCAGAGCGCGCTGCAGGCCAGCATTCCCGCCGCCAGCAGCCGGCAGGTCTCCCGCGCCGCCGGCAGCGGATGGCGCCACAGCACGGCGCCGCCATAGAGGAACATGACGATGGCGAAGGGCAGGGCGGCGATCAGGTTGATCGGCCTCGGATCCGCGCCGGACAGATTGTTGACGGCCAGCACCACGCCGGTTGCGGCCAGGCCCGCCTGGGCCCATCGCTTGTTGATCCTGACGCCGCTATTGACCAGCAGGCCCTGCACCAGGGGGATCGTGGCCCCGGCGATCAGCAGATTGCCGGCTAGATGAGCTACGCGATGATCGAGCAGCCCCTCCAGGGTGATGAACAATTCGCCGCCGGCATAGAGGATCAGCCCTCGGCCCCACAGGCGAACGGATCGCAGCCGGGTTCCGCTCCGCGCTACGGCCAGAGAAAGCGCGCCCAAGGTGAGATGGACCAGCAGCAGCGCCAGTCCCAGCATCGGCAGTTTTATGCCTTGTCCTCCACCAGTTTCAACCGGCCTTCGGCGACCAGCCGGTCGAGCGTTTCGTCAACCAGGGCGGGATCCTGCGAAGCGAACCAGGCGCGGATTTCAGAGCGCTTCAAAGGCCGCTTGCGGGCGGATCTCAGCCCGGTGACGTAAGCGATCATAGCGCGTTCCAGTTGAGATTTACTTACGCTCATGGCGCTGGCAAAAGCAGACGGTGGACATTCATTCGGCTACTCTGCCTGTGGGAAATTGGGAGGGAAACGATGAAATCGTCTTTCGCATTGGTTTTTGCCCTTATCGCGGCGTCCGCCGCCGCCGACACCAAGGTAGAAGATCTGCTGAAGCCGTCGGCCGACGCGATCCATTATTCGATCGTCTCGTCAGCCGGCAAGCACGGCGACTCGGCGCGCTGGTTCACCGCCGACGGCCAGGAGATGGGCCGGGAAAGCATGGTGCTGCGCGGCCAGGTGTTCGAGACCGACAGCGCCGTGCGGTTCGGCGCCGACGCCATGCTGTCCTCGCTCACCGTGCGCGGCTTTACCCCGAATGGCGACGCCGGCGAAACCTTCGCCATCGAGGGCGGCAAGGCCCATTGGAAAAGCCCGGTCGACGAGGGTTCGGCCGATTATGCGGCGCCGGCCATGTATGCGGCGTTCGGCGGCACTTTCGACCTCATGGCGCTGATGCTCGAACGCGTGCTGGCGCATCCCGACCACCAATATGCGATGCTGCCCGGCGGCAAGCTGTCGGCGGAGAAGCTGACCACCGCGACGGTCGGCAAGGGCGACAAGAAGAAGACCGTCACCGCCTATGCCCTGATGGGCCTCAGCAATACGCCGCTGCCGATCTGGGCCGACGACAAGGGCAAGTTCTTCGCCATGACCGGCGGCCTGTCCTGGATCGCCGCCGGTTACGAGGATTCGGCGGAAACGCTGCAAAAGGCCCAGGACGAGGCGCTGGCCAAGCGTTCGCCGAAAATCGCCAAGGAATTGACCAAGAGCCCGAAGGGCGCGGTGGCCTTCACCCATGTGCGCGCTTTCCTCGACGGCGATCATTTCGCCGAGAACCAGACGGTGGTGGTCGAGAAGGGCAAGATCACGCTGGTCGGTGCCGCCGATGCGATCAAGGTGCCGAAGGGGGCGCGGACCTTCGACGGCGCCGGCAAGACGCTGGTGCCGGGCCTGTGGGATTCGCACATGCATTTCGGCGACGACGCTTCGGGTCCAATGCTGCTGTCGCTCGGCGTCACCTCCGCGCGCGATCCCGGCAACATCAACGAATTGACCCAGGCCCGGGCGAAGCGCCGCACCGCCGGTCAGCTTTTGATGCCGCATATCTATCCCTCGGTGCTGATCGACGGCAAGGGCCCCAATTCGGCACAGAGCGGCACGGTGGTCGCCTCCGAGGCCGATGCCGTTGCCGCCGTGAAAAAGGCCCATGACCAGGGCTTCAAGGCCATCAAGATCTACGGCACCTTCAATCCCGACTGGGTCAAGGCCGCCGCCACCGAGGCGCATTCGCTCGGCATGCATGTGCACGGCCATCTGCCGGCCGGAATGCGCACCCAGGAAGCGATTGCCAATGGGTATGACGAGATCACCCACATCTATTTCGTGATGATGCAGGCGATGCCCGACGAGGTGGTCAAGGTCTCGAACGGCATGGCGCGCTTCCAAGGGCCGGGCAAGTTCGCCAAGGACGTCGATCTCAATGCCGAGCCGATGAAGTCGCTGATCGCCACCATGGCGGCCAAGAAGATCGCGTCTGACCCGACCCTGGTGGTGGCGGAAAGCCTCTATGTGCCCGAGAACGGCGATTTGTCGCCGGCTTACGCGCCCTATGTCGGCACCCTGCCGCCGACCGTCGAGCGCGGCTTCCGCCAGGGCGGTTTCGTGCCGCAGGAAGGCGTTACCCGCGCCGATTACCGCGCCAGCTTCGAGAAGCTGGGCCAGCTGGTCGGCGCCATGCACAAAGCCGGCGTGCCGGTGGTGGCCGGCACCGACGGCTCGGGCATGGAAATCGTGCGCGAGCTGGAGCTTTACACCCGTTTCGGCTTCACCAACGAAGAAGCGCTGGCGGCGGGCACCATCGCCACCGCCAAGCTGGTGGGCGCGGACGGCCACACCGGCAGCATCGCCATGGGCAAGGACGCCGATCTGGTGCTGGTCGAAGGCGATCCCTCCAAGACCATCGGCGATCTGCGCCACACCAAGGTGGTGATGATGGATGGCAAGATCATGGACGCGGATGCATTGCGCGCGGCCGGTGGGTTTTCGGGGAAGCCGAAGTACGCCGAATAGTCGTCATGGCCGGGCTTGACCCGGCCATCCACGGCGCCCTTGGCGCCAATCGTACAATTGTCGGCAAAGCCGACCTGGGTCCCCGGGTCAAGCCCGGGGATGACGATTAGTGTTTGAAGATAGTCCCATCCTTCATGACGAACCCGACCTCGCGAAGTACGGAAACATCCGAGGTCGGGTCTCCTTTCACAGCAACCAGATCGGCCAGCAGCCCATCCTTGATGCGGCCGAACTGATCGCCTTTCCCAAGAATATCCGCGGATACCGCCGTCGCCGCATGCAATGCCTCCAGCGGCGTCATTCCCAGGCGCGCCATGCCCTCGATTTCGCGCTCGTTGGTGCCATGCGCGAACACCCCGACATCGCTGCCGCAGCCGATCGTCACCCCCGCGGCCCGGGCCAGTTTGAAGGCGCGGGCGACTGCCTGCATGCTCTCGGTGGGCGGATCGCCCGGCGTGTAGTGCTGGAAATAGTCGGCCACCGACTCCACCGCCGTGATGGTCGGCAGATAGGCGACCTTGTGCTCTGCCATCAGCTTGAAAGTGGCTTCGCTCCCGCCATAGCCATGCTCGATGGTGTCGGCGCCAGCTAGCACCGCGCGGCGCATGCCTTCGTCGGTGGCGGCGTGCACGGCCACCTTGCGACCGGAATCGTGAGCGGCGCGCACCATGGCGTTCATCTCCTCCTGCGAGAAGGTGGCGTGCGCCGAACCGTCGGGGCCGGTGCGGTAATCGGCATAGAGCTTGATCCAGTCGGCCCCGTGCGAGGATTGCTCGCGCACCGCGTCGACCCCGGCATCGACGCCGGTCACCTCCTGCGCGCCGTGCGGCAGATCCATGTCGGGGCGGAAATTCTTCGCCGCCGGGCCGTAGGAATGGGCGGCGACGATGGCGCGGGTGGCGACGAACAGTCGCGGGCCGGGAATCTTGCCCTCATCGATGGCCCGCTTGATCGCCACGTCGGCGTAACCCGCGCCTTCGCTGCCCAGGTCGCGCAGCGTGGTGAAGCCGGCGCGCAGGGTTTCGGCGGCGTGGAGCGTGGCAAGAATCGTGCGGTACTCGGACGATTGGCGCATCACCTGGTCGTCCCACGAGGTCTGGTTGTAGGGATAGAGCAGCACATGCGAATGCAGGTCGATCAGGCCGGGCAGCAGCGTCATGCCGGCAAGCTCGATGGTCTCGGCGTCGGCCGGAAGCGAGATCTTGTCGGCTGGCCCGGCGGCGGCGATGCGCTTGCCGGACACCAGCACCGCCCAACCCGCATGAGCAGCGCCATCGCCTGTGAAAACGCGATCCGCCTTCAGCAGCAGAGGATGATCGGCGGCTCGCGCCGGGGAGAGCGAGGCAACCAGCGCCAACGCGATAAAAAATTGCAGCAATCTCACGCTTTTTCCCCTCGGCGTCCCTATATATTGAAAGAGCGCAGCTCAAGGAGTTTGCCATGTTCAATCTGGTCCGCAAATACGGCCTCGCGCTGGCCGTCTTCACCGCCGCGGCGATCGTCGCGGCTCCCGCATCCGCGCAGCATCACGGAGGCTACCACGGCGGGGGTGGCTATCACGGGGGCGGAGGCTGGCATGGCGGCCATGGTTGGCACCACGGTTGGCATGGCGGCTGGGGCTGGGGTGTCGGGATCGGTTTCTACGATCCCTGGTGGCCGGGCTATTACGGCTATGGCTACTCGCCTTACTACTACCCCTATTACTCGGAACCCTCGGTGACCGTGCTTCAGTCGGCGCCGGCGGTCCAGGCTGCGCCTCAGGCCACGGCACCTGCGGCAAGCTGGTATTACTGCGACAATCCGGCCGGCTATTATCCCTATGTGCAGAATTGCTCGCAGCCGTGGCGCCCTGTCGCGCCCACACCGCCGCCAAACTCGGCGCCGCAGCAATAGCCTAACGGGCCTCGGCGAGCAGCCGGGCGAGATTGGCCAAGGTGGGCGGGGTTCCCCGTCCACCGTCGAGCGCCGCCACGGTCGCGGCGGGCTGTATGGCGATCGGGCCGCCGCTGGGCGGGTGATGGCCGGGTGAGCCAGCCAATCCGGACAAGATTTTCGCGGCATTGGGATAGCGTTTGCGGTCGAGCAGGCCGGTGATCGCCACCGCGCCGGTGCTGATTTTCCCCAGCGCATGGCCAGCCACGGTGGTGATGCCGATCAGGCGCGGGCCATCGGGCAGGAAGGCAAACAGCGGGCCGCCGGAATCGCCCCGCGCCACTTCACAATCATCCCACAGGAAATGCTGGTCGGCGGCCAGCATGGCACAGCCATAATCGAGAACCATGGCATGCGGGCTCTCGGCCCGATAACCGACCTGGGCCAGCGGGACGTTGGGCTCCAGCTTGCCCATCGGCACCCAGCCGGCCGTCAGCCCGACCGGATCTTCCAGTTCGACCAGTGCCCAATCCGACTCCAGATGGCCAGGCTGCCAGCCATCGGCGGGAATGATCTCGCGGGCGAGGGTGGCCAGCGCCGCTTCGCCGCCCTGATAGCCGGGGATGAAATGAACCGAGGAAGCCGGCCACCAATCCTTGGTGACCGGATTCCACAAGCAATGAGCCGCGGTCAGGATGTGGCGCTCGGCGATCAGCACGCCGGTGCAATAACGCTTTCCCGCGACGTTGACGCGTCCCGCCGTGCTCCAGGGATATTCCATCGCCTCGACATGCAGGCGGGGATTGGCCCGGGCGCTGGGCAGGACGCACAGCGCGCAGAACAGGACGAAGACGATTTTACTCAGGCGAATATTGCGCCAACCCATTGCCGAACGACCAATTTTCCTTCCCGACTTCGACGAGGTTGATGAAGACGTCCTCGCGCCGCAATGACAATCTTTCATGAAGCCCGTCGGCTATGGCCTTGTAGAAGGCGCGTTTCTTCTCGACGGCGCGACCGCCATTCAGGGTGATCTGGATGAAAACGCAGTCATCGGTGCGGCTGACACCGAGATAGGTCGGGTCATAGATGAAATTCTCCCGCTTATGCTCGGTGATGACCTGGAAGCGGTCATTTTCCGGCACGTCGATGGTGCTGCGCATGGCGTCGTAGATGACGTCGCCGATGGTCTTGCGAAAGTCGGAGGGCTTTCCTTCGATCAGGTCGATGCGGACGAACGGCATGGGATCTCCTATCTTTCCGTCCGGTTGATGTGGGGATCGCGATGGGTCTTGTCATCGGTTATTGTGATGGCGAGGATAATGTCATGACGGATGTTCGCTATCGCCGCTTCGGCGATTTCTATCCCTTCTATCTGACCGAGCACGCCAATCGCCTGTGCCGGCGCATGCATTTCATCGGCTCGACGCTGGTATTGTGCGCGCTGGCCGCCGCTCTCGTCACCGGCAATGGCTGGTGGCTGCTGGCCATGCCGGTCGCGGGTTATGGCTTCGCCTGGATCGGCCATTTCGCTTTCGAGCATAACCGGCCGGCCACCTTCTCCTATCCGCTGTTCAGCCTGATCGGCGACTGGGTGATGTACAAGGACATGCTGACCGGACGAATCAGCTTTTAGGATATTGGATATATGAGATTTTTCCTGATCGCCCTGCTGGTCCTCGCCGGCGTTTCGACTCACGCCCAGACCGGCCCTCGCTGCTTCGGCACCGGCGACGTGGCCTCCGCCGACGGCGCCTATACGGCGCGCATCGTCCGCACCGGGCGCACCACCTGCGGCGAGAGCAAGATCGAGATCTTCACCGCCGACGGCCATTTGCTAACCATCGCCGACTACACCTCGAATGACGGGCAGAGCGGCCAGGGCGTGATCCAGGCGCAATGGTCGCCGGATTCACAATTCCTGGTGCTCAGCCTGACCCAGCCGCCGGGCCGCGCCGACCGGCCTTATACGGTCGCCATCTATTCCAGCAAGAAGAACAAGGTGAAGGCGCTGCCGGCTTCCAAGCCGGAATTCTCCTTTTCCGCCGATGCGCTGGAGTTCTCCGGAGCGTCGGGGCAGGTCGAGCGCCTGCCCCTGTCAGCACCCTGAAGGCTACTTCGCCTCGCGAACCTGCTTCACTTCGTCCAGCGAAACCGGATCGGTGTAATTATTGCCGAAGTGGGTACGGACATATCCCACCACGGCGGCGACCTGGGCGTCGGTCATGTTGTCGCGGAAGGACGGCATGGCGCCGTGGCCGTTCATCACCATCATGACCGGATAGGCCGCTGTCGCCAGCTTGTCGTTCTTGGCCAGCGCCGGATAGGAACCGGCACCGGTGGCGCCCATGGCGTTGGGCATGTGGCAGGCGGCGCAGACGCCGTTATAGAGATGTTCCCCATCGGTCGCGGCAAAATGGGATGAGCCCAGCAGGTTGGCATGTCCGGCGGAGGGGTTGGTGACCGCCACGCCGTCGCCGGCCTGCGCGGCACTGGACATGTAGTTGGCGGTCAGCAGGACGAGGCCGGCCAGGATGATCTTGCTCTTCATGGATGGCCTCCTCAAGCTGCGACGACGCGGTGATGCAGGCGCGAGACGGCGTCGAGCGCCGACAGGATCGCGCCCTCCTGCCAGCCCGGCATCTGCGACATATGGTCGCCGGCCAGCACCACCCGGCCATTGATTTCGGCCAGGTTGTGGTAATGCTGGGCGCGCTGTTCGGGCGTCCATTCGGCGGCGCAGCCCAGGGTGAAGGGCGAGCGGTGCCAACTCCAGGAAACGCCTGTCTCGAATTCGGCCTTGTATTGCGGATGGATCTTCGAGCCTTGCTCGACCGCCGCCTTCACCCGGTCCACCGCCGACAGCGATGCCAGCTCGAAGGCCGGTTCGCCCCAGGCGAAGGTGCCCAGCAGCACGCCTTTACCGGGCCGGTTATAGCCGAAATTGGGATAGGCGATCTGGCTGATCGGCATGTCGGTAAAGCTGATGCCGCCATAGATGTGGTCATCCTCCTCCCAGAAGCGCCGCTTGAATTGCAGGCCGGTCTTGACCGCGGCGGCGTAGGAGATCGCACTCATGCCCGCTTTCATGGCCGGGCCGACCTGGACGTCGATCTGGCTCAGCACCGTCAGCGGCAGGGTACAGACGCACCAGTCGCCCTTGGCCTGGCGCTGTTCCTTGCCGGTGCGCGAATCGACGAAGGTCACGGTGACGCCGTGCTCGTCCTGCTGGATCGCGGTGACCTTGGCGTTGAGGGTGATGACGTCCTCGAGCACCTTGCCGACCGCTTTCGGCGTCGCATCCATGCCGCCGACCGGCTGGAAGATGGTGGATTGCCAGTAATGGTGCTGGCCGAAGGTCAGCGCCCGCCAGACGTCGGATTTGAGCAGGTCGGGCAGGGCGATCGGCTTGCCACCGACCGGGTCGGGCATCAGTCCGCCGCCCAGGGGCACCTCGTAACCGCGCCGCTCGGCGCTGGTCGGGCCCGCGGCATAGGCGTAATTCTTGTCGAGCGCGCCCCATTCCTTGAGAGCGTCGAGCAGCAATCCCTGGTCGTCCTTGCTGACGCTCTGATCCAGCTTGTTCTGCTGGACGGTCTTGGCCAGCAATTCCGAGACATGGCCGTGGAAGTCGGCCTGGACTTCGCGGAAGCGCTGCGGCTTGCCGCCGAAATAGTCCTTGGAATGCACATAGCTGTTGAAATTGATCATCTGGAACGGTTCGAGCTGAATGCCGAACCTTTTTGCGTAATCGAGATAGGCGCGGTGGTGATAGGGGATGCGCCAGGGGCCGGGATTGAGATAGAGGCCGCTGTCGAAGCCGCATTTCTGCGTCTCGCCGCCCAATTCGGTGAAGCTGTCGCCGCCACGGATGGTCCAGGCGCGGCCGCCGACGCGGTTGTTGTATTCGATCAGTTCGACCTTGTAGCCGGCGTTGCGCAATTCCAGGGCGGATATCAGTCCGGCCCAGCCGGCGCCCAGCACGATGACCTTGGCGCCTTTGGGGTTTCCCTCCAGCTTGATCGGGCCGGCATATTGCGAATCGGCGGCGAAGCCGAGGCTGGTCATGGCCTGGTACATGGCCGCTCCGCCGGCGACAGAGCCGATCATGCGGAACAGGTCGCGTCTCTTCAGGGTGACGGTATCGTCCTGACTGCTCATTCCATCTCCTCTCTCAAGGCTGCGGGGTCTGGAACGCTATGTAAAATACGGGCCGGATGAGAAAAACGCCGTGCGCCGGCCACGCACACTATGACGCCCGCGGTCGCCCATAGCATGGCCCAACTGACCGCTTCGTGCAGCAGGAAAGCGGACCAGGCCAGGCCGAACAGCGGCATCAGCAATTGCAACTGGCTGATCGCCGCGATGCCGCCCAGCGCCAGGCCGCGATACCAGAAGACGAATCCGATGAACATGCTGAACAGGGTCACATAGGCGAAGCCGGCCCAGGAGATCGCCGTCACCGCCGCCAGATCCCCGGGAAAGGTCCACAGGACGGCTGGCAAGGTCAGCGGCAGGGACAGGACCAGCGCCCAGCAGATCACGTGCACCCCGCCGAGATGGCGCGCCAGCACGCCACCCTCGGCATAGCCCAACCCGCAGACCACGATGGCCAGCAGCATCAGCAGGTCGCCCTGCGGCGAAGCTTCTCCTCCGCGCGCCAGGGCGAAGGCGCCGATCACGCCCGCCCCCAGCAGCGCGAACAGCCAGAACGGCGCCGGCGGCCGTTCTCCGCCCCGCAGCACGCCGAACAAGGCGGTGGCCATGGGCAGCAAGCCCAGGAACACCACCGAGCGGGCCGAGGAGATGTGCTGCAACGCCAGGCCCGACAGCAAGGGGAAGCCGACGACGACACCGGCGGCTGTGATCAGCAGGCGCTTGGCGTCGTCGCGGCTGGGCAGTGGCGCGCGCAGCGCCAGCAGCATCGCGGCGCCCAGGAAGGCGGCGAGGGTGGCGCGGGCCGAAGTGAGAAAGAACGGGTCGAGCGACAGCACCGCCGCGCGGGTGGCCGGGGTCGAGCCGCTGAAAATCAGCATGCCGACGATGCCGTTGAGCCAGCCTTTGGTCTTGTCGTTCATGATCCTTACCTCCGGATACATTTATCGGTTGCAAAGCCAATGCAATTCCAGAGACAGTTGAATACAGTTCGACGAAACTGTACTGGTACAAAGAGGCGCACGGATGGATGGCGGCGGAGACGAACCGATAAGCCTGGTCGAAAGTGTGATGCGGGCGGTGCGCCGGCGCATCGCGGCGCGGACGCTGTTGCCCGGCGCCAAGCTGCCGTCGATCCGCGCCATGGCCTCCGAGATGGGCGTGTCGAAATCGACGGTGGTCGAGGCCTATGATCGGCTGGCCGCCGAATCCGTCATCCGTTCCAGGCGCGGTTCCGGCTTTTTCGTCGCGGGCCATCTGCCGCCGCTGGCCCTGGCCGAGATCGGTCCCCGGCTCGACCGGGTGGTCGATCCGCTGTGGGTGTCGCGCCATGTGCTGGAAGCGGGCGAGGGGACGATGATGCCGGGCTGCGGCTTCCTGCCCGATTCCTGGCTGGCCGGCGAGGAATTGCGCCGTGCCCTGCGCAGCGTCGCCCGCACCGCGACCGAAGCGCGCCTGACCCGCTACGAGACCCCGCACGGTTTCGCGCCGCTGCGCCGTCTCTTGTCGCTGCGCCTCGCGGAACGCGGCGTCGAGGCGGCGCCCGAGCAGATCATCCTGACCGACAGCGCGACCCAGGCCATCGATCTGCTGTGCCGCTTCCTGCTCGATCCCGGCGACGTCGTGCTGGTCGACGATCCTTGCTACTTCAATTTCCATGCGCTGCTCAGGGCGCACCGGGTCAAGGTGGTGTCGGTGCCCTATACGCCGTCCGGCCCCGACATCGATCTGTTCGCCGCCGCATTGGCCGAGCACCGGCCGCGCCTCTATCTCACCAATGTCGGGCTGCACAACCCGACCGGCGCCACCATTGCCCCGGTGACCGCGCATCGCCTTTTGCGCCTGGCCGAACAGCATGGCCTGACCATCATCGAAGACGACGTGTTCGCCGATCTGGAACCCGAGCCGTCGCCGCGCCTGGCCGCCTTCGACGGGCTGGAGCGGGTGGTGCAGGTCGGCAGTTTCTCCAAGGCGCTGACGGCGGCGGCGCGCTGCGGCTTCATCATCGCCAAGCGGGAGTGGATCGAGCCGCTGCTCGACCTCAAGGTCGCAACGCTCTATGGCGTCTCGCGCCTGTCGGCCGAACTGACCCATGCGGTGATGACCAATGGCAGCTATCGCCACCATCTGGAAAATCTGCGCGAACGCCTGTCGAAGGCGACCGGCGAAACCATGGCGCGGCTGAAATCGATCGGCATCACGCCCTGGATGGTGCCGCGCGGCGGGCTTTTCCTATGGTGCAAACTGCCCGACGGCGCCGACGCGGCGGACCTCGCCCAGCGCGCCCTGGTCAAAGACATCGTGCTGGCGCCCGGCAATGTGTTCAGTCTGTCGCAATCGGCGGCGCATTATATGCGCTTCAACGTCGCGCAGTGCCCGGACCCGCGGCTATTCGATATTCTGGCCCGGATGCTGGGCTAGAAAAGATCCACCAGCAACACTACGTTCGCGGCACTGATCAGCAGGAACAATCCCCAGGCTCCGAAGGCGACCAACGGGCTGTTGGCGAACTGGCCCATCACGCTTTTGTCGCCGGTCAGGCGGGTCAGCGGGAACAGCACGAAGGGCAGTTGCAGGCTCAGGACCACCTGGCTCAACACCAGCAGCTTGCCGAGCGCCGGTTCGCCCAGCAGGGCGATGCCGATGAAGGCGGGGATCAGCGCCAAGGCGCGGGTGATCAGGCGGCGCTGCCAGCAGGGGATGTAGAGGTCGAGATAACCCTCCATCACCACCTGGCCGGCGACCGTGCCGGTCAGGGTCGAGTTCTGCCCGGAGGCCAGGAGGCCGATGCCGAACAGAAGGCCGGCCAGGCTGCCGCCGACGATGGGATCGAGCAGGTGATAGGCCTGGCCGATATCGGCGACGTCGTTATAGCCGTGGGCGTGGAAGGCGGCGCCGGCGACGATCAGGATGGCGGCGTTGATCAGCATCGCCGCCAGCAGCGAGGTTACCGTATCGAAGCCGAGAAAGCCGATCGCCTCGCGCTTGGCCTCGTCGGTGGGGGCGAGGCGGCGGGTCTGCACGATCGAGGAATGCAGATAGATGTTATGCGGCATCACCGTCGCGCCGAGGATGCCGATGGCGAGATAGAGCGGCTCGCGCTGCAACACGCTGTGCGGGTCGGGGAGTAGTCCCTGCGCCACGTCGGGCCAGATCGGCTTGATCAACCATAGCTGGGCCAGATAGCTCAGCCCGATGGTCGCCACCAGCCCCAGCACGATGGCCTCCAGCTGGCGGAATTTCTGGCCCTGCAAGCCCAGCACGATCAGGGTGTCGAGCGCGGTCAGCGCGACGCCGCCCAACAGCGGGATGCCCAGCAGCAGATGGAAGGCCAGCGCGCCGCCCAGCACCTCGGCGAGGTCGCAGGCGACGATCGAGATTTCCGCCATCGCCCACAGGAACAGATTGACCGGCCGGCTGTTGCGCTCACGCGAGAGCTGCGCCAGATCCTTGCCGGTGACGATGCCCAGCTTCATCGCCAGCCATTGCAGCAGCATGGCAGCCAGGCTGGACAGCAGCACCGCATATAGCAGCTGGTAGCCATATTTCGATCCCGCCTCGATGTCGGTCGCCCAATTGCCGGGGTCCATATAGCCGACGGAAACCAGCAATCCGGGGCCGGCGAAGGTCTTGAGACGCGTCCAGAACGAGGCGCCGCTCTGGATTGGCACCGAGCCTTTGACTTCGGGCGGGCAGAAGGGCGCGGTGGCGGTTTTCGGCAGAATATACATGCCGGCAGGATGTCACATCCCACGGAGATTCAAAGCGGCGAGATGCGGGATTTGTGAACCGGCGGCGTCTCAGTGTAAACTGTGTGCAATTGCGAAGAAGAGGCTGTTGAGCAATGTCGGATCAGGAAGGGGCGCCGGAGCCCGAGTCCGCGTCCAAATCCGGGCCGAAGGCGCGTCGAATCGAGGCCGATCCCCGTACCGAGGAATTCGTCATCCTGTTTCAGCGTTATGGCGAGACGGTGGTCAGCCATGTCGCCAAGACGATGGGGCAGCCGGTCGCTCCCGGCCTGTTGGACAAGATCAACGCCCAGATCGAGCCTTTGCTGCGCCAGCGCGTCGAATCGCTGGTGAACGATTATCTGCAAACCGCCTATCAGTCGCTCACCGGCGAGGAGATCGATCCCAAGGAGGTCGGCTATCGCGTCAAATTCCCGCGCCGCCACCGCTATCACCTGCGCTTCCTGACCCTGTCCTTCGCCGATCTGGTGGCCTTCGACGACAAGGCGCTGATCGTCCTGCCCGAAGGCGGCAAGCTCAAGAAGGACAGCACCGCCGTGTTCCCCAAACTGCTGCTGGAAGGCATCGATCTGTGGACGCGCCAGGTGCTCGACACCGAGGAGTTCGACACGGCCGACAGAGTCGCTTTCAAGGCGCTCGACCGCCTCGACGTGACCGCCGACACCGGCATTCTGGAAAGTGACCGCGATTTGTGGCGGCGCTTGTATGAGATGGACGGCGCGCTGGATCTGGTCTGCCCGGTGCTGCTGCCGCTGCTGAGGCCCTTCGCCGCCGATTTCGAGGGGGCGCGCACGGTGATGCAGCGGATGATCGGCAATGGCACCAACGGCCTGGTGCAGTTGAACGCGCAGATGTGGGACCTGCTGTTTTCGCGCCTGTTCGGCCGGCTGATGAAACTGGCCGTCACCGAAGGGCCGAACGGGAAGGACAAGTTCGACCATTCGACGCTGCAGCTATTGACAGCCGTTTCGACCTATTACCGCCGCTGGCGCAAAGAGAACCAGCTGAAATAGCCATGACAGCGCGCAGGCCTCCCTCCTTCGGCATCATCGGGGCCGGCTTCAGCGGCTCATTGCTCGCCGTGCATCTGCTGCGCCGCCTGCCGCAGGGCTCGCGCGTCCATCTGATCGAGCGGCGCGGCGAGTTCGGCAGCGGCTTGGCTTTCTCGACCCCCAATTCCAGCCATCTCTTGAATGTGCGCGCCGAGCGGATGAGCGCTTTCGAGCGGGAGCCCGCGCATTTCCTCGAATGGCTGTCCGGCCAGCACGAGGATGAAGGACCCGGCGGCGCCGCCTTCGTGCCGCGCGGCATGTATGGCCGTTATATCCAGAGCCTGCTGGCCGATCAGCTGGCCGCCGAGAACGGCAACCGCAACCTCTATCTGTTCCCCGACGAAGCGGTCGATCTGGAGCTGGGGGAAGACGGCGCGGTGATCAAGATGAGCGGCGGCCGGCCGGTGCGGGTCGATGCGGCGGTCCTGGCGGTCGGCAATTTCCCGCCCCAGGTGCCGTCGGGCGCCGAGGCGCTGGCCGGGTCGCCCCATTACGTCGCCAATCCCTGGGATTTCGAGGCGACCCGAACCATCAGCCACGACGCCGCCCTGCTGGTGATCGGCAGCGGCCTGACGATGGTCGATTTCGTGCTCAACATGCTCGATCGCGGCCATCGCGGCCCGATCTACGCGATGTCGCGGCGCGGCCTGCTGCCGCATCGCCACGCGCCCAGCCCGCCGCCGGTGCCGTGGGTGCCCGAGGATCTTTCGCTGTCGGCGCAGGTCCGCAAGATGCGGCTGTCGGCCGAAAGCCATGATTGGCGCGCGGTGTTCGACGGGGTGCGCCCGCATACCCAGGGCTGGTGGAACGATCTGCCGGTCGAGGAGCGCAAACGCTTCCTGCGCCATTTGCGGCCCTGGTGGGATATCCACCGTCACCGCATGGCGCCCGAAGTGGCGCGGCGCATCGACGAGGCGATCGAGCGGGGCGCGCTGACCGTGCTGGCCGGGCGCTTCCAGGCCATCCAGGCGGACGGCCAAAGGCTCGACATCCGTTACCGCCCGCGCGGCCGTGACGCGCAGGGGCATCTGGAGGTCGATCACGTGGTCAATTGCTCGGGGCCGTCCTCGGATTATGCCGCCATCGAACAGAAGCTGGTGCGCTCGCTGCTCAATCGCGGCGCCATCCGGCCCGACGCGTTGAGCTTGGGTCTCGACGTCGACGTCTCGCTGAAGATGATCGACCGGGACGGCGCGGTGCAGAACCGGCTCTACGGCTTGGGCCCGGTGACCAAGGGCCGCTTCTGGGAATGCACCGCCGTTCCGGAAATCCGCCGCCAGGCCGAGGAACTGGCCGAACGACTGGTGGCCGATTGGCTTTAGAAGTAGATCCGTAGCCTCTGCCAGTCCGCCACCAGCGAGGTTCTGCGGTCGCGGCACAGCCACAGGGTCATGTGGCGCCCGAACGGATAGGCGTGGTCGGGATCGATATAGGCCACCGGTTCGGCCGAACGATAGGCCCGCAGCAGGTCTTGGCGCACTTCTTCCACGCCGCCGATGCGCGCATCGGCACCCAAGGCGGCATAGGCGGTGCGCAGTTCCGGGCCGGGGGCGGTGCTCAGCAGCAGCACCACGCTGCCGTCATGATCACGCGGACCCCAGAGGTAGTAATTATTGTTGGCACTGATCGCCGGGGGCAGGTTCCAGACGCCGCCGAAGACATCGATGGCGGCGGCTTCGGCATAATCCCGCGCGAAGAAGACGGCATGATCACGAAGATCCGAGGGCAGGGCGGCATAGGCTTGTCCGACCGCGCCGGCCATCTCGCGCCATCCGAACATGTTGGCGTAATTGGGCGGCAGGTCGCCGGTCGGCTGCTTGTCGATCGCGACCTGCCGGCTGGTCATGCCGGTGGATCTGGCGATCAGCCCCTGATAGGCGATGAAAAGGTCGACCGGCAGGACCGGCAGGGTGAAGGGCGCCAGGGCGATCCCCGCCAGGATGGTCGCCGCCAGCACCGCCGCTCGCGCCGCGTGGACACGGACGACATGTTCGATCACCACCGCGCCGCCGGCCAGCAGGATCGGATAGATGGCGGCCGGATAATAGGATTTGCCGTGCAGCGCCAGCATCATGGCCATCAGCGCCGTCCAGGCGACGGCCAGCCAGCGGCCGCCCGCCAGGCGCGGCCACACGGCAAAACCGGCCAGGCCGGCGATCCAGACCGGCGCATTCAACGGGCCGACGATGAGGATTTCGTCCAACAGATAGGAAGACGGCCCGACCGTGAGATTGCGGCCGTTATAGGCGGCCGAGTTCAATTGCAGGAAGGGCCAGTCATGCCCGCTTTGCCAGAGCAGGTTGGGAAGCAGGATCAGCAGGGCGGTGCCCGCCGCCAGCCAGGGCCCTTTGCAAGCCAGCATGCGGCGGGCTGGTGTCGCCAGGATGCCGATGGCGGCGGCGAGCAGGAAGAAGGCCATGACATATTTGGCCAGCAGCGCCAGTCCGACGATCACACCCAGCGCGATCCAGACGCGCAGCCGGGTCGCTTCGGTCGCCGAGATCAGGATCATCGACACGGCCAGCCAGGCCAGCGGCTGCAAGGTATCGGCCGACAGCAGCAGCCCGTCGGCGCTCAGGACCGGCGCCGCCAGCACGGTCAGTCCGGCCAGCCAGCGGGCGAATAGCCCGCCGCCCAGGCGGCGGGCCGCCTCGCAGCTCAGGCCCGCCAGTCCGCCCGCCGCCAAAGCCGGCACCAGGCGCAGGCCGAGCAGGCTGTCGCCGAACAATTCGCGGGCGATCCGCGCGATCAGCGGCACCAGGGGAGGGTGGTCGATGTAACCCCAGTCGAGATGCTGCCCGCAGACGATGAAATTGAGTTCGTCGATGAAATAGTCGTAACCGGAATTCGCCCACAGATGCAGCGACAAGGCGGCCAGGGCGAGGATTATTGCGGGATGATTCTTCATCCCAGTCTTGTAACACCGACCGGTAAGCGGAGCAGGTTACCGAACTATGTCAATGCGCCAGCAGGGCAGGCACGCCGGGTCCGCTCAGCACGCGCTGCGTGATTCCGCCGAACAGCATCTGGCGCACTCGGCCGCGGGTATAGGCGCCCATCACCAGCAGGGTGACGCGGTTCTCGTCGATCACCTTCATCATGCATTCGCCGACCTTCTTCTCCTTGTGCAGCGCCACATCGTCGGCCTTGACGCCATGCAAGGCCAGATAGTCGCGCAGTTCGGGCAAATCGGGGGCCGCCTCGCCATCCTCGCCGACAGCGAAGATCGAGACGCGCTTGGCTTCTTTCAGGAACGGCATGGCCAGGGCGACCGCGTGCGAGGCCTCGGTGCTGTGGTTCCAGGCGATCATCACATGGTCGAGATAATCGGCGGGCAGGGCGCCATCCACCACCATGGCCAGGCGGCCGGCGCCCAGCACCGCGCCCTCGAATGCCTCGTCCAGCGCCGGGCCGCGTTCGCCGCGGCGTTGGAACAGCACCAGATCGGCCAGGCAGCCGCGCTCGGCCACCACCGAGCCGATGGCGCCGTCCCTGACCTTCCAATGGATCGGGGTGCCGTTGCCGTGACCCGCGTTCCAGGCCTCGAAGCGGCGATGCGCCGTTTCGGTGGCGGTCTCTTCCTCGGTTTGGATCTGGCTGATCAGATTGGGATTGGCAAAGCCGAAGCCGGCGTCGTAGAGCACGGCGTTGGCGGCGATGGGCCGGATGAAACAGACCTCGATCTCGGCGCCGAATCGGTGGGCTAGCGTGCTGGCGGCGTCCAGAAGTCCGTCGAAACCACCGGCGCTGTAAAGCGGCGCCTCAATCCTGCGGATCGTCATGATCGGTCCTCCGCTGTGGCAGATCGTAGGTAATTCTACCACAGCAAAAGGCGCGAGGCAGTGACCGATATGGGGATTGTTGCCAAGCCTCGAACCTCAAGGTATTATGCCTTGAACTTCGAGGTATGAGAAAGCATGGCTGAGTCCAATCCCCATTTCATGAACGGCGTTCCCGAATTGCTGATCCTGCAGATCCTGAAGGAGCGCGAGATGTACGGCTACGAGCTGGTCGAGGAAATCCACCGCCGCAGCGGCACGGTGATCTCGATCGGCGAGGGCGTGGTCTATCCCGTGCTGCATGGGCTAGAGCGCTCGGGCGCCCTGGCCTCGCGCCGCGCCAAGGTCAATGGGCGCAGCCGGGTCTATTATTCGCTGACGCCGCAAGGGAGCGCCCGGCTTGAGGGTTTGTCGGACACCTGGTCGCGACTGTCGGATGCCATCCGCCTGGTGATGTCGGGGGCCGCCCATGCTTGACGAACTGCGGGAAAAACTGCTGCGCGAGGGCGTGAAGCCCGGCGTGGTCGGGCGCTATCTGGCCGAGTTGGAAGACCATCTCGACGATCTGGGCCAAACGCGGACGCGTGAGGAAGCGTTGCGGCGCCTCGGCAGTGCGGATGCTTTGGTCACGGCGATGCTGGCTCAGCCCGGCGTGCGGTCGTGGACGGCGCGGGCGCCCTGGGCGACGCTGGCTTTAGGGCCGCTGCTCGGGTTCGTGTTCGGATGCTTCCTGCCGACGCTGGCCCTGTATCTCGGCGCGCGCGAGTTTGCCGCCGACAAGGACTGGCCGTTAGCGGCGGCGCGGTTCCTGGTGACCTTCAACGAATATGTGCTGCCGATCCTGGTCGGTTGGCTGGCCGTCATCATCGCTCTGCGGCAGCGGGCGGGATTGGCCTGGCTGCTGACCGGCGCCGTGCTGATCGCGCTGTTGGGCGGCGGCTTGATCGAGCATATCAATCTGCGCGGCAACAATTTCGGCTTCGGATTTGAGGTGCTCGACCCGTTCACCACGGTGATGGGGCGCAGCTTCGAGACCATGCTCTTCAACCTGATCGCGATCCTGGCACCCTATGCGGTGCTGAGGCATCGGATGGCGCGGAGCGCCTGACATGCGGCGGGCCGGGCTGATCGTCATCGTTCTATTGGCGGTTCCCGGTCTGGTCTGCCACGCCAAGGGCAAGAGCCTCGGCCCGCTCCAGGTGCCGAAATTCGTCGAAGCGAATAATGGGTTGGCAGCTGCGGCGGCGATCCGCGGGGGCGATTTCGTGTCCCGGGTCGCGCTGCATTTCTTCGGCCTGGATCCGCCCCGGGTCTGGGTGCCGCCGCCCAAATATGCCGATCTCTTTCCCGGCTGGGTGGATGATCCGGTCGTGCTGCCGGCAACCGCTATCGCCATCGGGGCGTCCGCCTGCGGAGCGGCGGATTACGGCCATCTCGCCGCCGCGCTGCGCGAGGAGGCGCCGGCGGCTCCGGCCCCCTCCGGCGGCCTGATCCATGTCGAAGCGCCGCCATTGCCGGGGCCAGCCGCCGGCGATCTCGGCAGCCGCGAGATCTATGGACGCTGCGATTAGATCCGGCTGATCACGCCCAGGATCAGCAGCGTCACCAGCCCGATTCCGAGGCTCCAGCTGATCAGCTTCTTCTCGATCGGCAGCAAGGGCTCCGAGCCGATCTTGTTCAGTTCTTCGCGCAGGGTCTGTTCGGTCATCGCATTGTTCCTCAGGAAGCGGTCGGCGGCAGGACGCCGTGGAAGAAGATCCAGGAAATCACCAGCCCGACCCAGATCACGAAGCCGAACAGGCTGACCAGATAGACGGCCACCAGCTTGGCGAAACCCTCCTGCCAGAGCTTCTTGAAGTTCGACAAAAGGCCGATCGAGAAGAAGGTCAGCAGGAAGAAAATGACGCGGAAATTGTTCGCTTCGCCGATCGCCGGCGGCAGCTTCTGGGCGATAGCGGGCGGGCCGTACAGCGCCAGCAGCAAGGTGATCGCGAAGGTGGCGACGAAGCCCAGGATGAATTTCGGGAAGCGCTGCCAGATCTCGCGGACGCGCGTGCGCTCGCCCTCGGGCTTCGGCGTGATGTAGTTGGTCCAGATGGTGCCGAGGATGAAGGCCCAGATGCCGATGAAGATGTCGATGAACACCTTGACCGTCGCCGTGGTGGCGAGGATCCAGCCCGGCTGGTAGTTCACGCCGCCGGCGGCCGCCTTGGCCAAAATCAGGCTGTCGGTGATGCCGCCCGCCGCCACCGCGGCGCCGTCGGTCTTGATGGCGAGACCGATCCAGGCGCCGGCCACCAGCGGATCGTCGGCCAGGAAGGTCTGCGCCACCCACGGCAGGATCAGCACCTCGACCACCGCGAAGATCACCACCAGCGACGAGACCAGCACCGGCACCACCGGGCGCGCGCGGATGGCCCCGCCGGTGGCGATCGCTGCCGCCACGCCGCAGATCGAGATGCCGGACGCCAGCGGCACCGACCATTCGCGCGAAAAGCCGAAATATTTGCGGGCGATGAAATAGACCACCGACCAATAGATCAGATAGGCCTCGATGATCGCCGCCGTGCCGCGCAGCAGCAGGTTCGA
>Ga0213872_10000854_pt1 | contig 22053 bp, 19 predicted proteins | sample VelepicomBERX_R2_FD_160071 | JGI IMG/M metagenome (GOLD analysis project Ga0213872, IMG submission 160071) | Rhizosphere microbial communities from Vellozia epidendroides in rupestrian grasslands, the National Park of Serra do Cipo, Brazil - RX_R2 | ecosystem: Host-associated > Plants > Roots >...
CCTGGCAGGTCATGGCCGGCGGCGTCGCCGCCATCACGCTCGCGCTCGGCCCGGCGCGCTTCGCCTACACGCCGCTGCTGCCGCTGATGCACGCGCAGGCGGGCCTGAGCCTGGCGGACGGCGGCGCGCTCGCCTCGATCAACTACGCGGGCTATATCAGCGGCGCGCTGCTGGTCGCCTGGGTCGAGACGCCGGCGCTGCGCCGCTGGCTTTACCGGATCGGCCTCGTCCTCGGCGTGATCAGCGCCGCGCTGATGGGCCTGTCGGACCAGTACTGGGTCTGGGCCGTGGCACGCTACATCGGCGGCCTGGCGGGCGCTGCGGCGATGCTGCTGGGTTCGGGCCTGGTGCAAGGCTGGCTCGTGCGCAACGGGCGGCGGCCCGAGCTCGGCGTGCAGTTCAGCGGCATCGGCCTGTCGATCACGCTGTCGGCGCTGGCCAGCCTGGCCATGGTCGCGCTGGCCTGGAACTGGGACTTGCAATGGTGGGTCTACGCGGGCCTGGCGCTGCTGCTGCTCGTGCCGGCGCTGGCCTGGTGTCCGCCGGCGCCGCCCGCCCCCGCCGCGGGCCTGGCCAGCGGTCCGCCGCGGCGCTGGCTGGCCTGGCTGATGGCGAGCTATTTCTGCGCCGGCTGGGGCTTTGTCGTCAGCGCCACGTTCACGGTCGCCATGGTCGAGCACCAGCCGCTGCTGGCCGGCAAAGGGCCGCTGGCCTGGCTGCTCGTGGGCCTGACGGCGATACCGGCCGTGTTCGTCTGGGACCGCGCCGCGCGGCGGCTTGGGGAGATCGGCGCGCTGGCGCTTGCCTTCGCGCTGCAGATCGGCTCGGTCGTGGTGCCGGCCCTGGCCGACGGGCTCGCGGGCGCGCTCGGCGGCGCACTGCTCTACGGCGCCAGCTTCACCGGCCTCGTCAGCCTGACGCTGGCCATGGTGGGGCGCCATTCGCCGGGCAATCCCGGCAAGGCCATGGCGCGGCTGACGCTGAGCTACGGCGTCGCCCAGGTGCTGGCACCGGCGCTGACGGGCCGGCTCGCGCAGGCCAGCGGCTCCTTTCACTCGTCACTGTGGCTGACCGCCGTCGTGCTCGCCGCCGGGCTCGCCATGCTCGGCGGCCTGCAGCGGGTCGAGGCGCCGCTCGCCTCCCAACACCCTTAGGCACGCCGGCGCCTGGCGCCCTGTGCATCGCGCGGCCAAAACCCTCGCACCAAGTTGACGTTTACGTAAACGTCAACCATGCCTAGAATCGACGGCTCGCAAGGAGACAAGTCATGACCGAGATGTCCGCCGAATACAAGGCGCTGGCCGAGTACCGCCCGAAGAACAAGGTGCGCTTCGTCACCGCGGCCAGCCTCTTCGACGGGCACGACGCGGCCATCAACATCATGCGGCGCATCCTGCAGGGCATGGGCGTCGAGGTCATCCACCTGGGCCACAACCGCTCGGTCGACGAAGTCGTCACCGCGGCGCTGCAGGAAGACGCGCAGGGCATCGCCATCTCGTCCTACCAGGGCGGGCACGTCGAGTACTTCAAGTACATGGTCGAACTGCTGAAGGCGCGCGGCGCCGAGCGCATCCAGGTCTTCGGCGGCGGCGGCGGCGTGATCGTGCCGGCCGAGATCCGCGACCTCGCCGCGCATGGCGTGCGCATCTTCAGCCCCGAGGACGGCCAGCGCATGGGCCTGCAGGGCATGATCGGCGAGATGGTGATGAAGTGCGACCAGGACTTCGCGCCCTACGCGCCGACGTCGCTGAAGAGCATCGAAGGCCATGGCGAGGCCGCCTGGCGCGCGCTGGCGCAGGTGATCACCGCTTTGGAAGCCGGCGTGGCCGACGCCGGGCTGGTCAGCTCGCTGCATGAGCAGGCCGCCACGCGCAAGGTCCCCGTGCTCGGCATCACCGGCACCGGCGGCGCCGGCAAGTCCAGCCTGACCGACGAGCTGATCCGCCGCCTGCGCCTGGACCAGGGCGACGCGCTGCGCGTGGCGCTGATCTCGATCGACCCGTCGCGGCGCAAGAGCGGCGGCGCGCTGCTCGGCGACCGCATCCGCATGAACGCGATCGCGCCGTGGCAGAGCGGTTCGCGCGTCTACATGCGCAGCCTCGCCACGCGCGACTTCGGCTCCGAAATCTCCAAGGCCCTGCCCGACGTGATCGCCGCGGCCAAGGTCGCGGGCTTCGACCTCGTCATCGTCGAGACCTCGGGCATCGGCCAGGGCGACGCGGCCATCGTGCCGCACGTCGGCGTGCCGATGTACGTGATGACGCCCGAGTTCGGCGCCGCCAGCCAGCTCGAGAAGATCGACATGCTCGACTTCGCCGAGTTCGTCGCGATCAACAAGTTCGACCGCAAGGGCGCGCTCGACGCGCTGCGCGACGTCTCCAAGCAGGTCCAGCGCAATCGCGAGGCCTTCGGCAAGCGGCCCGAGGAGATGCCCGTCTTCGGCACCATGGCCAGCCGTTTCAACGACGACGGCGTGACGGCGCTGTACCAGGCGCTCAAGCCGCGCCTGTCCGGTCTCGGCCTCGAACTGGCCGACGGCAAGCTGCCGCTGGTCGAAACGCGCCACAGCACGCACCAGGTGCCCATCGTGCCGGGCCCGCGCGTGCGCTACCTGGCCGAGATCGCCGACACGGTGCGCGGCTACAAGACCCGCGCCCGCGTCCAGGCCCGCATCGCACGCGAGGCGCAGCAGCTGCGCGCGTCCATCGCGATGCTGCAGGCTGCGAACCCCGAGAAGAACGGCGCCGTCATGGCGCTCGGCGACCTGGCGACGCAGCGCGACGCCCAGCTCGACTTGGCGAACCGCCAGCTGATCGCGCAGTGGCCCGACATGCAGCAGGCCTACTCGGGCGACGAATACGTGGTGAAGATCCGCGACAAGGAGATCCGCACCGCGCTCGTGACGACGAGCCTGTCGGGCACCAAGATCCGCAAGGTCGTGCTGCCGCAGTACGAATGCCACGGCGAGCTGCTCAAGTGGCTGCTGCTCGAGAACGTGCCCGGCAGCTTCCCGTTCACGGCCGGCGTGTTCGCCTTCAAGCGCGAGGGCGAGGACCCGACGCGCATGTTCGCCGGCGAGGGCGACGCCTTCCGCACCAACCGCCGCTTCAAGCTCGTCAGCGAAGGCATGCCGGCCAAGCGCCTGTCGACGGCCTTCGACTCCGTCACGCTCTACGGCGCCGACCCCGCGCCGCGGCCCGACATCTACGGCAAGGTCGGCAACTCGGGCGTGAGCATCGCCACGCTCGACGACATGAAGGTGCTCTACGACGGCTTCGACCTGTGCAGCCCGAGCACTTCGGTCAGCATGACGATCAACGGCCCCGCGCCGACCCTCCTGGCGATGTTCATGAACACCGCCATCGACCAGCAGCTCGACAAGTTCCGCGCTGACAACGGCCGCGCGCCGACCGCCGACGAGGCCGCGAAGATCCGCGACTGGGTGCTCGCCAACGTGCGCGGCACCGTGCAGGCCGACATCCTCAAGGAGGACCAGGGCCAGAACACCTGCATCTTCTCGACCGAGTTCAGCCTCAAGGTCATGGGCGACATCGCCGAGTACTTCGTGCACCACAAGGTGCGCAACTTCTACTCGGTCTCGATCAGCGGCTATCACATCGCCGAGGCCGGCGCCAACCCGATCAGCCAGCTCGCCTTCACGCTCTCCAACGGCTTCACCTTCGTGGAAGCCTACCTGGCGCGCGGCATGCACATCGACGACTTCGCGCCGAACCTGAGCTTCTTCTTCTCCAACGGCATGGACCCGGAGTACACCGTGCTCGGCCGCGTGGCGCGCCGCATCTGGGCCGTCGCCATGCGCGACAAGTACGGCGCGAACGAGCGCTCGCAAAAGCTCAAATACCACGTGCAGACGTCCGGCCGCAGCCTGCATGCCCAGGAGATCGCCTTCAACGACATCCGCACCACGCTGCAGGCGCTGATCGCGATCTACGACAACTGCAACTCGCTGCACACCAACGCGTACGACGAGGCGATCACGACGCCGACCGACGAGAGCGTGCGCCGCGCCATGGCCATCCAGCTCATCATCAACCGCGAGTGGGGCCTGGCCAAGAACGAGAACCCCAGCCAGGGCGCATTCATCATCGACGAGCTGACCGAGCTGGTCGAGGAAGCCGTGCTGCGCGAGTTCGAGAAGATCGCCGAGCGCGGCGGCGTGCTCGGCGCCATGGAGACCGGCTACCAGCGCAGCCAGATCCAGGAAGAGAGCATGCACTACGAGATGCTCAAGCACACCGGCGAGTACCCCATCGTCGGCGTCAACACCTTCCGCAACCCGGCTGGCGACCCGGTGCCCGAGCACATCGAGCTGGCGCGCTCGACCGAAGAAGAGAAGCAGGGCCAGCTCCAGCGCCTGGCCGATTTCCAGGCCCGCCACGGCGGCGAGAGCCCGGCCATGCTCGCGCGCCTGCAGCAGGCCGTCATCGAGAACCGCAATGTCTTCGAGGTGCTGATCGACGCCGTGCGCGTGTGCTCGCTGGGCCAGATCACGAACGCGCTGTTCGAGGTCGGCGGGCAGTACCGGCGCAGCATGTAAGGCATGCAGGCACAGGCGCGGCGCGCTTGACACAGTTTTACGCCCTTCGCTCGTCGCACCGGCCGAATCGGTGTAGAAATGCCGCCAGGAGGTGATGCCATGTCCTGGATGTCCAGTCCCGCCGAATCGGCCCAAGGCGAGCACGGCAGCGGCCCGTTGCCGCAGCAGGCCACGCTGGTCGATGTGCGCTCGGTGTCGGAATACCTGTCCGGCCACCTGCCCGGCGCCATGAGCATGCCGCTGCCGGGCATCGAGCAGGAGATCGTCCACAAGCTGCCGCTGCGCGCGACGCCGCTGATCCTCTACTGCGCCAGCGGTGCGCGCTCCGAGCAGGCGCTGGGCCTGCTGCGCTCGCTCGGCTACACGGACGTGCATAACGGCGGCGGCGCGGTGCACCTGGCCCAGGAACTCGGCGTGCAGCTGCAGACGGGCCTCTGATGCCGACGACGGACCCGCGCGTCGACGCCTACATCGCCAACGCGCCGGAGTTCGCGCGCCCGGTGCTCGAACATCTGCGCAAGCAGGTCCACGCTGCCTGCCCCGAGGTAGCCGAGCACATCAAGTGGAGCGCTCCGCACTTCCTGCTCGACGGCAAGATGTTCTGCCACATGGCGGCGTTCAAGGCGCACTGCGCCTTCGGTTTCTGGCGCCGCGAAGGCGCGCCCGCGGCGCAAGGCGAGCAGCACGCGATGGGCGTCTACGGGCGCATCACCAGCGTCAAGGATCTGCCCTCCACCACGCAGGTCAAGGCGGACATCCGCCAGGCCATCGCGGCGCTGCGCGACGGCCTCAAGGCCCCCGCCAAGCGCCCGCCGCGCGCGCAGCTCGAAGCGCCCGCCGACCTGCTCGCCGCGCTGGCCAAGGCGCCGGCGGCGCGCAAGCATTTCGAGGCTTTCGCGCCGAGCAAGCAGCGCGACTACGTCGAATGGGTGCTCGAGGCCAAGCGCGAGGACACGCGCACCAAGCGCATCGCGCAGGCCGTCGAGTGGCTGGCCGAAGGCAAGGCCCGGCACTGGAAGTACGAGGCCTGCTGAGCCGCCGGCCGGCGCGGACCGTCCGCGCCCTTCAGGTCGGTGCCAGTTGCGCCGAGACAGGCGCAAATTCCACGCGATTGCGCCCCTGGTGCTTGGCCGCGTAGAGCGCCTGGTCCGCCAGCGCATAAACCTGCTCGCTGGTGAGACCACGCCGCTGCTCGCCCATCACGACGACGCCGACGCTGACCGTCACCCCGCTCGCCTCCTGCGCAAACTGCTGCTGCACTGCGACCCGCACCTGCTCGAGCAGGCTGGCCGCGCCCGCCGCCTCCGTGCGCGGCAGCACGAGGCAGAACTCGTCGCCACCCATGCGGCCGAACACGTCGGAGCTGCGCAGGCGGCCGCGCACCGTCGCGACGAAGGTCTTGAGGGTCGCGTCCCCGGCCAGGTGACCGAGCCGGTCGTTGACCTGCTTGAAGTGATCGAGGTCGAGGATGGCGAAGGCCAGCGGCGTCTCTTCGCGCTGGGCGCGCTCGATGTTGTGGCCCAGCAGCGCGTCCACGGCACTGCGGTTCACGCAGCCCGTCAGGCCATCGGTGAACGCCATCTCCTCCATGCGGACCGCCAGGCGCTCGAAGCAGGCCAGCACATAGCCGAAGCCCGTGCCGAGCAGGCCCATGAACACGATCATGAAGGTGAGGCCCTGGCCCAGTCCGGCGTCCATCAGCTGGTCGAACTCCGCGGGGCGGGCCCAGGCCCAGATCGCACGCACGACCAATCCGACAAAGCTCAGGCCCAGCATCAGCGCCACCGTCAGCAGCGAGCCCGAGAGCTTGCGGCCCAGGCCGATCAGCGCCAGCAGCCCCGGCAGCAGCAGCACCGCGCCGATCAGCGAGACCAGCGTCACTCGCGCCGCCGTCGGCCACGCCGTGGTCAGCGCCAGCACCAGGATCACGACCGCCGCGATGCTCCACTCCCAGCGCACGAGCCCGCGCCCCTGGACGTGGCGCCGCAGCACGTCGCCGAACAGCATGATGCCGAGGCAGAGCAGCCCGTTGCCGAACACGACCGAGATCCACAGCGGGAGCCGCCCGCGGGCCGCCAGCAGCAGCATGCCGACGAACACGGCCCAGCATCCGACGGACCAGAGTCGCAGGCCCGCTTCGCGCAGCAGTCCGCGCCGGACCACGAGCAACTGCAAGGCCAGCAGGCTGTAACCGATCAACAGCGCCACGATGAGCGTCGGAACATCGATTCTCAAACGCCGTCCCTCGCTTGGGGTCCTGGGCGGCAATGGCCCAGTCCGCGAACAGTGTAAGCGTGCAAACCCGATCTGGGGCAAGCGCGTATTGGCGCGCCAGCGCGGCTTTGGCCCAATCGCGGCCGTGCCCGAATCGATTCCCTGCCCCGAGCGCGCCACCCTGGCGCTGATCAATCCCCACGCCGGCCACGCCGCCGCCCTGATCGAACCGCTGCGCGCCGCTCTCGGCGCGGACCGGCTCGAGGTCACGCCCGACGCCGCCACCGCACGCTCCCGCCTCGCGGCGCTGCCGCCGCGCCAGCGAGTGATCGTTGTCGGCGGCGATGGCACGCTGCAGGCCTTGCTGACGGCCTTTGTCGAGCGCGACCACGAACTCGCCCTGCTGCCCTTGGGCAACGGCAATGACCTGGCGCGCGCCCTCGGCCTGGTCCGACGCGACTGGCGCGCCACGCTGGCTCACCTCGACCGTGCGCCGGCATCGTCGATGGACCTGGGCCGGCTCGACGTGCCGGGCCGCGCGCCGCAATGGTTCGCGTCCAGCCTCGCGATCGGCTTCGACGCGGCGGTGGGCCATCGCGTGCATCGATCGTCGCTGCGGCTGCGCGGCCTGCTGCGCTATCTGCACGCCACCTTCGCGGAGCTGCGCACGCTGCAGCCCTATGAGCTCGAAGTCGCGCTCGACAGCGAACCGGCGCAACGAGCGCGCTTCCTGCTCGCCTCCTGCCTCAACACCGCGACCTATGGCGCCGGCATGCGCGCCGCGCCGGGTGCGCGCATCGACGATGGCCGGCTGCAATGGCTCGGCGTGCGCGGCTGGGGCAAGTTCACTGCGCCGCTGGCCCTGCCGCTGATGCTGGCGGGACTGCACCGCGGCCTGCCGGGCATCGCCTTGCGGGACTTCGCCAGGGCGCACTTCGCGGCCGATGCGCCGGTGCCGCTGCTGCTCGATGGCGAGCCCGCCGAGGCCGCCGCGCGCTTCGAGGTCACGGTTCGGCCCGCCGCCTTGCGCGTCGTGCGCGCCTGACGTCGCCCTTCAGGCGAGCAGCTCGATCACGGCGCGCGCCGCGGCCGGCGCGCGTTCCTTGGCGCCGCTGATGAAGAAGACGAAGACGTCGCGCGGTGCGCCGGCTGCCGACGCCGGTTCGACCAAGGGCAGGCCGCCCGGCATGCCGCCCGCGTTCCACACGCAGGCACTGCCCGCGACGCCGGCCAGTTGCTCGGGCGTGCAGCCCTGCGGCAGGTCGGACTGCGTGCGCATGATGCGCGTGTAGACGAAGTCGGCCGTGAGGTCCGCGATCGGCGGGTAGTCGTCGGACTCGGTGAAGACGGTGGCCATGCCGTGCGAGCGCGCCAGCGCCAGGTACTCCGGGCAGGCGAAGCTGGCGTGGCGCACGTCGAGCGCATGGCGCAGCGGCACGCCCGCGTGGCTGCGCGGCAGCAGCGCCAGGAAGGCAGCGAAGTCCTGCGGGTCGAAGCGCTTGGTCGGCGCGAACTGCCAGACGATGGGGCCGAGCTTCGGGCCGAGCTCGGTGATGCCGCTGTCGATGAAGCGCTGCACGGACTCGCCGGCCTCGGCCAGCACGCGCCGGTTCGTCGCGAAGCGCGAAGCCTTGAGCGGGAAGACGAAGCCCTCGGGCGTGGCGTCGCGCCACTTGGCGAAAGTCGCGGGCTTCTGCGAGCTGTAGTAGGTGCTGTTGATCTCGATGGCCGTGAGCTGGCGGCTCGCGTATTCGAGCTCGCGGCTCGCCGGCACATTGGGCGGATAGAAAGTCTGGCGCCAGGGTTCGAAGCTCCAGCCGCCGATGCCGACGAAGATGCGTGAGTCCATGCGGCGATGCTAGTGGAGCCGTGCCGCGCCGTAACGCCCCGGACATTCCCGGAGGCCGCGCCCGGGACGATCCCGCGACGATACTGGGCGAGCGCCAGTCCACGGCGCGTCGAAAGGAATGCCTCATGCTGAAGTCGCGCACCACACTCGTACTCGCCGCCCTGGCCTTCGGCGCCGCCGGCGCACGGGCCGAAGGCATCGGCTCGGTCGACACGGCCTTCAAGCTGATCGGGCCGGATCACAAGATCGTCGTCGAGGCCTACGACGATCCTGGCGTCGAAGGCGTGGCCTGCTACGTCTCGCGTGCCAAGACCGGCGGCGTCAAGGGCGCTTTGGGCCTCGCCGAAGACAAGGCCGAAGCGTCGATCGCCTGCCGCCAGGTCGGCCCGATCCGCATCGCCAAGCCGCTCAAGCAGCAGGAGGAGGTGTTCAACGAGCGCATGTCCATCCTCTTCAAGAAGCTGCGCATCGTCCGCATGGTCGACAGCAAGCGCAATGCGCTCGTCTACCTGACCTACTCCGACAAGCTCATCGACGGCTCGCCGCAGAACAGCGTGACCGCCGTGCCGGTGGACCCGGCCTCGCCGATTCCTGTCAAATAAGCCGCCGACTGCGCCAACCCGGGAGCGCCATGCACATCGAACCCCAAACGCTGTTCAACCTGCTGATGATGCAGTCGCTCGTGGCGGCCTTGCTGATGATCGCCCTGCCCGGCCTGCGCGCGAGCCGCGCGACGCGCTGCGCGCAAGTCGCCAGCGTGCTGCTGGCCGTGGGCTGGCTGCTGCTGGCGCAGGGGCCCGGGCCCAACGAGCGCCTCGTCATGAGCGTGGCGCTGCTGGCCTTCAGCGCGGCCTTGAGCATGCTGTGGTGGGCGCTGACGCTGTGGCTCGTCAAGCGCTCGGGGCGCGCCGTCATGATCGCGGCGGTGCTGCTGATGCCGCTTGTCTACGGCCTGCAGTTCGACGACGTGAACTTCCGCGTCGGCTGGTCCCAGGCCTGGCTGGCGTTGCAGCTGCTGCTCGTGGCGCTGGCCGCGGCGCTGCCCGCCACGACGGGGGCGCGCAGCGCGCTCGTCGCGCCCGTGCCGACGCAGCGCAATACCGACACCAATGGCCGACGCTGGCGCACGCTGATCGTGGTGGCGGCCGGCCTCGGTGCACTCGCCTGCCTGCTGCGCGGCGGGCTGGCGCTGTTCTCGGCCGCGCCGTCCAGCCCGTTCGACGACCAGCCGATCAACATCGGCTTCGGGCTGGCCTGCCAGTTCGCGATGACGCTGCTGCTGCTGGGCCAGTTGCTGGCCTGGCGCGGCGAGATCGAAGGCGAACTCGCGCGCCTGGCCCAGACCGACGGCCTTACCGGCCTGCCCGACCGCCGCAGCTTCACCGAACGCGCGGTCGCGATGATCTCGATGGCGCGGCGCTACCAGGAGCCGCTGGCCATGATGGTGCTCGACGTGGACTTCCTCAAGACCATCAATACCGAGCATGGCGACGAAGCCGGCGACCGCGCCCTCGCCTTGTTCGGCAGTTGCATCAGCACGCAGATGCGCCTGGGCGACCTCGCGGGACGCATCGGCGGCGAGGAGTTCGCCGTGCTGATGGCGCGCACCGATGCCGAGGGCCCGCGCGCCTTCGACCAGCGCATGCGCGACGCGCTGTCGCAGCGAGCCCTGTCCGAGCTCGGCTTCGAGCTCAACTTCAGCGCCGGCTGGGCGCGCCTGCGCCACGGCGATCGCAACATCGACGACATCATGCGCCGCGCCGAGACGGCGCTGTACGAAGCCAAGCACGCCGGCCGTGGCCGGCTCGTCGCGGAGCCGGGCGCCGAGCTCTAGCCTGAAGGCTGCTGCGCTGGCATGACGCTTGCATAAGGGCTTATCTGGAGGGAGTTTCCCCTCGCCCTTTCGATGCGAGCCGCCATGATGCTGTTCCGATCCGCTGCCGTCCCCGCCCGCAACGCATTGCCGCGCGCCGTCCCGGCCGCCAAGCCTTCGCCGGCCGAAGCGCCTGGCGCGCTGCGGGCCATCCGTCTGCGCTCGATCGGCTCGAACGACATCGAGTGGCTGCCGGCGCTGGCGGAGTTGCTGGTCGACGGCGTGCATCACGGTGCTTCGCTCGGCTTCCTGGCACCGCTGTCGCGCTACGCGGCGCTCGACTTCTGGCGCGAGCGGCTCGCCCGCCTCGGCGCCAACGAACGTCTCTGGATCGCCACGGCGCGCGACGAGGCCGGTGCACCGCTGCTCGGCGCGATCGAGCTCGTGCGTTGCGAAGGCGCCGATGCGCACCACCGTGGCGAGCTGCGGCGCCTGATGGTGCACAGCCAGCAGCGCGGCCTGGGCCTGGCCAGCCAGCTCGTCTGCCGCGCCGAATGCGCCGCCCTGGACGCCGGCCGCAGCCTGCTGGTGGCGCAGGTGCCGGGCGGATCGCAGGCCGAGGCGGTGTTCGCCCACCTGGGTTGGCAGTGCGGCGGCGAGATCCCCGACTTCACCTGCTGCGCCGAAGGGCGCCGCCACACGGGCGCCCTGTACTACCGGCGCATGGCGCTCGCCGGCACGCCCAGGTAGGGCCGCCGCTCGCTCAGTGACTCGACGGCAGCGGGAAGCTCGCGAGGCTGGCCTGGCCGCTGCGCGAGATGGCCTGCACACCGAACACGACGTCGTCCTTGGATACCTCCAGGCGCACGTGGTCCACCAGGCCGACGTCCTGCTGGTGCTCCCAGTCCGGATGCCCGGGCACGCGCCAGACGACGCGATAGCCGGCGATCTGCGGATCCGCCTCGTCGCGCTGCCAGCGCAGCATCGTGCCGGTGTCGAGGTCGCTCGTGTCAATGCGGACCTCGCGCGGTGAGGCCGGCGCAAGCGCCAGCGAGGCGAGCGCCGCCGCGTTGACGCGGGCGACATCGGCGACATAGTCGGGATCGACGTACTCGGGCAGGTCGCCATAAATGCGCGTGCCTTCGCGGCGCAGGTCCTGGTGCTGGTGGTCGAAGTTCTCGTAGGGCTCCGTCATGCGGACTGCCGCCCAGCCACGCGCCAGGAACGGAATGTGGTCGCCGCCGCGCAGGTAGCGGTCGCGCCGCTGGATCACGTGCAACTCGATCGACGGGACGTAGAGCTGCGCAGCAGCGGCGATCGAGCGCGCAAACTGCTGCGCCGGCAGGTCGCCCGACGCGCCCGCCAGCGCAAGCGCCTGCAGGCGCGCCTGCGCGGCGGCAGCGAGCTGGCCGCGTCCCGCGTACTGGCGCAGCAGCGGATCGAGGCCGTCCGCGAAGAGTCGCAGCACGCGCGGCTCGCCCGGCCGTGCCCGGCCGCCGTCGGCACGCGGGGTGCCGACGATGTCGTTGGTGATCATGGCCTCGATGTCCAGGCCCTGGCGCGCCGCCTCGGCAGCCCAATGCTCGGAGCCGTAGAGGCCCTGCTCCTCGCCCGGCACGGCGAGGAAGACGATGGTCGCGTCGAAACGCGAGCGGGCCATGGCGCAGGCCATCTCCATCACGGCGGCGGTGCCCGAGCCGTCGTCATCGGCGCCTGGCGCATCGGCCGTGGCGTTCATGACGTCGCTGACGCGCGAGTCGTAGTGGCCGCTGACGACCAGCACGCGGTGTTGCGATGGCGGCGAAACGCCGGGCAGGGTCGCGACGATATTGACGAGCTCGACGGGATGGTCGAGCCGCTCGCCGGCAGGCTGCGTGAACCGCTGCGCCTCGACCTTCAGGCGCGCGCCCGGCTGGGCGGCGCAGGCCTGCAGTTCGCGCAGGATCCAGCGTCGTGCGGCGCCGATGCCATGCGTGCCGGACGCCGTCTCCGACAAGGTATGGCGCGTGCCGAAGCCGACCAGCGTATCGATGTGGCGTTGCACGCGCGCCGCGGAGATGTCGGCCAGCACGGCGTCGATGCGAGCGTCGCGCGCTTCGGGCCCCGGCGCGCCGGCCATGACCATGCCGCCGGTGCACAGCGTCAGTGCCAGCACGGGTGCGGTGAACCAGCATCGCTTCATGGCGCTCCTCAGCAAAGCTTCGCATTCTGCCGTCCATCCGCGCGCGCGCGGCCTCTTGCCCGGCGCGCGCCGGAGGACTACGCTGGGTCACCAGGAAACGCCGGGCCGCCCCAAGTTTCCTTGACCCCCGCGGGGGGCGGGCTGGGCGCAGCCCGGCCCTGGGGGCGCAGTCAAACCACAGGAGACCGCCATGACAGTCGAAGGCATGGCCAGCGCGGGCACCGAGAGCATCCGCGCGCTGGCCCTCGTGGGCCCGGCCGGAGCCGGCAAGACCAGCCTGCTCGAGGCGCTGCTCAGCAAAGCGGGCGCCATCGCCCAGGCCGGGAGCGTCGAGCGCGGCAGCACCGTCAGCGACTTCGATCCCCTAGAGCGCCGCGTCCAGCACTCGCTGTTCGCGGCGCAAGTCCATCTGGGCCATGCCGGGCTGCGCCTGCACGTCGTCGACACGCCCGGCGCGTCCGACTTCATCGGCCACGCGCTGCCTTCGCTCGAGGCCGTGGACACGGCCATCGTCGTCATCAACGCGCAGAACGGCGTCGAGCTGATGGCCTCGCGCATGATGGAAGCAGCCGCCAAGCGCGGACTGTGCCGCGCCATCGTCGTCAACAAGATCGACGCGCCCGACCTCGACCTCCCCGCGCTGCTGGCGCAGCTGCGCGAGACCTTCGGGCGCGAGTGCCTGCCCTTGAACCTGCCGGCCGATGGCGCCAGCCGCGTCAGCGACTGCTTCTACAAGGCAGACGGCGACGCCGACTTCTCCAGCGTGGCCGATGCGCACCGCGCGCTGGTGGAGCAGGTGGTCGAAGTCGACGCGGCCTTCGTCGACCGCTATCTCGCGGAAGGCGATGTCGATCCGAGCGAGCTGCACGCGCCGTTGGAGCAGGCGCTGCGCGAAGGCCACCTGATCCCGGTCTGCTTCACGTCCGCGCGCACGGGCGCCGGCATTGCCGAGCTGCTCGACATGATCGAGCGCCTGCTGCCCAACCCGGCCGAAGGCAATCCGCCGCAGTTCTTCGCAGGCGTTGGGCCCGACGCCGCGCCCATCACGGCGCGGCCCGATCCGGCGGCGCACGTGTTGGCCCATGTGTTCCGAATCATCAATGACCCCTACCTCGGCAAGATGGGCGTCATGCGCGTCCACCAGGGCACGCTGGCGCGCAACGCGCAGCTCTTCATCGGGCATGCGCGCAAGCCCTTTCGCGTCGGCCATCTCTTCATGCTGCAGGGCGGCAAGCACGTCGAAGTCGAGCGGGCCCTGCCCGGCGAGCTCTGCGCCATCTCCAAGGTCGAGGACCTGCATCGCGACGCCGTGCTGCACGACGCGCCCGAGGACGAGCACATCGTGCTCGCGCCCATCGAATTCCCCGAGCCCGTGCACGGCCTGGCGATCAGCCCGTCGCGCCACGGCGACGAGCAGCGGCTCTGGGACATCCTCGCCCGCCTCGTCGAGGAAGACCCCTGCCTGCGCATCCAGCGCGCCGCACAGACCAACGAGACCATCGTCTACGGCCTCGGCGAGCTGCACCTGCGCATGCTGCAGGAGCGCCTGCGCGAGACGCATCGCTTCGAGTTCACGACCAAGCCGCCGCGCATCGCCTACCGCGAGACCATCGCCGCGCCCGCCGAAGGCCACTACCGGCACAAGAAGCAGAGCGGCGGCGCCGGGCAGTTCGGCGAGGTCTGGCTGCGCATCGAGCCGCGCGAGCGTGGCGCGGGCTTCGAGTTCGTCGACGCCGTGAAGGGCGGCGTGATCCCGGGGCAGTTCATGCCCGCGGTCGAGAAAGGCGTGCGCGCGGCCATGGAGGCGGGCGTGATCGCCGGCCATCCGCTCGTGGACCTGCGCGTCACCGTGTTCGACGGCAAGCACCATTCGGTCGACAGCAAGGAGATCGCCTTCTTCACGGCGGGCCGGCGTGCGTTGATCGAGGCGGTGCGCGAGGCGCGGCCGCTGGTGCTCGAGCCCATCGTGCAGGTCGAGATCAGCGTGCCGGCGGCGAGCATGGGCGACGTCACGGGCGACCTTGCCTCGCGGCGCGGTCAGGTCAACGGCACGGGCGCGAGCGTGCCCGGCATGGTCAACGTGCAAGGGCTGGCGCCGCTGGCCGAGCTGGCCAACTACCAGACGCGGCTCAACGCAATGACGAGCGGCCAGGGGCGCTACACGCTGGTGCTGTCGCACTACGAACCCGTGCCGCCGAACACGCAGGCGCAGCTGGCGGCAGGCTACCGGGTGCGCGAGGAAGAATGATCCGGGCGGCGTGCTGATCATCAATCGTTTATCAAGCCCCGCCCGATGGGGCCGCTCGTGGCGCGTGGCGGCCGAGCCCTGGTGAACGAGGCTTTATCATATGGCCCCATGTCAGCCCCGCACCGGGACACCGCGCAGATCCGCCTGGACAACGCGCTCCTCCTGTTTGAAGAATTCGTCGCCGCCACGGTGAAGCATCCGGATGCCGCCGCCCTGCGCGGCCTGGAGCGCCGCTTCGCCGAGCGCCTGCAGATCCAGCCGAGCTACTGGAGCCAGATCAAGAGTCGCAGCCGCCAGATCGGCGAGCGCCTGGCGCGCCAGTTCGAGCAGCTCTTCCACAAGCCGCCGGGCTGGATGGACCACGAGCACAACCTCGCCCAGAGCGCGCTGCCCGCGGCGCCTGAAACGCCGAACGTGCCGCAGGACGACGACGAACGCTTCATCGTCGGCCTCGTGCTGAGCTACTACCGCCGCCACCCGCAGCGCGCGCGCACGCGCCTGCTCGACCTGCTCGGCGAGGTGCTGACTCCCGAGCCTGCTGGCGCCCCGCCGGCAGCCAAGACGGCGGCGCGTCCAGCCGCCGCCACCGCAGCGGCCGATCCGCTCGACGACTGGCGCAAGCTCCAGCAGGGCGTCGCGCCGCTCAAGCAGAACAAGCGGCGCTAACGCGCCGCCTCCCTCGCTGTTTGCCACCGCCGTGTCGCGTTGCCGCGGCGCGCCGCCGCATGGACCAGGTTGGTAAAAAACACTTGCGCAAGATAATCAATTGTTTATCATTTGCGCAAGTCGCGACTCCGGCCGACGCGACGACACCCTCCGGCCAACCTTCTCCCTGACCCGGCAAACCGCCTGAGAGCGGCCGCTGCGCCAGGCCTCGCCTTTCCGTTTCTCTTCGATCACAGCCGTGTGAGCGGGCAGTGCCGCCGCCGCATGGCCCGAGCACAAGGAGTCCCCATGTCCCGATTCGTCGCCCCTCGTCCCGGTCGCCTCGGCGCCAAGACCCTGTCGCTGGGCCGCGCGCCCAAGCCGCGCAACCCGTATGTGGCCGCCGCACTGCAGCGCAGTGCCGGCAGCCACAGCGCAGGTGACGCGCGCCAACGCGCCCAGCGCGAACTTCGCGAAGCACTCGCCGAGTTGCTCCGCAGCCCCTGAAACCTCGGCCGCCCAGGCGGCAGGAGACCATCATGCGTTTGGAAGAGTTGCGCGGGCCCGTTGAAGCGGCCCGAGTTCACGATCACGATGCGGGGAAGCGCTTCCTCGTCACTCTCGCCCGCGTCGCCAGGGCCTGGCTGCGTCTGGCGGCGATCAGCCTGGCCAGTCGTCGCGAGCCGCGCGGCGTCCCGGAGCTCGAGTTCTATGCCGAAGCCGGCGCGCCCGAAGGCGCGCTGTTCGCCGACGGCGAACGCATCGGCTCGCTGCCCGGCGTCACGCGGCTTTGAACGGCCCGGGCGCTTGGCCCCGCAGGTCGAGGGGTCGGGAACACACGGGCTCAACACCGGTGCGTTCCCGACCGATATACGATGAAGCCCCGGCACCCGCCGCGCATCGTCGAACCCTCGCCATGAGCTCTGCCCCCGTCGCACCGCTGAGCAAGGCCCTGCCCGGCCTGTCGAGCTGGACGGCGTATTTCCGCAGCGCACAGATCCCGGTGCTGGCCGAGACGGCCGACGCGCTGGAGCTGATGCGTGCCAACGAGGACGACGTCGACGCCAACCGCCTCGGCGAGATGATCTCGACCGATCCGCTGATGACGCTCAAGGTGCTGGTCCACGCGGCCGAGCACCGCTCGCAGCGCCTGCTGTCCGACGCCGAGACCGTCACCGCCGCGCTCGTGCTGATGGGCATCACGCCCTTCTTCCGCGACTTCAGCGAGCAGCCCGTTGTCGAAGACTGGTTGCAGGGCAACCCGGAAGCGCTCGCTGGCCTGGAGCGCGTACTGCGCCGGGCCAATCGCGCCGCGCGCTTCGCGCTCGGCTTTGCCGCGCACCACGCCGACCCGGACGCCGCCGTGATCCACAGCGCCGCGCTGCTGCACGACTTCGCCGAGATGCTGCTGTGGGTCCATGCGCCGGACCTTGCGCTCGAAATACTCCGCCGCCAGCAGGCAGACCGCTCGCTGCGCAGCGCGGTGGTGCAGCGCGAGGTGCTGCACATCGAGCTCGCCGATCTCGAGCAGGCGCTGATGGACGCCTGGCACCTGCCGGAGTTGCTCAAGCGCGTCACCAACGACAAGCGTGGCAACGACCTGCAGGTGCAGTACGTCCGCCTGGCCGTGCGTTTGGCGCGCCATACCGCGGACGGCTGGGACGACGCGGCGATTCCGGACGACCTGACGGAGATCGGCGAGATGCTCAACCTCAAGCCCGAGCACACCTTGAAGCTGCTCCACGAGTTCGACTGATGGCGGGCCCGACCAAGGAATTCTGGGCCGAGCGTTTCGCCACCCAGACCTGGGGCTGGGACCGCGGCGCGGCGCACGCGCAGCTGCAGCGCTGGCTGGCTGAAGGGCTGATCACGCCATCGCACGCGGTGGCCGTGCCTGGTTGTGGTCGCGGGCACGAGCTGCTGGCGCTCGGGCAGGCGGGCATTGCCGCTGTCGGGCTCGACTACACGCCGGCCGCCGTCGAGCTCGCACGCGAGCGCATCGCCGACTTGCCGGGACGCGTCGAGCTGGCCGACGTGCTGGAGTGGCAGCCGCCGGCGCCGCTCGACCGCGTGTACGAGCAGACCTGCCTGTGCGCGCTGCACCCCGATCGCTGGCAAGCCTATGCCGCCCAACTGCACGCCTGGCTCAAGCCCGGCGGACTGCTGCTGGCCAACTTCATGCAGGCGCTGCGGCCGGGTTCGACGCAGGGCCTGGTCGAAGGGCCGCCCTACCACTGCGACATCAACGCCATGCGCGCGCTCTTCCCCGAATCGCGCTGGGAATGGCCAGCGCCGCCGTATGCGCAGACGCCGCATTCGCAGGACTGGTTCGAACTCGCCGTCGTGCTGGTCCGCCGCTGAGCGCTTGGGCTGCGGCTGTTCTTGCATCTCACCGGACGGCCAGCAGATCGTCGTGATCGTCTCGACGCCGGACTGGAAGGCCGACAAGCCGAAGCAGGAGATCGAGCTGATCGATGTGGCCATTGGCATGCGCCGCGCGCTGACGTGGAACCGCAGCGGTCGCGCCCGCCTGAACGGCCGATGGGCGCAGCATCGCGTTCACGCGTTACCCGGGGCCGTACTGGGGGCCTTCGTTCAAGTCCGTTGTGCGGACCGGCGCCGAGACGCGCGAGCCACCGCAGCGCCGGCGCGCAATACGCGGCGCGATGCAGGCGTCGAGGTGCAGTTCTACGCCTTTCCCCGTCGACGCGCATTTCCCCGGCGACATCGTCCGCACGAGCGATGCCTTCAAGCGCTGGGTCCGCTGGATGACCGTACACCTGAAGTAAGCACCGCGGCTAGACGGGCACGGCCGTCGTGTTCTTCACGCGGTCGAGCACGAAGCTCGTCTTGCAGTCCTGCACGCTCGGGTGCTTGAGCAAGGTCTCGCTGATGAAGCGGGCGTAGTGGGCCATGTCCTGCACGACGACGCGCAGCAGGTAGTCCATCTCGCCCGTCAGCGCCGAGCACTCGACGACCTCCGGCCAGGCCTGCACCGCCGCGCGGAACAGGTCCATGGGGTTGCGCTTGTGGCTTTCGGTCTGCTTCTCGAGCCGCACGTTGATGTAGGCCGTGAGGCCAAGGCCGACGCGCTCGGGCGACACCAGCGCCACATAGGCCGCGATAGCCCCGCCCTCCTCGAGCCGGCGCACACGGCGCAGCACGGCCGAGGGCGAGAGCTGCACTTCATTGGCCAGGGCCTCGTAACTCACGCGGCCGTCGACCTGCAGCGCGCGAAGAATTCGGCGATCAATCGCGTCGAGGCGAATTTCTGAGTCCATGCCGCGATTTTTGCAGGATTCGTGCGTGCGGCAACTTGGCAGCGCCTGAATTCGCATGGAACCTGCGACCCTGCGCTACTAAAGTTTCGGCAGAGACAACTTCGCGCACAGGATCCGCACATGGCTGCATTCGTTCCCTGGGACAACCCGATGGGCACCGACGGTTTCGAGTTCATCGAATTCGCCGCGCCCGATCCGGCTGCGCTCGGCCACCTGTTCGAGACCATGGGCTTCACGGCCGTTGCGCGCCACCGCCACAAGAGCGTGACGTTGTACCGCCAGGGCGGCGTGAACTTCATCATCAACGCCGAGCAGAACTCCTTCGCGCAGCGCTTCGCCCGCCTGCACGGCCCGTCGATCTGCGCCATCGCCTTCCGCGTCAAGGACGCCGCCTTCGCCTACCAGCGCGCGCTCGAGCTCGGCGCATGGGGCTTCGACAACAAGGCCGGCCCGATGGAGCTGAACATCCCGGCGATCAAGGGCATCGGCGACTCGCTGATCTATTTCGTCGACCGCTGGCACGGCAAGGATGGCGCGCAGGCCGGCGCGATCGGCAACATCAGCATCTACGACGCAGACTTCGTGCCGGTGCTCGATGCTGCCGGCCGTCCGGTCGATCCGAATCCTGCCGGCCACGGACTGAGCTTCATCGATCACCTGACGCATAACGTCTTCCGGGGACGCATGAAGGAGTGGGCCGACTTCTACGAGCGCTTCTTCAATTTCCGCGAGGTGCGCTACTTCGACATCGAGGGCAAGCTCACCGGCCTCAAGAGCAAGGCGATGACGAGCCCCTGCGGCAAGATCCGCATCCCGATCAACGAGAGCAGCGACGACAAGAGCCAGATCGCCGAGTACCTCGATCTCTATCACGGCGAAGGCATCCAGCACGTCGCGCTGTCCACCGACGACATCTACACGACAGTCGAGTCGATGAAGACCGCGGGCGTCGAGTTCCAAGACACGATCGAGACCTACTTCGACCTGATCGACAAGCGCCTGCCCGACCACGGCGAACGCGTCGACGAGCTGCGACGTCTGCGCATCCTGATCGACGGCGCGGCGCACCTCGGCGCCGACAAGGAGCTGCTGCTGCAGATCTTCACCAAGGAAGTGATCGGCCCGATCTTCTTCGAGCTCATCCAGCGCAAGGGCAACGAGGGCTTCGGCGAAGGCAACTTCCAGGCGCTGTTCGAATCGATCGAGCTCGACCAGATCCGCCGCGGCGTGCTCAAGGACGACAAGGCGGGCGCGGCGGCCTGAAGTCTCGTCCCCGGATTCAAGCGTCAACGCCCCGCCTGCGCGAGCTGGCGGGGCGTTGTTTCTTTAGGGCAAATCCGCTGGAGCCGCTTGGACTCAGCGGCGACCATTGTTCGCGCTCAAGAAGGCGCGTTTGCATTGGAGCCCTGCGCGTGCCGATCCCCTCACAGACCGAAGAAGACATCCCCCGCCCCTGGCTTGCCCACTATCCGGCCGGCGTGCCGGCGCAGATCGACACGCAGAACCGGCTGAGCCTGGTCGACGTACTGGAGGAATCGTTCGCACGCTACGCCTCGCGCGACGCCGCCATCTGCATGGGCAAGCATCTTCGCTATGCCGAGGTCGACGAGCAGTCGCGCGGGCTGGCCGGCTGGCTTCAATCCTGCGGGCTCGCACGCGGTGCGCGCGTGGCCATCATGATGCCCAATGTGCTGCAGTACATGGTGGCTATCGCTGCCGTGCTGCGCGCGGGCTATGTCGTCGTCAACGTCAATCCGCTCTATACGCCACGAGAGCTTCAACATCAATTGGTGGACTCGGGCGCCGAAGCCATCATCGTGCTGGAGAACTTCGCGCACACGCTCGAGCAGGTGATTGCGCAGACCGGTGTGAAACATGTCGTCGTTGCCAGCCTGGGCGATATGCTCGGCGGCGCCAAAGGCACGCTAGTCAATTTCATCGTGCGGCGGGTGAAGAAGTTGGTGCCCGAGTGGTCGCTTTCATCGTCTTTGCGACCGACCCGCTTCAACGCAGCACTTGCGGCCGGCCGGCGCACTGGCTTCACGCCTGTCGCCGTGTCAGCTGACGACATCGCTTTTCTTCAATACACCGGCGGCACCACAGGCGTCTCGAAGGGCGCGACCCTGTTGCATCGCAATGTGGTGGCCAACATCCTGCAGGCTGACGCCTGGTATGAGCCCGTCATGGGCGCCTACCGGGACAAGCCCCTGCTCAATGTCTGCGCGCTGCCGCTGTATCACATCTATGCGCTGACCGCGTGTTATTTGCTCGGCGTGCGCCAGGGCATGTGCAATCTGCTGATCCCGAACCCTCGCGACATCCCCGGCTTCGTCAAGACGCTCGCTCGGCACAAGATTCATATCTTCCCGGCGGTCAACACGCTGTTCAACGTGCTGGCGAACCACCCGGGCTTTGCCAAGCTCGACTTTTCGGAATTGCTGCTCAGCGCCGGCGGCGGCATGGCGGTCCAGCAGGCGACGGCGGATCGGTGGCGGACCTTGACGGGTTCGCCCATCGTCGAAGGCTACGGCTTGTCGGAGACCTCGCCGATCGCCACGGTCAACAAGCTCGACCTCGACAAATTCGCCGGCAGCATCGGCATGCCGGTGCCGTCAACGGACATTGCCATCCGCGACGACGCGGGCAACACGCTGCCCGTCGGGGAGCGCGGCGAGATCTGCATTCGCGGCCCGCAGGTGATGGCCGGCTACTGGAATCAGCCCGAGGAAACAGCCAAGGTCATGACCGCCGATGGTTTCTTCCGATCCGGCGATATCGGCATGCTCGATGAGCTCGGTCAGTGCTATATCGTCGACCGCAAGAAGGACATGATTCTTGTCTCCGGCTTCAACGTCTATCCGACCGAGGTCGAGCAGGTTGTGAACCTGCATCCCGCTGTGCTCGAATGTGCCGCCGTTGGCGTTCCGGACGAGCGGACCGGAGAGGCGGTCAAACTCTTTGTCACCAGGCGCGATCCGGCTTTGACCGAGGCGCAGCTGCAAACCTATTGCCGGGAGCAATTGACGGCGTACAAGTGCCCCAAGGTCATTGAATTCCGCACCGACCTGCCCAAGAGCAATGTCGGCAAGATTCTGAGGCGAGAACTGCGCGCCTGAATGCGGTGGCCCCGACGGCGGGCCCGCCGGGCCGCCGCTTTTAATTGGCCATCGCAGAAGCACAAAACCCCACCTCTTTTTGAGAGGTGGGGTTAGGGCTTGGTGTAAATAGCCTGACGATGACCTACTTTCACACGGGAATCCGCA
>Ga0213872_10000855_pt1 | contig 22051 bp, 17 predicted proteins | sample VelepicomBERX_R2_FD_160071 | JGI IMG/M metagenome (GOLD analysis project Ga0213872, IMG submission 160071) | Rhizosphere microbial communities from Vellozia epidendroides in rupestrian grasslands, the National Park of Serra do Cipo, Brazil - RX_R2 | ecosystem: Host-associated > Plants > Roots >...
GTACCGAGGATGAGTTTGACCTGTACGCCTTTGAGGCATTCCAGCACGCCGTGCCGTTCGCCAACAAGGGTCGCTGCAATGAATCGGCTCGTTCTCCTGAAAAGGTTCTTGTAGTAGACGCGGGGGCGCGTATCGAGGGTGCCTGACACAGGTTGAAGTTTCTCCTGAAGCGCCAAAGCTGTCATCTCTTCGTCGGAACACCGATGTGCCGCCATGGCGCCCGTGGGACAGGCATGAGCACATCGAGGCTGCTGCCAACCGGCATCGAGAAGATGGGCATCGAAGTTCCAGAGTTGTGGAACCCGTGCTTGTTCGTTCCAGTGAATTGCGCCGTACGGGCATTTCTCCACCAAATCCGTGCGGCCACGCGCAAGCTCCGGCACAAGCAAAACGATGCCGTCGCTACGTTTTTGAACTGCAGGGTCGCGGCCCGCGCCGCAAGGAGCGGCGTCGCAGTGGTTGCACATCTGGGGGACGTAAGTTACGTCAACGTGGGTGCCCTGGCCCCGGTCGATACGCTCGATCTGGATCCATGGCGCACCAGAATCTGGGGCGCGATCGGAATAGCCAGGAAAGTCGTTGCGCGCATATTCGTCCATCGTCGCCAACTGGCAGTTGGCGCAGTTGTTGCAAAGGTCGACGTCGATGACGAGGTTCCACTTTTTCATTCTTGCTCTCCTTCATGCGGCATGGAACTGCGCCTCGTCCCAGGGTTCGACTTCCACGAGGCAGGAGTTCGAACCCATGCCATCGGTGCCTTTCATCATGCGCCGGTCAGATGTCAGCAGGTTGAGGCATCCGCCCCGATCGACGGTTCCGTGCGGGGTCTCCAGCAAATCAATCTCAGCGCTTGATTCGTGCCCCTTGACCACGCCTGATCGAATGCTTGGCGTCAGGTCTGCAGCGCAGATCACCGCTCCACGGTCGTTGAAAACACGGACCAAGCTGTGATGCGAAATGCCGCGCTTTTCGGCATCCTGCGGATTCAAGTTGATGAGCCAATACGCATATCCGTTGATCATCAGCCGGTGTTCCCGGATTGAATTCAGGAATCCGTTCTTGCCGTCATTGTGGGTATGAAAACTGTAGCGAGAATGGGTGGAAATCATTTGCAGCGGATAACGGCTCACCAGCGAACTGGTTTGCATGCCTTCCCAAGATGGGATGTACTTGTTGAGCGCGGGACGTTCGTCGTTGTCCGCGCAGTTTCTTGCCAGTGTGGTCGCGACAAATTCTATTTTTCCTGACGGTGTTTGAAGTCCGTATCCCAACTCTTCAGGGAATTGGCAGGGGAGCGGGAAAGGCTCCGGCACATCTTTCTTGCGTCCCTCTGCAAACCATTTGAAGTAGGGGGGATCTCGCAAGGCGTCGGATGCCGCAGGCGGAACCACGTAGTAGCCCTTTTCAAGGAATTTCTTCCAGCTGATGCGATTCGGCAGATCGGATCCGTCGAACACGCGCTTGCACCAGTCAAGTTCCGAGCATCCTTCGGAGAACAGCGCGCCCATGCCGAGACGCTGCAAGATTTCCAGGAAAATTTGGTAATCGGATTTCGATTCTCCAATCGGCTCGATGCATTTATGTTGCATGACGATCATGCGGTGGTTGAGCTGGGCCTGTGCGTCAAAGCCATAGCCCCCCGCACCGGCCCACTCGCCGATGTCGTAACGTTCCAATACGGTGCAGGCTGGCAGGATGATGTCGGCAAATTTCGCCTCGCCTTCAAACCAGATCGATTGATTGACCACGAACTCCAGTGATTCATGACGGTACGCGTCAATGAATCGACCAGACTTGGCGATGGTTCCAAATGACGATCCACCGTAGCGATACATCATGTGCACTTTGGAAAAGCCAGGCATCGGGTACGAATAGGGCGCAAACTGCGCCTCGACGGAAGTTCCGTCCCACAGGTAGCCCTCGGCCTTGCCTTCGATGATCGCTTCTGGAAAGCGCTGCCGTGGAATCATCTGCTTGACCGGGTTCATGGTCAGGACATGCGGCATGCGGGTGTAGTTCGAGATGGCCGATGCGGTCCAATTTAATTCGCCAGAGATGCCTCCTTCTGCGTATCCCGGAAAATAGAACGAAAAATCCAGAGGCGTCCCGGCCTGCAGTCCACCGGCGCCTATGCCGGGTTTTCCGAGGCCTTGCATCGCCGACAGCAGGATCATGGAGCGGGCCCATTGCGAACCGGTCGCGGTGCGTCCGGCCCCACCTAGCCCAGCGCCGCCAGCAGCCAGATGGGTTTTCTTGCTCGCCCATAGCCGGGCCAACGCGCGGACAGTGGACGCGGAAACGCCGGTCTCGGCCTCCTGCCATTCCGGGGTTTTTGGAACACCGTCGTCAACGCCCAGCAGATAGTTTTGCCATTGATCAAACCCGGTCGTCCGCAGCGCGACGTATTCCTTGTCGTAGGTGCCCTCAACAATCCAGACATGCATGATCGCAAGGGCAAGCGCAGCATCGGTTCCGGGCCTGGGTGCGATCCACTTGCCGCCGAGCAACTGGGCCGTGGCATTGAAGAATGGATCGATATGCACCGCCTGGATGCCCAGTTCCTTGTGGGCCCAAAGCCTGCGTTCAGTGCCCTCGGAGCCGGCATAAGCACCGCTGGTCTTCTCTGGATCGGAGGACCAATACACGATCAGCTCTGTATTCTTCAGGCAGTCCTCGACGACGCCATAGGGCCCTGGCAAGCCCACGCGCATGCTGTTGCCGTAGTGGTGTTGCGCACCCCAATACCAGCCTTCCCAAGAATCTGGGTTGGGGTGCACGCGAGTGAAGCCCACCAGATTGCCAAATCGCAGCATGGCGCTCAGGTAGTACCCGACGTTGCCCCACTGATGATGCGAACTCTGGTAGATCGCCATGGCGCCAGGGCCATGCTCACGCTTCATGCGTTTGATTTCACTTGCAACGGTGTCGAGCGCTTCGTCCCAGCTGATGCGGACATAGCCTGATTTCCCGCGGTTCGCGATGTTGCGTTCGCCATTGACGTCGAAGTCCACGCGCTTCATCGGGTAGAGAAGTCGCTTGTCGGAGTAGACCAAGGACTTGAGCGTCAAGGCGTGTGCGCTGACCGTTGCCTGTCGTCTAGGGCTGAAGCGCTTTCCGCGCGCATGAATGACCCAGCTTGCCGCGTCACCGTCTTCCAGATCGATGGGTGTGATCCGCACGATCTCTTGTCCCCGTGTGTAGACGAACAGCGGGCCTCCGTTGGTGTTGGTGGTGAACCTCGTCGTGCCGTCCTGCATCCGTCGCCCGAATTTCAGGCCAGAGCTCGGAATCCTGTTGAGCAATTGCATGAACCAGACGACCAGGTCGTCGCGGCCGTCCACGGTGACACGGAATGATTTCGCTGCATTGACAATTTCCGCCTGATCGATAGGCGGTACAAGGAAGATCAGCGCGGTGGCTAGGTCTCGAAACGTCATCACGACGTCGGGATTTGGGTGCAGCCCTGCCGATGAGCTGATTCGCCCGCCCTGAATGATGAAGTAGCGACCGATCGAGCCATCCTTGAGGCGGATCTGGGCAATGCAATTGCGCAGACGGAGGTGGTTTTCCGTTGATGCGCTACGGCGCGCGCTGAGCTTCAATATAGGGGCGAGCGCGGACAAAATGGCCCGCAGGACTATCTTTTTCAAGATGCATGTCTCCGTGTTTTATGACCCTGCCAAGGTTGGCATTACGGATCACGACCTTGTTTGATTGTCGTCAAAATAAACACTTGTGTCAAAATGACATGAGTGTTCAAGTTGTACATGATGTACATGGCGCCAGGAATTGATGAGTGCCAGTCCTCTTTTGGGGGCATCGCGAAAGCCAATTAAGCATGCGGAAAGCCATCCGCCTCATGAGACAAAGGAGTTAATTCATGGCAACTTCACACGACATTTCGGCGTTCGGCCTCTTCGACCAAGTGCGAATGGGCTATGTGGTCATTGCCTCGCGCCGACTTGATAATTGGCGGAGCTTGCTGGAGGACGGTATCGGCATGCATGTTGTTCAGTCGGCGTCGGGTTTGACTTGCCGCATGGACGACCATGCTTGTCGGATAGCGATCAAGCAGCTTGATGGTGAGGATGAAGATTTGCTCACACTCGGGCTGGAGTTGACCTCGACTCGGGCATTGGGGGAGGTACTGCGGCGGCTGCAAAGCCAACATATTGAAGTGAAGGAACTTAAAGGCGGCGAGACTACTGAAATGGGTGTGGACCGTGCCTGGCGCTTTACCGGCCCCAAGGGCATGCAAATTGAGTTGTTCGTTTCGCCTCCGGTTCAGGCGGCCCATCTTCAGATGAAGGCAAGCGGGTTTGTGACCGGGGAGCTCGGCTTTGGTCACATGGCTATCGTGACGCGCAGGCCGCAAAGCATGCTGCAGTTCTGGCAGAGCGTTTTCGACATGCGTCTCTCCGACGAGGTGCATGAGCGCATATCGGGATTGCCGCTTGAATTCAGCTTTCTGCGCTTCAACAAGCGACACCATTCAATTGCATTCGGATCAACGGCTGGTTTGAAACTGAATCCATTCAGGACCAGGATCCAGCACCTGGAAGTCCAGGTCGCATCGCTAGAGGACTTGAGGCAGGCGTATGAGCGGTGCTGCGAGCTGGGTTTTTCCATCACAATGGAAGTCGGGCAGCATGCCAACGATCGGGCGGTTTCCTTCTATGTAAAGACCCCCAGCGGATTTGATCTGGAATGCGGGTGGAACCCCATTGCTGTCGACGAAGCTACCTGGACGCCAAAAGTGTGGGATCGGATCAGCTCGTGGGGGCACAGACAGGATGGAGTAACTTTATGGGATAGCGTCAATCGCTTTGGAACAGCGCTTGCATCGCTTACCAAGAAGGAGTTTTCGCCGTTGTGACGGCTTTGCGTTTCCTGCCTCGGCGCATGTGCATGGTGGGCTAGATTGAATTTGAGGCGGCTGCGATGCAATGGGTTTCGATGCCGCGCTCTTCAATATCTAATGCCATGATGACGCTGTTGCGTCCTGCGGCCTTCGCCATATACAAGGCTGCGTCGGCCGCGCCAGGGTACTCGCTAACGTATCTCCGGGCATGACGAATTCGACACCCGCGCTGAACGTGCAGTGCGGGCCTTCTTTTGGCGATCGTTCGACCGCGAATCAGTTTCTGTGCCAACAACCAGCCGCCAGTTGCGCAATTTGCCTAGGCGAGGCGGAATGCCGCAATAGTGGATGCCAGGCGCTTGGTCTGTTCCTGCAAGCTTTCTGCCGCCGCGGCAGATTGTTCGACCAGTGCCGCATTTTGCTGGGTCACCTGGTCGAGTTCGCTCATAGACTGGTTGACCGCAACAATTTCCTGACTCTGTTCCCGGGCTGCGGCATTGATCTCGGCAACGATATCGGCCAGGCGTTTGATGTGCCCCAGCATTTCCTGCATGGTGCTGCCTGCGTCGTTGACCAGTGTCGAGCCGGTGTCTACTTTTTCAACACTGTGGTTGATCAGGTTCTTGATTTCCTTTGCAGCCTGGGCTGAGTGATGCGCCAGGGCTCGTACTTCGCTGGCTACGACGGCGAAGCCGCGACCCTGCTCGCCGGCCCGGGCAGCTTCCACGGCCGCGTTGAGCGAAAGAATATTGGTCTGGAATGCGATCCCGTCGATGGTGCTGATGATGTCGGCAATTCGCCGTGAGCTGTCGCTGATCTCGGCCATCGTGACCACGACGCGCTCCACCACCAGTCCGCCGCGGTGCATCACATTGGCCGCTGACTGGGCCAGTCCGGCCGCCGTGGCTGCCGCATCGGCGGTCTGGTGCGCGTGGCCGGTGATCTGCTCGAGGGCCGCTGCAGTGCGTTGCAGATTGGCCGCCATTTCTTCGGTGCGCTGGCTCAGGTCCACATTGCCAATGGCGATTTCGCTGCTGGCGGTGTCAATGCTGGTGGTCGCCTGGCTGACCAGTCCAATGGTCTGGCGCAGGGAACCAATGGTCCGCCCCAATGAATCCAGCAGGCTGTGGCGTACGTCGGCGTTGATGTCCACGGTCAGATCGCCGTTTGCCACTGCGTCCAGTCCGGCCACTGCAATGGCAGGGTCACCTCCCAGTTGGCTGTGCAAGTTGCGTGCGACACCCAAGCTGATGACCCAAACCACCAGAAATACCGCGGCGCTGACCAACAATGCGATCCAGGTCACGCGTCGAACTGCAGCCTCCGTGTCTTCGGTATACAGCCCGGCGCCCACGAGCATATCCCAGCCCTTGATGCGCATGACATATTGAAGTTTCGAAATGGGTACGGTACTGCCGGGGCGCGGATATACGGTATCCACGAAGGCCCGCCCATCCAGTCCGTTGCGTGCCGCATTGATGAGCTCGCTCACCACGTCCTGCCCGTGGCTGTCGAGCACCTTGCCCAGCATGATCTGCCCTGTCCATCCGGGTTCGAAGGGATGCATCACGCCTTCACCGTTCATGCGCCAAATGTAGAAATAGCCGTCGTTGTCGGCGCCGAATCTGGCCCCTTTGATCGCCAACGCGGCGGCCTTGAGTGCATCTTCCTCAGGCAGTTCGCCCTTGGCGGCACGTTCCTGGTAGGCCTGGATGGTTGAAGCCGCCGTGCGTACCGCCGACATCAGTTCCAGCCGCATCCCTTCGGAAATGTAGGCTCGGGCGATCCAGGTCGCGTAGCTGGCCAGCAGGACCACGCCAAGCAAGGGGACGGCAACAAGTAGGATGATTTTCTGGCGTAGGGTGAATCGTTTGAACATGGCTGCAAGGTCTCCGTGTGAGCTGTCGCTTTGAGGTGGGAATCATCGGAACGGCTTGGTTGCCAAGCCCTTCATGACGGGCGCGCATGCAGCCATCAAGTGGCTGACATGAACCTCAAGAAATGATGTTGAGGGCGCCCTGGGCGGTATGTCTACGTTTGGGCTCGGGCTTGAGTCGGAAGCCCGCCATCCTGGCAAGGCGAGGTGCCGGGCCAGCAACTCCAGTTCAAGTCGTCCATTCAGGTCCGATCCGTTCAGGATCTGGCACTCCACCAAGGCGCCAGACCCAATCAGCGCGCGCAGACGCTTCACGGCCAGCGTCAACAGAGCAATCCGACGCCGGTGAACAAAAGGTTCCAGGCGAAGCGTCCGATTCGCCGTTTCCAATTCGTCGATCGAGGTGCACGCGCGACGTCGCGAATTGCTTAGGGCCTGCCTATTCATGTGACTCCCGGAGGCCGTGGATATGAGCAATTCGCTCCAATAGGCACGGGTGGCATTCAATGCGCGCTCCGCAGTGTCCGCCAGGCGATGTCGTTCCCAATCTGGCCAAAGCAGCATGCTCGCCGTCATACCGATGGCGGCTCCGGCCAGGCTGTTAACCAGGCGGGATAGTGCAAGCTCCCATGAAGGTGCCATGGGAGCGCCAAGTTGCGCGACCAGCACGAATTGCGGGGTCAGGAACAGGACATAGGACAGATAACTGACGAGCCGTCCAGCCAGGGTGCCGATCGACAATGGGAACAGCGCAGCTGCAAGCCACATCCGCGTCGGCAGCAAGGCTTCCAGACCCGTCGCCAGCATCGCGCCCAATGCCGTACCGGCGAGTCTTTGCAATGAGATTTGGGCCGTACGGCCAACGCTGGGCTGCATCACGAACAAGGTGGTGATCACCAGCCAATTGCCTTGCCGGTCGTCGCTCAGATGGGCAATGGCCACTGCCACGGCGGCTGATACCGCTACCCGGCCCGCGTACCGGATCTCCGGGCCCTTGCGGATCAGCAATGCGCGCCATGGTTGACGCCAGGCGGGCTTCGGGCTGGGCGCCGCCATGTCGGTGCTCGCAGCGCGGCGCTCCACGCGGCCAAAGTCGACTCCACTTGCTTGGTTTGTGAGCGCCACGTGGGGCTCGCGGGCCAGCAATGCCATTTCGCTGATCAAGCAAGCGCAGAGTTGCAGCCATTCTTGAGGTAAGAGGTCCTCGAAGTCTTGCAGCAGCAGGGCCACATGCAACTGGACCAGATGGTGGCAGTCGTCGATACGCTGCTGCCATTCCATCGCATCGATGGCTCGCGATTCCATCGCGATGATCCGAGCGCGCAGCTGGATCAGTTGGGCCAGGTCGTGCAGCACCGGGCCCACGCAGGCGCGCTGCGCGGCCGAAGGGCCACGTTGACCGGGTTGCAGCAAGCTGTCCAAGGCGGCAAGCAGTGCCATCATGCGATCTCCGGCGCAATGCCATGTCCGGCACGCCAGCGCCGCGGGCGCCGGAAGTTTCGCGGCGAGCTGGCTCAGGGCGTCCAGCCGTTGTCGCAAGATGGCGCGGCCGGGCGCCGATGGCTGCAGCCAGGGGCTGGGCTTGTTCCGCAGCGAGTCCAGCTGCAGCGCCATGGCGTGATAGAACATGAAGCCCAAGCGACGCGCACTGGTTTCGGGGTTCGCCTGCCATAACAGCACGTTGGCAGCGGCAGCCCACGCCGCGCCGGCCGCAAATGCCAGCGCGTAGTGGAGCGCGTGCACCCCGCCTGCCGCTGGAAAGGTCGCCGAGACTGCAAATGCCGATGCAGTCAGCAAGCCCCATAGACTCAGGTCCTTGCGCCAGAGCCGCAAACCACAGCCCAAGAGGGTTGCCGTCAACACGCCCAGGACCAAGCCAACAGGCCAGGTCCGCAGCCAGATGGCCAACCCTGAGCTGGCGGCGCCCAGCAGCGCATAGGTCAAGCTTTGGCGAAGCCGTGAGGGCGTGGAATCGGTGGGCAGATCGACCAGACAGCACCAGAAGGCTGCGATTGTGGACCAGCACAACAGGGGGTTTCTCAGCAGCAGGGCCAGGAACGCCGGGATGGCGCAAATCAGACCGCCGCGACTGGCGTCAGCCCAGGGAACCTGTCGGGACATGCGCAGGAGCCTGTGCGCGGCGGCCTGGGCAAATTTGCGAATCCGTGCCATGGTCAGCAGGCCCGGCATTCAGCGATGACCTTTGGGCCACGGCACGATGGTGAGCGACCGCACGCCCTGTGCGCCGCGAATGAGCACGCCTTCAATGTCGGCCGTTGCAGACGGACCGCTCATCAATACCGCATAACGGGCATCGAAAAATTCCCGTCGGCGGTAGGCTTGATGAAGGTTGCCGATGATGTCCGCGGGATCGAGCAAGGCGACGAGGTGCTGTGGCAGATAGCCCAGCGCATTCATTCTGTATTCGCGCTCCGAGAGCCAGATCGACCCCGTTTCAGCCACTGCAAATGCCGGCCGCACCACGCCCACATCGACATCGTCAAGTTCCTGGGGGTAACGGACGTCGCAAATATGGCGGGTACCACGTACTTCAGGTACTGCCGTGACCACGCTGCGTGCCTTCGGGAACAGTTCGGCAATGAGCGCCTCGGGTCCGCCGTTCGCGGGTGCTTCACGCCATATGCCGCCCATGCGAGCGAGTGCCGCGCGGAAATCGTCGACGGTATTCAAGCGGGCCGTGTCGAACAGCGGTATGGCCGGCAGGTCCCTCGCCGCAGGCTGCGCCTGGCGTAGTCGATTCAGGATGGCATGGCGGCTGTTCATGATTTGGCTTTCCTTTGTTCATACCAGTCGTGAAAGGATTGCGGCGGCGCCTCGGGCAGCTCGCGCTGCCGCCCCCACAGATTGAGAGGGTTGTAGAGCACCGCTCGCGGCAGGCCTTCGACTGCAATGAGGGCGCCCTTGACGGCGGTCCGGTACAGCTTTGGACTGGCCAGAACTTTGCCGGCCAGCTTCATGCTCTGCTTCTTTGCACGTGATAGCTCGTTGTTCTCGGCGACGATCTGGCGCCACTTGTAGATCTGCTCGTGGATGTTGATCTTGACAGGGCAGACATTGCTGCAGCTGCCGTTCATGGTCGAAGCAAATGGCAGCTCGCTGTACTTTTTGAGATCGAAGGTCGGGTTGATGATGGCGCCAATTGGGCCTGAGTAAACGCCTCCGTAGCTCAGCCCGCTGCTGCGCCGGTAGACGGGACAGGTATTCATGCAGGCGCCACAGCGTATGCATTTCAGCGAATACCAGAAGTCATCCATGGCGAGACGTTCGGAGCGCCCGTTGTCGACCAGGATGAAGTGCATTTCGCCGCCCTGGCGCGGCGAGCGGAAATGCGAGGTGTACTGAGTGATCGGTGCGCCCAAGGCATTGCGCGACAGCATGCGCACGAATACGCCAAGGTGTTCAAGCTTCGGGATCAGTTTTTCGATGCCGATCGATGCAATATGCAGCGAGGGCACGTTGGCGCTCAAGTCGGCATTGCCTTCGTTGGTGCAGACCGTGATGCCGCCGGTCTCGGCGACCGCGAAGTTGCACCCGGTCATCCCGGCGTCCGCGTTCAGGAACAGTGGCCGCGTGGCCTGGCGCTGCCGCTCTGCAAGCGCCGGAATGCTGCGTTCGTCGGGCTTGCCGCCAATAGTCCGCGAGAACAGTTCGGCGACGTCGGTGGCCAGCTTGTGGACTGCCGGCACGACGATGTGCGAAGGCATTTGCTTGTCAAGCTGCTGGATGCGCTCGCCCAGGTCGGTTTCGACCACGGTGATGTCGCGCGCTTCCAGGTAGGGCCGCATCTCGCATTCCTCGGTCAACATCGACTTGCTCTTGACCAGCACCTTGGCTTGGCGACTTTGAAGAATTTCAAGCACGATGCGGTTGTGCTCCTGCGCATCGCTGGCCCAGTGCACGATCACGCCGTTGGCCTTGGCGTTGCACTCGAATTCCTCGAGGTAGTCGGCCAAATGGGTCAATGTGTGTTCCTTGATCGCCGAAGCAAGCCCTCGCAGCTCTTCCCATTCGGTGATGTTTGAGACTTCGGCATCGCGCGCCTTGCGCAGTGCCCATAGCCGGCGGTCATGGAATTCGAGATGTTTTTCGTCGGCGATGAAGTACTTGGAATAGCCGACGTGGTCCACCTTTTTCATGCGCGTGCTCCGTTGAGAATCTGGGCGATGTGGATGAACTTGAGCCCCAGGCCCAATCGATCCGAGCAGCCTTTCTGGTGCATCAAGCACGACGAATCGGCCGACACGATGTATTGCGCACCATTGCGGTAGTGGTCATGAATCTTGTCGACGCCCATGCGGGCTGACACGGGTTCCTCGCCGACGGAAAAGGTGCCGCCGAAACCGCAGCATTCGTCCGGACGGTCGGGCTGGATGAATTCGATCCCGCGAACGCCGGACAACAGCGTTCTTGGCTTGGAGAAGAAAGGTTCGGCAGTCTCGGACATGCTGGCCGTTCGCAGTCCCCGCAGCGTGCCGCAGCTGTTGTGAAGGCCGACCCGGTGCGGGAAATGCGCCCAGGGGAATTCACGGACCCCGAGCACGTCATGCAGGAACTCGACCAGCTCGTAGGTGTTGCGACGCACCGCCTGTGTCTGCGAGTCCTCGGGAACGGCTGTGAGGTGATCGCGCACATGGTGGACACAGCTGCCGCTGGGTGCCACGATGTAGTCGTACCCGCTGAAATTGCGAACGAACAAGGCCTCGGCGCCTTCAGCATCGCGCTCGCAGCCGCTATTGCTCATGGGCTGGCCACAGCAGGTCTGATCTGGCGGGTAGTCGACATCGCAGCCCAGGCGCTCGAGCAGTTCGAGTGTGGCGACACCCACATCGGGAAAGAATGTGTCAATGAAGCAAGGTATGAATAAGGCGACTTTCATCGTGAGCTCCCTGGTGCAAAACGCATGTTTTCCGCCTACCCTATCAACAGCACAGGCGGCTTCGCGGCCCTGTCTATCCTGTTGACGGGCACATTTGTCGATCCGTTGGGAGCAGTTTGCGCCGGGCGGCGCGCAGGCTTGTTGCAGCCTGCCAACGGCCGTGTTACGGCTGTAATGCGGCTTGCAGCGCTGAGGCCAGCTCGACCCGATCGAAGGGCTTGCGCAGCAGTGTTCGTATGCCAAGGGCCTTGGCTTCGTCTTCGAGCGCCTGGCTGACTTGCCCGCTCATCAGCAGCAGCGGCAGGTCCGGGCAAATTTGTCGAACTCTCCTGAGCAGGTCCAATCCGGTCATGCCCTGCATGGACTGGTCACTGAGCACCAGGTCAAAGCGCTGCGGATCCGTCTCGAATTCGGCAAACGCCAATTCAGCTGACGTGAATCCGACAGGCTCATAGCCGAGTTCCGCGAGCAAGTCCTCGCACAACGTCATCAACACCCGCTCGTCGTCGACGACAAGTACGATCTGCCCTTGGCCAGCGGGCAACGTTGTTCCAGCGCTCGCCATGGGGTCAGGGCGCAGCGACGTGAGTGGCAGGTAAACCTTGAAGTTCGATCCTTGCCCCATGACGCTTTCCACCTCGATGGCGCCGCCGCCGTCGCGAATGATGCCATCGACGAGCGACAGGCCTAGGCCCGTGCCGTCTCCGGCCTGCCGCGTGGTGAAGAAGGGGTCGAACATCCGCTCCTGAATGGTCGGACTGATGCCCACGCCGGTATCGGCGACGCTGATGCATATGTAGGGGCCCGGAGTTAGCAGCCCGGAGCTCAGGTTCCTGGTCTGCTCGATGTCGACGATCGATGTTGACACCGTCACGACGCCCCGCGTGTCCTGCAGTGCATGAACTGCATTGCTGCACAGGTTCATCACGACCTGGTGCAGCTGGGTGGCATCGCCCATGATGTGCGCCCCTGGTGCTGCCAGACTCAATTCGATCCGGACATCCGGGGCAAGTCCGGCTCGCACCAATTCCAACGCCTCCGTCAGGACAGGTTCGACCTGCAGCGGCATCCTGGCGCTCACACCGCTGCGACTGAAGGTCAGGATGCGCTGAACCAGTGCCTTGGCGCGTGCCCCGGCATTCAGGACCTGTTGCAGATCGTGCCGTGCGGGGGATTGTCGGTCGAGCGTGCGTGCGGCCCGTTCGCCATAGCCTAGGATGGCGCTGAGAATGTTGTTGAAGTCGTGCGCGATGCCGCCTGCGAATGTGCCCAGCGCCTCGAGCTTTTGCGACTGCCGAAGCTGGGTTTCCAGGCGCCGCCGCGCCTCTTCGGTGGCGCGACGCTCGCTCACGTCATCGACGATGGCCACGAGAATGCCGTTGAGTTCGCCGGAATCCGTCAGGCGCGAGATGCTGATCTCGGTCCAGATGACATGGCCGTCGCGGTGCACGTAGCGTTTCTCGAAATGCACGCTGGTGCGTTCGTCCCGTGCGAGGAGGTCGACCTGGGTACGGGTCAGTGCAATGTCGTCGGGGTGCGTGATGTTGTCTGGCGTCAGATGTTTCAATTCGTCCAGCGAGTAGCCCACCATTCGCAGGAACGCAGGATTCGCCACCAGGTAGGCCATGTTCGGCGGCAACATGACGATGCCGACAGGCGCATGGTCGAATACGGCGCGCCAGCGCTGTTCGCCAGCGCGCAGCTCCAGGTTGTTTCGGGATTGACGGCGCTGTTGATGCAGCACGGCCAGCAACAACAAGAGCGCCGCGAGCAGCACCAACATGGCGCGCACCAGGGTGTGAAGCGCGCTGTACCGCCACGTGGCAAGCACCGCAGTTCGCGTGCGACGGGCCTCGATACGCAGCGCATGGCCCGGTACGCCAACCTCGACGATTTGCTGCTCACTGAGGCCCTGAATTGTTTGCGGCGCGGTGCAGGCTGGCGTGTCGTCGTCCGCCGACTTGAGCTCGAATGTCAGACCGTCAATAGGCGACCCTGCTGACCACAGTGATTGCAATTGCGTGCATGCGGCCGCATCGGCCTGCCGGGACTCCGGTGCCAGCGCATGCGCCATGTTGGCGGCGGTCAGTTCCGCCCATGTGCGCAGGGATTGACGGCTCTCCTCAAGCACCATTTGCCGGCTGTGCAAAACGTCGAATAGCGCCGCACCCATGACGCCCAGCATCAGAATGATGCCGCACAGGATGCTCAGCGTCAGTGAACGGTCGTTCGCGCTCGGTGGAGCGCCATTGGTTTCAAGATTGGTCCTGGGCGCGCTCATGCCTGCGATTCTGTCAACAGCCTGCGCGCTTGGTGCAGCAACTCGTTGAGGTCCAGTGGCTTGGCCAGCACCCAGTCTGCGCTCATCTGCTCAGCCACCTGCATGGCGGTGCCTGGCGGTATATGGAACCGTCCGGAAATGGCCAGCAAGCGTGCGCGGTGAAACTGCTCACGCAACTGCTGAAGCCGCTGGACACCCAAAGCCTTGGGCTCCTCCACGTCGACGACCACGACTCGTACCGATTCGGGCATCATCGTGGGCTGCCAACTGCGCGCCGCAAGTCCGGCTTCGCACATGGTGGCCAGAATCAATTCCCGCGTCGGGTGATCCCGCTCCAACACCAGAATGCAAGGATCAGCCTCGCATGTGCTCTCCATGCTTCTTGCGCGGACCTCTTCTTTCACTCGATCCGCCCCGCGCTTGTGATGGGCATGTCGACACGCTGCACGACGCCCGCAAATTGGTATCCCACGTTGCGTTCGGTCAGAATCAATTGCGGCTTGGAGGGGTTGGGCTCGATCTTGCGGCGGAGTCTGAGAATCTGAACGTCCACCGAGCGGTCGTAGACATCGTCGAAAAGCCGGCTGGACTCCAGCAATTGATCTCGCGACAGCACTGTGCTTGGCGCAGCCAACAGCGCCGTTAGAAGCGAGAACTCACCGTTGGTCAGGGACACGGTTTCTCCCTGGGGCGACGTCAGGCGTCGTGTCCGCAGATTGAGTTCCCAACCCGAGAAGCGGTATGCGCGTACCGTCGAGCGCCGTCCGGTGCCTTGATGGGTGGCGTGGAAGCGCCGAAGCACTGTTCGAATTCGCGCCAGCAGTTCCCGAGGACTGAAGGGTTTGGTGAGGAAATCGTCGGCACCGAGCTCCAGCGCCATGACGCGGTCAGCAATGTCCAGCTTGCCGGAAACCACGATGATGGGAATGGTTGACTCGGCGCGCAGCTTGCGCGCGATCGTCAATCCGTCTGGGCCCGGCATACGCAGATCCAGTACGATCAGATCGAATATCCCTCGACTCAGGAGCTCGAAAAGCTCGGAACCGCCAGACACAGCAGTTACACGAAATTCATTTTCGTGCAGGTAGCTGGAAATCAGGTCGCGCACAGCGGGATCGTCGTCAACGACTACGATATGCGGCTGGGGCAGCGGTTCCATGGCGTAGACGTTCGTCCTTCTTGTTGCGGGTCCATGGTGCTCGATCGAACCGTGACTGGTGAACCCGTGTCGAATCTTCGGCAATGATAGGCCATCAACGTACTTTCAGGCCGGCCTGGGGCGCAGGGGTTCCGCAATGCCGCCAATGGCCCGCTCATCCACAACACATCAGTGAGCGATGGCCTGCGGCGCGGGCGTGATGTCAGCTCGACGGTTCTGCGCCCACGCCTTCTCGTCGTGACCCTGGGCGACGGGCTTGTCTTTTCCCCAGCTCACGGGTTCCAATTGATCCGGCTTCGCGCCCATCAGAATCAAGGCCTTTTGCACGGCCTCGGCGCGGCGTTGACCCAGAGCCAGGTTGTATTCAGAACTTCCGCGCTCATCCGTGTTGCCCTCCACGCGGGCGGCAAGGGTGGGGTGGGACGCCAGGAATTGGCCTTGTGTCTCTATGACAGCGCGCTGTTCGGGTTTCAGCGCCGTGCTGTCAAAGTCGAAGAAAACGCTTTGCACCTGCATGGCATCTGACCGCGGACTTGGATTGGATTTCGGGTCTGGGTTGGTAGCCTGGCGTGAAAGCGGCGCTGCAACGGCGGCCGGCGCCGCTGCAGCCGCGGGCGCAGCTGCCGGGACCTTTGGCGTGGTGCTGCATCCAGTCAGCCAAAGTCCGCCCAGGCTGGCAAGGGTGAATATATATGCATTTTTCACAATTGATACCTCGTCACGGTGATGTAGGAGAAACACTTCCGTCATGTGCCCAATCTGTTGTCAGGCAGCAGCAGGATTTATGCGCTTTGCTTAATGTGCAATTGGATTCTTGTGGCAAGATTTCAACGGCGCCACGAATGGATTTCAAATGAAACAGGAGCTTACTTTGTTTCTATTGAATTCCAGTACGTTTGCATGGATGATTGAGTCATGCTTGAGGATGTGCCTTGATCTGAAAAGTCGTCTCGATCGACGAGGCGGAAGACAGGACGCAATTCACTGCCCGTATACATCGGATTTGCGAATTGAAGGTCAATTTCAATCAGTAAATGCCAGCATTTTCCATGTGGATGCCTGCATGAATGAAGCGTAGGCGCAAGGCTTAAAGATTGTCTCCTCTCGCCCTTTAAAGGCGAGTTCACCCCTGATGCTCACAAGGCATCAGGGGTTTTCTTTTTGCGGCATCAAAATGAATCGAGTTTTGTACTGGAGTCAATCTGGTTAAGTAATATTAAATCGGAACTGTTCGCCGCCTGGGCGTGGAATTTTTCGGCGCCATGGCGCGACAATTCCTCACTAACGTAATTCGAGCTTTAGGAAGAGCATGCGCCGACGCACCCGATCCATCAACGGAAGAGCAGCGCAAGCAGGGGCACGATCACGGCAGTGAGCAGCCCGTTGAGTCCGACGCCCAGGGTCGCAAAGGCTGCGCCGAGAGGATCGCGCGCTGCTACCTGGGCCGCAGCGACGCCGCTGCCGGCCACGCCTGCGGCCAGACCGTGTGCACGCCAGTCTTCGATGCGCATTAGCATCAACAGGCCCTGACCCACGATGGCCGCCACAATGCCGCCCAGGATCGCCAGGGTGGCCGTCAGCGAAGGCAAGCCACCAATCTGGCCCGACACTGCCATCGCGATGGGCGTGGTCACAGCCTTGGGCGCCATGGACAGCGCCAAGGTGCGCGAACCTCCCAGCCCCCAAACGATGGTGACGCCGGTCAGTACAGCGGTCAGCGAGCCCGCCGCCAGCGCCTGAGCAATGTGGCGGAGGTGACCGCGCACGTAGCCCAGGTTGCGCGCCAGCGGCACCGCCAGCGCAATGGTCGCCGGCCCGAGCAGGAAATGAATGAACTGGGCTCCGGCGAAGTAGGTGGAATAGGAAGTTCCGGTGGACACGACCACCGTCGACACCATTGCGATGGCAATCAACACCGGGCTCGCCAGGGGTGAGCGTCCACAGGCCTGGTGTACCTGCAACCCGACGGCGTAGGCCGTCAGCGTCACGAATAGCCAAACCAGTGGCGTGGTCGCCAATGGCGTCCAGAGATGGGCGAGCGCTTCGGTCACGCGGGCCTCCCGTGTCGAGCGTGGAGTGCCCGGTGCAACACGAGGCCCGTTACAGCCAGGCTGGCGATGGTTGACCCGACTACGGCGGCTGCGATCGGCAGCCACTCGGTACGCAGCAGACTCGCCTCGGTGATGACGCCCACGCCGGCTGGCACGAAGAGCAGGCCCATGGCCTGGATCAGGAAGTCGGCCGTCCGTCCCAGGTCTTGCGGTATCGGCTCGGTTTGCCCGCGCATGCGCCAAGCCAGCAGGGCCGCCAACAGGAATAAACCCAGAACAGGACCAGGAATGGGAAGGTGCAGGGCTTCGCCGATCAGCGCGCCTGCGAGTTCGCAGGCGATCAGCGTGAGCAGTCCGTACATGGGGAAACCCTCTTCTAGAATCGTTTTCGAGACTGAAATCGTAGAGATGGTCCGGCTCGCGGGAAATGCCCGTGCCGGCAAAAGCCTGTTGCGGATTGGGGAAGGGACATGGATTACCTGGCGGCCATTCGATCGTTCGTGCGCGCGGTGGATCTGGGCAGCTTTTCGAAAGCGGCTGCCGAGTCCGGCCTCAAGGTTTCGACCGTGTCGCGCCACGTTGCGTCCTTGGAGGCCGACATGCGCGTGGCATTGCTGAATCGTTCGACCCACAGCCTGCACGTCACGGAGGCAGGTCGCATTTTTCATGAGCGGGCTTCGCGAATCCTGATTGAAGTCGAAGAGGCTCGCACCTCCACGGCCTCGCTGAACGATAGGCCGCAGGGCACGCTGCGCCTCAACATGCCGGTGTCCTTCGGCCGCCGCCATGTGATGGCGCACTTGAAGGAGTTCCTGGCCCGCTACCCCGATATACGCATCGACGCGACGCTGACCGACGCCACCGTCGATCTGATCGAGGCCGGGGCTGACGTTGCTGTGCGCATCGGCGCTCTATCAGATTCCACGCTCGTGGCGCGCCGCCTTGCGACGCAGCACCGTGTCCCTGTGGCGAGCCCAGGCTACCTGGCTTCTCGCCCGCGACCGCAAAGGCCGCAGGATCTGTCGTTGCACGTGTGTCTATGTTTTGCGCTGCAAGCTGACGATGCCTGGTACTGCCGCACGTCGCAACAACCCGGAGCACCCCTGATCCGTGTGGAGGTGCAGGGACCGCTGCGTGTCAATGATTCCGAGGCGCTGCGCGAGGCGGCACTGGCGGACCTGGGCGTGGCGTTATTGCCCACCTGGCTGGTGGTTGATGACCTGCGTGCAGGACGCCTCGAAGCGATGTTGGTCGACCACGACTGGCAAATAGCGCCCGGTCCCGAGCGGGCGATCTGGGCCATCTACCCGCCCAAGAAAGTGGTCTCGCCCAAGGTCAGCGCGTTCATCGCCTTCCTGATGGAACGATTCGGCAGTCCGGCCTACTGGGACAGGCCTGCGGAAGGCAGATGAGCAGCGACCGAAGTCAGCCGGCGCCAGCCGTCGTACCTCGTCGCATGCAAGGCGCCGGTGTCGCATTTGCTCGATTCCATGTTCGGGGAAACTGGGTGTATGGCAAGTTAACTCATTGATTTATATGAATATTTTTATTTCATCGCGTCAGCAAACTGCGATTCTTCGCGTTGGCTTCGCTCAACCAACGCGACGCGCCGGCGAAATGGCGCTCAAGTCAAGGTTTGAATGCGCGATATGCTCCATTTTGCCGATGTGCGGCATGCAGACCGAAGTTCGATGTGATCAATGACCACTTGCCTCGAGCGGGCCCGATTCTTTTTCTCCTGATTCAGACGATGCTGCTGGTATTCGTGCCGGCATGGCGTGAACCCGTTGCCTTGATCGCCATGGTGGCGGCGCCGGTCTGCACAGCTTGGGCATTGTGGCGGCGCAGTCGGCGCGAACAAGATTTCGCTCGCCTAGGCTGGTTGTTGAGCGCGCTGGCAATGCTGATCTGGAGCATGGGAGCCGCCGCCAACTTCCGCAACGAATGGCTGCTGGGTCTGGTTGAGGAGATGCAGCGCGACACGATGCTGGCCTTTCACCTGTCTGCGGTGCCGCTGGCATTCCTGCTCTCCGGCGATTGGCAATATAAGGGGCATGTACTGGCACGCTGCGTCGATGCGGTATTGGCGCTCGCGCTCGGCGGCTGCTATTTTCTTGTGACTTGGGGGCTGCTGACTGCGCGCGGTCTACCAGATGATGCCGGCGTGGCCGAAATGGTCCGGCTGATTGATATCCAAAACCTGTTCATTGCCGTCGGTTCACTGATCCGCTGGTGGGCGGCGGCAAGGGTTGATGAGCGAACGCTATTTGGTGCGCTGACGCTGCACACTTGGCTCTACTTGGCGGTGGCCTTCATCAACAATCACTTTTTCGCTGGCAAACCGGAACTCGGGCCTGAGTACGCTTCCATTGTGACGGTGCCGTTCGTCCTGTTGTGGGTACTGAGCGGGCGCAGCGCGGGCTCGCAATTGCAGCGCGTGCCCAGCGCCCGCGTGGTCGGCGTCGTTCGAACGTTGGCGCCGATGGCGCTGGCAGGCGGTCTCCTGGTCGTGGCATTGATGCTGATTCGCCTCGATTATGTGCTGGGCGCATCCGCAGTCCTGCTGGCGGCTTTGGGCTACGTATTGCGCAGTGCCATCGCGCAGATCAGCCACATTGACCGCGGCAGTCAATTGGAAGTCATGGCCTTGACTGACGCATTGACGGGGCTCTATAACCGCCACTACCTGGACCATGCGCTGCCCGAGTTGTGGCGCCGCGATTCAGATTCGGCGCGCTCGGTCGGGGTGCTGATGATCGACATCGATCATTTCAAACAGCTTAACGACCGCTATGGTCATGCATGCGGCGACGATTGTTTGCGTCAGGTTGCGCATGCATTAAAGGCACAACTGACGCGTGGCAACGATGTGCTTGCACGCTGGGGGGGCGAGGAGTTCATCGCCCTGGTTTGGGACGTTGACGCGAACCGCATCGAGCGGCTTGCCGAGCGACTACGCCATGCCGTCGAGGTTTTGCGGATCGAGAACCTCGACAGCCCGCTGGGCCACATCAGCATCAGCATCGGCGCGGCCAGTGTGCGCCTTGACGCGGGCGCACCGGAAAGCACGGATCCGACGGCACTGGTGCAACAAGCCGACCGCGCGCTATACCAAGCGAAGGCTTTCGGGCGCAACCGCGTTGAGTACTTCCACATGGATACCGCCAATCAGGTGGTCGAACATTCGATCGCGCTGTAGCGGACTTCCCATGTTGGCCGAGAAGCGGGCAAGACAATATTGATATTCAACGCTGAGCTATGCATGCAGCGCTGGACGGAAGTGGTCAACCTGTTCTGGACAAGATCGCGGCAGACCGGCCATCGCGGCAGCCGGCAGTCGTGGGCCCAAATTCAAGCGATCTTTGAGTTGGCGAGCGGCGCGACACGCGACCGGCCGGCCATCCGAAGACCGTCCCGGGCGTTGAGAACCATGAGACTGAAATTGACTGCGCCGGCGATCAGCTCGACACACTGGACGACATAGAAGGCGGCATCGAAAGCGCCCGCCGCCGCCCAGTGATTCAGCGCAAGGGCGCAGGGCACCAGAACCAGAAGGCCGTTGGCGGCAATGATGGGCATGCGCTTCTTCTTTTGATCAGCGAGCCGTCCCTTGCGCGATTTTCCAAGGAACATGCCACTTCCTCCGGTCGCTGCCATGGCCGGAATCATGATCCACAGACCGGGCGACACGATCAGCGACTTCAGCTGCGCAATCGTTGCGTGCGACCCCAACAATTCCGTCAAGACCGTGGATATGAAAAATGTGGCAATGCAAAGCATGGCTGAGATTCCAGCGACCAGATGAACGCGTTTTGACATGACAAATCCTTCGGAGTGCTTGTGGTGAGTGACTGAACTGTAGGAGCCGCCTTGCATCCGGCATAGCCCGCATCTGGCAACTCATTGTTTGGAGTTGAATGACAATCCAGGCACATCACCGGAGCAGTCCATGGATCGATTCGACGCCATGCGAGCCCTTGTGCAAGTCTTGGATAGCGGCAGCTACACCAAGGCAGCTCGGCAGCTCAACTTGCACAAGGCAACAGTCAGCCAGCAGATTCAGCAACTCGAAGACAAGCTCGGCGTACGGCTGCTCACCCGCACGACCCGATCCGTTTCGCCGACCGAGGAGGGGCTCGCCTACTACCGGCACGCATGCACCGTCCTGCAGCAGGTGGACGAGATGGAGGCGTTGCTGCGCAAAGGCGGCAACGCTCCGGCGGGACACCTGCGCGTCGACGTGCCCGTCGCCATGGGCCGATTGGTGTTTGCGCCCGAGATGCGCGGCTTTCTTGAGCGCTACCCCCGGATCACCCTGGAGTTGAGCTGCACCGATCGGGTCGTCGATTTGATTCCAGAGGGCGTGGATTGCGCGCTGCGAGGAGGTCCGCTGCCAGATTCAAGGCTGACGGCGCGGCGTGTCGGCGATCTGCGATTCGTGCTGTGTGCCGCGCCAAGCTACATCGAACAGCATGGTCTGCCCGCCGCGCCAGAAGAGTTGATCCGCCATCAGCAGGTTGGGTATGTGCTCGCGTCGACAGGAAAGGTGCGCCCGGTGATTTTAGAAAGAGGGGGCCAGACCAATGAATGCGCCGTTCCCGCCCGGTTTGTCACGACCGACAGTGCCGCGGCCCTCAGCGCGGGGCTCGATGGGCTGGGCATCACCGTGCTGGCCGAGTTCGTGGCTGGCCACTACATGGCCAGCGGCGCCTTGGTTCGTGTACTGCCGGGTTGGAATTGTCCGTCGCTGCCCTTGCACCTGGTGACACCCACCAACCGGAAGCGCACGGCGCGGGTGCAAGCCTTCATGGACTGGGCACACGCATTGCTGCTACGCCGACTCGGGGCGCAACTGGGCGTTCGTTGATGCGGCGTGGCGCCGATTCAGCCCTGGTCAGCGTCCGTACTGAAAAACTTCAGCGTGAC
>Ga0213872_10000856_pt1 | contig 22041 bp, 19 predicted proteins | sample VelepicomBERX_R2_FD_160071 | JGI IMG/M metagenome (GOLD analysis project Ga0213872, IMG submission 160071) | Rhizosphere microbial communities from Vellozia epidendroides in rupestrian grasslands, the National Park of Serra do Cipo, Brazil - RX_R2 | ecosystem: Host-associated > Plants > Roots >...
CGGGAAGGACTGCTCGCGCCCTCGCGCAGCGAAGGAAATACGCGGCTCTACACCGATGATGACCTGGAACGTCTGGAGGTCATCTTGAAGCTCACGCGCGAGCTGGGAGTAAATCTCGCGGGAGTGGAGATCATCCTCAACATGCGCGAAAAAATGGCAGCCATGCAGAAGCAGATTGAGGGCTTCATCGAGACCCTGAATCTCGAGATCAGGGCACGTGCCGCCGGCAAGCCCGCTGACAGCAACTCCCTCATGCCGGTAATCAGCATCAACTCCGTTCCTCCCCGTGCCGAAACAAAGCGTCCCGAGCCGAAGCGACGGGTACGATAACCGCTGAAGTGCGCATGAAGGTGCGGCCGGCCTGATCGCCGCAAGGTCGCAAAGCAAAAAAAGCCGCAAGCGCCAGGAGTCGGGCGCCTGCGGCGTGCATGGAAGGAGTACTACTCAGCTTTGCGCATGGAAAAACGTCGCCAATTAAACCCTGCCAGACAGGCTAGTATGCCCAATCCGACCCAAGTAAATGCGGGCTCCGGAGTCGGGTTCATGTCCAGCATCAAATTATCTATACCGAAGTACTGCTCGTGAGCCGAAAATCTCACCGAACTTAGGTCGCTCCAATCAAATTGAACGAATGTCGAGCCGTTGTCGTGCAGCATGACCCGCTCCGTATCAATTGGTACGCCGTCGGAGTTGTACCCGGTTACCCGAACCCATAGATTGCTTTTGAACGCGGACATCAAATAGGCACTGTCGAGCGTAAACGGCGTGGAGCTCGAAAACGAAGCCGGATGTCGATAGCCGTTAAATCCCACGTTCGGAGCACTTACCATTCCCGCGTAGTAGCCGCTGCTCTGAAACTCGATGCCGGGTGTCACGTAATAAAAGTTATTCCAGTTCAGACCGGCATAGCCGTTCTGAATCGGCGTGTTGCCGTATACCTCCGTCCCCAAATCATCGAACGTGATTAGCGTTGCGATTCCGCAAAATGCAGGTGCACACGAAATCGCAAACGCTAATAAGCAACGTCCGAGCATCACACCCTTCATCACCATCCTCCGACTGCTTACGCCCCGGTTGATATCGAGTGTCGCTCAAGAGATCGGTAGTGTCGAGATCTGCCGGTACCACCGAATGTAGGCGAATGTACTAAGCAACCAGGTGAAAGTACTGGACAGTACGTATGCCAGTACACGCAGACGAAGGCCCCAGGCGCGTGTCTTGCCTCCTTGCTGGCTCTCATTCTGAGAAAATACGCTGATGGACCTTCGGCTGGACGCCTATGCCCTCAGTAATACGGCGCAGATCATCACTCCCGCGCTCCTGATCTATCCCGAAGTGGTCGACGCGAATATTCGCGCCACCCTCGCCATGGTCGGTAACGATCCCGATCGCTGGCGTCCGCACATAAAGACGGCGAAGCTGGCCTCGGTGGTACGCCGTTTCATCAGCCAGGGAGTCCGGAATTTCAAATGTTCCACCACCCTCGAATTGCTAACTGCCTGCCAGGCCGGGGCCGCCGACGTGCTGCTTGCGTTCGCGGTAAGCGGTGCGAACGCCCGGCGCGTTATCGAGATCGCCAACGAGTTTCCGGCCACTCGTGTCTCCGCGCTGATCGAGTCCGCGCAGCAGGCGAACACCTGGAGAGACTCCGGCATCGGGATGTTTCTCGATGTGAACCCCGGCATGAACCGAACCGGCATCGATCAGACCCAGGTGGAGGAGATCGTTGCCCTGGCCCGCCGCATCGGCAAGAGCTTCCGCGGGGTCCACTATTACGACGGCCAGATTTCGGCTCCGGACCTCCACGAACGGGGTGCGGCTGCCTACCACGGTTATGACCAGCTCTCGACAATCGTTCGCGCACTCGAAGCCGCCGGAGTTCCGGCCGAAGAAGTGATTACTTCGGGTACACCCGCCGCGCCGTTTGGGTTTTCTTATCCCGGCTTCGCAAACGCGCCATTCGTGCACCGCATCTCACCCGGAACGGTCGTCTACAACGATTTCACCAGTCTCGGGCAATTACCCGGCTTCGGCTATGCACCCGCTGTGCTTGTACTTGCGACTGTCATCAGCCACCCTATGCCGAACGTCATCACCTGTGATGCGGGACATAAGAGCGTCTCCGCCGATGCGGGAGTTCCTACCTGCCTGGTCATGGGTCATCCCGAACTTACCCCGATGAAACCGAGCGAGGAGCATCTTCCGATACAGAGTTCCGTCGCCGAAAAGCTTCCCCCCATCGGAGATTCGCTCTATCTCCTTCCGCGCCATGTTTGTCCCACGGTGAACAACTTCGATCACGCGCTGTTCGTAGTCGACGGCGAGGTTCAGGCGATCGAAAGCGTCACGGCACGGGGCCATGAACAACCGCTGGCGCACGTCATGGCCCAGGCTTGAGTATCGCTACGGCTGGCTCGGCACGTTTGCCGGAACCGACGATTTCCGCGCGACCTGTCCGGTCATCGCTTCATTCAGCGAGACATTGTTCGCCTTCAAAGTTGTGCCCAGCGTCTGATTCAGCGAAACCTGGGCATTGCTGTAAGCGACCAGCGAGGCGACTTCGTTCGACTGGGCGGTTGCCAGATCGCGCTGCTGCGTCACGACGTTGAAAGTTGTCGATGCGCCCAGCTTGAACTTCTTCTGCTCGGCATCGAGCAGTTGTTCTTCGAGCACGCGGTTCTTCACCGCCGCCAGATACCGCACCCGCGCCTGCTCCAGGCCGACCATCTGGTTCGAAACATCCACTGCCACCTGGTTCAGATCCCTTTGCGTTTCCAACTGGGTCTGGCGAATTGTGAGCTGGTCAACGGCCGCGTCGGCCTGGGCCTGCCGGTTGCGGATCGTCGGAGTAATAAATCCACCAACGTTCTCGCTCGGGAAATTACGTCGGATCATCTGGCCGAGGGCGGTTCCAATACCACCAACAAAATAGGGATTCGGCACCTGGCAAACCTTAAAGCCGGCGGAAACGAGAGAAGGCGGGCACGGTTCGAACCCATACGGAAGAGGCTCGCCAGGCGCCTGATCCGGAGGGACCGGAACGGTGCGCGCAGTACCAGCCGCGCCTTTCTGCGATGTGCCGGCGAGCACCGCCAGCCGCGGAAGTACGCCGTTCTTTGTTCCCAGTGCAGTGGTTTCGAGGTTCTGTATGTTCAGCTGCTCGCCCTTCAGGTCCGCGCGGTTCGCCAGCGCGGTTTTGATCAGGGCCGGCAGCGGTGGAAGCTCGCTCTTTTCAGGAACCTCAATATGATCAAGCGGAATGATCTCCGCCTCGGCAATCAACGGATCGGCAAGGCTGTTCCGGCTCAGCACGTCCTTGAGCTGCACTTCCTGTTGCTGCAGGTTGGTTTGTGATACCACCAGGTCCTGCTCGCTGGATGCCACCTGTGCCTCGGCCGTGGTCACGTCAATGGGCGCCATCGTTCCGATCTGCACCTGCTTCTTGTTGTCATCGTAGAAACGCCGGGCTACATCCACCGCGCTTTGCTTTGCCTTTACGTCCTCGTAATCGGCCACGAGCCCGTAATAGAGATTCAAGACGTTGGCGACAATGCCGTCCACCTCGGTCTCAAACGTCAGATCGTCGATTTTGAGGTTATTTCGGGCAATCGTGATATTGCGGCTGTTGACTTTGATCCCAAAGCCCTGCAGCAGATTGTGCTGGAACGAAAGGCTGAGCGTGGTGTAGGTCGATGGGTTCGTCAGGTCCGTTGGCGCATTTTCGTTGAGGTACGAATCGTTGTAGCTGAGGCTCACCTGGCCGCCCGTAATCAGGCCCTGACTGATGGATTCAGTGTAATTATGCTGGTCTTGAATAAGGTTGACTACCTGGCTCTGAGTGAGGTTCGCTTGCGGCGTGGAAGTGTGCGTGTGCGAGGTGACGCTCTGGACGACGGGGTCGAGCGTCGGAGTTGTGGGGCCGATTTGGGATATCGTCGCGCCCACTGTGTTTCCCGCATTGGAGTTGCTGCCCGAACTGCTCACCCCGGCCGACGCCTGGCTTCCCGATACGCCCTGGCCGCTGGAAACGGCCTTACCGGTGGATGTAGCATTCGGCACACCCGGCAGCGGACCGCCTGCTTCCGCCCGCTGCAGGTTCCACTGGTCGATCAGCGGACTGTAGCGGTCCATTTCCAGGTCGATATTGTTCTCGAGCGCCAGCGCAATGGCGTCCTGCACCGTGAGATAAAGCTTGCCGCCGCGAATCAGGTCGTGAAGGCGCAGTGAGTTTCCCATCGGCACCGGCGGAATGGTCGCCGCTTTGTAAGGCCGGATCAGGATGAACCCCTCCGGCTTTTTCGGTGCAATCCGCTGTTCTTGCGACTCCTGCGCCCAGGTGAGGGGCGATGCGCAGCAAACGCACAGCGCAACCGCGACGCACTGGCGCAAAAGTTCAGTGTAAGTCTTCCAGACGCGCATTACCGCTGCTCCGCTGTAGGAAGAACCGCCGGCAGAACAGATGGCCGCGCCACATGTCCGGTAAGCGCTTCGTCCATGGCAATGTGATTCACTTCGAGCGTCGTCCCCAGCGCCTGATCGAACGAAATTCGCGCATGGCTGTAATTAGCCAGAGCCTGCGTTTCGGTGCTCTCGGCCGATGCCAGGTTTTGCTGATCCGTCACCACCTGGAAGACCGTGGATGCGCCCAAAGCGTACTTCTTCTTATCCGCGTCCAGTGTCTGCTGCTGCAGGATGCGGGCCTTCACGGCTGCGTCGTAGCGTACCCGCGCCTGCCGCAACCCGATAACGGCGTTCTGCACCTGCACGCGCACGTCATTGATTGCTTTCTGCAAGGTCAACTCGCTTTGCCGCAGTTGCAGGGCGCTCGTCGCATAGTCAGACTGCGCCGCCCGGTTGCGCAGCGGAACACTCAAGGAAAGCCCAACCGAGTAGTTCGGAAAATTGCGGCGGAAGATCTGCGCCAGTACATTCGAATACCCGCCCGTCAAATAAGGAATCTGCTCCACCTCGTTCGGCGCGAGATAATTCGTCTGTCCGCTGAGCCCATTGTTCGCTACGTCCGCGAACACCTGCAGCGTGGGCCTCAATTCATTCTTAATGCCCGCCAGGTTGATCTTGTTGCTGTCGATATTAATGCGGTCCTGCCCGATCTCTACCCGGTCTGCCAGCGCTTCCTGCACCAGGTCTTCAAGCGGCTTCATCTCTTCCGTCGGCGGCACATGAATGGTGTCGAGCGGGATGACGTGCACCTCGGCCAGCAGCGGGCTTGCCACGCCGTTGCGGCTCAGCGCGTTCTTCAACACCATCTCCTGCTGCAGCAGGTTTGTCTGCGAAATCAAAAGATCCTGCTGGCTCGCATAAACCTGCGACTCGGCTCGCGTCACTTCAATGGGCGCAAGCGTTCCTATCTGCACCTGCTTCTTGTTGTCGTCGAAGAGTGCCTGGGCTGTTGCCAGTTCATCCTTTCTCGCTTTCAGATCCTGATAAAAGCTCACCAAGTCCCAGTAGAGGTTCAGAACCGCCGAAACCGTGGTGATCACCTGCTGTTTGAACTGCAGATCGGATACCTTCTCATTGTTCTTGGAAACCCGGATGTTGCGATCGAGCACCGCCCGGCCGAAGCCTTGCAGCAGGTTCTGCGAGACCTGAAAATCCAGGGTTGCATTGTCATACGGATTCAAATTGAAGAACAGGCTGTTGAACTTGTTGTAATTGCTTGTATAAGTGAGCTGCCAGTAAGTGCCGAAATCCGAGTATTGGTAATACTGGCCTTGATAAGTGCGGCTGTTGTAGATAAGGGCGTTCGTGCCCGTCAATACGGTGTTGCTTTCAGGACTGGTGGCATGCGAAAAATTCGTGTAAAACACCAGTTGCGGATCGAACTGCGGAATCGTGGGGCCGAGCTGCGTTACGATGCCGCCGCTCGAACTCACGCCCGCTCCGGAAGCGGTGGTTGCGCCGCCGCTGGCCGTGAGACTCACGCCCGTCAGACTGACGCTCTGCGGCCCCGCGATAACGCCGACACCGACGCTTCTGAGGGCACCGCCCGCTTGCGCGCGCTTGGTAACCTCTTTCGTCAGAAGCGGTCCGTAGCGCTGAATCTCTATATCGAGGTTGTTCTCCAGCGCCAGCGCGATTACATCCTGCGCCGAGAGGTAGAGATTTCCGCCGCGGATCAGTCTTTCGAGGCGCTCGGAATTATTGAGATTGATATCCGGAACGGTGGGCGCCCGATACGGACGCGTCAACCAGCCGAGTCCGCCCTCGGGCGGCTCTACCCGGATCGTGCTCTGAGCTGATGCCGTCGACCCGAAGAGGACAAGGGAAGTGCACAACAGGCACAGTGGTGCTTTGAATCTTCTCATCAAAATCGTGTTGAACCTTTACGTATGCGCATGGACAGCACTACCCTCAATCGCCCATGCATTTCAGCAGAATTGGCCCTTGCAAATCAGAACGAGATGCGCGCTAGCCGAGTTCCCGGTTTTCCTTTGCGATTCCTCATAGTAACGCAGCATTTTGCGCTTGAACGGCCATCCACGGCGGTATTTGGCTAGGGTCAAGCAGAGTTGTTCGCAAGCCTGTCTCCAACCCCTGCACTCCTCCTAAGCCGCTCATTCAAATCGGCGAATCGCCGAGTGCTCCGAATCCCTGCCCTCGTCGCTGTCCGTTTTTGGGAAAGGTGAACTCACTTCCAAACACTCGCAGTCACTTGCTATCCTTTCCGCAGAAATGTCCGCATCTATCCTCGACCTGTTCGAGCAAACCGGTGCCTACCTCCGCGGCCACTTCCGCCTCACGAGCGGTCTTCACAGTGGAGAGTATCTGCAGTGCGCCAAGGTTCTCGCCTTTCCAGATCACGCCGAGCGCCTCGGCCGCGCACTTGCGGAAAGAGTGAAGGCCTTGCTCGGCAATCAGCAAGTGGATACGGTTGTCGCGCCGGCCATGGGAGGCATTATCATCGGCCACGAAGCCGCGCGCGCCCTCAACGCGCGCTCTTTGTTTACGGAACGCGATGCCGCCTCTAACGAAATGACGCTGCGCCGGGGGTTCGAAGTCGCTCCCGGAGAGAACGTGGTCGTCATTGAAGATGTCATCACCACCGGCGGCAGCACAAAGGAGGTCGTGCGTGTCATGCGGGCCGCAGGGGCGAACGTTCTGGCTGCGGGCTCCATCATCGACCGCAGCGGCGGCATTGCGGACGTCGGCGTTCCCCGTGTTTCCCTGCAAGTGCTGCACCCGGTCACTTACGCGCCCGAAGAGTGCCCTCTTTGCCACGAAGGCGTGCCGGTCGTCAAGCCCGGGTCCCGCCGCACGTGAGACGACTGCGGTTCCAGGTTGCCTACGACGGTACGGATTTCCACGGCTGGCAAGTGCAGCCGGGCCTTCCGACTATACAAGGGACTCTCGAACAAATCATCGGCGGCATTGAAGGCAAGCCTGTCGCGGTGATCGCTTCCGGCCGGACCGACGCCGGGGTCCACGCGTTCGGACAGGTGGCGGCTGTCTCGCTTGAAAACCCGATTCCCGTCGATAACTTCCGCCGCGCTGTGAATCGCCTGCTCCCCTACACGATTCGCATTAGCGCGGTGGAGGAAACCACGCTCGATTTTCATCCGCGCTTCGACGCCCGGCGCAAGACATACGAATACCGCATCTTTCGAGAAGAGATCTGCCCGCCGTTCGATCGTCGTTTCGTCTACTATCACCCGTACCCGCTGGACGAATCCGTCATGATCGCCGCAGCCGGCCTTCTCGAAGGCGAACACGACTTTAGGGCCTTCGCCGCGTCCGATGAAAAGGACGCCCTCAACGCTTCGAAGGTCCGCACCGTTTTTCGCGCCGCACTCGCCAGGAATGACAAGCTGCTGGTCTTCACCGTCACCGGGTCCGGTTTCCTGAAACATATGGTGCGCAATATCGTGGGCGTTCTGATCGAGGTCGGCAAGCACAATCTCACGGAAAAGGATGTCTTATCGCGCCTCGAGCCCGGAGCCGGTATCCTCCCCGGGCCCGCCGTTCCGGCAAGCGGCTTGTTTCTCGTTTCAGTCGACTACGAATAATACCCCCAAATGAATCTCCCAAATGGAATCCCCGAAATAATCCCCCAAATGGGGACGGTCGCACATTAAATCCGGTCCGGTATGCCGATAAATCCGTATGCCCTGAGGAGTGGTCCGTCAGATTAAATGTGCGTCCGTCCCCATTTCCGCCATTTCCGTCCCGTCCCCATTTCCGTCCATTTCCGTCTTTCCGCACGCCTTTCGCCCATTTCGATCCGCCCTCGTTTGGTACAACGTTGTTCGGGGCTCCTCGTTGTTCCGCAAGATACTCGTTGCTAATCGGGGCGAAATCGCCGTTCGCATCATCCGCGCTTTGCGCGAGATGAACATCACCAGCATCGCCGTCTTTTCTGACGTCGATCGCCCTGCGCTGCATGTACAAATGGCGGACGAAGCGGTGCACATCGGCCCGGCGCCCTCGTCGGAGAGCTATCTCGCCGGCAAACGCATTCTCGAAGCCGCGAAGGCCACCGGCGCCGACGCCATTCATCCCGGCTACGGCTTTCTGAGCGAAAACGCCGCTTTCGCCAAATCCTGCGAGCATGCCGGAATCAAGTTCATCGGCCCATCCTGGCAGGCCATCGCGCAAATGGGGTCGAAGACCGCGGCACGCCGCATCGCTATCGAGGCCGGTGCGCCCGTTGTTCCCGGCACCCAGGAAGGCATCAGCAGCCCCTTAGAGGCTCGCAGCGTCGCTTCGGAACTCGGCTATCCCGTGCTGCTGAAGGCAGCGGCCGGCGGTGGCGGCAAAGGCATGCGCCGGGTCGACTCTGATGCGGAGCTCCTCGCCGCCATGCGTGCCGCCTCCAGCGAGGCCGAGCGCGCCTTTGGCTCCGGCGAAATCTATCTCGAAAAGTTCATCGAACGTCCGCGCCATATCGAAGTTCAGGTTCTCGGCGACGAACACGGCCACCTGATCCATTTAGGGGAACGGGAGTGCTCCATTCAGCGCCGGCATCAGAAAGTGGTCGAGGAGTGCCCGTCTCCGTTGATCCTGGCTCACCCGGAGCTGCGCGAGAAAATCGGCCACGCCGCACTCCAGATCGCACGCGCGGCCAGTTACACGAACGCCGGTACGCTCGAGTTCCTGGCCGATCAGCACGGCAACTTCTACTTCCTCGAAATGAACACGCGCCTTCAGGTCGAGCATCCCGTAACCGAGTGGGTTACCGGCATCGATCTCGTTCACTGGCAGATTCGCATCGCTGCCGGCGAGCGGCTCACGCTCGAGCAGAACGATATTCGCTGGACGGGTTCGGCCATCGAGTGCCGCATCTACGCCGAAGACCCGGCGCACAACTTTTTTCCCAGCCCGGGCCGTATTACCCGGTATGCGGAACCCTCCGGTCCGGGCGTTCGCGTCGATGCCGGCGTTTATCCCGGCTGGACGGTTCCCATAGAATACGACCCCTTGCTCGCCAAGCTGTCGGTCTGGGGCAGTTCGCGCGAACTCGCCATCCAACGCATGCATCGCGCGGTTTCTGAATACCGCGTGCTTGGCATCACGTCGAACATCGGGTTGTTTGAAAGACTGATGCTTGACCGCCAGTGGCAGGCGGGAGATCTGCATACGGCTTTTCTCGAAGAATTCATGCAGCGTTCAAGAGATCCGGAAGAAGATGCCGGCGCCCTGGTCGCTTCTGTGCTCGCCGCCGCCCAGGCGCAGCCGCAGCAGCAATCTGCCGAGCAATCATCCTCCCCATCCGGCAGCCTCTGGCGCAGCCAAGGAAGACGCGCTCTGCGCCGCTGACCCGATGAAGCTCATCGTTGAAGTAGACGAACGCGAATATATCCTGGAACTTCAGCCGGACGGCGCCGCTGCCGCGTACCGCCTTCAAGGTGTGTCTGAATCTTCCGGCACGGCTTCGGTCATCGAAGTAGAGCCGGGCGTATACTCGGTCCTGCTCGCCTCGCGCAGCTTTACGGTTTACCTTGCGCCGAACGGCTCGGGCCTTGAGGTTTGGGTAGGCACTGTTCGCCGCCGGATTTCAGTTGCCGACGCCCGGGACCGTTCCGGAAAATCGAAGAAGGCAGCCGCCGCGGGACCGCTCGAAATCCGCGCGCAAATGCCGGGAAAGGTCATCAAGCTGCTCGTCGCACCGGGCGACGCCGTCGAGGCCGGACAAGGTCTCATCGTTGTAGAAGCAATGAAAATGCAGAATGAAATGAAGTCGCCGAAGGAAGGCGTCATCCGCAGGATTCACTCGATTGAAGGAGCAACGGTCGCGGCCGGCGAAACGTTGATGGTGGTGGAGTAGCCCGCCGGTATGGCCAAGCCCGATTGCAAATTTTGTAGCGGAACCGGCTGGGTCACGGCGGAGCGCGACGGTGTCTCATCCGCCAGCCGCTGTTCTTGTGTCGCTGAATATCGTGCCGAAGAGTTGGAAGGACGCGCGCAGATACCCGAAAACTACAAGCGCGCTTCTTTCGAAACCTTCCATTTGCCGCAGGACAACCCCACCGCGCAGCGTGGCCTCGCCGATGTCATGCTCGCCGTTTCGGCCTACACGCGAGCCTATCCGAATACTCCCAAGCCGGGTCTTCTTCTCGTCGGACCTCCCGGTACCGGCAAGACCCATCTGGCGGTGGCCGCCTTGCGCCTGCTGATCGAGCGCGGTCACGAGGGAATTTTCTTCGATTATCAGAACCTGCTGGAACGCATTCGTGCGGGCTACAACGAAACGCTCGGCACGAGTAGCCGGGAAGCTTATCGCTCGGCGCTCGAATCCGAAATCCTGCTGCTGGACGACCTCCGCGCGCATCGCGTCACGGATTGGGTGGAAGATACCGTCACTTCCATCGTGACCTACCGCTGCAATCACAAGAAACCGCTGATTGCTACAACCAACCTGCCCGATCCCGACATCGGCGGGGCGCTCGTCGAAAAGTCAGCGTTGCCGGGCGGCCATGCCTATCGCACAACGCTCGAAGAGCGGGTCGGGGAACGCGCCCGCTCCCGCCTCTTCGAGATGTGCAAGGTGATCCGGATGCCGAACGTCGCCGATTACCGCATTCGCCCGCATCGCACCAGCTAACACCGAAAACTAAGCGGTCGCGCCCGCCGTAAAGCTGGCGATGGCCTTCTGCTCATCATCAAAATCTTGAAAGATTGTGTGCAGTTTCGTGATCTGCATCAGGTCTTTCATCTTCCCCTGCAGGTGCAGCAGTTTTACGGAGCCGCCGTTGTTGGTAGCGGTCGTGTACGCGCCGACGAGTTCACCCAGGCCTGCGCTGTCAACATAGCTGACGTCGCGCATATTCAGGATGATGTTCTTGTTGCCTTGCGAGAGCAGGCTGCGCAGCTCATCCCTTAGAATCCCCGTGTTCTCGCCCAGAGTGACTTTCCCGTTCAGATCCACAATCGCAACCTTGCCTACCTGCCGCGTCTTGATGTTGAGTGACATTGCTTAGAGCTCCCTTCGTTGAGGCCGTTTCTTTGAAGCAGTCATTCTAGCTTATACTCTGTCACCGGCTTACGGGATTTCGCGAGGTCCGTCAGCAGGGTCTGAGTACTGCCCGGGCGGGTGCGCCGTCGGAACCTTCGATCTTCAGCGGCAGGCAAATCAAATCGTAATTGCCGGCCGCGGTCCGCGAAAGATCCAGCCCTTCCAGAATCCAGATGCCCCCGGCGAGGAGCGTCTGATGTGTCTCCGTACCGTCCCGCTCGAACAAGGCCACCGATAGATAATCGATTCCCACCAGCGCCACACCGGCTTCGGCCAGGAACTGTGCGCCGGACGCATTCACCGCTACGAAGGCCCGGTCGAATTCCTGGTTGTCCCAGCGCCTCCCGGAGTTTCGCGTCTTAAAAAGGATCCGTTCGCCCTTGCGTATGCCGTGCGGCTCCAGCTCCTGCCAGCCGATGGCCCCCACAGTTCCCGGCATCTCGATTACACGCGCCGGTCCGATCCCCACTTCGAGCGGGAAAGTGTCCATTCCCTGCTCGACATCCAGAAAATGGCACGGCGCATCCATGTGCGTACCCGTATGGGCAGACATACTGCACGTCGTGACGTTTGCTTTCTCGCCCTTCGCGATTTCTGACACTCGCCGGAACGCCGGTTCCGGATCGCCCGGCCAATGCACCATGCCCGTGCGCAGCGGAACGGAAATATCGATCCACCTTCCCTGATTTCTCACCGTAACTTTTCCTTTCGTATGACTTCCTACGGTAGATGCAATCTGCCGATACGTACACTACATATGACAGGTAACACTCTCGTCTCCGCCATCAGCCGGCATGTCTTCGGCCATGTCTGCTATACCGCCCGCCACGGACTGCACAAAGGAATGCGTGTAGAAGGCGGGCTGGGCTGGATACCATCATCGAAAGCATCGCTGGAGCACCAGTACCTTCACGCGCTCGACCTCGAGTCCAAAGTCATCTTCGATGTGGGCGCCTTTGTAGGATACGTGTCGTTATTCTTCGCCTCCCGCGCTGCATACGTGGTCGCGTATGAGCCAAACCCGTTCAACCGCCGGAAACTGGAGCGCAATCTCTCACTCAACCGGCTCTGCCCCACCCAGGTGCGGGATGTAGCGCTGGGCGATGCCCCCGGCAGCTTGCAGATGGCTTGGAGCCCGGCGCGCGCCGGCGAAGGATCGCTGGTGCTCGCGAGTGGCCAGGAGCACTGCACGGTACGGGTCACCACGCTCGACAGCGAAATGGAGGAAGGTCTGCCGGCTCCCGACTTCCTGAAAGTCGACGTGGAAGGAGCCGAAACCCTTGTGCTCCAGGGCGCCAAAAACCTCATCTCCAGGCGCCACCCGCAGTGGTTCATTGAGCTGCATGGCAGCACGTTCGAAGACAAGATGCAGCGCGCCCGTGCCGTCATCGGAACGCTTCTCTCCGCGGGGTACTCTATTCGTGACGTGGAAGCGGAGCGCCGCATAGAGGACCTCTCATTTCATCGCGTGCCTTCGCATATCCATGCTTCCTGACCCTGCTCGCCGGCGCGCCGTCGCTACACTAGCAGAATGAAGTTGGGTGTTGACTTCGGTACCAACCGGACCGTAGTCGCGGCCGCGGACCGTGGCAATTATCCGCTGGTTTCTTTTGATTCGCCTGATGGGACAACCGCCGATTGGTTTCCATCGCTGGTAGCAGTTCGCGGCAAAGAACGCCGCTATGGCTGGGACGCCTGGGACGCGCAGGCCGACGAATCCTGGACCGTAGTGCGATCCATCAAGCGCCTGCTCGAAAACGCCGGCCCGCAGACCGTGCTCGATCCGGGCGAGCAGCAAGTAGGGCTCACCCACCTGCTGCATGGCTTTACTGCCGCTCTACAGAAAGCGCTTCGCGAGTGCTCCAACCTGCCGCATGCGCCCGGCGAGCCGTTCGAAATTGTGTTGGGCGTTCCTGCTCACGCCAACAGCAATCAACGCTTCCTTACGGTGGAGGCTTTCCGTTCCGCCGGCTTTCGCGTCCTCGGTGTGCTGAACGAACCGAGCGCCGCCAGCATCGAGTTTGGTCACCGGCAGCGGCAATCCAAGGCCGGGCGTGAAACGATTCTGGTCTACGATCTCGGCGGCGGGACATTTGACGCGTCGCTCGTTGCCCTCGACGAAAACGTCCATCATGTCGTCGCCTCGGAAGGTATTTCGGCAATTGGCGGTGACGATTTCGATCATATTCTTGCGGAACTCGCGCTCGACGCCGCGAACCTGTCCGCCGATGCGCGCGACTCGTTGACCGCGGGTTCGTGGTTTCGCCTGCTCGAGGAATGCCGCATGAAGAAGGAGGCACTGAACCCCAATTCGCGCCGCGTGGTCGTCGATCTCGAGCACGCCCATCCGGAGTGGGGCACCATCCAGCTTCCCGTTGCTGATTTCTATGAAGCCGCGCGGCCGCTCGTCGAAGAGACGATTGCGGCCGCCGAGGAGCTGCTGGGCAGGCACTCCGGCGAATTCGAAGCCTTATACATCACCGGCGGCGGCAGCGAGTTGCCGCTCGTCGCCCGGGTGTTGCGCGAACGTTTTGGCCGGCGGGTTCGCCGTTCGGCCTTTACTCGTTCCGCCACCGCCATCGGCCTCGCGATTCAGGCGGACCAGCCCGAGACTTACCGCCTCAGCGAACGCCTCTCCCGTTTCTTCGGCGTGTGGCGCGAAGCCGATTCCGGCTGCCGCATTGTGTTTGATCCGCTGTTCCCCAAAGGAACCGCCTTGCCCGCTGCCGGTGAGCCGCCGCTTTCGATCCGCCGCGGCTATGCGCCGGTGCATAACATCGGCCACTTCCGTTTTCTCGAATGCAGCCACCGCGACAGCGACGGCGCGCCGACCGGCGAAGTGACCATCTGGGACGAAATTCGTTTTCCCTTCGACCCTGCATTGGAGGGCGCTGAGGACTTCCGCTCTCTTGCCGTAACGCGCTTGCCCGCCGCCGCTTCGCAATGGACGGAAGAGTTATACGAGTGCGACGCAGGCGGCTCGATTACCGTGACCATTGCCAACCGCACCGACGGCTACTCTCGCGTCTACCGCCTGGGCCACTGGTCGCAAGACGGCAGGGCGATGAAACCTGTCGAGCACCGCAAAAAATCGCCGCGATAAGCGCTTCTGTATAACGTTAACCAGACTTCGATAACCGATGAAGGACCCACCGCATCCCGACTCCGTTGTGTTGCAGGAGTGTATTGAGCCTTTGGGCTTGAGCATCACCGATGCAGCCGCTGCTCTTGGCGTCACACGCAATACGCTCTCCGAACTGGTGAACGCAAAACGTGGTATTTCGCCTGAAATGGCTGTGCGACTTGAAAAGGTATTTGGAGGCAGCGCGGAAAGCTGGCTTGTGCAGCAGGCGCAATACGATCTCGCGCATGTTCACCGCGACCGTATCAAGCTTAAGAAACTGGAAATCACCTGAAAGCGATTTGGCCAGTGAATGAGCAACACATTCTTGACAACCGGCGCATAAGGTGGATCACGCTGCACCGCGGCCCATCTAGTAGCGAGTTCCGATCGCCGCCCCCCTTATAGATGCCTTAATGCATCATGAACGCTCATCCGTTTCGCATGCTGTGCTGGCCCCAATGCTGGCGCCAGCGTGCAGATCGTTAACAGCAGAACCGCCCCTCCATATATCGCGGGTTGTTGAAGGGACATGGCTGCGAGCTGATGTCGAGCGATCAAGAGTGCGAAATAAGTCAACGGCGCCCCAAGCATAATTCCCGTGGTCAGGATAATAGCCGCTTCCCTTAGTACAAGCTGAACAATGTTGGAGGGTGTTGCTCCTACTGATAGCCGTACCCCGAATTCAAGTCTTCGTAAAGACGTACTGTAGGAGACGACACCATAGATCCCGACGCCCGCAATCGCCAACGCAAAGGCTGCGAATGCTCCCACCAACACCGCCATAGCGCGATCGCTGGACACAAATTCAGCCATCCGTGAATCCATGGTCGCCACATCGTACGAACCGATCGAAGGTGCTTCCTGCCGTACCAGCTCTCGGATGCTTTGCTCAGGCAATGATGGACCAACCGTTCGTACGTAGTACGTGATATCTGTGACCCTCTGCGCTTGTAAGGCCGGCGTGTACACGAGTGGTGCATTAGCCCTGCGCCAGGACTGATGATGGTCAGCCACGACTCCGACGACCGATGCCAGCCAGTTCGGATCAAGGCCATTAAACAGGGTTACGGTCTGTCCGATCGGATTGCTTTTGCCGAACAGCTTACGCGCCATGCTTTGATTAAGAATCACCGTGTTCGGTGTATTCATGCGATCCCGTTCATCAAATTCTCTTCCGGCTACAAGCGGAATCCCGAGTGTGCTGAAGTACTGTGGTCCAACCATGCTTCGCATTGCGCTCTGGTGCTTCAAACCAGCGCCTGCGCTCGTTCCCGGAAAAACGACTGCAACATCTGCTCCCTGGGGAAACGGCCCTCCGGTTCCATAAGTAGCATTCTTCACTCCGGCCGTCTCGCTTAGTCTTCGGGCTATATTGCTCCATAGCAACTCGGTGCTCTGCACTGTTGCTTGGGCTACCTTGGCATCAATGGAAAAGACCGTAAGATGCTCCGGGTCGAACCCGACGGGCACACTCACCAGATTGTGTAATGCCTGGTCAAACAGGCCTGCTGCGATCACCAGCACTAGCGACAAGGCGATCTGTGCGGCTGCCAGCGCCCGCCGGGTTAGAGTTTGAGATCGGGCCCCGGAATGCGTTAGCGCGGCCGCATTCAAGCCCGCTGACAAATCCATCCTGGCCGCATGCCAAGCCGGCAGCAAGCCAATGAGGAATCCAGCTACCAATACGACCGCCCAGTGAATAGCCAGGGTCCAGCCGTGTGGCAGGTAGAAGAATGCGTCCTTCTGATTCATATGGGCCAGGTAGACCAGAAGTTCAGCACCGTACCGCGCGATCCAGAGTCCGAGAGCCCCGCCTGCCAAGGAAAGAAGGAAGCTCTCCTGGAATTGCAGCCGCATCACATCGTAGGGAGCGGCGCCTACTGCGTAACGGATTAGCGTCTCTCGCCTGCGCCTGCTGCCTCTCACCAACATCAACCCCGCGACGTTAATTGCCGCCAGAGACAGCAACGCCACGGTCATCCATTCGAGGATCCGCAGAGGCTCCTGCCACTGATCCAAGGCGGCGTGTAGTCCTTGAGTTGCCGGCAGCAATGATAAATGCTCGTGCGCAAGTTCGCGGAGGTAATCCTCCGCCTGCGGACCTTCGCTCGATAGTTCCTGACGTACAGCCGCTCTGTAGACCGGCTGTAGCTCAGCTTCCGCGGCCCTGTATGAGATGTTTCCGGGCAATCGAACGAAGGCGTTGAGCCATCGCAGGCTCCAGTCGTCGTACCCGTGCCATCCGGGATTCACATCGGCATAGGCGCTCACGGGCAGATAAACTTTCGGAACTTGACCCGCAACTAGTCCTTTAAAGCCCGGAGGCGCAACCCCGATGAGCTGGAACGGGACTCCATTTATGTGAAGGACCGTGTTCCATGCACTGACCTGTCCCCCATATGCCTCTTGCCAGAAGTCATAGGAAAGCACCGCAACCAGCCGTCCGTCCGAAATCTGATCGTTCGAGTTGCCGATCACGTGGCCGATGGCCGCTTTGACCCCGAGCACTCCAAAGAAGTTGCCGCTCACAAAGTCGGCAAGAAGATGTTGTGGACCTGCTGGCGTTTCAATGTTAACCAGTTGGCCATGCCTTGCGATCACGCCCTTTCCAACACCGAAGTGTTGAGCCAGGTAACGGAAAGTGGGAACGCTGAAGGTCTGGGCCATCGCATCGCTATCGGAGCGCCCGTTATGCGTCACATTTGTCGAAAACGTGAATACCTGCTGTGGCTCCGGCACTGGAAGCTGAGCATACATCGCCTGCCATAACAACGTGAACACGGCCGAAGCAAGCCCGACCCCCAGAGCAAGCAGCAAAATCGACAGAGCCGCGAACATCTTCTCTTTATGCAAAGTCCTGATCGTGAACACGCTCTCTTTGAATAAAACGCTTGGATACCCGGCCATAGCTCTGTTCATCCTAAGCCTGAACGACGAACGATCGCCAGTTTTTTGTCCGAACTGCTACAGAATCTTCTCGCAATCCATTTCTCCCGCACGCAGGTGCATGGGAACCTATGAGAGGACTAATAAACCCAAGGTAGTTAGAATTGGTGGTCCAAACTTGATGCGTAGGAATATGTTTTCGATAACCGTACTTACGGCGAGACTGTTTCGTCCTTGCGCTCAGCAATTTCCGCGAGTCTCGGAAGAATGCGGCGCCCCTGCACCGTCAGAGAAAGCTGTTGCGCCCGATTGTCTTCCGGTAAAATGCTGCGAGTGATCCAGTTTTCTCTTCGGAAACCAGTTGTCAAGCGAATCTCATGAACCAGCCTCATACGGCGCCCTTGATGCCCCTCACACTCATGACACAGTTACAGGCGCACGTCGGGATACTTGCGACCACTATAGGCGGACGGCTAGCCACGACAGGGCTTGAGAACGCTGCCACATACATCGAACAAGAATTGGGGTCGTTTGGCTATGCGCCCCAGCGGCAAACGTTCACTGTCGCCGGACAAACCTTCACGAACATCGAAGTCGAAATCACAGGTGCGCAACACCCGGAAGAAATCCTTGTCATCGGCGCCCACTACGATACAGCGGGAGACTTTCCGGGTGCGAACGACAACGGCAGCGGGGTGGCGGCAACCCTTGAACTCTCGCGTCACTTCGCAACCGCAAAACCAGCCCGAACGGTCCGCTATGTCTTCTTCGCGAACGAAGAGCCGCCTTACTTCCAAACTCCAGCCATGGGCAGCTATGTGTACGCCAGGCGCTGCCGCGAACGCAATGAGGACATCGTGGCCATGCTCTCGCTCGAAACTATCGGCTTTTACACGGATGAACCGGGGTCGCAAACTTACCCAATTGGGTTCCATCCCGGGTACCCCGACCGCGGCAATTTTCTCGGCTTCGTCGCGGACTTGAAAAGCGCGTTCCTTTTGGGACGCGCCCTGAAAGCCTTCCGCGCCGCAACTTCCCTACCGGCGCAAGGCGTAGCCGCCCCCAGCTCCATCGCTGGAATTGGCTGGTCCGATCATTGGTCCTTCTGGCAATTCGGCTACAAAGCCATCATGCTCACGGACACGGCCCCATTCCGCTATCCGTACTACCACACGGCACAAGATACGCCCGACAAGCTGGACTACACCCGCTTCACCGACGCAGTGCAAGGCATCGCTGCGCTGGTGGACCATCTCGGCAACTAGCGTACCGGCACGATCCCTTGCGTGATGAAGCACTCGCAAAAATCTCGCGTGCGAAAGCGGCGTAAATAGCCTCCAGTACAGCCTCGAGCCGCTGTGGCAAATCACGCTCTTCCGGAATCTCGAACCGGATGCCGGCATCGCGGATCTTCGTCTTGGCGCGCACCAGACGCTGCCCCATCGCCTTTGGTGAAACCAGAAAGGCGCCGGCAATGCGCCCTGCGTCCAGGCCCAAAACGGTCTGCAGCATAAGAGGTGTGTGCATGCTCGGCTCGATCGCGGGATGGGCACAAACGAAGAGCAATTTGAGTCGTGCATCCGGAAACTCAGTCGGCAAGGTCATCTCCGTGGAGTTTCCCTTTAAGAGCACAAGGGTCGGCTCGCTTGTCAGAACCACTCGCTGATGACGCATCGCATCAATCAGCGAATACCGGGCCGCCGTCAGCAGCCACGCTTCCGGATTTTGCGGCACTCCGTCTCCGGGCCACGCAGTGAGCGCGGCTACCAATGCATCGCTGAGCGCGTCTTCAGCAGCAGCCACATCCCTTGTGCGCGAAGAAAGATAGGCCACCAGGCGGCCGTATGACTCACGGGCTACCCGCTCGATCGTCCGATGGGTATTTCCCTGACCGCTTTCGTTCATTCCGTGATCCTGCGCTTGGACTCAGGCGCGAGCGGACGAACCTCGACGGCGCCTGCCGAGGCCGCCGGACAGCGCGCCGCCCAATCCAGCGCTTCGTCAAGCGAAGGGAGTTCAAGAATTAAAAGTCCCCCCAGTTGCTCCTTGGTCTCCGCATACGGGCCGTCCTGCACTCGCCGCTTTCCGCCCTCAATTCGAACGGTGGTTCCTGTTTCTGGCACTTCAAGGGGATCGCCTCCCACGTAGATACCGGCCTCTACGAGCGTTCGGTAGTACGCTCGCCAGGCGCCAACGTAGGGGTGGGTCTCGTCGCTGTTCCGTGTCGCCCAAGCCTCGGGTGATTCGTAGACTAACAAGGCAAATTGCATCACGCCTCTCCCTTCGAAAGAATCTCAGTTTTACTACGCCTGAACGTATGACGAAAAGGAAGCCGCCAATTCGACAGGCTGCTGCCGGAAACATCAAATGCGACAATCTCCGTGTGTCGCCGAACTTATGTATCAGGCAGTTGCACTCCGCGGATGCTGCTATTGCCGGTTATCGCGACCTGCGTATTCAACTCTGGCCGGATTGTAAAGACGATTGTGATCGTGAGATCGCGGAGATCTTGGCGGACCCGTTTCGCTGGGCTGTTTTTCTGGCTTTGCCCAAAACCGGGAGCGCTGCGGGTTTCGTTGAAGTCAGGCTTCGTGATTGTGCCGAGGGCGCAACTAGTTCACCCGTAGCCTACCTTGAGGGGTGGTTCGTATCGACCGAATACAGGAGGCAAGGCGTAGGTCGTGCGCTAATTGAGGCGGCCGAGAATTGGGCGGTAACCCGCGCCTGCAATGAAATAGCGTCGGACGCGCAAATAGAGAATGCCTTGAGCATCGCGGCGCACGAACGGCTTGGTTATAAACAGGTTGAACGGCTCGTCTGCTTTCTCAAGCGGCTGACCTTTTGAAGTAAGGTTATCCCACAGTAGGACAGTACCTTCCCAAGTCGCAACCGTCCGCTGGTCAGTCGGTTCTTTTAATCCAATTACTTACTTCGGTCCCTAAATTGCCGCTTTCGGGGCCATGTTCTGGCTTCTCCAAGATATCCGGTTCGGCCTTCGCTCAATTAGCAAAGACCGTTCATTCTTCTTCACATCCGTCCTGGCGCTTGCGCTCGGGATCGGCGCCACCACCGTTATCTTCAGCGTCATCGACAGCATACTCCTCAACCCATTCCCTTACGTGGATAGCCAGCACATCTACGACATGCAAATCAAGGACCGCACCACGAACGCCTCCGCCGCTCGTAACTGGTTCTCTGTGCCGGAATTCCTTGATTTCCAACAGCAGAATCACATATTTGATCGCTCGCTCGGAGTCTGGGAGCAGGCGACGATGCTCGGGGACCCTAGCTCGCCTGAGTCGCTCGACACCGATCTGGTTACCGGCAACGCGTTCCAGTTCCTCGGTGTCCAGCCGCTACTCGGTCGCGGCATCCAGCCGTCCGATGCCCAACCGGGCGCTCCGCCGGTTTTTGTTCTCAGCTACAAAGTATGGCTCAAGCGCTTCGGCCTTGATCCCGCCATCCTGGGCAAGACCTTCCTTCTCAACAACACCCGCACAACGCTGGTTGGGATTATGCCATCCCGTTTCGCATTCTGGGGCGGTGATATCTGGATGCCTGCCATTCTCGATCGCGCCCATCCGGGCAACGATAACTTCGTCCTGTACGGCCATCTAAAACCCGGTCTCAGTCCGAAGGCTGCTCAGACCGAAGCTTACGCCGTCCTGAAGCGCCTTGCTCAAACCTACCCGGATCGGTACCCGCGAGATTTCACCGTGACCATGGAATCTCTGGGCGAGCAAACGATCGGCCCATTTAAACCGACCCTTTATTTACTCCTCGCCTCCGTCAGCATGATCCTTCTCATTGCTTGTGCGAATGTAGCCAACCTGTTGCTTGCCCAAGCCACAAAGCGCGAAAAGGAGTTTGCTGTTCGCGGTGCTCTCGGAGCGAGCCGCTTCCGTCTGATTGCTCAACTCATGGTAGAAAGCCTGCTGCTCGCCCTGGCCGGCGCAATCGCCGGATGCTTGCTCGCCGCCGCAGGACTCAAGGGGCTGCTTGCCATGCTTCCCCAGTTCACTTTTCCTGATGAAGCCGTCGTTAGCCTGAATACCGAGGTGCTGCTGGCCGCCGTTGCCACCGCTGCGGCGACCGCTTTTCTGTTTGGTCTGGCGCCTGGGTTCATGGCGGGCGGAGAGTGTCAGGAATCCATCAACCGGAGTAGCCGCGGCAACACCGGCTTCCGGCAAGGCCGGCTCCGGAACATCTTTGTTGTCAGTCAGGTCACCTTATCGCTTCTGCTTCTGAGCTCCGCCGGCCTCCTGATCCGCAGCTTCTTCGTCCAGCATGAGATTGACCTCGGCCTCCGCACCGACCATCTCCTGGTATCCAATCTCAACCTGCCCGCTACCAGCTACCCGACTCCCGCCGCGCAATCCCGCTTTGTTGGCAGCCTGATCGACCGTCTTGAACACGTCCCTGGTATCCTCTCGGCTGCTGCCGCCGTCGAATTTCCTCCTCAGGGCGCGCTGCCCACCGACTTCGACATCGCCGGCATCAGCCACACCTCCACTTGGAAGGGTTTGTACTCACCGTGCACCAGGCGCTACTTCGCAACTGT
>Ga0213872_10000857_pt1 | contig 22035 bp, 17 predicted proteins | sample VelepicomBERX_R2_FD_160071 | JGI IMG/M metagenome (GOLD analysis project Ga0213872, IMG submission 160071) | Rhizosphere microbial communities from Vellozia epidendroides in rupestrian grasslands, the National Park of Serra do Cipo, Brazil - RX_R2 | ecosystem: Host-associated > Plants > Roots >...
GTCCTAAATACCATTTTCAACACTTTTGAATTCAGGTCTTTACGGATTCTGTCTCTTCTTGGTTTGATCTTTAATTAAGGGGGGTTTGGATGTCCGATCTGGGTACCCACGCCAAGCTGGCGCGTTCCACCGCGCAACTTCCGGTCAACGTCTACTTCGACGAAGCGCTACTGAAGCGCGAAATTCAGCAATTATTCCAGCAAGGCCCGCGCTACGTGGGCCACGAACTGATGGTCCCGAATGTCGGCGACTTTGCCACCCTGCCGTCCGAGAACGAAGGCCGCATGCTGGTGCGTAACGCCAATGGCCTGGAACTGCTGTCCAATGTCTGCCGCCACCGCCAGGCCCTGATGTTCAATGGCCGGGGCAACGCCAACAACATCGTCTGCCCGCTGCATCGCTGGACCTACGATCTGAAAGGTGAGTTGATCGGTGCCCCGCACTTCGATCAGACGCCTTGCCTGAACCTACCCAAGACCCAGCTGCAAAGCTGGAACGGCCTGCAGTTCGAGCAGAACGGCTACAGCGTGATGGAGCAGCTGAAGGAAATGTCCGTCACCAAGGATCTCGACTTCTCCGGCTATATGTTCGACCACGTCGAGGTGCAGACCTGCGACTACAACTGGAAGACCTTCATCGAGGTCTACCTGGAGGACTACCACGTCGAGCCATTCCACCCAGGCCTGGGCGGCTTTGTCAGCTGCGAAGACCTGCGCTGGGAATTCGGCAAGGAGTTCAGCGTACAGACCGTGGGCGTCAACAAGGGCCTGCAGAAGTCCGGCTCGGAGATCTACAAGCGCTGGCAGGAACAGGTGCTCAAGTTCCGTGGCGGCGAAGCGCCTCCGTACGGCGCGATCTGGCTGACCCTGTACCCGAACATCATGGTCGAATGGTATCCGCACGTGCTGATCGTCTCGACCCTGTGGCCGGAAGGTCCGCAGCGCACGAAGAATGTAGTGGAGTTCTACTATCCCGAAGAGATCGTGCTGTTCGAGCGCGAATTCATCGAAGCCGAACGCGCCGCCTACATGGAAACCGTGTACGAGGACGACGAAATCGCCCTGCGCATGGATGCCGGCCGCAAGGCACTGATGGATCGCGGCACCACCGACGCCGGTCCTTACCAGTCGCCGATGGAAGACGGCATGCAGCACTTCCATGAATGGTATCGCAGCAAAATCGACGTATAAGGTCTTAAGCACCACATGCACTCGCTCTGGATGCTGTTTGCCAGCTTTATGTTTGCCGCCATGGGCGTATGCGTAAAGCTGGCGTCGGACACCTTCTCCACCTCGGAACTGGTGGTATGCCGCGGCGTCATCGGCATCGTCACCCTGTACACGATGATCCGCATCCAGGGCGGCACCTTCCGCACCACCATGCCCTATGCCCACCTGTGGCGCGGCGTGGTGGGCGTGATCTCCCTGTGGCTGTGGTTCTACGCCATCGCCAAGCTGCCGCTGGCCACTGCCATGACGCTCAACTACATGGCGCCGATCTGGATCGCCGTGTATCTCTTCGCCATGGGCTGGTGGCACGCCAAGAACCACGTTGAATGGCCGCTGATTGTGGCCGTCGGCATGAGCTTTGTCGGCGTTACCCTGCTGCTGCAGCCGGCCTTCCACGCCAATCAGCTGACACCGGCGCTGATCGCGCTGTCGTCCAGCGTGCTGTCGGCCATGGCGTATATGCAGGTGCGAAAACTGGGCCTGGCGGGCGAACCGGAATACCGCGTGGTGTTCTACTTCTCCGTCATGAATGTAGTGGCCGGCGTGCTGGGCCACTATATGCTGGATGGCGCCTCGTCTTCCTGGCATCACGTCACCTCGATGCGCAGCGTGCTGCTCCTGGTCGGCATCGGCGTGTGCGCCACCAGTGCGCAGATGGCCATGACCCGCGCCTACCGTCTCGGCAAGACCCTGGTGGTGGCCAATCTGCAGTACACAGGCATCGTATTTTCTTCCGTGTGGGGCGTGTTCGTGTTCGGCGACGTGTTCGATGTGCATAGCTGGGCGGGCATCGCCATCATTCTTGCGTCGGGCAGCGCCGCGACGTTTTACAATACGAGGAACACGGAACGCGGCAAAGCCATTGCCAGCACCGACCCGATCGCCAGCGAAGTTTAGACCTCAGGAGACACGTCATGCACACCACCCTTATCGAAGCCGCCGTTCTTGCTCAACACGTGACCGATATGGACTGGGTGATCCTCGATTGCCGACATGACCTGATGAATACCGACGCGGGCCGCGTGGCCTTTGCGGCCGGCCATATCCAGAACGCGCAGTTCGCGCACCTCGACACCGACCTGTCCGGCGCCAAGCAAGGCGCGGACGGCAAATTCCACGGCCGCCATCCCCTGCCCGACCGCGCCGCGCTGATCGAAACCCTGCGCGGCTGGGGCATCAACGACAATACCCAGGTGGTGGCTTACGACGCGCAGGGTGGCATGTACGCGGCGCGCCTGTGGTGGCTGCTGCGCTGGATCGGCCACCAGGCGGTGGCGGTGCTGGACGGCGGCTTGCCCGCCTGGGAAGCGCAGGGACTGCCGCTGGTGACGCCGGCGGCATCGCGTCCGCGCGGCCATATCAGCGAGAAGCCGACTTTGACCCATACCGTTTCGGTGGCCGAGGTGGTGAGCAATCTGAACTCGCACGCGCGCCAGGTGGTGGACGCGCGCGCGCCGGATCGCTTCCGTGGCGAGAATGAGACCATCGATCCGGTCGGCGGCCATATCCCTGGCGCCAAAAACCGCTTCTTCAAAGACAACCTGGCAGCGGACGGCCGCTTCAAACCAGGCCCGCAGCTCAAGCAGGAATTCGCACCATTGTTCAGCGACGCCGCCCACGCAGTAATGCAATGCGGCTCCGGCGTAACAGCCTGCCACAACCTGCTGGCCATGGAAATCGCTGGCCTGCACGGCGCAGCACTGTATCCCGGCTCCTGGAGCGAATGGTGCTCCGACACCGCCCGCCCGGTGGCTACCGGCAGCTAAGCCTTGCGCGTCTGACGCGCCCAACGGACGATTTTGCCCCTCATTTGAACCACGTAATATTCCAGAACATGGCCTGTTTTGGGAATTGCGAAACGTCGCCTGCCCGAAGGGCGGACAGAGGTACCGAGTCCTGGTTGAGAGGCAATCAGATCCAAGGCTTGCGCAACACGAAGAGCAACAAGCTCAGCCGCATGCTGATCTTGCGCTGCGATGTAGGCAAGCGATTCGAGGTATGCCTGTCGGGCATTGGGATGCCATTGGATGGCAAGCTTAGGCCTTCCGTTTGCCATGAACGGCTATAACGTGCCGGGCTTCAGCCATCACCTCGGCATTGTCAATGCCCTCATTAGCTTTAAAGTACTCGTCCGCTCCGATGTCGGCCTTGATACCCTCTTCCACGTCATCGAATCCATCACGCCATACATCCGGCCAAAGGTCGTCAGCCGTGACTTGAGCAAGCGCCGCCAGCCGCTCCAGGCGCTCCCATTCTGACGCGGAAAGGGCGGCAAGCGCCTCGGCCATTTTTTTCTGCCTGGAGTTCATGTCAATCTCTTGCAAGAGCAAGACACCATCATAGCGCAAGCGCAGTGGATGAGCGCTTGCGGCGGCTCAAGCTCAGACGCTAAGCGCTTTTCGGCAGACCCAGAAGCCGTTCAGAGTCAGGCGGCCAGTGGCGGGGTCGGTGGTCAGCAATTCCGGATGGGTGATGTGGCTGCTGTGGAAGATGCCGCCGTCGTAGAAGATCGCGCGGTTGTAGGCCGCCGGCACTGTCGCCACCAGCTCGAAGAAGTCGTTGGATTCCGTCAGATACGCAGGTTCGGCGTTAATCAGACGGGTGAACTCCTCGTCGCTCATCCCGGCCCAGGTATCGAACAGGGCGTGCGTTTCGGCGAAGGACTGCCTGGGCCGATAGAAGCTGGTGCCGCCCAGTTCCGCATCCTTGAACAGGTACAGCACCGCCGCCGGAAAGCACTGGTTGGAGGCGCTGGCATAGTTATCGTGGTGGCAGACCCGCTGCAAAGGCCGCAGCTGCTGTGGCGGCAGGCTGACCATCGACAGGCGGCTGAACATCTGGCCGGTGCGGCGCGCGCCCAGGCGGCTGCGGATGTTCAGCGTGAAATACTCGTCCAGCATGGCCGAAAAATCCGCATGCATACGCTGCTCCATGCCCGGAAACGCATTGTGCGGCGCCGGCGCAAAACCCTCGCGGCAGCGCAGCGCTTCCGCTACCAGCGCATCTGGATCAAGCAGAAAATCATCGACCACGATGCATGGCAGCTGGCCGGGAATGGAGACGAGGTGAACGCGCGGATTGGGATTGAACATAGCCGATAGGGTAACCCAAATCGCGGCGTCCGGGCACTACGGCTTGGCGCCCTCCTTCAAAGCCCGCTCCACCAAGGGCGCCAGCCGCGCCGTCAGCTTGACGGCATCGGCCGATGTCACATGCGACCATTCCGGCAGCGTATAGCCTTGCAGCTGCGGGTAATCCTCGAAGTGGATGCCGGGCGTCCGCGTGGCCTTCAGCAGCACTTCCCAGGTGAAAGCGCGCGGCGTCGTCATCTGCTCGAAAGCGTAGTAGTCGCCCGCGCTGGGCAGACGCACGAACACCACCGGCACGCCACGCGCGCGCAGCTTGCCGACGGCGATCACCGCGCGCTCGATCTGTTTGGCGACCACCGCCTTGGCCTTCTCCGGCGTATTCAGCATCGGTGGCGGCGGACCGTTGAACATCTGGCTCCAGATGCTGCGCGCCAGCCTGCTGTAGGCGGCGTCGGTTTCAACCTTGGCCCACATATGGGTATCGCGGTCCGCTGCGGACACCGACAGCTTGCGCACCTCCACATAGGGATGTGTCCCCGGACGCAGCGGCCAGTTCTGGCGCTGCACCACCTTGGCTAGCGCGAAATCCGGATCGTAGAACGCGAAATAAGGCTCGACAAACTGCTGCGACAGCCATTGTCCGATCCGCTGCGATGGCCCCTGTTTATGGAAGGTCTGAATGGCCGCTTCGCGATAGGCAAAGCCGGCAAAGAACAATCCCGGGGTCACACCTATCATCAGGCGGCCGGTGAAATTGGCATCCGCCGCCAGGTCTTCCAGCACCGGCACAGGCGAGGTGCCCTCCAGCGCCAGCTGAATGGGGCGCTCACCGGCGATTTTTTCCCACACGTGCAGCTGCACATCGAACAGCGTGCGCGAGGAACCGATCAGCACCAGCTTGCCGCCTTCGCCCTGGTCGATGCGGCGCCGCTGTGCGGCCCATGAGCCATTGCTGTTGGCATAGGCCGGCACCGAACCAAAGTCGCGCCAATACGCTTCCCAGCCCGCCAGCAGCAGAGCAAACAGGATCAGCGCCTGCAGCCACACCCGGCCCCAGGGCCGCTCGGGCACATGGCGCTCCGGCACCGGCTGGGCCACGCCAGGCCGGTCGGAAGCAGTCAGCCGCGTCAGGAAGCCGGGACGCTCAAAGTGCGCCGCGCCGTCAGAACTGGAAATAGATGAAGGCATTTCCCTCTCCCTGTGCAATGACGATGGCAAACCGCATCAGCCCCAATGCGCCGGACAGCAGCAGCGGCCGGGTGGTGGCCGCCACGTCTTCCAGCGTGCGCTGGCGCAGGCGCCAGTGCGCGCAGACGATGCCGGCGACGATCAGCGCGACGGTGATCAGGCGCATGGCCGGCAGAATCGGCTCCACGCCCGCGTGTGCCCCCATCATGCCGGTCAGGATGCGCCAGGCGTCGTCAAAGCTTTTGGCGCGGAAGAATACCCAGGTGAGGTTCACCAGCGCATAGGTCAGCAGGCCGAGGCCCAGCATCGACAGGGGCCCGGGGCGGACTCCCTTGAACCAGCCGCGCAGCAGCCGCTCCACCACCAGGTACAGGCCGTGCAAGCCGCCCCATACGACAAAGGTCCAGCTGGCGCCGTGCCACAGGCCGCCCAGCAGCATGGTGACGATCAGCGCACAGTAAGTGCGCGCCGCGCCGTGGCGGTTGCCGCCCAGCGGAATGTAGAGATAGTCGCGCAGCCAGGCCGACAAGGTCATGTGCCAGCGCCGCCAGAAGTCAGTGAAGCCGACCGCCGCGTAGGGAAAACGGAAATTGTCCGGCATGGCAAAGCCGAGGCACAGCGCCACGCCGATCGCCGTGGTGGAGTAGCCGGCGAAGTCGCAGAAAATCTGCCCGCTGAAAGCCAGCGTGGCCATCCAGGCATCGAGCATGCCGGGCAGCTGCGGATTGTCGTACACCGCTTCCGCCGCAGGCGCCAGGAAGCTGTCCGCCAGGACGATCTTCTGGAACATCCCCAGCGTGACCAGGGCCAGTCCAAAGCGCAGCATGGCTGGCGTGGCCTTGCGTGGTTCGGCAAACTGCGGCACCAGCTCGGTCGGCCGCATGATGGGGCCTGCCACCAGGTGCGGGAAGAAGGTCACGAACAGCGCGTAATCGAGGAAGCTGGTGGCCGGTTTGGCGCGGCGTAGGTAGATGTCCAGCGTGTAGGACATGGTGGCAAAGGTGTAGAACGATATGCCGACCGGCAGGATGATGTCGAAATGCGGCGCGTGATAGGCCAGCCCCAGTTGTGCCGCCAGCGCGCCGAAATTCTCCATCAGGAAGCCGCCGTACTTGAAGTAGAACAGCATGCCCAGGTTGGCCACCACCGACAGCAGCATCCAGGCGCGCCGCGCCATCGGCCGCTGCGCATGCACCAGGGCCTGCGCGGCATACCAGTCGACCACCGTCGATATCCACAGCAGCAGGATAAACGGCGGATTCCAGGCCATGTAGAACAGGTAGCTGGCCAGCAGCAGATTGATTTTCCTGGCTTGCCAGGGCAAGGGCAGCGCGTGCAGCCCGAGCACAATGGCAAAGAAGAAGACGAATGTCAGCGAGTTGAATACCATGATCCCCCCTCGGGCCGCCGGCATGCTTTGCCGGTCAGTTTCGCTTGTCGTTATTTTTCCCGATCTGCCGTCCGCCCCGTTTTGGAAGGGTTAGCGGACAGACCACGCTGCCACAGTGCCGTGGCGAGGGCGAAGGATTTTTGTGTTTTTTATACTGGCTGAGGGGGAATAGCAACAGCCAGCCGGCGCACCAGCGCATGGCCGCTCATTGATAGCGCGCCAGGATGCGCCGCATCGTACCCTGCCGCACCAGCTGCCGTATGGCGGCGTCGACCTCGCTCATCGGCAGCCTGCTCGCCCGGGAGAACGCGCAACCGGCCTGAAAACGCGAGAGCGTCAAGGTCGACCAGGTTTTCAGTTCGGGGTGCTGCCGCGCGTGATAGTCCAGACTCAGACGATCGATCACGGCGTAGCGATAGCGGCCCGCCATCAGCTTGCGGATATTCAGCGGCATGCTGGGCGAGTTATCGCGCTGATAGGTATCACCCAGGGTATTTTCCAGTTCGGGATAGCGGTAGCCCAGCACCGTGCCGAGTCGTTCGTCGGCCAGCGCCGCCACGGAGCGCGGCGCGGCGACATGCGGACCGCCCACCACCAGGTCTTCATTGGGCAGAAGGACAGGCGTCCAGTGCACCGGGGCGTCGATCCAGCCCGGCAGAGCGTAGCAGATGCCGTCCACCGTGCCCGCCGCCAGCACGCTGTCGAGGCGTTTGCGCGGGACGGTGAGAAACTCGGCACGCCGGTGCAGCTGCTGCGCCAGCGCCTGGCCTAATTCAAACAGGATTCCTCCGGTCATCTGGCCTGCCTCGATCTGCGCCAGCGGCAGCGCGCTGTCGGCCGATGCGGCGAACACTATTCTCTCCTGCGCGCTCACCCAAGGAGAGCAGGCCAGCCCCCAGCAAAGTAGCGCAGCACCAAGCCGCTTCGGCCAGCGGCGAGGTGCAGTCATCATCAATGGCCGTGAGTGAGGAAGAGGACCAGGACTACGCCAGCGGCGATCAGGATCACCTGGGGCACGGTCTCGCGCCAAGTGGCGCGGCGCTGCATCTGCGGCATCAGGTCGCTGAGGGCGATGTAGATGAAACCCGAGGACGCAAACACCAGCACGTAGGGAATCAGGCTGCTGGCGCGGTCCAGCGTGTAGTAGCCCAGCAGGCCGCCGACAATCGACAAGGCGCTGCACAGCAGGTTGTACACGTAGGCGCGGGTGCGCGTGAAACCCGCGTTCAGCAGCACGATGAAGTCGCCGATCTCCTGCGGGATCTCGTGCGCCACAATCGCCAGGCCGGTCACCAGGCCCAGCTCCGGATTGGCCAGGAAGGCCGCCGCGATCAGGATGCCGTCGGTGAAGTTGTGCATGCCGTCGCCGACCAGGATCATCCAGCCTGCCTTGCCTGCTTCGCGCTTGTCGTGGCCATGCGAGTGGTGGTGGCCGTCCCCTTCGTGGTGGTGCGAATGGCGCAGGATCGCCAGCTTTTCCAGCATGAAGAAGGCCAGCAGCCCGCCCAGCAAGGTGGCGAACAGGGTGCGCAGGTCAGCCCCCGACTCGAACGCCTCCGGCAGCGCGTGCAGCAGCGAGGTGGAAAGCATGATCCCCACCGACAGGCTGACCATTCGCTCCACCACCTTGGCCAGCAAGGCGAACGAAAACACCGCAGCAGCCGTGATGCTGACGGCGCCGGCGATCGTTGTGGCCAACAGAATGGAGATGAGCGTGGAGTCGATTTTAAAAACCTCGGGTTTTCGGGAAGGGCAGTATTTTACCGCCCGCCCCGCGTTCTTGCCCAAACTTGCTTAAATTACCCCGTGCTGCTTGAACCAGGCCAGCGCGCGCATCCAGCCGTCCTTGGCGTCCGCTTCCACGTAGCTGGGGCGATAGTCGGCATGGAAGGCGTGGCCGGAATTCGGATACACCACGAACTGCGCCTTGTTCGGTCCCTTGGCCAGGGCTTCCTTCATCTGGGCGATCGACTCCTGGGTGATGCCGGTGTCCTTCAAGCCGTACAGGCCCAGGACCGGCACCGTCAGAGATCCAGCGATATCGACAGGCTGACGGGGAAACAAGGGCGAATGCTCACCCACCAGGCGGCCATACCAGGCCACGCCCGCCTTCAGCGCTGGATTGTGCGCGGCGTACAGCCAGGTGATGCGTCCGCCCCAGCAGAATCCGGTGATGCCCATCTTGTCGGTATTGCCGCCGTTGGCTTTGGCCCAGGCCACCACGGCGTCCAGGTCTTTCATGACCTGTTCGTCCGGCGTCTTGGAAATAATATCGCGCTGCAGATCGGCGATGGAGGCTACTTTGGAAGGATCGCCCTGGCGTACAAACAGGTCCGGCGCCAGCGCCAGGTAGCCCTGCTTGGCGAAGCGGCGCGCGACATCGGCGATATGCTCGTGCACGCCGAAGATCTCGGAGATTACCAGCACCACCGGCAGGCCGGTCTTGCCTTCGGGCTGGGCGCGGTACACCGGCACGGTCTGGCCATCGACATTGATGGTGATGGTGCCGGCGGTCAGGCCCGCCGTATCGGTCTTGATGACGTTTTGCGCCACCACCGGCATGGCGGCAGCGGCGAAGCCCGTACCTAAAGCGACCTTCAGGAAGTCGCGGCGTTCAACACCCTCGGACAGCGTTTTACCCAATAGGCTTTCTGCATCCTGCGTCAAATCTTTCATGCGACTCCTCCTTGATTAGTGCGAAGGCCTAGTGGGCCTCCTCCCAGTTTTTGCCGACGCCGACTTCCGCCGTCAACGGCACCTTTAACTGCGCCACGCTGGCCATCAGCGCGGGTACTTTTTGCTTGACCAGTTCCAGCTCGGCGTCCGGCACTTCCAGCACCAGTTCGTCGTGTACCTGCATGATCAGGCGAGTTTGCAGCTTGTCCTGTTCCAGCCAGCCCTGCACGGAAATCATCGCCAGCTTGATCAAATCCGCCGCCGTGCCCTGCATGGGCGCGTTGATCGCGGCGCGTTCCGCAGCCTGGCGGCGCGGGCCGTTGGGCGAATTAATCTCCGGCAGCCACAGGCGGCGGCCGAACACCGTCTCCACGTAGCCGCGCGCCTTGGCCTGCAGGCGGGTATCGTCCATATACTGCTTCACGCCGCTGAAGCGGGCGAAGTAGCGGTCGATGTAGTTCTGCGCGGCGGCGCGCTCGATGCCCAGGTTGGACGCCAGGCCGAAGGCGCTCATGCCGTAGATCAGACCGAAGTTGATCACCTTGGCGTAGCGGCGCTGTTCGCTGTTGACGTCTGCCGGAGCGACGCCGAAGATCTCCGCCGCCGTGGCGCGGTGAATGTCCACGCCCTCGGCAAAGGCGCGCAGCATATTGGCGTCTTCCGAGATGTGCGCCATGATGCGCAGCTCGATCTGCGAGTAGTCGGCCGAGACGATGTGCGTGCCGGCCGGCGCTACGAAAGCTTCACGGATGCGGCGGCCTTCCGCCGTGCGCACCGGGATGTTCTGCAGGTTCGGATCGTTGGAGGCCAGACGGCCCGTTACCGCCACGGCCTGCGCGTAATTAGTGTGCACGCGGCCCGTGTTCGGGTTCACGCTCTTGGGCAGCTTGTCGGTGTAGGTGGCCTTGAGCTTGGACAGGCTGCGGAATTCCAGCAGCACTTTCGGCAGCGGATAGTCCTCCGCCAGCTTTTGCAGCACTTCCTCATCGGTGGAAGGCGCGCCGCTCGGGGTCTTTTTCACCACCGGCAGTTTCAGCTTCTCGAAGAAGATCTCGCCGATCTGCTTGGGCGAGCCGAGATTGAACGGACCGCCCGCCAGCTCGTGGGCCTTCTGTTCCAGCTCGATGATGCGCGCGCCCAGTTCGGCCGACTGCTTGGCCAGCAGCTCAACATCCACGTTGACGCCGTTGCGCTCGATCTTCTGCAGCACGATGGAGGTCGGCAGCTCGATATTGCGGTAGATGTAGTTCAGCTTTGCGTCATGTTCCACTTCGCCGATCATCTTCTGGTGCAGACGCAGGGTGATGTCGGCGTCTTCCGCCGCATACTCGGTGGCGCGCTCGATATGCACCTGGTCGAAGGTGATCATGCTGGCGCCCTTGCCGCACACGTCGGCGAAGGGAATGGTAGTGTGGTTCAGGTGACGCAGCGCCAGGCCGTCCATATCGTGTGGACGGTGCGACTCGAACACATAGGATTCCAGCAGCGTGTCGTGCTGGATGCCGCGCAGGGTCACGCCGTGGTTGGCGAAGATATGCGCGTCGTACTTGAGGTTCTGGCCGACCTTGTGCTTGTTCTCGTCCTCCAGCCAGGGCTTGAGGCGGGCCAGTACGTGGTCGCGCGACAGCTGGTCGGGCGCGCCCGCGTAGCTGTGCGCCACCGGGATGTAGCAAGCCTTGCCCGCTTCCACCGACAGCGAAATGCCGACCAGCTGCGCCAGCATCGGCTCCAGCGAGGTGGTTTCAGTGTCGACGGCGGTCAGCGCCGCGCTGTCGATCAGGGCCAGCCACTGGTCCAGCTGGGCCTCGGTCAGCACGGTTTCGTAATGGGTTTCCAGCTTGGCCGGTTCGCCGAACAGGTCGCCGGTAGATGCAGCGGCGACGGTCGCCGTCACGGTCACGGGCGCAGCGCCGGCGACAGGCGCAGCGGCGGTGCCCAGCTCACGCAGCAGGGTCTTGAAGCCGTACTTGCCGAAGAAGGCCAGCAGCGACTCCTTGTCTTCCGGCTTGGCCACCAGCGATTCGCCGATCGATACCATGTGGCCGGACAGGTCGCAGTCCAGCTTCACGGTGATCAGTTCGCGGCCCTTGGGCAGCCAGTCCAGCACCTTGCGCAGGTTCTCGCCCACGGCGCCGGTGATCTTGTCGGCGTTGGTCAGCACGCCGTCCAGCGAATCGTACTGCGACAGCCACTTGAGCGCCGTCTTGGGGCCGCATTTGTGCACGCCCGGCACGTTGTCGACGGTATCGCCGATCAGGGTCAGGTAATCGATGATGCGGTTGGGCGGCACGCCGAACTTGGCCAGCACGCCCGCTTCGTCCATCTTCTCGTTGGTCATGGTATTGATCAGCATGACCTTGTCGTTGACCAGCTGGGCCAGATCCTTGTCGCCGGTCGACACCACCACGTCCATGCCCGCCTGCGCGGCCTGCACCGACAGGGTGCCGATGACGTCATCCGCTTCCACGCCCTCCACCATCAGAATCGGCCAGCCCATGGCGCGCACCGCCTCGTGAATCGGTTCGATCTGGGCGCGCAGGTCATCCGGCATGGAAGCGCGGGTGGCCTTGTATTCGGGGTACATATCGTCGCGGAAGGTCTTGCCCTTGGCGTCGAACACACAGGCGATATACGCTGCCGGGAAGTCGCTGCGCAGGCGGCGCAGCATATTGACCATGCCGTGCATGGCGCCGGTGGGATAGCCGTCCGGGCTGCGCAGGTCGGGCAGCGCGTGGAAGGCGCGGTAAAGATAGCTGGAACCGTCTACCAGCAGCAGAGTATTTTGCATATTGCCAAAACAGGTGAATGTCTACGAAGTAACGGGCATTATCGCAGAGTTTATGCGCTGCGCCTGCCCTCTTGTCAGCTAGTTTGTTACAATGGTTCTAATAACAGCTCTAAATAGGCGGAATCATCATGAAGCGCACCCTCACTCTCTTGCCAGCCCTGGTCCTGACGCTGATCGCGCATGGCGCAATGGCGCAGCAAAAGCCGAGCGAAGCGCCGCCGAAGCTGGAAAAGATTGAGGAAATCGGCGACGATTCCATCACCGTGACGGCAAAACCCACGCCGGAACGACAAATCACGGAAAAACGTGAAGGGGGCCGCGTGACCGAAGTCAAGGTCAAGAGCGGGCCAAGCACTTACACGGTGCGTCCCAATAATCCTACCGGCACTGCGTTGCCGGGGGATGCCGTTGGCAGTGCCAATCGCGGTCCAATGTGGAACGTGATGGAGTTCGACATCGGCAAGAAGAAGAAAAAGACCACCGAGGAAGATAGCACGCCCGATACCGACGCACCGCCGCCATCCGGCAAATAACGGTGCGGGGAACGGCGGATTCCTCGGCTTCCGCCGCGCGCCTGGCCAGTCCGGCGCGCCCTAAGAACCTATTCGACTCTCTACACGTTTCTCATGGCAGTTTTTACCCCGGTCACCCTGGACGACTTGAGCCAGTGGATCACCCAATTCCCCCTTGGTACGCCGGTCGCCCTCAAGGGCATCGCCTCCGGCATCGAGAACAGTAACTTTTTCCTGACAATGGAACGCGACGGCCAGCGCCACGAGTATGTGCTGACCATCTTCGAGAACCTGGACTTCGAGCACCTGCCTTTCTACCTCAAGCTGATGCACCATCTGGCCGACCACGGCGTGCTGGTGCCGGACCCGATGGCCACCCACGAGGGCGAACTGGTGGTGCCGCTGCACGGCAAGCCGGCCGCCATCGTCACCAAGCTGGAAGGCCGTTCGCAAATGAACCCGCAGCCGGTGCACTGCGGCGCCGTCGGCGCCATGCTGGCGCGTATGCACGTGGCGGGCCTGGACTATCCGCTGTACCAGCCCAATCTGCGCGGCCTGGAGTGGTGGACTGAAACGACGCCGCAGGTGCTGCCTTTCCTCTCGGAGAGCGAATCGGCGCTGCTGCAAAGCGAGCTGGCTTACCAGCAGGCCTTTGCCGCAGGCGCGCATTACGCCCAGCTGCAGCAAGGCCCGGTCCACGCCGACCTGTTCCGCAATAACGTGATGTTCGACGGCGAGCAACTGACCGGCTTCTTCGACTTCTACTTTGCCGGCTGCGACACCTGGCTGTTCGACGTCGCCGTCACCATCAACGACTGGTGCATCGATCTCGATACCGGCGTGCTGGATGCCGCCCGCGTGCGCGCCATGCTGGACGCCTACCATGCCGTGCGCCCTTTCACGGAAGCGGAGCGCGCCAGCTGGCAGCCGATGCTGCGTGCCGCCGCGCTGCGCTTCTGGCTCTCGCGCCTGTACGACTTCCACCAGCCGCGCGAAGCCGAGATGCTGACGCCGCACGACCCGACCCACTTTGAGCGCATTCTGCGCGAACGTATCGCCGTGATGGCGCCGGAGCTGAATTGATGGAGAAACTGCCCGCCAGCATGGGATGGCTCTGGGTTCGCCAGGGTTTTGCGCTGTTCAAGCGCCAGCCTGCCGCCTTGCTGGCGTTGCTGTTCAGCTGTCTGTTCCTGTCGATGGCCTGCCTGGTGGTGCCGATCCTCGGCCCACTGCTGCCAACCCTGTTTGCGCCGCTGTTCTCCATGGCCCTGCTGCAGGCCTGTGCGGAAATCGACCAGGGCAAGCGTCCCCTGCCCGGCCTGGTGTTCATCGGCTTCCGCAAGCCTGCGCGCAAATCCCTGCTGGGACTGGGCGCCATGTATATCGTGATCTGGGTGTTTGCCCTGCTGGTGCTGACCTGGATGGACGACGGCGTCTTCATGCAGATGGTGACGCGCCAGATTCCAATGGATGAAAAGCTGCTGGAAGGTTCGCGCGCGGCGATCCTGACGGCAGTGGGGATTTATCTGTTCTCGTGGCTGTTCAGCTGCTTTGCCGCACCGCTGATCTTCTGGCAGCGCCAGAGCCTGGGCAAGGCGCTATTCTTCAGCGTGTTTGCCGTGCTGCGTTCGTTCTGGGCGTTTGTGGTGGCGGGGATCACCCTGTTTGCCATCCACCAGGTGGGCGTGACCCTGCCGGTGCTGCTGTTCGATTCGGTCGCGCTGGAAGCGACCATGATCTTTGCCGTGTTCTTTGTGCTGGTGATTGCGGTGCACTGCATGCTGTACGCCAGCTACTGCCGCATTTTCGGCGCCCCGCAGGCCGAGCAGCCTGCGGAAGTGGCCTGATTTTTACACGCGGTCCAGCTTCGCCACGCTCAAGTCCAGCACCTTCATCCCGGCGCTGCCGAAATTGATCTGGGCGCGCGCATTGCCGCCGCTGCCCTCAATGTTCACGATCACGCCTTCGCCAAATTTGGCGTGGGCGACCGATTCACCGATGCGCCATGTGCTGCCGCTGGCCTTCTGCGCCATCTTCTGCGCCAGCGCCTTGTCCGAATTCGAGCCCACCAGCGGCGTTTCGTCCCAAGCTGACTTGCGGTTGCCGAACCACTGCGCCTGCACGCGCGGCGACAGCCACTTGAGCGATTCCTCCGGCAGTTCATCAAAGAAGCGCGACTTCATGTTGTAGCGGGTCTGGCCGTGCAGCATGCGCGTCTGCGCGAAGCACATGTACAGGCGCTGGCGCGCACGGGTGATCGCCACGTACATCAGGCGGCGCTCTTCCTCCACGCCATCGTGTTCGCGCGAGCTGCTCTCATGCGGGAACAGGCCTTCTTCCAGGCCGGTGATGAAGACGTTGTCGAACTCCAGGCCCTTGGCCGAGTGCACCGTCATCAGCTGCAGCGCATCCTGGCCGGCCTGCGCCTGGTTGTCGCCCGCTTCCAGCGAAGCGTGCGACAGGAAAGCTGCCAGCGGCGACATCACAGTCGCCAGTGGCGCGTCGGCGTCGATGATTTCCACACCGTCGGCGTTGATGATGGCATCACCTGCCACGGCTTGCGCCTGCGGCCCCAGATGCGCAGGCGCACCTTGGCCAAAGCCTTCTTCCGCCACAAACTGGGTGGCGGCGCTGACCATCTGCTCCAAGTTTTCGATGCGGTCGGCGCCTTCTTTTTCGGTCTGGTAGTGCGTCAGCAGGCCGGAGGCTTCCAGCACCACTCGCACCAGTTCCGGCAGCGCCATTTGCTGGGTCTCGAAGCGTGCGCCCTCCACCAGCTTGACGAAGCCCGCCAGCGAGCTGCCCGCCTTGCCCGCCACATAAGGCACGGCAGCGTACAGCGAGATGCCATACTGCGCGGCCGCAGCCTGCAGCGTTTCGATCGAACGGGCGCCGATGCCGCGCGCCGGGAAGTTCACCACGCGCAGGAAGGCGGAGTCGTTGTGCGGGTTGTCCATCAGCTGCAGGTAGGCGATGGCGTGTTTGACCTCGGCGCGCTGGAAGTAGCGCAGGCCGCCATACACGTGGTAAGGCAGACCGGCCGAGAACAAGGCATGTTCGATCACGCGCGACTGCGCATTGGAGCGGTACAGCACCGCGATCTCGCTGCGCAATACGCCGTCGTGGATCAGGTTCTTGGCTTCTTCCACCAGCCACTGAGCTTCCTGCAGATCGGAGGTGGCTTCGTACACGCGTACCGGCTCGCCGTGGCCCGCGTCCGTGCGCAGGTTCTTGCCCAGACGGCGGCTGTTATGCGAAATCAGCACGTTGGCCGCATCCAGAATGTGGCCATGCGAGCGGTAGTTCTGTTCCAGCTTGATCAGGTTCTTGACCTGGAACTCGCGCTCGAAGGCGCTCATATTGCCCACGTTGGCGCCACGGAAAGCGTAGATGCTCTGGTCATCGTCGCCCACGGCAAACAGCACGCCGCCGGTGCGCTCGCCATGGCCGGCCATCAGCTTGAGCCACTTGTATTGCAGGTCATTGGTATCCTGGAACTCGTCCACCAGGATGTGCTGGAAGCGCTGCTGGTAGTGTTCGCGCAGCGGCTGGTTACGGCTCAGCAGCTCGTAGGTGCGCAGCAGCAGTTCGGCAAAATCGACCACACCCTCGCGCTGGCACTGCTCGTCGTACAGCCGATACAGCTCGACCTTCTTGCGCTCGTCGGCGTTGTACGGATCGATCTTGTCGGCGCGCAGACCCTGGTCCTTGGCGCCGTTGATGAAGTACATGACGTCCTTGGGCGGGAATTTCTCGTCGTCGATGTTGTGCGCCTTGAGCAGGCGCTTGATCATCGACAGCTGGTCCTGCGTGTCCAGAATCTGGAACGACTGCGGCAGCGCGGCGTCGCGGTAGTGTGTGCGCAGCAGGCGGTTACACAGACCGTGGAAGGTGCCAATCCACATACCCCGTGTATTGATCGGCAACATGGCGGAGAGACGCGTCAGCATCTCCTTGGCGGCCTTGTTGGTAAAGGTCACCGCCAGGATGCCGGAGGGCGAAACCTGCCCGGTCTGGATCAGCCACGCAATGCGGGTGGTCAGCACGCGGGTCTTGCCGGAGCCGGCGCCCGCCAGGATCAAGGCACTCTGTGCCGGCAGGGTGACGGCGGCGAGTTGTTCGGGATTGAGGTTGTGGAGAAGATTTTGCATCCCGTGATTATACCGGCAGCGGCGTCACGGGATGAAAATCACTGTACAAATATTCAGCCTTCGCCGACGTCCGGCGAGGCCGGGACGCAGGCGTTTCAGCCTTCCTTGCCTGGCGCGGGGGAGGCTTTGCCGTTTTTGACGGCATCCTCGATCAGCGACTTCATGGTTTCCTCGGCGGCGCGGCTGGCTTTGGCCTGCTCGCGGCCCAGTTCACCCATGCGGCGTCCCAGTTCCGCCATCGGCTTGCTGGCTTCGGCCATCTGGCGGCCGATATCCTTCATCGGCTCGTGGCTGGCGGCGATCTTCTCGCCACGCTCGGCCAGCACGCGCTGGAGTTCCTCCATGCGTTTTTGCACAGGCTCCATCTGCTCGTGCAGACGGGCGATCTCGCGCTGGGAGGCGTCACGCTGCTCGGCGGTCGTGCCGTCACGATCCATGCGCTGGGCGAGGCGGTCGGCGGCGCGGGCGTAGGACTCCTGACGGCGCGCCAGGGCGTTGATTTCGCGTTCCTGTACCCGGGCGTCGCGTTCAAAGCCTTGCGCGGCCTCGCGGCCTGCGGCGTCCATCTTGCGGCCCAGGGCATCCATAACCTTGCCCTGCTGGTCCATCAATTTGCCTTGGGCGTCCATTTGCTCACCCAGGCGGCTGACAGGGGCCCAGGCTTCGTTGGCCTTGGCGATGATGGCGGGATCGCGGATCAGCCAGGCCTGGTCGCCGTCGCGATACCAGAGGAAGTCGCCTTTCACGCTGCCGCGCAACTGTTCGATGCGGCGCACATCGCCGCTGCTGCCGTTCATGGTGATGCCTTTGTCGCGGTCGGACTGCACCAGGGCGTAGGCGGTACGGGTGTCCTTGCCGTGCACATGAATGTGTTGCGCACCTCGGGGCGGCACTGGGGGCACAGGCGGCACGGGGACGTCGGCCAACGCGGCAGGCGCCGCCGGCGCAGCGGGAGCGGCAGGTACGGCCGGCACAGCGGGTACAGCAGGTGCGGCCGGGATGGCGGCAAGACGTAGCGCCGGCGCGGGCGCCGCCGGTGCTGCGGGTGGCGCCGGTGGAGCGGGCGGAATGGCTGGCGTCTTGCCGTCGCTGTCGTAATCGATATCGACATTTTTGGACGGTGTGGCATCGGCGCTGGCGGTCAGCGACGCGGCGGCGGGCTGGGACTGAGGCTGCGGTGCGGCGTTTGCGTAGAACACAGCGCCGGCCGCGCACAGGCCAAGTACCGGCAGCGCCAATTTCCAGCTGACTGGTTCAACATCAGGGCGCAGCAAGCGTTTAATACGAGACATGAGATTTCCTCCGTGGGCCGCATGGGCCAATTGTGTTGTGGCGAACTGGAAGCGATCCAGTTCGGACAAGGCCTGCGCCAGCCGCTGCGGTTGACCTAACATCTGTACGGCCAGGTCATCGGCGATTTGTTCTCGCTCTACTCGGATGCGGCGGGACAAAGCCCAAACACTAGGGTGATAGAACAGCGCGATCTCGATCGCGCTTTGGATGAGGTTGACCAGATAATCCCTGCGCTTGATATGGGCCAGCTCATGGGCCAGCAGGGCTTCCAGCAATTCGGGCGGCATGCCGGTCACCAGCGCCGCAGGCACCAGCACGATGGGCTGCCAGATGCCTGCGGTGATGGGCGAATCCAGCAGCTCCGCCACGCCGAGGCGCACATGGACATCGATATCGAAACGGCGCGCCAGCTCGGACAAGCGGCGCTGCCAGTAGTGATCGACTTTGTAGTGATCCGCGCTGGTGCGCTCGGCCACCCATTTCAGGCCGATCACCAGGCGCAGCGACATCAACGCCGCACCGGCCAGCCACAGGCCGACGATCCACGGCAGCTGGCGGCGCAGCAGCGATTCAAGCGATGCTAGCAAGTCCGTCCCGCTGGTGGCCGCCACCATGCTGGCTGCGGCATCGGCACCGGAATGCATCATCGGCAGCACGGCAGGCAGCACCGAGGGCAGCGCAGCGGCGACCACACCGCCATTGGCGCCCGCCTCCGCATCAGCGATATAAGTGAGTACTCCCGCCAGCGGCACGGCAGCGCACAGCAGCAGGGCCGCACAGGCGACGGCGTAGCGTGTCTGCGGACGCGCCCCGCGCAAGATGAACAGCAGCAGCGAGGCGCCCCAGCCGATCAGCAGCCCTTGCCAGATAAAGTGCAGCAGTGCCCAGCCAACGGCAGGCACCAACATGGACAGCACGCCGCTCATGAGCGACCGCCCGCTGCTAAATCGACGATAAGGGTAAAGCCGTCCATGCCGAATCTCCGGTTGATGGATGTAGAATAAATTATCTAGTTTGCGATGTCTAGATATTTTTTTCTACATCCATCCCGAAGCTCAGGAATGGACGGACGGGATCAGGCGACCTTCCAGCCGCCTCCCAGCGCCTTGACCAACTGGATGCTGGCCTGCAGGCGGCGCAGCTGGATCGCTGCCGCCGCGAGCTGCGCCTGCAGCGCCGCGTTCTGGTTGACCGAGACTTCCAGATAGGTCGTCACGCCGCCCTGATAGCGATAGTTGGACTGCTGCAGCGCCTTGCCAGCCGCCGTGGCAGCGGCATTCTGGCTGACGCTCTCTTGCTCCAGCTGGCGCAGCGCCGCCAGATTGTCTTCCACTTCGCGATATGCCGTCAGCACCGTGTTGCGGTAGTTGGCCGCCTGCTCATCAAATGCAGCCTGCGCCTGCTCGTTCTGTGCGCGGCGACGGCCGCCATCGAACAAGGTCAGCGCCGCAGCGGGGCCGACCGACCACGCGCGGCTTGGCGCCTGCAGCCAGCTGCCGGTGTGCGTGCTGTCAAAGCCAAACACCGCGGCCAGGCTGAAGATCGGGAAGTAAGCCGCCTTGGCGACACCGATTTCCGCATTGGCCGCAGCGACGCGGCGCTCCGCTGCCGCAACGTCCGGACGGCGTTCCAGCAGCGTGGATGGCAGGCCGGTATCGATTGCAGGTGGCATCAGCGCATCGGCCAGCGGCTGTGCGGGCAGGCTGAAGGTGCTGGGGTTCTCGCCCAGCAGCACGGCGATGGCATGCTCCATCTGCTTGCGCTGCAGACGCTGATCGGCGGCGCGGGTGCGTGCCGTTTCCAGCTGCGCACGCGCCTGTTCGACGTCGATCGCAGCGCGGGCGCCACCCTTGAACAGGTTCTCGTTCAGCTCCAGCGCCTTGGCGTATTCCTGCACGGTGCGATCCAGCAGATCCTGCTGCGCATCGTAGCTGCGCAGGGCGAAGTAGTCGGACGCCAGCTCGGCATGCAGCGACAGATCCAGCGTGGCCAGATCGGCGGCGCTAGCCTGTTGGCCCGCTTCCGCTGCCGAGACCTGGCTGCGTACGCGGCCGAATACATCCAGCTCATACGAGAAGTCCAGGCCCAGGTTGTAGTTGTTACCAACCGGGTCCGAACCCGGCTTGTAGGTCGGGCCATTGACCGAGGTGCGCGAACGTGTCGCACCGGTCTGCACACCGACCGTCGGCGCTTGCGCGGCCCCGGCAAAGCGGGTCTGCGCGCGCGCCTGCTGCAGGCGCGCCAGCGCGGCTTGCAGGCTCTGGTTGCCAGTGCCGACCTTCTGCTCCAACGTGTTCAGGCCTGCATCGCCGTAGACTTCCCACCATGCGCCGCGCGCGGCTGTATCCGCAGGCGCTGCCTGCTTCCAGCCTTCCGCCTCCTTGAAGGCGGGAGCGGCGGGTGCGCTGTCCGGCACGTGATAGGTCGGCGCCAGCGAGCATGCCGCCAGCGCGCCGCTCAGCAGCATTGTGGCTAAGCTGCTGGCCGCCCTCATGGCTTCACCTTCTGCGGGGTGGCGCGCACGGTAGCGCCATCCACCAGCGAATCCGGCGGATTCAGTACCACCACGTCATTCGCGCTCAGGCCGTCCAGCACTTCGATGGTGGCGCCAAAGTCGCGGCCCTGCTTGATGGCCTTGAGTTTGACCTTGTTGTCGGCGCCGATGGTCGCCACCTGCATGCCGGCGGAACGGAACAGCACCGTGTTGGCTGGCAGGCGCACCGTTTCGGCGGCGTCGGCAAACTTGAAGTGGACTTCCACGTAGGCGCCGGGGAACAGCTCGCCGTTGGCGTTATCCAGCTCCAGTTCCGCCTGCAGCGTACGGGTGGATGGGTCCAGCGCGTGCGAAGTGCGCACCGTCTTGGCTTCATACTTCTTTCCCGGATGTTCGTCGAAGCGCAGCTCGGCCGGAACGCCTGCCTGCGCCAGCGCCGCATACTTCTCCGGCAGCTGCACGTACACGCGCAACTTGCTGTTATCGGCCAGGCGGAACAACTCGCCGCCCGCATTCTGGCCCGCGTTGATCAGCGCACCGATGTCGGTACGGCGCGCGGTGATCACACCGTCGAACGGCGCCAGCACCTGCTTGAACGATTGCAGCTCGCGCAGACGCGCCACGTTGGCGCTGGCAGCGTCCACCACGGCTTTCTTGGCGGCGGCGTCACCGGCCTTTTCATCGGCTTCCTGATGCGATACCGACTGGGTAGCCAGCAGGCCTTTCCAGCGTTCGTTGGTGCTGTTGGCCAGCGCGTAGTTGGCCTGCGCGGTGGCCAGGTCCGCCGTCGCCTGGCGCAGCTGCTGGTCGATTTCCGGCGTGTCGATTTCCGCCAGCAGGTCGCCGCGCTTCACGGTGGCGCCGATGTCGTGCTTCCATGCTTTCAGATAGCCATTGGTGCGGGCATAAATTGGCGCTTCGATATTGGCCTGCACGGTACCGGGCAGATTCAGTTCGTCGCCATCGGTGCTATGCATCGGCTTGATGGTGACGACGTTCGGCACGGCGTTGCTGGACGCCTCCTGCGCCAGTTCGCTGCGCGCGTGCAGGCGGCTGCTGACGCCCCACACGGCGAGGATCACGGCTACCACCGGCAGGATCATCAGAACTTTGCCGGGGCGCGCGGCGCCGGCCTTCGGGCTACGGTCAGACATGAGAAACCTCCAAAGGTGCTTGGGCTTGCGCCGGCTTACGGCCGCGAACCACAGAAAATACGACAGGTACG
>Ga0213872_10000858_pt1 | contig 22022 bp, 16 predicted proteins | sample VelepicomBERX_R2_FD_160071 | JGI IMG/M metagenome (GOLD analysis project Ga0213872, IMG submission 160071) | Rhizosphere microbial communities from Vellozia epidendroides in rupestrian grasslands, the National Park of Serra do Cipo, Brazil - RX_R2 | ecosystem: Host-associated > Plants > Roots >...
GCGGGCTGGCGGACCGGCTCTGCTGTTCCAGAATCCTGTCGGCCATAGCATGCCGGTGCTGGGCAATCTGTTCGGCACACCGCGCCGCGTGGCGCTGGGCATGGGCGCGGAAGATGTCAGCGAGTTGCGCAAGATCGGCCACGTGCTGGCGCGCCTGAAAGAACCGGAGCCGCCCAAGGACTTCAAGGACTTGCTGGGCCTGGGCTCGCTGGTCAAGGCGGTGTGGGATATGTCGCCTAAAGAGATGCGCGGCGCGCCGTGCCAGGAGATCGTGTGGGAAGGCGCCGATGTCGATCTGTCCAGGCTGCCAATCCAGCACTGCTGGCCGGGCGATATCGCACCTTTAATCACCTGGGGCCTGGTGATTACCAAGGGCCCTAATAAGAAGCGCCAGAATCTGGGCATCTACCGCCAGCAGGTGCTGGGCCCGAACAAGGTCATCATGCGCTGGCTGGCCCATCGTGGCGGCGCGCTGGACTTCCGCGAACACGCCATCCAAAACAAAGGAAAGCCTTATCCTGTCTGCGTCGCTTTGGGTGCGGACCCCGCTACTATATTAGGTGCGGTGACGCCGGTGCCGGATAGCCTGTCGGAATACCAGTTCGCGGGCCTGCTGCGCGGCAGCCGCACCGAGCTGGTCAAGGCTATCGGCAGCGAGCTGCGCGTGCCGGCGTCGGCGGAGATTGTGCTGGAAGGGCATATCTACCCGGACGAAAACCATCCGTCCGGTTATGAGCATGCGCTGGAAGGCCCGTATGGCGACCACACCGGCTATTACAATGAGCAGGACTGGTTCCCGGTCTTCACCATCGACCGCATCACCATGCGGCGCGATCCGATCTACCACTCTACTTATACAGGCAAACCGCCGGATGAGCCGGCCGTGCTGGGCCTGGCGCTGAACGAGGTCTTTGTGCCGCTGCTGCAAAAGCAGTTCAGCGAGATCACCGACTTCTACCTGCCGCCGGAAGGCTGCAGCTACCGCATGGCGGTGGTGCAGATCAAGAAGCAGTATGCAGGCCATGCCAAGCGGGTGATGTTCGGCGTATGGAGCTTCCTGCGCCAGTTCATGTATACCAAGTTCATCGTGGTGGTGGATGAGGACGTCAACGTGCGCGACTGGAAGGAAGTGATCTGGGCCATTACGACCCGGGTGGATCCGACCCGCGACACCACGCTGGTCGACAATACGCCGATCGACTACCTGGACTTTGCCTCGCCGATCAGCGGCCTGGGCAGCAAGATGGGTATCGACGCCACCAACAAATGGCCGGGTGAAACCAGCCGCGAGTGGGGTACCACCATCGAGATGACGCCGGAAGTGAAGGCACGCGTGGACGGGATTTGGCAGCAACTGGGTTTATAGCCTATAATTGCCGCCGGGCGGGCCCCTGCGCATTGTGGCATAGCCAACCTGGTCAGGTCGGGAACGAAGCAGCCACAGCTATATCCCATAAGTGCCGCAGATCAGGCTCGCCTCCTTACTCAATAAAAAAGCTGCCATTGGCAGCTTTTTTGTTATTCAGTGTCCAATTCTGCCTCAAACGGCCGTTCCGAGGCGATCATCAGCGGGTTCTCTTTTAATAAGGCGCTGTCAGGCTTGAGCTTGATATGGCCTTTGGCGTCGCTGCTATAAGTCTTGACGCCGTCCTTCGATTCAATGCGCAGCTGGGCCGGCTTGGCGAACTTGAATACCACCACCTTGACCGTCGGCGCAAACAGGCTGAAGGCGCCCGCCATTTTCTTGATCGCTGCGTTGGACTGGTCGATGCTGCTCATCAGCGGACTGTACTGCCAGCGGGTTCCCTCCGGCAGCGGGGTGATCATGTCGTAGTCGAAGCCGGCTTTTTCCGTCTTGGGCAGGGAGATCAGGGTCTTGGCTTCGTCGGCCAGCCATTTCTGGTTGGGCACCAGAGCGATGCGGCCATCGGCCAGCACGGGCAGGGACTGGCGCTCGCCGCCATCCAGCACGGCCAGGGTCAGGTCGGCGGGCTTGATGGCCTTGTTTTCCGGGACCAGCTTGAGGAAGAGCTGGAGCTTGTCGCGTTCGGCCGCCGGGATGGCGTAGAACTTGTCGAGCCGTGAGGCCTCGATGAGCTTCTTATAAGGGATCCATTCACGTTCGTCGGCGTGGGCGGCGGCGCTCAGGGCCAGGAGGGAGAGCAGGACAAGTTTTTTCATTTTTAGCATGTTAAAAGAAAAACAAATTGTAAGGCGGGTTTTTCCTTTTACCTAATCTTGCTTCAGCTTGTTACAATTGGTCCTTTCCGCTCTGACGGACCGACCCGCTACCCGCTATCTACGGTAAAATCTCAGCATGTCCTATCAAGTTCTCGCCCGTAAATACCGCCCGAAAAATTTCGAAACGCTCGTCGGCCAGGAGCACGTCGTGCGTGCGCTGACGCATGCCTTGCATAGCGGCCGCCTGCACCACGCTTATCTGTTCACCGGCACGCGCGGGGTCGGCAAGACCACCTTGTCGCGGATTCTGGCCAAGTCGCTGAATTGCGTGGGTCTGGATGGCACGGGCGGCATCACCGCCACGCCTTGCGGTGTGTGCGAGGCTTGCCGCGCGATCGATGCGGGCCGCTTTGTCGATTACATCGAGATGGACGCGGCGTCCAACCGCGGCGTGGACGAAATGGCGCAGCTGCTGGAACAGGCGGTCTACGCGCCGAGCAATGCGCGCTTCAAGGTCTATATGATCGACGAGGTGCACATGCTGACCAACCACGCCTTCAATTCGATGCTGAAGACGCTGGAGGAGCCGCCGGAGCACGTCAAGTTCATCCTGGCGACCACCGATCCGCAAAAGATTCCCGTCACCGTGCTGTCGCGCTGCCTGCAGTTCAATCTGAAGCAGATGCCGCCGGGGCATATCGTCGGCCACCTGGAAAATATCCTGGGCCTGGAAGGCGTGACGTTTGAACAGCCGGCGCTGCGTCTGCTGGCGCAGGGCGCGCATGGTTCGATGCGCGATGCGCTGTCGCTGACCGACCAGGCCATCGCCTACGCTGCCGGTGCGGTGACGCTGGATGCGGTGCAGGGCATGCTGGGCGCGCTCGATCAGTCTTATCTGGTGCGTCTGCTGGATGCACTGGCGCGCCAGGACGGCGCCGATCTGCTGGCGGTGTCGGATGAAATGGCGACGCGCAGCCTGTCGTATAACGGCGCCTTGCAGGATCTGGGCACTTTGCTGCACCGGATCGCGCTGGCGCAGACCGTGCCTTCTGCCGTGCCGTCCGATTTGCCTGAGTACGCCGATATCGTGCGTCTGGCGGGCGAGTTCGATGCGGAAGAAGTGCAGCTGTATTATCAGATCGCCGTGCATGGCCGTAATGAACTGGGGCTGGCGCCGGATGAATATGCCGGCTTCTCGATGACCCTGCTGCGCATGCTGGCCTTTCGGCCCGGCATAGGCGCGGCGGAAGGACAAGCGGCCGCAGCGCCTGCCATGTCGCGTTCGAACGCGATGGCAGCGGCCCGCGCGGCGGCGGCTCCGGCTGCCCGTGCGGCAGTCAATGCGCAGGCCAGCCATGCCAGTGTGATGCCGTCGCCCGCCGTGGTGTCCGGCGCGCTGAATGCGATGGCGCGCGGCGAGGCGCAGCCTGCTTCGATTCCCGTGTCGCCGGCAGCGCAAGCAGCTGCAGCGATGCCAGCGCAGATGGCGGGACCGGCGGCTGCCGCACAGGCTGCCGCTGCGCCAGCTCAGGCAGCGATGGCCGCCACGCCAGCCGCATCGGCAGCACAAATGGCTCCGGCTACCCCGGCTGCTGCGGCGCCAGCAGCGTCCGCTGCACCTGCCGCGCCAGCGAGTGGCGCGCCGTTAAGCCCTGCGCGCGCCGCGATTAACGCTGCGCTGGAAGCTGCGCGCGCAGCGTCCAAGGGCTCGGGCCGTGCATTCGGCGGCGCGCCTGCTCCTGCTGCGCCAGCCGCCGCCCCCGCGCCGCAAGCCGCTTCGGCTGAAATGCCGCCGTCGCACGCTGCCCCGCAGGCAGCTGCGCCGCATGCGCCATCCGCGCCGCAAGCAGCGATGCAGCACGCATCTGCTGGTACGCAGGCTGCTGCGGCCGTGCCAGCCGCCGCACCTCAGGCAGCGGCGCAAATTGCGCCGCGCGCGCCTGCACCATGGGAAGATGCACCGGCCCTGGGCCATGCCGAGGCTGCCGTACTGGAAGCGCCGCCTGTTGCAGCGCCTCAGGCGGCTCCTGCCGCACCGCAGGCCCGTGCACCGCAAGCGCCAGTGCAGCAAGCTGCTGAAGACGATATCCCGCCGTGGGTCATGGAATTCTCGGATGACAGCGCCGTTGCCGCGCCATCCGCAGCCTCGGCGCCGCAAGCCGCCGCAGGCCAGCAGGAATTCGCCCCGGCCCAGCGTCCCGCGCCAAAGCCCACCAAGGCCCCATACGAATACGTGATCACGCCAGTGCCTGCGCTGGAGTGGGACGGCAACTGGCCCGCGCTGGCTGCCGCCTTGCCTCTGCGCGGCACCGCCCAGCAGCTGGCCACGCAGTCCGAGCTGATCAACTGCGGCGAGGACGGCAACGCCGCCGTCTTCAAAATCCGCGTGCCAATTGAAACCTGGCGCACACCCGGCAATATCGAAAAGCTGACCGCCGCGTTGAGCGAACGTTTCGGCCGCAGCGTGCGCGTCGATACCGAGCTGGGCCCGGTCTGGTTCACCGCCAGCGCCGAAGCCCAGGCCTACCGCGAAGCCTGCCAGCGCGCGGCAGAAGAAACCATTGCCAACGATCCTTTTGTGAACAGCATGATCCGCGAGTTTGGCGCCTTCGTGGTGCCGGGGTCCATCGTCCCGCCGCAGACTGCTGCCGCACACTAACATCCACCCATACGGAGAAACACCATCATGATGAAGAACCAACTCGCCGGCCTGATGAAGCAAGCCCAGGCAATGCAAGACAATATGAAGAAGGCCCAGGAACAGCTGGCCCTGATCGAAGTTGAAGGCCAGTCGGGCGCCGGCCTGGTCAAGGTTGTGATGACCTGTAAGAACGACGTCAAGCGCGTGACCATCGATCCGTCGCTGCTGGCGGATGACAAAGACATGCTGGAAGACCTGGTTGCCGCCGCCTTCAACGACGCCGTGCGCAAGGCCGAAGCCACCTCCGCAGAGAAGATGGGCGGCCTGACCGCTGGCATGAATCTGCCTGCCGGCTTCAAGATGCCTTTCTAAGTTTTACCGACGGCCATGTTCATCATCACGCTCACGTATCTCAAGCCGGCGGAAGAGATTGACGCGCTGCTGGCGGCGCATCGTGCGTATTTGCATGAGCAGTATGAGAATGGCATGTTCCTTATCTCAGGCCGCATGGTGCCGCGCACCGGCGGCGTGATTCTGGCCACCGCCGACAGCCGTGCCGATATCGAAGCGGTGATCGAGCTGGATCCCTTCAGGGAAGCGGGCGTGGCCAGTTACCAGATCACCGAATTCGTGCCCACCATGGCGGTCGAAATCTTCAGCCAGTTCAAGCAGGGCTGACCCATGTCCAAGTCGCTTGAGTTTCTGACGGAAGCGTTGCGCCGTCTGCCTGGCGTCGGGCCCAAGTCGGCGCAGCGCATGGCATTCCATCTGCTGCAGCATGACCGCGAGGGCGCCGATATGCTGTCGCGCGCGCTGCATCAGGCGGTGCAGGCGGTGCATCACTGCGCGCTGTGCAATACCTTCACCGAAGAAGAGGTGTGCGACACCTGCGCCGACGAGCAGCGCGACCGTCGCCTGCTTTGCGTGGTGGAGACGCCCGCCGATCAGCTGATGATCGAGCAGACCTTGACCTACAAGGGCCTGTACTTCGTGCTGATGGGGCGGCTGTCGCCGCTGGACGGCATTGGCCCGCGCGACATCCACCTGGAAAAGCTGGTGAACCGCGCCAGCGACGGCCTGGTGACGGAAGTCGTCCTGGCCACCAATTTCACCAACGAGGGCGAGGCCACCGCGCACTACATCAGCGAGATGCTGAAGGTGCGCGGCCTGCAAGTGAGCCGCTTGGCGCGCGGCGTGCCGGTGGGCGGCGAACTTGAATACGTTGACGCCGGCACCATCGCCCGCGCCATGCTGGACCGCCGCGCTACCTGATCAGGGTCCAGCCAAAGCGCACTGATTGTGCAGCATGAGCGTGATCGATTCGGCTGGCGAGGGATGGCCGAGGTAGTAGCCCTGCACCACGTCGCAGCCGTATTGTTCCAGCATGGAGAGCTGGGAGTCGGTCTCCACGCCTTCGGCCACCACGGCCATCTTGAGGCCGTGCGCCATGGCGATGATGGCGCGGGTGATGGCGGCGTTTTCGGAATCCTGCGGCAGGCCGCTGATGAAGGTGCGGTCGATCTTCAGCGCGCGGACGTCGAAGCGCTTCAGGTAGCTCATCGAGGAATATCCCGTACCAAAGTCGTCGATCGACAGATACACGCCGATGCCGCGCAGCTGCTCCAGCGTGGCCAGGGTGGCGCGGGCGTCGTCCATCAGGGTGCCTTCGGTCAGTTCCAGCTCCAGCAAGTCGGAAGACAGGCCGGTATCATGCAGCGCCGAGAGAACAATCTGCGCCAGGTTCTCGTCCTTGAACTGTTTGGCGGACAGATTCACCGCGATGCGCACCGGACGCTTGCCCGGCAGCTGCCAGGCCATCGCCTGCTGACAAGCCGTGCGCAAGACCCATTCACCGATCGGCACGATCAGGCCGGTCTCTTCGGCCAGCGGAATGAATTCGGTGGGCGAGATCAGCCCGCGCTCGGGATGGCGCCAGCGCACCAGCGCTTCCACGCCGACGATCTGCGAGGTTGCGACCTCGATTTGCGGCTGGTACATCAGGAACAGCTCGTCGTTCTGCAGGGCCTTGCGCAAGCCGACTTCCAGCTTGACGTGGCTCATGATCTGCATGGTCAGCGAAGAGCTGTACAGCTTGGCGTTGTTCTTGCCGCAGTTCTTGGCGTGGTACATGGCCGTGTCGGCGTACTTGAGCAGGGAGTTGCAGTCCTCGCCATCCTCGGGATACAGCGAAATGCCGATGCTGGCCGTGACAAAGATCTCGTGCCCATCGATGAGGAAAGGCCGCCGCATGGCTTCCTTGACCCGGTGCGCGACGTTGAGCGCGTTTTCCACCCGCTCCAGATCGGGAATCAGGATGGTGAATTCGTCGCCGCCCAGGCGCGCCAGGTTGTTGCTGGCGTGTTCGTGGCGCGACACCATATCGCTGGGGCGGATGGTCTCGCGCAGGCGGTCCGACACCACCTTGAGCAGGTGGTCGCCGACGTTGTGGCCCAGCGTGTCGTTGATGCGCTTGAAGGCGTCCAGGTCCATGAACAGCACGGCGAACTTTTTGTTGGCCTTGCGCGAGCGGACCAGCTCGGTTTCCAGCGTTTCCAGGAAGGCCTGGCGATTGGGGATGCCGGTCAGGCTGTCGCAGTAGGCCAGGCGGCGGATCTGTTCCTCGGTGCGCTTGCGCTCGCTGATGTCGCGCACCAAGCCCAGCACTTCTTCGGCGCTGGTGGCGACCAGGCGGGCTTCGAAGTGGCGTGGCGCGTCGCCGTGTTCGCCGTCCAGCTCGTAATCGACCGAACGCACGGTCTGCGTGCTGAGCGCCAGCTGCATCTGCTCGGTGACGCGTTCGGCTATGGCCGGCGGTAGCACGTCGCGCAGCTGGCGGCCGACGCAGTGCCCGGCGGCGAAGACGTTGACGGAATCATGGCCCTGTTCGTAGTCGAGATAGAAGCCGTCCTTGTTCATGCGGAAGAAGGTGTCAGGGATGGCCGCCAGCACGGCGCGGTTGTGGGCATCGGCAATGCGCAGGCGGGCGATGGCGTCGCTGGCGCGCAGCACGTACAGCACGCGGTGGCCAAGAATGGGCCAGTTGATCGGCTTGGAAACGAAATCGGTGGCGCCCACCTCGTAAGCCTGGGTGACGTCTTCCAGCTCGTCGGCGCCGGTGACCATGATGATGGGCGCGCCGGGATGGCTGTCGAGGGCGCGGATCTGGCGGCAGACTTCAAAGCCGTCCATGCCGGGCATATCGACGTCCAGCAGCACCAGGTCGGGCTGCATGGACTGGTAGCAGGCCAGCGCCTTGGCGCCATCTTCCGCTTCCACCATGTCGAGGCCGACCTGGTTGAGCATTTCCAGCATCAATAGACGCATGACGGGATCGTCGTCGGCCACCAGGACCAGGCCGCGTTTCGGGGAGAATGGGGATGCCATGTCAGTGTTCCTTTTCCAGGATGGCGCCGAGCGCCTGGCTGGCGGACTGGAACTCGCGCTCCAGGGCCGCCAGCAGGTTGTCGGTACCGTCGATGATGTCGTTGCGGCCCAGCTGTTCCATGTCCTTGCAGAGCTGGGCCAGCGCTTCGGCGCCGACGTTGGCGCTGCTGGACTTGAGACTGTGGGCGGCCTTGCGCAGGCTGCCGGTGTCGCGCGCGGCAATGGCGTTGCGCAAAGTGTTCAGATGGCCGGGCGTGTCACGCAGATAGGCGTGCAGCACGCGCTCCAGCAGGGCGCTGCCGTTGGCGGGACTGAGGGCGCGGATGTTGTTCAGCGCTTGATGGTTGATGAGGCTGTCGGCGGGCGCAGGCGGCATGGACGGCGCGGCGGCGCTACTGGCACTGGCTGGGGACGCCTCCTGCAGCGGCCAGGCGGCACGCGGCAGGCTGATCCAGCGCGACAGGGTCTGTCCCAACGCCTGCTGGGTGAAGGGCTTGCTGAGGTAGTCGTCCATGCCCGCTGCCAGACAGGATTCGCGATCTCCCTGCAGGGCGTTGGCGGTGATGGCGATGATGGGCAGCTGGCGCTCACGTCCGCGCGCGCGCTCGTGGCGGCGGATTTCCGAGGTGGCGGCAAAGCCGTCCATGACGGGCATCTGGCAATCCATCAGCACCAGGTCGTAGTCGCCCGCCTGCACGGAATGCAGGGCTTCCGCGCCGTTAACCGCGCGGCTGACGTCCAGGCCCAGGCCTTCCAGCATGGCCGAGGCGACTTCCACGTTGACGGGGTTGTCCTCCGCCAGCAGCACGCGGCGCTTGCCGCGCGTGCGTGGACGCGCGGCGGCAGGCCCAGCTGGCGGTGGCCCGGACCGGTTTTGCGTGGCAGGCTGGGGTGCTGCGGCGGTGGCGCCTGCGGCCGCGCGCGCCGGCGGGATCAGGCAGTCGAACAGATCGCAGGGGCGCGCTGGCTTGACCAGCTGATAGGCGACGCCGGCGGCGCGCTGCTGTACCTGGTCGGCAGCGCTGCGCTCGCTGCTGAGCAGAAGCAGGCGCAAGCCGGCCAGTGCGGGATCGCTGGCGCGCGCGGCGGCGATGGCGGCCGCCAGCGCCAGACCGCTGGTGCGGCGCAGCTCCATGTCGAGCAGGGCGACATCGAAGGGCGCGCCTTGCGTGGCGGCTTGCCGCAGGCGAGGCAGGGCATCGTCGGCGCTGGCGGCATCGGTGGCGATGCGCCAGGCGTTCAGTTGCCGTTCCAGTCCTGCGCGGCTGTTGGAATTGTCATCGACGATCAAAGCGCGAAGTCCCTGTGTGAGGTTGGGTGAAAAAGATGGATCGTTGACGTCAACGCGCCGCTTGTCGAAATTTACGACGAACCAAAACACCGATCCTTGCGGTAGAGCATTGTCAACGCCGATTTCTCCGCCCATTAATTCGACCAGTTGTTTGGAGATCGCCAGCCCCAAGCCGGTGCCGCCATGCTTGCGCGTGGTGGAGCCGTCTGCTTGCGAGAAGGAATCGAAAATTCGCGCGCGGGCTTCGTGCGAGACGCCAATGCCGGTATCGCGGACTTCAAAGCGCAGCGCGACGGCTTGCGTATCCTCTTCCTGCACGGCGATGCGGACGGTGATCTGGCCACGGTCGGTGAACTTGACGGCGTTGCCCAGCAGATTGACCAGGATCTGGCGCAGGCGGTTGGGATCGCCACAAATGCCAATTGGAATGTCATGCGCTACCGCAAACTCCAGGCCGATGTTTTTGGCCTGTGCTTGCGGTGCAAACACATGCTCCAGGTCGTCCAGCAGCTCGCGGAAATTGAAGTGGATGTATTCCACCGTCAGCTTGCCCGCTTCGATCTTGGAGAAATCCAGGATGTCATTGATGATGACCAAAAGATGTTCACCCGAGCGCTGCACCATTTGCGTGTAATGGCGCTGCTGCTCGGTCAGATTGCTCGCCAGCAGCAGTTCCGTCATGCCCAGCACGCCATTCATGGGCGTACGGATTTCGTGGCTCATGGTGGCGAGGAAAGCGCTCTTGGCCTGGCTGGCGGCCTCGGCGGCGTTCTTGGCTTTTTCCAGCTGCTCGGTGCGCACGCTGACCTGGCGCTCCAGTTGTTCGCGGTACAGCACCAGGGTGGCGTCACGGCCTTCTAGCTGGGCCAGCATGCCGTTGAAGCTGTCGATCAGCACGCCCAGCTCATCGCTGCGCTGATGCACGATGCGGTGGGTGTAGGTCTGGCTGCTGCTGACCTGGCGCGCGGCGGAGATCAGCTCGCCGATGGGTTGCGCGATGCTGTGCTTGAAACGGGCCGCCATCAGCAGCGCAATGACGAAGGACACCAGGGTGGCGACAAACGTCAGGCCCAGGCTTTTGAGGATGTCCAGCCACATCTGCGTCTGCGCGCCCTCGATCATGACGGCGCCGATCACGTACTGGTTGCTGCGCACGGGGCGGTAGAGCTGCACGCCCGGCGCCAGCAGGCTGCCACTGCGCTCGTTGATGGGGTTGGCAGCGATCTGGCCGAGCTGCTCCGCGCCGAGGTTGGGCAGGTCGGAAGGGCTGCGGCCGGGCGCCGTGTAGCGGGCAAAGAGCTTGCCTTCGCGGTCGAACAAGGCTGCCTGAACGATATCGTCTTTGACCGCCAGCGCGGCCAGGTTTTGCTCCGCCTGCTTGCTGTCGACAAACAGCAAGGCGCTGACGCTGTTGACGCCGATCACATCGGCCAGGGAAATCAATTGTTTTCGCTCATCTTCCGTGTGGCTCAGTACCGAAGTGACGGCAAAGGCCAGGAAGACCAGCAGCAAGGCGCTGCCGGTGGAGATGATGGAGATGGTGGTCAGCTTCTGGCTCAGTCCCGAGTGCTTGAAATTGAACATGGCGTGTCTTCGGTGGAAGAGACTGCTGAGTTCGCTGCAATCTGGAAAATATATGCTTCGAGAAATGCGTGATGTTGATCTGCGTCTAACGCGGGCAAATTTGCGAATTCTCAAACGCGCGGCGGGAGCAGGGCGGCAAGCTGGCGCCTATCATGGAGCGCAAAAAAATCCTGTTCGTGTCGGAGATGGTGACGCTGGCGCATCTGGCGCGCCCGCTGGTGCTGATGCAAGCGCTGGACCGCGCACGCTATGTGCCGCACTTTGCCTGCGCCGCGCGCAATCATGCCTTTCTCAGCGGCAGCGATGTCGAGCAGTGGGTGATTCACAGCATCTCCAGCAAGCAATTTCTGGCAGCGCTGGCCGCAGGTCAGCCGGTGTACGACGAAGCGACCCTGGCGGCGTATGTGGAAGAGGACATGCGCCTGCTCGATCTGGTGCGGCCGGATGTGGTGGTAGGCGATTTCCGCCTGTCGCTGTCGGTCAGCGCGCGCAAGATGCAGCTGCCGTATGTGGCGCTCAGCAATGCCTACTGGAGTCCTTACGTGGCGCCGCATTACGTGGTGCCGAGTCTGCCGATGAGCGCGGCGCTGCCGATTCCGCTGGCGAACGCGCTGTTCCTGGCGGTGCGTCCGCTGGCGTTTGCCTTGCACACCGTGCCCATGAACCGTGTGCGGCGCCGCTATGGCTTGCCGTCGCTGGGCTACGATCTGCGACGAATCTATACCGATGCCGACCGCACCCTGTATGCCGATGTGCCGGAGCTGTTCCCCGCGCGTTCCATGCCAGACACGCACAGCTATCTGGGCGCGCTGCCCTGGTCTCCGCCGGTCGATTTGCCGCCGTGGTGGGACAGCTGGCCTGCCACGCGGCCCTTGGTGTATGTCACGCTGGGCAGCTCCGGGCAGGCCGAGCTGCTGTCGCAGGTGCTGGCGGTGCTGGCGGATTTGCCGGTCACGGTGATCGCCGCGACGGCGGGCCATTTGCTGCCGACGCATGTGCCTGCCAATGCGCATGTGGCGCACTATCTGCCGGGCGAAGCCGCTGCGCAGCGGGCGAACCTGGTGATCTGCAACGGCGGCAGTCCGACCAGCCAGCAGGCGCTCTGTGCCGGAGTGCCGGTGCTGGGCATCGCCGCCAATCTGGACCAGTTCCTGAATATGGGCGGCGTGGTACGCGCTGGTGCGGGGAAGCTCCTGCGTGCTGATCGCTTCTTGCGCGCGGACGTGCGCGCGGCAGTGACAGGCATGCTGAATAACGTCGGCATGCGGGCGCAGGCTTTTCGGCTGGGCCAGATCTTTGCCCGCTATCAGTCTGCGGAGCGCTTTGCCGCCGTGCTGCGTGAGCTGGCCTGACCATAAAAAAGGCGCCCCATAAAAAGCGGGCGCCTGTGAACGGCCAGGAGGTAAGGTCAACTTGTGGTCATGCCTGGGTCTTGCGGCGCGAACTCAGCGCCAGACCGGCGAATCCCAGCCCGATCAGGGCAACAGTGCCGGGCTCAGGCACGGCAGCAAAGCTCTGCGAAGAATCCACCTTCAGCAGCGGCACGGTACTGGGCGTGGTGCCATCCCACATTTCTGCGGGCGTGAAGAAGGAAGGCACGTTGGTGGTACCCGTGACTTTGTCCTCGAAGATGGAGCCGGTCACCACGTCGAGGAACAGCGGGTTGACGTAGTCGATCATGAAACGCGAATCGAAGGAGCCGGTGCCGACGGCGCCCGAGGCGGTAAAGCTGGCGTCGTTGAACACCAGGTGGCCGGACAGGATCATGGTGCCGTCGCCGTCGGGATCGCCCGGGCCACCGCAGCCAACGGAGGTGATGCCTTCGCCATAGCAGCGCACGGTGCCGGGGCCGTTGCCGGGCACGGCTTTGCTGCTGCCGCCGGGGGCCAGGCGGTCCAGGAAGATGGCGAGATTCTGCACGCCTGGCGTGGCGGCGTCGACGTCCATGGCGGCCGACTGAGCGGCTGGCATGGTGAAGTGGGCGGTGGTGGCCGTTTGCGAGTCGACCAGCTCCTGGAAGCGCACCACCTTGCTGATTTCAAAGGTGCTGTTCAGGCCGGCTGGCGTGACGATGGCGGGGATGTTGCTGTTGCTCATGGTGCCGACCACCATCTGCGAACGCAGCTCGGTCAGGTAAGGCGCGCCGGCGCCGGGACCGACCAGCGAGCCGGGCACAAAGCCGGTGGAAACGGCACTGTCGGTGACGTTGGTCCACAGGTCGGCATAGGTGTCATAGACGCCGTTGCCTGCGGTGGACAGGCCGATGGCCGGGCCTGCCTGGGCTTGAAGCGGCAGCGCCAGCGCGGCTGCCAGGGTGGCGGTCAAGAGCAGGACGCGTCGTGCTGATTGCTTGGATTTCATATGGGCTCCCGTGAAAAGATTGTTCAACCCCGGGCGGCGGGATCGTAATCGTATGGAGCAAATTCCCTGCCAAGTGGCGTGGGTCCAATGAAATCAAGGGTTTGTGCGTAACGCGGCGGCGCTGGCGGCGGAAAGTGTAAAGAATTCCGACAGGTCTACAAGGTCTTCAGCAACCGCGCCGGCATGCCGCCCCAAACCTCGCGCGGGCCGATGCGGCTGTCCTTGGTGACCACCGAGCCGGCCGAGATGATGGCGCCGTCGCCGATCTGCACACCAGCCATGATGATCGCGCCCGCGCCAATGGTGACGCCGTCGCCGATCTGCACGCTGCGCAATTCAAGCCGCCTGCCTTCGATCACGTGGGAAAAGATCGCCGCATCGTGGCCGATGATGGTGTTGGCGCCGATGCGGGTCAGCGGCGGATCGAGAATCGCGCCCGCGCTGTAGGTGTTGGCGCCCAGGCGCGCGCCCAGCGCCAGGTAGATCAGCCGCTGCAGCGGCACCGGGATGAAGTGGGTGCGGATCAGCGAATTGAACAGCAGCAGGTAGAACAGGATGTTGACGTTGGCCACCAGCTCGGCGCGCGAGTGTTCGGGGATATCGCCCTCCGTCAGCGGCGCCGCCAGCAGGAACAGGCGGTAGACCAGCATGGCGTACAGGTAGATCAGCAGCAGTGCCGCCAGTGCGAGAACGACGCCGCGGAAGTCGCCCAGATGCAGCCGGTCGAGCCCGGTCACGGTGCCAAGCGCCAGCAGCACGGCCAGCGTCAGCAGCGCCAGAAAGCACAGGATGTGTAAGGAAGGTATGGCCCGCATGGCGCGTGCTCCTTGCGCTTCATGGCAGCAGCAGGGCGCTGAGCGGCTTGCGCAGCGAACGCGCCTGCGCGGCCTGGCCGGCGCCGATGCGGGCCAGGAACACCGTGCGGGTGAAGATGTCGGAGCCGATCAGCGCTTCGGCCTGCTGGGCCAGCTTGGCTGCCGCTTCCTGCATGCCGGGCACGCCGGAGAACACCCGCCGCTCGCGCACGTAGCGGGAAAAGATCAGCGGCGTCATTTCCGGCTGCAGCTGCAAGTCCAGCCGCGTGGCGGTGAGCCAGAAGCGCTGCATGGCGCGTCCGGCGGCGATGTAGTCGTCGATGCCATGCGGCGCATGCTCGGCCACCAGGGCGACGTGGGCGGCGCAGGCAAAGCCGGGCAGCAAGTCCATCTGCAAACGGGGCGCGACCGTGCCCGCCAGCCAGGTGTTAAAAAATTCGACACGGCGCCAGTCCTGCATTACCCAGCGCATCAGCCTGGCGGTGAGGGGATCGACGCCCAAGGCCTGGTCGGGCATGCGGTCGTCGCTGAAGCGCGCATTCCATTCGATCACTTCGCGGTGCACGCGATGCGCTTCCGGCATGGTCAGGCGCAGGCGGGCGTTGCGGAACATCAGGCGTGCCATGGCCCAGCGCCGGCGCGGGCCTTCCAGCCAGCGCAGCTGATAGCCTTCGGGCAGGGCGGATGACAGCGCGCTCTTTTCGCGCGGCGTCAACGGGCGCGTGCGCAAGGCGCGGCGTTGCACGCTGCGTTCACGGATCACGGCGGCCAGCGGATCGGGCGCGGCGCGCGACTGCGCAGTGAACATCACGTCCAGGATGGGATGGTCGTCCGGCTGATCGGGACGGCGGGTGGCGCGCATGTCCAGGCCCTGCGTGCTGGCAGCGATCGCCATGGTCTCCAGCAGCGCGCCCAGCGACATCTGGCTGGGATGGCCGTCGAGGTCGTAGACGCAATGCTGGCGGGTGTCGAAGCCGTGCACGGCGACGTGGCGCGTACCGGCAATTTCAAAGCGCCAGGGCTGGGCGTTGTCGCCGCTGGGCGCCCAGCGGGCCAGATCGAGAATCGCTTCCAGGGTGGCGTCGGGCATCACGATGGTTCTCCGGGACGGCGCCGGCGCAGCATGGCTATCAGTAGGCGCTGCAGTGGATTGCGATGGCCGCCGGGACGCCAGGTATGCACCAGCTGGTTCCGGTAGGCGTCGAACTGCCAGCCGTGCGGCGCGGCCAGCACTTTGCCGCGGTCCAGCAGGATTTTTAAAGCCTCGGTGGCGGCGGCGCCCGCGCACAACTGGCAGCCCATGATGGTGGAAGGGCCGCGCTGCTCCTTCAGGTTGATGGCGGAAGGGTCCACCAGGTAGCGCGCATGCAGACCGGACGGCGCCAGTCCGGCCAGGAAGCGCAAGGCTTTCTCCGCATCGGGCAAGTCGCCCCAGCCGAAGTAGTCTTCAAAGCTCATCTGGCCCGGCAGGAAGGTCAGCACGGCTGTCCCCATGCCCAGTGGCGCAGCCGTGACGGCGGGAATGCCCAGGCGAGCGCAGGCGGCAAAAGTCGCCTGGCGCGCGCGGAAGGCGAAGAAGTCGAGGCCGTCCACGTAGAGGTCGGCACCGGCAAAGAACTGCTCGAGATTGCTTTCATTGACGCCCTCGGGAAAGCGCGTGATCGACAATTCGGGATTGATGTCGCACGCCATGGCGTAGAGTACATCAACCTTGGGCTGGTCCAGGGTGGACATGGCGGCGCCCACCTGGCGGTTGAAGTTGGCGAGGTCGAAGTGGTCGAAGTCGGCGATATGGAAGGCGCCGATGCCCAGCCGTGCCAGCGTCAGCAGGTGCACGCCGCCGACGCCGCCCATGCCTGCGATGGCAACGCGCTTGCCGCGCAAAGCCGCCTGCTCGGCCGGGGTGACCCAGCCGAGGTTGCGGGAGAATGCTTCTTGGTAGGAAAAACGCTGGGCCATAAGCTGGGGTCCGTTTTGCTCAACAAGCTTGGACCCGCAGCACGCCATAAAGTTCACACAAAAAGCTGGGGTCAGTGCTGACATTCGGACACGGCCTCGGCAGGGCTCTTCAGTAACACTACGTAGGCGCCGACGATCTCCGGGGGCGTAGAATCGCGCCAATAGAAAAAATATTTGCGGAGACGGCCATGAAGTTGCGGCAGAAGGTGTTGTTTTTAGCGATCACGCCGTTGATCCTGGCGCTGTGTGCGATCGCGCTGGCGGTGCGGCACCAGTCCGCCCTGCTGGCCCAGCAGCAGCGCGATGCAATCCAGCAGGCTTACCTGGACAGCAAACAGGCCGAGCTCAAGCACTACGTGGCGCTGGCTTCGCATTCCATCGCCCACCTGACCGATTCCGGCCGCACCGACGAGGCGGCCAAGGCGGAGGCGCTGCGCATCCTGTCCTCGCTCAGCTATGGCGACGATGGCTATTTCTTTGTCTACGATATGCAGGGCAAGTCGCTGATGCATCCGCGCCAGCCCGAGCTGGTGGGCAAGAATCTGTTCGAGCTGCGCGACCAGGAGGGCAATCCCACCATCCAGCGCCTGCTGGAACGGGCCCGCGCCGGTGGCGGGCTGGAGCGCTACATGTGGGTCAAGCCCTCCACCCATAAGCCCGTGCCCAAGCTGGGCTATGTGGTGGGCCTGAAGGACTGGGGCTGGATGATGGGTACCGGCATCTACCTGGACGACGTCGACCGCGCCCTGGCCACTATCGATGCCCAGCAGTCCGGCAATATCCGCAACACCATGCTGTGGATCGCCGCGATCGCCATTGCCGGCGCGGTGGCGGTGGCCAGTGCCGGCCTGGCGCTCAACATCAGCGAGCAGCGCGAGGCGGATGCCAAGCTCAAGGTGCTGGCGCAGCGCGTGGTGCAATCGCAGGAAGAGGAGCGGGCGCGGCTGTCACGCGATCTGCACGACGGCATCAGCCAGTGGCTGGTGTCGATCAAACTGCAGATCGAAGCGGGCATCATCCGCCTGGCCAACAATCCCGGCCAGCAGGCGGCGGCCCAGGCCGTGTTCGAACATGCGGCCGAGTCGCTCAACAATGTGCTGGGCGAGGTCAGGCGCATCTCGCACAATCTGCGGCCCGCCATCCTGGATGACCTGGGCCTGGCGGCGGCGCTGAACCACCTGGCCCAAGAATCCAGCCTGAGCAGTTCTACGCCGGTGCAGTTCGAAGCCGCCGGACCCACCGACGGCTTGCCGGAAGTGGCCAACACGGTGCTGTTCCGCCTGGCCCAGGAGGCGCTGACCAATATCGAGCGCCACGCCGGCGCCAGCCAGATCACAATCGACCTGCGCGGCGACGCCGGCTGGGTGACCTTGCGCATCAGCGATAATGGCAGGGGCTTCGATACCGACGGCGTGGCCCAGCATCCCAAGCGCGGCATTGGCCTGCGCAATATGATGGAGCGCATGGACGCCATTGGCGGCCAGTTCGACATCAGTTCCACGGCGGCCGGCACGGTGGTGCAGGCGCGCGTACCCAACATTGCTTAAATTATGAATGCAGCCGTAAAAATTCTCCTGGTCGATGACCACCCCCTGGTGCGCGATGGCCTGCGTGCGCGGCTGGAAGCCATGCCGCAGTTCCAGGTCGTGGCCGAAGCGGACAGCGCGGCGGATGCGCTGGAACAGGCCGGCCGGCACGCGCCCGACCTGGTGCTGATGGACATCAATATGCGCGGCACCAATGGCATCGAAGCCACCGCCCAGTTCAAGCAAGCCTTTCCCGGCATTGCCGTGCTGATCCTGTCCATGCACGACAAGCTGGAGTATGTGCACCAGGCCATCCAGGCGGGCGCGCGCGGCTACGTACTCAAGGACGCGCCCGGCAAGGACATCGTGATCGCCATCGAGACGGTGATGTCCGGCGGGATCTACTACAGCGCCGCCCTGGCGCGCCAGCTGGCTCAGCCCGCGCCGGCCGACAGCCAGCTGACCCAGCGCGAGGCTGAAGTGCTGCGCCACCTCGCCAAGGGCGAATCGAACAAGCAGATCGCCCGCGCGCTCGATCTGAGCGTGCGCACGGTGGAGACCCACCGCCTGAATATCAAGCGCAAACTGGGCATTGAAGGGCAGGCTGAGCTGATCCGTTTCGCGGTCCAGCGCGAGGCCGGTTGATCGGTGGAAAAGCACTTCTAATTAGTGTTGAGTTTACGGCAATAGTGCAGGCGAACGGTGCAATTTCTTATATAATTTCGCTCCCCCCGCTAAAAGGCGGCGTTGTATAAAACCAAAAGCTTCCTTAAATACAAGTGGTCTTAGATTGGTAATGTTGGCAAAAGTGTGACACACTGTTGTCAATTGGTTGCTATAGATCAATAGTTACAATAAGATGGCTTTGCACTACTCAACCTGAGAACCAGATGTCGTCCGAAACCAGCCCGTTCCCGATCGTGGAATTACAAGCGGTGTCCAATGCCCAGAATGAGTGGGTGGCACTCGCTTTTAAGCTCTTGCCCGAATCGGGCGACGCGCTGCAGGCATCGCTGGCCCTGCTGAACACTCCGGACGCGCTGGCGGCGCTGGCGCCGCTGGACTGCATCATCCCCATTCCCGCCCCGCTGAAACTGGAATCGTCGCACCTGGAATCGCTGCCGCCCAACCGCGTCATCCTGCGCGTGGCGGCCGATGCCTGCGAAGACCCGGCGGCGCAAAAGAAGCTCAGCACCCTGTCGGAAGCGGGCTACCGCATCATGGTGGAAGGTGTGGCCGGCGGTAACGCCACCAAATGCGGCGCACGCGCCCTGATGTTCGACTGCTCCCAGGTATTGCCGCCGACCCTGGCCATGGTGGCCCAGCCGGGCCCGCACCTGGCCACCGAAATTCACAATGAGCAGCGCCTGGCGGAAAGCCGCACGGCCGGTTTCAGCTGGTTCCTGGGCAGCTATGCGCGCCAGCCCGCGCGCGAGATGAGCGCCAACGACGGCACCTCGCGCAAGCGCCTGCTGGCGCTGCTGGGCCTGCTGGCCCGCGACGCCGATTCGCGCGAGCTGGAAATTCTGCTCAAGCAGGATCCGGCGCTGTCCTACCATTTGCTCAAGCTGGTGAACTCGGCCGCGTTTGCGCTCAGTTCGCCGATCCACAGTTTTGGCCAGGCCATCAATGTGCTGGGCCGGCGCCAGTTGCAGCGCTGGCTGCAGCTGCTGCTGTACGCGCGCCAGCAGGAAGACGGCGGCGTCAACCCGCTGCTGCCGCTGGCGGCGGTACGGGCCGCCATGATGGAATCGCTGGCCAAGGCCAAGGACTGGGACCGCGATCAGCAGGACATGGCCTTTGTGGCCGGCGTGTTCTCCCTGCTGGACGTCTTGCTGGGCATGCCTATGGCGGAAATCGTCGCCGCGCTCAGCCTGGACCTGGACGTGGTGGCGGCCTTGCTGGACCGGGCCGGTCCGCTGGGCGAGATCCTCAAACTGGTTGAACAGCACGATACGGCCTCGCTGCAGGCGGCCGGCATCGATCCCGAAACCTACTGGCAAGGCCAGTTGAACGCCTACCACTGGGCGATTCAGGTCAGCAGGAACCTCTAGCATGCTGCCAGCACCAGTGCCCGATTTCCTCAGCAGCAGCGCGGCCGTATGCGACGCCGTACTGCGTTTGCGTGGCGAAGCACTGGCGGCGGAGCTGGGCCGTATCGTCCGCAGCGTCCTCAACAGCCCGCAGGGCGTGTACCAGGCCGCGGACTCGCGCGCCGCACTGCTGGGCCAACCTTCTGAGCCGGCGCCGTCGGGCGCCAGCATGCTGAGCCAGGAGGTGCGCTACGAGCAGCAGTACTTCGGACGCTTTGTCGTGTCCGGGCGCGAAGCGTATAGCGAGCTGGACCGGCAGCAGCTGGCCAGCCTGGCCAACCTGGCCGCCAGCGTGCTGCAAGTGCAATCGCTGGCGCAGCGTTCCACCCATGCCTATGTGCAGATGGAAGCGCAGCTGCAGCACCAGTCGCAGATTCTCGACCAGATCCACGAGTCGGTGCTGACCATGGACCAGAGCGGCTTCATCACCAGCTGGAACAAGGGCGCCGAGCGCCTGTTCGGCTACACATCGGTAGAAGCGGTGGGACAGAACATCCTGTTCCTTTACGCCGACGAAGACCTCAGCATGCCGGACGCCTTCCTCGAGCAGGGTGGACGCCTGATGGAAGTGCGCCGCAAAAAGAAGTCCGGCGAGGTGTTCTGGGCCAGCCTGTCGCTGTCGCCGCTGAGCGACCCGCACGGCCGCGCCTCCGGCCTGATCGCCTATCTGACCGATATCACCGAGCGTAAGCAGGCGGAAGAACGGATTCACCACCTGGCCTACTACGATGCGCTGACCGGGCTGCCGAACCGCACCCTGTTCACCAAGCTGGTCGACCAGGCGCTGACGGTGGCCCAGCGCAGCAAGGCGCATGGCTGCATCCTGTTCATCGACCTGAACCGTTTCAAGCTGATCAACGACACCCTGGGCCGCGCCGTGGGCGACGAGCTGCTGACCGAAGTGGCGCGCCGCTTCCGTGGCGTGCTGCGCGACCAGGACGTGGTGGCGCGCTTGAGCGGCGACGAGTTTGCCGTCGGCCTGTTCGACATCGGCCAGCATTTCGAGGCCAGCCGGGTGGCGCACAAGCTGCTGAGCACGCTGACCGCGCCATTTATGATCGCGAACCATGACCTGCGCGTGGGCGGCAGCATCGGCATCAGCGTATATCCGCAGGATGGCGGCGACGCCGAGACCCTGCTGCGCCTGGCCGACATCGCCATGTACCGCGCCAAGCAGGGCGCGGCGGCGGATGGCGATCCGGTCGCCTTCTACAGCCAGGACATGAACCAGGGCATGCAGGAACGCATGCGCATCGAGTCCGGCTTGCGCAATGCGCTGGGCAACGGCCAGCTGCTGCTGCATTACCAGCCGAAGTTTGAAATCGGCACGGGCGAGATCATCGGCGCCGAGGCGCTGGTGCGCTGGTGCCATCCTGAGCGCGGCCTGGTGCCGCCGGCCGAATTCATTCCGCTGGCCGAGGCTACCGGCCTGGTGGTGCAGGTGGGCGAGTGGGTGCTGGAAGCGGCTTGCGCGCAGGCGCAGGCGTGGAAGGAACGCGGCCTGCCGCCGATCCGCCTGGCGGTGAATGTATCTGCGCGCGAATTCACCTCGGCGCTGCCGGGGCGGGTGCGCGAGACCCTGGAACGCTATGGCCTGGAGCCGTCGTGGCTGGAGCTGGAGATCACCGAGAGCACGCTGATGCACAATATCGACCGGGTGATCGGCATTATGGACCGGATCACGGCGATGGGCGTGACCTTGTCGCTGGATGACTTTGGCACGGGCTATTCTTCCTTGTCGTATTTGAAACGCTTCCCGATCGATACGCTGAAGATCGACCGTTCCTTCACCACCGGCTTGCCCGGCGACGCGAACGATTGCGCGATTGCCAGCACGATTATCAGCATTGCCCGCCAGCTCAACCACAAGGTGATTGCGGAAGGCGTGGAAACGCCCGAGCAGCTGGCCTTCCTGCAGCATGCGGGCTGTGACGAGGTGCAGGGTTATCTGTTCTCGCGTCCGCTGCCGGCGGAGGAGTTCGAGGTGGCGCTGCGGGAGAATCGCACGCCGGGGCGGATGCACCGGGTGGCGTGATTTGGTATTGCAGGGGAATTCTGTATAATGTCGCCGCACAGGAAGCGTGGCTGAGTGGTTGAAGGCAGCAGTCTTGAAAACTGTCGACGGGTGATACCGTTCGTGAGTTCGAATCTCACCGCTTCCGCCAGAAACGTCCAGTAACATCAATA
>Ga0213872_10000859_pt1 | contig 22011 bp, 19 predicted proteins | sample VelepicomBERX_R2_FD_160071 | JGI IMG/M metagenome (GOLD analysis project Ga0213872, IMG submission 160071) | Rhizosphere microbial communities from Vellozia epidendroides in rupestrian grasslands, the National Park of Serra do Cipo, Brazil - RX_R2 | ecosystem: Host-associated > Plants > Roots >...
TACGACCATGGCCGCCTGGCCGGGCGCTTCTATCTCGACATGTCGCCCCGCAAGGGCAAGTTCACCCACAATGAGACCAGCTTCGTGCGCAACGGCTTGCTCGGCCGCTCGGTTCCGCTCGGACTCTTGATCTGCAACTTCCCGGCGACGGGGCCGATGGAGCACGGCGACGTCACCACCTTCCTCCATGAATTCGGCCATCTGATCCATTTCCTTTATTCCGGCCATCAGGAATATGCCACTCAGGCGATGGGCAATATCGAATGGGACTTCGTCGAAGCGCCTTCCCAGATGCTGGAGGAATGGACATGGGACTATGACACGCTGAAAAGCTTCGCCTCCGACGAGAAGGGCACGCCGATCCCTGCCGAACTGGTGGGCAAGATGAATGCCGGCCGCCATTTCGGCGAGGCGGGAAGCTGGAAGAAACAGATCGCCTATGCCGCCGTTTCGCTGAACTACCACAATCGTCCGGCCGATTTCGACCTGACGCAATTGTGGAAGGCCGAATATGACAAATATTCCCTGACGCCCTATGTCGAAGGCACCCACCCCTATGCCGCTCTCGGCCATCTGAACGGCTATTCGGCGGTCGTTTACACCTATGTCTGGTCCAAGGCGATCGCGCTCGATCTTTTCACCCGCTTCAAGAGCGCCGGTATCCGGGACACCAAGACCGCCATGGCCTACCGGACCCGCGTACTGGATCCGGGCGCCTCGACCGGTGCGGCCGATCTGATCAAGGACTTCCTCGGCCGCCCGCTCAGCACCGATGCGCTGAAGAGCGAATTGCAAGCGCGGTGAGTCTCGCGGAGATTTTCCAGCAAGCGTTCCAGCATCACCAGGCCGGCCGGCTTGGTGATGCCGAGCGTCTCTACCGGGAAATCCTCTCCACCGACGCCGACCATGCCGGCGCCCTGCATCTGCTGGGCGTCCTCGCCTTTCAGCAAGGTCAGGCCGGCGCCGCCGCCGAACTGATCGGCAAAGCGGTTGCGATCGACGAGGGTCAGCCGGCCTACTTCTACAATCTGGGTCTCGCCCTGCATGCCGCGCGGCGGCTGGAGGAGGCCGCCGGCGCTTATGGCGCGGCGCTGAAGCTGGCCCCCAACTATGCCGAGGCGCACAATAATCTCGGCACGGTGCTGCAGGATCTGGGGCGTCTGCAAGACGCCGCCAAGGAATATGAAACAGCCATTCGGCTACAACCGGCTTATCCGGACGCGCACAATAATCTTGGCAGCGTGCTGGCAAGGCTGGGGCGCTCGAAAGACGCCATTCCCGCCTTTGAAAAGGCAATCCGGCTAACCCCGCTCTTTGTCCAGGCCCATATGAATCTGGGTTTCGCCCTGCAGGAAACCGGTCGCTGGGCAGAGGCGGCCGGGCGGTATGCGGAAGCCGTCCGCCTGAAACCGGATCATGCCGAAGCGGCCGCGCAGTATCTCTATTGCCTGCGCCAGACTTGCGACTGGCGAGACATCGAGCGGGCCGAACGGAACCTGCTCGGCCAGACGGGGAAATATTCCCCTTTCATGCCGCTCATCATCGACAGCTCGGCCAAGCAACAGCTGGCCGTGGCCCAGTGCTGGGCGGCGCAACATGCGCATATCGCGCCCTTTCCGAGGCGAACGGCGCCGCATGGTCCGAAGATTCGCCTCGGCTATCTGTCGGCCGATTTCTGCAACCATGCGGTGGCCCAGCTCGTCGTCGAACTGATCGAGCGCCATGACCGGCAGCGCTTCGAGGTAACCGGCTATTCCTATGGCCCCGACGATGGCAGCCCGTTGCGGCAAAGGCTGATGCAGGGCTTCGATCGGTTCGAGGATGTCCGATCCCTGTCCAACGAAGAGGCCGCCCGCCTCATCCGTCAGCACGGGATCGATATTCTGGTCGATCTGACCGGCTATACCGCCAGCGCCCGCACGGAGATCCTGGCTTACCGGCCGGCGCCGATGCAGGTCAATTTCCTCGGCTATCCGGGAACCCTGGGAGCGGATTTCATCGACGCCATCATCGCCGATCCGATCTGCATTCCGCCGGAGGACGAGCTTTTTTTCACGGAAAAGGTGGTCCGACTCGATTGCTACCAGCCCAATGATTCGCAAAGGCCGGTTGCCGAGGAGACGCCGTCCCGCGAAGCCTGCGGCCTGCCCGAACATGGGGTGGTGTTCTGCTGTTTCAATAATGGTTTCAAGATCACGCCGGCGCTGTTCGCGGTATGGATGCGCCTGCTGGCGAAAATCCCCGGCAGCGTGCTGTGGCTGCTGGATACCAATCGATGGGCCAAGGACAATCTGCGGCGGGAAGCCTCCGCAGCCGGCATATCCCCGGATCGCCTGGTGTTCGCGCCGCGCCTGGCCTTGCGCGACCATCTGGCGCGGCATCGGCTGGCCGACCTGTTCCTCGACACCCTGCCCTACAACGCCCACACCACCGCCAGCGACGCGCTGTGGGTCGGGCTGCCGGTCCTGACCTGCCTCGGCACCAGTTTCGCCGGAAGAGTGGCGGCCAGCCTTCTGACGGCGGTGGGAATGCCGGAACTGATCACCCGATCTCTCGCCGACTATGAAGAGCTGGCCTTGGCCCTGGCCGCCGACCCGGCGCGGCTGGCCGGCCTCAAGGCGAAGCTGGCCGCCAATCGCGCTACCGCCCTGTTGTTCGACAGCACGCGCTTTGCACGCGCCATCGAAGCCGTTTATGAGGCGATCAGGCCGACCTGAAGGTCCTTCGGACAAGGCATGGCGATCAAGTGAGCCACTTCGCCTTCGGAAACACCTAGAATGCGCAGCGCCATGGCGGCTATGCGATCATGCGCCTCGCCAATACCCGAATTCGCCTCGTGCATCGCCTGGCAGAGAAAGATCATGGCGCCACCGAGCGCATGATAGGCCGCCTCCTGGTCGACGACTTTGATCCGGCCGGTCAGCTGTGCGGACCTTACATCCCGAAATAATCGGGGGAAAAGACCTATCTCCTTGAATTCAGGAACCATGCAAACCCGAATCAGGAATTGACCGATCTCCTTCCGGTCGGACGTCATCGCCACAAAGAGCCGGATACCCATAGTCATCGCCTCGAGCGGATCGGCGATCGCACTGATCGCCATGTCAATCTGTCGGCCGATTCGCTCATAGAGTTCGTTGATCGCCTCTTTGACGATGTCGTCCTTCGAGGAAAAATGATTGTAGAACGACCCGAAACCCAGATCGGCGGTTTCCGTGATTTCCTGGATCGTCGTCGAATCGACACCCTTGCGGGAAATCACCGCCATCGCGGCATTCACCAGCCGATCGCGCGTCCTCTGTCGCTGTCGCGTCATCCGGTTCGGGGCTGGCGCCGAAGCCGCTTCGGCCGCATGATCGTCGTCCCGTGACGTCCGCTTAGCCATCTTCCCGGTACGACCTCCGATGCAGCCGATCAGCCCGTCACGACTTCGAAGCGCATTTCGCCAAGATAGACGCTTTCGTCGAGTTCACACTCTTTCGTCAGCGTCATGCCGCCATGCGTGACCTCCACGCAATATCCGCCGCTTTTCGCCGCAAGGCCGCCGAAACGGAAATCGCCGAAGGAATCGGTCGTCGTTTCGGCGAGTTTCCGTCCGGCGCGGGACAGCGTCACGCAAGCGCCCGCGACACAGTCCACAAGCCCGTATTGCCGCGAGCTGACACTGCCTCCGATGAAACAGTCCTCCCAGTTTTCCAGCCCGCGATACCAGACGCGCGGCTGGGCGCCGAGCTTTGGAAGAAGCACGCGCAATCCTTCGGAGGCCGCCTTCTCCTGCATCGCAGCGTCATCGAGCTTGACCGCTTCGAACACGCCTGTCGGACAGGATTGCTGGCAACGCGGCTTGTCCCATCCCTGATCCAGCAAATGCGCGTCGAAGATCCAGGTCTGCGGCACCTGTTGCTGCTCGTTCCAGACGATGGCCTTATAGGGACAGGAGCGCACGATGTCCTTGCGGCCACGGGCCTTCACCGGGTCGATAATGACGATGCCGTCCGGACGCTTGATGACGGCGTCGCCGCCGACCCGCTTGCACGGAGCGTCGTCGCAATGGTTGCACATGACGGGCAGATAAGCGGTCTCCACCATCGGGGGAGCGCCTTGCACACGACGAAGAATTCGCAGCATGGTGTCGTCGGTCGCGCCGGCCGGCGCCGAATAGCCCGGGAATTCGTTCCCCACATATTCGTCCTTCGCGGCGATGACGCAGTTGTTGCAGTTGATGCAGCGCTCACCGGTGATGATCATATTCCACTTGCTCATCACTGACCCCCTTCCGCCGCCAGACCAACCTTGAATGACTCGACGCCTTGCCATTTCTCGATTTCGACCAGACAGGAATTGGGGCTCATGCTGGAAGTCCCCTTCACCTGCGGCCGATCCGGCGTGAGCATGTTCATGCAGCCGCCGATTTCCACTCGTTCTCCATCCACGGTCACAAGCTTGAACTCGGCGCTCGCCTCAAAGGATTTGACGACGCCGGGGGTTACCAGTGATGAAACGTCCGCCGCGCAGATGACGGCGCCGCGATCATTGTAGACCTTGACGAGGTCATGCTGAGTGATCCCGCGCGAGGCTGCGTCCTCCGGACTGATGCGCAGCAACCACCAATCATGTCCGGCGATACGCACGCGATGGTCCGCGACCCGCGTGATGAAACTTTCCTTGCCGTCGCAGCTGGTGTGAAAGCTGTAGCGCGAATGCGTGGCCAGCATTTGCAGCGGGTAACGGTCCACGAGCTCCTTTGTCTGCCGGCCCTCCCAAGAGGGTATGTAGCGGTTCAGAGCCGCCCTTTCGGAATCCACTGCCGCGTGGCGCTTGAGCAGTGTGGGAACGAACTCGAGCTTGCCGGACGGCGTCTGCACGCCTTTGCCGAAATCCTCGGACCAAAGCGCGGGCAGCGGATGCGGTTCCGGAACATCCTTTTTTCGGTCCTCGGCATACCAGCGCATGTCGGCAGGCATGGCGATCCCCGGCGCTTTCGCCGGCACGACGAAATAGCCCTTCTTGCAGAACCGCGCCCAGGAAATATGCTGCGGCAGATCCGAGGAATCGAACACGCGTTTGATCCAATCCAGCTCGCTGCACCCTTCGGTGAATATCGCGCCCAGACCCAGGCGCTGCAGGACGGCGGTGAAAATGTCATAGTCCGATCGCGACTCCCCGAGCGGCTCAATGCATTTGTGCTGCAGCGTGACCACACGGTGATTGAGCGTGCCATAGCCGTGATGGGCATAGCCGCCCGCATTCGACCATTCGCCGATGTCCCAGCGTTCGAGCTGGGTGCAGGCGGGCAGGATGATGTCGGCGAACTGCGCCTCGCCTTCCATCCAAATCGACTGGTTGACGACGAACTCGATGCTGTCGTGGCGGTATGCGTCCACCCAGCGGCCGGACTTGGTCACGGTGCTGAAGGCCGAGCCGCCATAGCGATAAATCATATGGATCGGCGAGTAGCCGGGCATCGGATAGGTGAACGGGGCGAATTGCGCCTCTTGCGACATGCCGTCCCAAACATAGCCGGTGGCATGCCCGTCGATGATCGCGTCGGGCAATTGCTGCCGGGGCACCAATTGTTTGCACGGATTCATGGTCAGGATGTGCGGCATGCGTTGATAGTTGTTCACCGCATTGGCGGTCCACATCAGGTCGCCCGAAATACCGCCATCGGCATAACCAGGGAAATAGAAGCTCAAATCGAGCGGCGCGCCCATCTGGAAGCAGCCGAAATTGACGCCTGGTTTACCCCATCCCTGCATCGCCATGAGCAGGATCATGCTGCGCGCCCACTGCGTGCCGGTGGCGCCGCGCCCGGCGCCGCCAAATCCCGCCCCGGTCATGCCGACCGAAAGATGGACCTTGCGATTTCCCCATTTGCGCGCAAGGGCGCGGACGTCTTTTGCCGGGACCCCGGTTTCCGGCTCTTGCCATTCCGGCGTCTTTGCGATGCCATCCGTCTCGCCCAATACATAAGCGCGCCACTCGTCGAAGCCGGTTGTGCGTTTGGCCACATAATCCTTGTCGTAAAGCCCTTCGACGATCCAGACATGCATGATCGCGATCGCCAACGCCGAATCTGTTTGCGGACGGATCGGGATCCATCGTCCTCCCAGAAACTGCGCGGTGGGATTGAGATGCGGATCGATATGCACGAACTCGATGCCGAGCTCCTTCGCCCACATGCGGCGCACCGTGCCCTCAAATCCGCCATAGGCGGCATTGGTGCTTTCCGGGTCGGAAGACCAGAAGACGACCATCTCGACTTCGCCTAGGCTTTCTTCGACGGCTTCGTAACCGGCCGGCACACCGATGCGCATCGAATTGCCGAAATGGTGCATGGCTCCCCAGTACCAGCCCTCCCAGCTGTCGGGATTGGCCGCCATCCGCGTGAAACCGATCAGATTGGCGAAACGGGTCAGAGCGCTGAGATAATAGCCGACATTGCCCCACTGATGGTGCGACGACATCGGAAAGGTGATGGATCCTGGACCGTGAACCTTTTTCTGGCGCTTGATCTCGTTGCCGACGATGTCGAGGGCTTCGTCCCAACTTATGCGCTCGTAACCGGACTGGCCGCGATTCTGCGGATTGCGCTCGCCATTCGGATCGAAATCGACCCGCTTCATCGGGTAAAGAATGCGCTTGTCGGAATAGACCAGCGATTTCAGTGCCAGCGCATGGGGCGCAACCTGCGACTTCCGGGGGGGTGAAAAGCGGCGGCCTTTCACCTCGATCTTCCAGGCTCCGGCATCCTTCTCATCGAATTCGATCGGAGTCACGCGCAGGATGCGGCCGTTTTTCACGGTCACGAAGACGGGTCCGCCATTGGTACAGGTGGTGTAACGCCGGCTGCCGTCGCGCAGTTTCACGCCGAACTCGAGACCCGCCGTCTCACTCTGATTGAGAGTCTGGGCAAACCATACGACCGCCTCGTCTTCGCCCTCGGTCACGACGAGGAAATTCTTCGCCGCATGAATTATGTCCAGTTGGTTCCGTTTGGGCGAAAGGAACTTCAGCGCCGTGGCGACATTGACGAAAGACATCCGCACATGGGGGTTGGGATGGTCGCCGGCGCGGGCGAAGAATCGCCCGTTCCGGATCTCGATCACGCGGCCGATGCTGCGATCTTGCAGCCCGATCCAGGCGACCAAGTCACGCTGTCTGAGCCGTGCCCGGAATGCCGGAAATCGCGACGCCTTGACATTGAGGACCTTTGGCAAGGCGAAGAGGATCGCCTTGAGAAGCTGTCGATTCATGGTCTAGGGTCGGCTGAGGTTGTGCTCGATTTGGCTGTGGGCAGGGACGAATTCCTTCCTGCCCAACGAAGCGACCCCGCGCCCGAGGCGGCCGAGTACATCCATCGTCGTCACGCCTTCCGGAAAATGCCCCCAGTCGCTGACCCGATCCCAAACATCGGGCTTCCATGTCGCCTCATCGACACGGATGGGGTTCCACCCATATTCCCAGTCGAACCCGCTGGGCGTCAGCGCATAGAACGATAGGGCTTTGTCATTGGCATGCTGCCCAACGGCCATGCTCACCGGGATCTTCAATTCGTGGCATCGGCGATAGGCCGCGCCGACATCGTCCAGGCTGGCGACCTGCACCTCCAGGTGCTGCACTTGCGTACGCATCGGATCAAGCCGGATTTTCGGCGTCGAGGCCAGCGCAATGGAGTGATGCCGCGGGTTGAAACGGAGGAAAGTGAAATCCAGAGGCACGCCGGAGATTTTCTGATGCACTTCATCCGAGTACCGCATGTCGAAAACCTGCTGCCAGAACGCCTGCATCCGTTCCGGTTCTCGTGTAGTGATCGCCGCATGGCCGAAACCAAGTTCGCCCGTCACAAATCCGCCGCACCTGATCCTTGGCCCCGCCTTGGCCACCACCGGCTCGTAGAAAAGCTCCACGGTCAGGCCTTTCGGACCCCGGAACCGCCAAAATCGCTTCACACCGCGCAGCGCCGCCTCTTCGCCGGATCGGCACTCCGGCGCGATGCCGAGCACCGCCAGCCGGCGCGTCAGAACCTCGAAGCAGGCCTCATCGTCGAGTTCGATGCCGAGGGCGACAAAATCCTCCGCCTCCCCTGACCTCACCAGAAACCGGCAGTCACGCTCATCGAGCCGACAGCGCAGAACATCCTTTCCGACAGGGTTGACGTCCATGCCGAAAGCGTCGTCCAGCAGATGCCTCCAACCGTCGAGACGCTTGCTCTCGATAACCCCATACCCCATCCGGACACGGCCGAATAACGAGGGGGTGGCGACAGAATCGGTATCGCTGAACGGCGACATGGTGGTTCCTCCAATTTTTTTTCTGGGCCAAATGTCTCATGTAATGATTTTTTCGTCAATTTTGATATTTCCATCAGTTATGATGATAGGACTAATTCTCACCTGGAGGTGAGGACGTCAAAGCTGTCTAGTAAAATGGACTGTCAAGGAAAGCTGGAAAGCCGCCTCTACCGAGGCGGCTTTCCCAGCGCAAGTCAATCGCTACCCCAAAAACTGCTCCAGCGCCGTCCCAATGGGAACACCCAGTCCGGTGCAGGCATTCCATTTTCCACCCGCGCCATAGCCGATAGCCGAGCCCGATGGCTTGTTGTTTCCGGTTTTGATCTGGCGGGTGCCTTCGCTGGCCGGATAGAGCTTGTCCAGAAAGAAGCCCAGCGGCGCGTTCGATTTCTGATTGAGAAGCGCCGTCAGTCCTGCCCATAAAGGCGCCACGGCGCTGGTGCCGCCGACTACTCCCGATCGGCCGTTCGACACCACCTTATAGCCGCTCGACGGCGCGGCATTGCCGGCGACATCCGGTACACCGCGCCCCTGCCGCCCACCATTGACGCTGGCAGGCAGCGGAATGCCGGATTGGAAAGCCGGCACAGCGAACAGATCGCTGATCCCGCCCCCGGTGCCGCTGGTGCCGTCATTCCATACCGTCTCGGCAATGATTTTGCCGTTCTTCACCGTGATCTCGGTGCCGCCGCAGCCGATCGCCCAAGGGCTGGAAGCCGGGAAATCGACATGCGCCTCGCCATCCCCCACGCCGTCGGTGGCCAACGAATCGCCAGACGCGACATAGACCGAAAGACCCACGCTGGCAGCGTCCTGCAAGGCGCTGTTCATGCTCTGGATGGCCTGCCCGGTCCATTGGCTTTCGGCGCTGCCCCAGCTGATCGACAAGACGGTCGGGGCGTTCTTGCTGTCATGCACCGCCGCCGAGATGGCATCGGCGAAACCGGCATCGGAATTGGGCGCGAAATAGACGGCGATCTTGGCGCCCGGCGCCACCCCGCCCGCCACCTGGATGTCGAGCGCCACCTCGGTGTCGGCGTCATTGCCGGGCGCCGGCGCATTGGCCCCGCCATCGACCGGGACCGCGACGATGGAGGGCGCCTTCAACCCCATGGCGGCGAAGGCCGCCCTGGTGTCCGAATCGGTATAACCGCCGCCCAGTTCGACCAGCGCGATGCATTCGCCCTTGCCCGTGGCGTCCGTGGGAAAGCCGTAGAAAGCAGCCACCTGATTGGGCTCGTAGCCGCTCACCTGCGACGATTTGGCCCAGACCAGATGATGGCGCGCCACCCGACGCGTATCGAGGCCGAGCACCGATTCCACCACCGCCGCCACATCCTCGGGCAGAGAGATGGTGCCGGCGCGGGCGCGGAACCGGTGGCCGTCCTCATGGTCGTAATGCGCGAGATGGGTTCGGAAGGCCGCTTCGATGGCGCGGGCTTTGCCGGTCAGGCGGACCAGACGTTTTTCCGGCTCGATGGAGGCGGCGGTCAACCCATGTTCGCGCGCGAAACGAAGAATCAGCCCGATATCGGCCGCATATTGCTCGCGCCGCCGGTCATGCAGCGCCATGCGCCGCTGGTCCGGCCGGTCGAGACCGGACAGGTCCGTCGGATCGTCCTTGCGCTTGAGGTAGAGACTGGCGGTGACCGTCTCGTCGTCGGCAAGATCGGCCACATAGGCGGCCTGGGTCGGAGGGGCGCGGTGGCTGCCGACCACCTCGACATAGGAACTGCTGACCATGATCGTCGCTCCCGCGGCTGTTCATGTGCGTGTTCTCGCTCCCCCGTCAGGAGATCGGTGCTGCATCGCGTCAAATCAAGGCGCAAAGGCCAGCAAGAAACCTACTGGAACTGCAATTCGGCCGCAATCCAAGGGCAAAAAAGAGAGGAATGGCGCTCACTTACCATTGCTCCCGGCCGTCTCTATCGCCATAGTGTCGGCACAGTTTCAGACAAAGGAGTTCCCATGACTTCCCGCTATCTCGCCATTCTGGCTGCCGGCGCCCTGTTCGCCTTGTCGCCGGCCCATGCCGCTGGTGACGCCGCGGCCGGCAAGACCGTCTTCAACAAGTGCAAGGCCTGTCATTCCGACGTGGCCGGCAAGAACGGCGTCGGCCCCAGCCTGTTCGGAGTGGTCGGCCGTCCCGTCGCCAGCGACGCCTCGTACAAATATTCCGATGCGCTGACCAATCTGAAGAGCGGCACCCCCAAGTGGGATGAGGCCAGCCTCGACAAGTGGCTGACCAAGCCGGCAGATATGGCCAAGGGCACCAAGATGACCTTCCCGGGTCTGCCGAACCAAGCCGACCGCGACAATGTCATCGCCTATCTGGCGACCCTGAAGTAATTCAGGCGGCTTATCGCTGAAAGGGCCGAGCCCCCGCCGGGGCTCGGCCTTTTTGATTCAAGCCCGCAGCATCGCCTCGCAGATCTGCCGGGCGCCGGCGAAATCGAGCTTATGGATTGCCGCACCCAAGGCCTCGAACTCCTTGGGCAGGTCGGCTCCGTAATGGCGGCGCAATTCCTCGAAATCGTCGACCGCCGCAATATTCGAGTTGGAAAGCAGAGGCAGCAGCTTCTCCAGCCCATCGCCGAGTGGCGGCGCCATGCTCGTCGGGCCACCCTGCTCCGGCCAGCGGGCGGCGACCTGTCCGGCCACGTCGATGGCGGCGCGGACCGCATCGGCGATCTGCGGCAGCCAGGACGCCAGCGAAGGCAGCGGCGCCGCTTCGGCACGCGCCAGCAGGCCGGCCAAGGGCTCGGCCCCGATCTGCGCCGCCGCCCCTTTCAAGCTATGCAGCGTCATCGAGATTTGCCGGCCGCTGCCCTCCAGCCCATTTGCCATCAGTGCAGAAATCTGGTCGATCAGCTTGGGCGCCTCGACGATGAAGCTTCTGAGAGCCCGCTGGTAGATTTCCGTATCGCCGCAGAAGCGCGCCAGCGACACCTCGACATCGATCGCTCCGCCTTCCAGCACGCCGGCCGCCGCCGCGGCGTGAGCCGCTGCTGGCGCCGCCACTTGGCGGCGGATGATTTCCACCAGATAGGCCAGATCGAACGGCTTGGCCACATGAGCGTTCATTCCAGCCTCGACCGCCGCCTGACGGTCGCTCGGCAGCGCATTGGCGGTCATGGCGATGATCGGCAGGGCGTTCAAACCCAGCGTATTGCGGATATGGCGAGCAGCCTCATGTCCGTCCATGTCGGGCATCTGAATATCCATCAAGACGGCGTCGTGACCCTGGGGCGCCAGGCGAAGCACCTCGATCGCCTGCAGCCCGCCCTCCACCACCGTGACCGTGGCGCCGGCGCTTTGCAGCAATTCGCGGGCGACCTGCTGATTGGTCGGATTGTCCTCAACCAGCAGCAGCCGCAGCCCAGCCAGCTCGCCGCTCGCCTTGTCGCGCGGCTTGGGCTCGCTCCGGGGCGCTCCGCCGATCCGGGACTCCGCCACGGCGTCGAACAGCATCGAGGCGGTGATCGGCTTGACCAGGAAATTGTCGAGCATGTCCGGGGCCTCGTCGCGGCGCTTCTCCAGGACTTCGCGGTCGTAAGCGGTGACCATGACGATCAGCGGCATGCGCCCGCCATCGAACAGGGTCCTGATACGCTGGGCGGTCTCCCAGCCATCCATCCCCGGCATGCGCCAATCGAGCAGTACCACGTCGAAGAATTCCTTGCGCTTCAGCCTGTCCTCGAGGATCTGGAGCGCTTCTACGCCGCCGCCGGCCTCGACCGCGCTCCAGCCGAAGGAAGTCACCATGCCGCCCAGCACCTGGCGGGCCGATGCGTTGTCGTCGATCACCAGCGCCTTCAGCGCCTTCATTCGGCCGTCGTCCCTCGACAGGGTCCTTTCCTGCGAGGGCTCGAACGGGAAAGTGAAGCGGAAGGTGCTGCCGCTGCCGAAGCGGCTGGTCGCCGTGATTTCACCGCCCATCAGATGCACCAGCCGCCGGCAGATGGCGAGGCCGAGTCCCGAACCGCCGAATCGCCGCGCCGTCGAATGTTCGGCCTGCGTGAAGCCTTCGAAGATGCTGCCCATCCTGTCTGCGGGAATGCCGATCCCGGTATCGGACACCGAGACCGCGATCACCGGGTCTCCCTGCTCGTTGCGGTCGAGCTTGGCCGCCAGCACCACCTCGCCCCGCTCGGTGAATTTCAGCGCATTGCCGCCGAGATTGATCATGATCTGCTGAAGACGCAGCGCATCGCCGACGATCCTGCGGGGAATGGCAGGGTCGATGTCGAACAGGATCTCCAGATCCTTGCCGCCGAGATTGGCCGACAGGATCACGCCGACATCGCGCAGCAGCTTGTCGAGATCGAAGGGCTGCAGGTCGAGAACCAGTTTGCCGGCCTCGACCTTGGAGAAATCGAGAATGTCGTTGAGGATGCCGAGCAGGGTACGGGCGGCGCCGTCGATCTTCTCGGCATAGTCGGCCTGGCGCGCGTCGAGGCCGGTTTGGCGGATAAGCTGCGTCATGCCGAGGATGGCGTTCATCGGCGTGCGGATTTCATGGCTCATATTGGCCAGGAAAGTCGTCTTGGCCTCGTTGGCCGCCTCGGCTTTCTCCTTGGCCGCCGCCAGCTCCGCCATCATCCGCTCCTCGCTGTAGACGGTCGAGAAGGCGCCGGTGGTCAGGAAAGCGCGCACCACGCCATAACTCAGGATGAAGAAACCGCTCGCGAAGATGACGTGCGCCAGCCACCATTGATGGTTCCAGGCCTTGGCATAGATGAAGGAAAGGGAAGACTGGGCGAAATAAAGGGTGGCGATGAAATAGAGCCGCATCAGCGGGGCGGCGATCCGGCGCGCCAGCATGCTCGCGGCGCAGGTGGCGGAAATGATCAGCGCCCCCCACTCCATCGACAGGCGAACCCAGGGCTGGCCGGCGATGGAGGAGAAGGACAGCGCCGCGACCCCCACATCGATCACTAGATAGGCGGCGATCCAGGCCAGCCAGAAGCCGTTGGACTCACGTCGTTCCACCGAATGGGGCGGCTGGCCATAAACCCAGATGGCGGTCAGCATGCTGCCCGACATGATGAAGCGCGAGGCCGGACCGTAAAGCAGGAACAGCCAGATATTCACATGCGCCAGTGGCGTGAAAAAACCGTGCGGCGCGTAGATCAGCGTGAAGCCGAGAAAACCGACCGTCAGCCAGCGAAGAAAAGGTTCACCCGAACTCCTGTAACAGCGCCAGGAAACATAACTGATGAACAAGCCCTCCAAAGTCGCCACGCCGATGGCAAAGACATGAAAGCTGTGATTCATGTACAGAATTTTGGGGTCTTGGAACTGATCGAGATAAGTAATCAGCGCCAATGGCATGAAGCCGAACACGGCGATCAAGAGAAGCGCGTATAGCCGCGTTAGACCTTCTGTTTTCCGGGTCAATATTCCTGCCGCGCTCATAAGTTTTCCCTTATTCCCGCTGCGATAGCCGAGGAGCAAGAGTAACCCAAATCTGACCTCTTTTAACCTGGAAAAGACACCCCATCTGCTTTGTCGAAGTCCATTCCATTGGAGTTGTTGATGTCCGATCTCTCTGCCTTCCCCATCACCCGCCGTTGGCCGGCCCGATCGCCCGAGCTGCTGCAGCTCTATTCCCTGCCGACGCCGAACGGGGTGAAGGTCTCGATCATGCTGGAAGAGACCGGCCTGCCCTTTGAAGCGCATCTGGTGGACATCACCAAGAATGAGAGCTGGACCGCGGAATTCCTCTCGCTCAACCCCAATGGCAAGATTCCCGCCATCATCGACCCCAATGGCCCGGACGGCAGGCCGGTGGCCCTGTTCGAATCGGGTGCCATCCTGCTCTATCTGGCCGAGAAGACCGGCAAATTCCTGCCCAAGGACCCGATCGAACGCATCGAGACCTTGCAATGGCTGTTCTTCCAGATGGCGGCGATCGGCCCGATGTTCGGCCAGCTGGGCTTTTTCCACAAATTCGCCGGCAGGGAGTATGAGGATAAGCGCCCCTTCGAGCGCTATCGCGCCGAGAGCCAGCGTCTGCTCGGCGTGTTGGAGGCCCGCCTCAAAGGCCGCCAATGGATCATGGGCGATGATTACACCATCGCGGACATCGCCACTCTCGGCTGGGTGCGCAACCTGATCGGCTTCTATGGCGCCCGCGAGATCGTCGACTATGACCAGCTGAAGCATGTGCCGGAGTGGCTCGAACTCTGCCTGGCCCGCCCGGCCGTGCAGCGCGGGCTGGAAATTCCTAAGCGGCCCGCCTGATCATGTCGGAAGCCTTCTCGCCGATCATGATGGCCGGCGCGTTGGTATTGCCGCCGGGCGGCTGGCCAGCACGCCCCCCCGCCGAGCCGGCGCCGATGATCACATAGTCGAAACTCTGTTCGCTCATGCCGGCATGGCCCGCCTGATGATCGCCAAGCGGTCCACGCTGGGCGGCAACGCGCCATAATTGTGGTGACCCCTGCCGTCGAGCCGAGACACCGCGAAACCCTCGGCGACGAAATCGGGCGCAAAACGCAGCAGAAGCGCCGCCTGCAGGCCCGTCGCCATGCGGTCGACCAGATCGCGGGCGCGACATTCCGCATCCGTGAGGTCGGCCAAGTCGCGTTTCAGCGCCTCGACATGGCTATCCAGCAAGGCATGGCCGGTCTCGAACTCGGCGAAGAAGGCCTCCAGCACGTCGGGGGTCTTGCCGATGGCGCGCAGCACGTCGAGGCACTGGACATTGCCGCTTCCTTCCCAGATCGCGTTGACCGGCGATTCGCGGAACAAGCGCGGCATCGGCCCATCCTCCATCACCCCGCTGCCGCCGATACATTCCATCGCCTCATAGGCATGGTTCGGGGTACGTTTGCAGATCCAGTATTTTCCGACCGCAGTGGCGAGACGCATCAGCAAATCCTCGCCCTGATCCAGCGCCCGGGCCAGCCTGAGGGTCAAGCTCAGCGCCGCTTCGGATTCCAGCGCGAGGTCAGCCAGCACATTCTGCATCAGAGGCTGCTCGATTAGCTTCTTGCCGAAAGCGAAACGCTGTCCGCAATGAAACAGCGCCTGCGCCGCCGCCATTCGCATGCCGGCGGAAGAGCCGATCATGCAGTCGAAGCGGGTCATCGCCACCATGTCGAGAATGGTGGCGACGCCACGCCCTTCCTCGCCGACCCGCCAAGCCAGCGCGCCGCGCAATTCGGTTTCGGAAGAGGCGTTGGATTTGTTGCCCATCTTGTTCTTGAGCCGCTGGATCTGCAGCGGGTTCTTGGTTCCGTCGGGCCGCCAGCGGGGCAGCAGGAAACAGGTCAGCCCACCCGGAGCCTGGGCGAGAACCAGGAACAGATCGCACATCGGCGCCGAGACGAAATATTTATGCCCGACCAGCTCATAGGTGCCGTCGCCGGCCGGAATAGCGCGCGTTGTATTTGCTCGTACATCCGAACCGCCCTGCTTCTCGGTCATCGCCATGCCCACCGTCAGCCCATGCTTCTGTTCGGCGGGAATGTTGCGCGAGTCGTAGACGCGCGCGGTGATCTTCGGCAGCCATTGCGCCGCCAGGTCGGGCTGGCGGCGCAGGGCGGCGACGGAAGCGAAGGTCATGGTGATCGGGCAGCCATGGCCGGCCTCGATCTGCGACTGCATATAGAAGCGCGCGGCGCGCGCAACGTGGGCGCCCGGTTTGGGTTCGGTCCAGGGCGAGGAATGCAGCCCGTTTTCGATCGCCGACTTTATCAGCTGGTGATAGGCGGGATGGAAACGGACCAGATCGACCCGGTGGCCGAACCGGTCATGGCTGTCGAATTCCGGCGGGAATTTATTGGCGAGGTGGCCGAGTTCCAAAGATTCGGCGGTGCCCGCCGCCGCGCCAAACCCGGTCAGCTCATTGTCGGCCCAGCCGGCGCCTTCCCGCGCCACCCCTTCGCGCAAGGCCGCATCGCCGCTGTAGAGACTGTAATTTTCCAGCGCGCGCGGCTGGTTCAGCACCTCATGGGTGGCGGCGAGATAGCCGTCCGGTTCGCTCATGGGACTACTCCTAGTGTGGCGATTTTTAAGTTCCTACAACTTCGATACCTACGACTTTAGGAACTTAAAAATCTTAAAGCCACACTAGATGATTGATAAAGCTAGTGTCCTGATCGATCGCGAAGTTCGTATGTCGTCTGATCCTGGCATCACGAACTTCGCGATCGGGACACTAGCGGCGCTTGCGGATCAGCCCTTCCTGTACGGCGGAGGCCACAAGCCTGCCGTCGCGGGTGTACACTTCGCCCCGGTTGAAGCCGCGGGCATTCTGGGCGCTCGGACTGTCGGTGACATAGAGCAGCCAGTCATCCATGCGGAAATCGCGGTGGAACCACATGGCGTGGTCGAGGCTCGCGGTCTGCACCGAGCGGGTCCAGATCGACACGCCGTGCGGCCTCAAGCTGGTCGACAGCAGCCCCCAGTCGGAGGCATAGGCCAACAGGCATTGATGCACCACCGGATCGTCGGGCATCGGGCCGGAGGAGCGGATCCAGCTATAGCGCTTGGGCTCCTGCCCGACCTGCCCGTTATCGCGATTGACCACGCGGATCTCGATCGGACGGTCGCACACCGCCCGCGGGCGCATCGCCTCGGGAATGCGGTGGACATTGGCCCGCGCCCAATCCAGTTCGGATTGCAGCCCCTCCGGCCCGGAAACCTCGGGCATGGGGGATTGATGCTCAAAGCCTTCCTCCGCGATCTGGAAGGAGGCCGACATGTTGAAGATCACCTGATTGGACTGGCTGGCCACGACGCGGCGTACGCTGAAGCTGCCGCCGTCGCGCACCAGTTCGACCTGGTAATCGATCGGCAGCTTGGTATCGCCGGGGCGGACGAAATAGGAATGGAAGGAATGCAGCCGGCGGCTCTCGACCGTGGCACCCGCGGCAATCACCGCTTGGCCCAGCACCTGGCCGCCATAGACCCGGCCCCAGCCGAGATCCTGGCTTTGTCCGCGATAGGCTCCTTTGCCGAGATCCTCGAGGCGCAGGAGGGTTAGAAGCTCTTCCAAGACTTTACTCATGGAGGAGATTAAAGCCTAACTTGACGTATACGTGAACAGCTTCGAGCCATCCCACAGCAATTTTGTTCCGACCACCACCAACAGAAGATAGATGATCCGGTAGAAAGGCTCGGCCGGCACCTTGCGCACCAGCCACAGCCCGCCCCAGGTGGCCGCTACCGCCAGCGGGAACAGGCCGAGCGAGGTCAGCATGTTCGCCCGGGTGAATTGGCCCAGCGCGTAGAAGACCGGCAGCTTGGTCCAATTCATCATGAAAAAGAACATGATGCCGGTGCCGACGAAAATGTCTTTCGGCAGCCTTTGCGGCAGCACATAGACCTGGAAAGGCGGCGCTCCTGCATTGGCGATCGTGCTGGTGAAGCCCGAGACCGCCCCCCAAAAAATGCCGATAAACCGCTTCGGCCGGCCCTTCGGCTCAACCGGCCCATTGCGTTCGATCACCAACCGGCTGGCGCCGAACCATACGGAGATGAGTCCGACCGCCAGTTCGATGGCGGAATCCGACACTCGTTTGGCGAACAGGTAGCCGATCAGGATGCCGAGACAGGCGCCCGGAAACAGCACGGCCAGGTTCCAGCGGTCGAAAGTGCGGCGATAGGCCCAGACGCCCACCAGATCCTGGATGCAGAGGATCGGCAGCAGGATCGCGGCGCCCTGAATCGGCGAAATCACCAAGGCGGTGAGCGGCATCGCCAACACGCCTGCGCCGGTGAAGCCTCCCTTGCCCAGTCCGCAGAGAATCACCGCCGGAATGACGGCGGCATAGAAAAGCGGGTCGTCGATCATCGGCCACACCCTAGGGACTGGCCGATCGTCCGTCATCCATTTTTTCCGGCCTGCGGACAGGGTGTTCGCTTAGCCGCGGCAACGGGCCGTCAGCCAGCGTTCCAAGTCGACTTCATTCATTTCGCTGGCTGCGACTTTCAGCATCACCTCGGTCGCCTCCCCTTCGGAAACATCCAGCGTTCGTTCATGTGCCCTGAGAAACGCGACCATCGCGGCAAAAGCAATGCGCTTGTTTCCATCGACAAAGGCATGCGCTTTAGACACACCGACGCCATAAAGGGCGCCGAGCTTTTCGACACTGACGTCGGTTCCGTAGGCGACCAGATTTGCAGGGCGCGCCAGAGCGCTCTCCAACAGCGCCATATCCCGCACCCCCGCCAGACCGCCAAAACGATGCACCAGACGAGCATGCCAATTCACCGCGAGGTGAATGGAAATCCACCTCCAGCCAGTAGTCACTTGGCAAGATCGGCGTAAGTTTGCGGATAGCGCCCCAGACTCCACTCGAACGCGGCTTCCAGTTCCGCTTCGGCAGGAGCGGCGTGGGCAATCTCGATCACACCGTCATCACGGGCAAGCAGGGACAGATCGTCCCCCTGACGCAGTCCGGCGGCTTCGATGACTTCTTTGGGAAGGGTAACAGCGAGGCTGTTTCCGCGTGGAGTGAGTTTGGCGGTTGCCTTGACCATGGGAACAATCCAATTTTATCGTGATAACTTATGTTATAACAAGGCACCTGTCAATCTCCCGAGAGGTGTGATAGAACTCGCCACATTATGAGCGGCGAACCCGACAAAGCCCGATTCCTCAAGGCCTTGGCCTTCGAAATCCGCCGCAAGCGTCCGGCGGAAGAGGCGCTGACCGACTGTATCGAGCAGGAAGGCCGTGGCGGCAGGCACAAGGCCTTCCGTCAGGCGTCCTCCGTCTTGGCTTCAGAGGGATTCGTTCCGGCGCTGCTGGCCGCGGATCTCATCGGCGACGAGGCGGCCGCGGTTCTGGCTTCGGTGATGGAAGAGAACGATCACCGCCTGCTGGCGGGCGCCATCGCCCGCTTGGCCGAGTTTCACGAACGGCAGTAGCCCACCGCGTTCCGCAAGGCCAGAAAGTAAAGGGGCCCCCGAAAGGAGCCCCTTTGGCGGCGTGGCTTCACGCCCTGGATCAGGAGACGCGTTGCAGAATCGGCTTCGCCGAACCGGGGAAAAGCGACGGCCGGTCCAACGCCATCTCCTTGATCGCCTCGATGATGGCGGCTTCGTGCTGATCGGCCTCGGCATGCAGCGCTTCGCAGAGGCGGTGATCATTGAGCAGCGCGGCCTGGACGGCCAGTCGGCGCGCGTGATCGGCGCAATCGCGACGGACACCGATCGCGCCAAGCTTCAAACGCTGCATATAGCTAAGCTGGTCTTCCATAGTCGATCTCCCGGGGCTGAGGAGGTTCGTGCAGTCAAAAACCCTGCCATGACTCTGTCATGAGCCAGCCCCGGTGTCCTGTGATCAGAGAGAGGCGGTCGCCTGCTTATTCCCGCGCCGCGCTAGTGTGGCGATTCTTAAGTTCCTACGCCTTTGATGCCAGCGATTTTAGGAACTTAAGAATCTTCTCGGCCACACTAGATGATTGATAAAGCTAGTGTCCTGATCGATCGCGAAGTTCGTATGTCGTCTGATCCTGGCATCACGAACTTCGCGATCGGGACACTAGGTCGAGAGCCACATCGACGATCATGTCCTCCTGCCCGCCGACCATGCGGCGAAGTCCCAGTTCCACAAGGATTTCGCGGGTATCGACACCATAGTCACGGCTGGCTTTCTCGGCATGCCGCAGAAAGGAGGAATAGACGCCGGCGAAGCCGAGGCTCAGCGTCTCGCGATCCACCCGCACCGGCCTGTCCTGCAGCGGACGCACCAGCTCCTCGGCCGCATCCATCAGCTTGTAGAGATCGGTGCCATGCTTCCAGCCCTTGCGCTCGGCCGCAGCGATGAAGACTTCGAGCGGCGCGTTGCCCGCCCCCGCCCCCATGCCGGCCAGGCTGGCGTCGATCCGGATCGCCCCCCCTTGCACCCCGACGATGGAATTGGCGACGCCCAGCGACAGATTGTGATGGGCATGAATCCCGCGCTCGGTCTCGGGCTTCAAGACCCGGTCATAGGCTTCGAGCCGGACCCGGTAGCCGTCCATGTCGAGCGCGCCGCCACTGTCGGTGACATAGACGCAGGTGGCGCCGTAGCTTTCCATCAGCTTGGCCTGTTCGGCCAGCCGCTCGGGCTCGATCATGTGGCTCATCATCAGAAAGCCGACCGTGTCCATGCCGAGCGAGCGCGCCGCCTCGATATGCTGTTTGGCCACATCCGCCTCGGTGCAGTGGGTGGCGATGCGCACCGAGGTCACCCCCAGGCTGTGAGCATGCTTAAGATCCTCGACCGTGCCGATGCCCGGCAGCAGCAAGGTGGTCAAGCGGGCATGCCTCACCACATCGGCGACCGCCTCGATCCATTCCCAATCGGTGTGGGCGCCGAAGCCGTAATTGAAGCTCGATCCGTTGAGCCCGTCGCCATGGGCGACCTCGATGGCGTCCACCTTGGCATCGTCGAGCGCCTTGGCGATCTTGCGCACCTGGTCGAGCCCGTAATGGTGGCGGATGGCGTGCATGCCGTCGCGCAGGGTGACGTCCTGGATGTAGAGCTTGGTGCTGGTCGGGTCGAAACTCATGCGACTTCTCGCTTGGCAAATTGACGAACGGCGATCTTCTCGGCGGTCTTGAGCGCGGCCGAGGTCATGATGTCGAGATTGCCTGCATAGGCGGGCAGATAGTGGGCGGCACCCTCGACTTCGAGGAAAATGCTGCTCTTCAGCCCTTCGAACTTTCCGTAGCCGGGGATGCTCACCGGATTGTTCGAGCCGAAGCGCTCGAACTGCACGCGCTGTTTCAGCCGATAGCCGGGAACGTAGGCCTGAACCTGTTCCACCATGTCTGCGATCGCCTTGGCGATGGTTTCCTCATCGGCGCCTGAGGACAGGGTGAATACCGTGTCGCGCATGATCATCGGCGGCTCGGCCGGATTGAGGATGATGATCGCCTTGCCCCGCTTGGCGCCACCGACCGCGGTGATGGCTTTTCCGGTGGTCTCGGTGAATTCGTCGATATTGGCGCGCGTCCCCGGCCCGGCCGATTTCGAGGCGATCGAGGCCACGATCTCGGCGTAATGCACATTCGCCACCGACGACACCGCCGCCACGATCGGGATGGTCGCCTGGCCGCCGCAGGTCACCATATTGACATTGGGCGCATCGAGATGGGCGTCGCCATTGACGACCGGGACCACATAGGGGCCGATCGCGGCCGGGGTCAGATCGATCATCACCTTGCCGGCCGCCTCGCAGATCCGGCTGTGAGCGAGATGCGCCTTGGCGCTGGTGGCGTCAAAGACGATGCCGATCTCCGGCCAGACCGCCATCGCCGTCAGCCCTTCCATGCCGCCGGCCGTGGTCGCCACCCCCATCCGGCGCGCGCGCGCCAGACCATCGGAGTCGGGGTCGATTCCGACCAGCACCGCCATCTCCAGATGGCGCGACATCCGCATGATCTTGATCGTCAGGTCGGTACCGATATTGCCCGAACCGATGATCGCCGCCTTGATTTTGCGCTCCATACAGTTTCCCCTTAAACCAGCCGGCAGCTCAAACCGCCGAGCGCCCCCAACCTCGCCACCACCCGGTCGCCGGCGGCGACCGGCGTCATCGGCCCCAGCGCGCCCGAGAGAATGATTTCGCCGGCGCCCATCGCTTCTCCCTTCTCCGCCATGAGCCGGGCCAACCAATAGGCGGCCCTGAGCGGATGGCCGAGGCAGGCGGCGCCGCTTCCGACCGAGACGAGGGCGCCGTTCTTCTCGAGATCCATTCCGATCTCGGCCAAG
>Ga0213872_10000860_pt1 | contig 21983 bp, 17 predicted proteins | sample VelepicomBERX_R2_FD_160071 | JGI IMG/M metagenome (GOLD analysis project Ga0213872, IMG submission 160071) | Rhizosphere microbial communities from Vellozia epidendroides in rupestrian grasslands, the National Park of Serra do Cipo, Brazil - RX_R2 | ecosystem: Host-associated > Plants > Roots >...
AGACCGGCGCGCCGCCAGAGGGGCTATGGTTGCCCGACCAGGGGGTCGCCCCCTATCGCGGCCGTGGCTGACCGCGAGGACATCACTGCATCGATCAAGGCCCAGGCGCTCGCCCTGGGATTCGCCGAGGTGCGCGTCACCGGCGCCGAGGACGTGCCCGGCGTCGCCAAGGATCTGGCCGCCTATCTCGCCGATGGCCGCCATGGCGAGATGGGCTGGATGGAAGGTACCGCCGATCGCCGCGCCAGCCCGCGCGCCCAATGGGGCGAGGCGAAAAGCGTCATCATGGTGGGCGACAATTACGGTCCCGGCGAGGTTTCTCCGCTGCCGCCCGATCGCGGCACGATCAGCGTCTATGCGCGCGGCAAGGATTATCACGACACCATCAAGAAGCGGCTGAAGCAGCTCGGCCGCTGGCTGGTCGAGACCCATGGCGGCGACGCCCGCTCCTTCGTCGACACCGCGCCGGTGATGGAAAAGCCGCTGGCGGCCCGCGCCGGTCTCGGCTGGCAGGGCCGGCACACCAATCTGGTGTCGCGCCGCTTCGGCTCCTGGCTGTTCCTGGGCGGGCTGTTCACCTCGCTGGAACTGACCCCCGACGCGCCCGAGAGCGATCATTGCGGCTCCTGCCGGGCTTGCGAGACGGCCTGCCCGACCGGCGCCCTCGAGGAGGGGCGGATCGAGCCGCGGCGCTGCGTCTCCTATCTTACCATCGAGCACAAGGGCGACATCGACGAAACGCTGATGGCGCGCTTCGGCAACCGCATCTACGGTTGCGACGATTGCCTGGCGGCCTGTCCGTGGAACAAGTTCGGGCGGCCGGCGACAGAAGAATCCTATCTGCCGCGCATCGAGCTTCTGGCGCCGCGGCTGACCGACCTCGCCCAGCTCGACGATGCCGGCTTCCGCGCCTTCTTTTCCGGCTCGCCGATCAAGCGGATCGGTCGCGACCGCTTCCTGCGCAATGTGCTGATCGCCATCGGCAATAGCGGGCGGGCCGATTGGGCGGTCATTGCCGGCGGGCTGCGGAGCGATCCCAATCCCGTGGTGGCGCGCGCCGCTGCCTGGGCTCTTGCCAGATTGTCTTCATAAGATAGATTTGCTCCCATCAAGGATGATCTTTTGGGGGCGGGTAATGCGGAAAGTCTCGTGGGCGCTGGCGTTGCTGGCGGTATCGTCGGTAGCCAGGGCCGAGCCGGCGGCGGTCCATATCTTCATGGATGCCCGCCTGTCGCCCGACGGCGCCGAGATCGCCTCGGTCGAGGGCGACCAGTCGTCCGCCGGCGGTGCGCCAGTCGTCCGCGACCTCGTGCTGCGCCGCGCCGATGGCGGGGCCATCGCCACCGTCGCCCTGCCCTGCGGCCGCGTGCCGCAATGCTGGCCCGCCTCGCTGGCCTGGGCGCCGGACGGCAAGAGTCTGGCCTTCGCGCTGCGCAAGCCGGGCAGCCACGCCCGCTCGGTCTATCGAGTCGCCGCCGATGGCACCGGCCTGACCGAGCTCCTGTCGTTTGACGGCACCATAGACGGGCTGCGCTATGGCCCCAAAGGTCAGTTGGCCCTGCTTGCCACCGCCAAGGCGACCAAGGAACTGGGCGCGGTCGAAGCCGGCGCGCCGGTGCTGGGCGATTTCGGCGGCGCCGTTCCCGAACAGCGCATCGCCGTGCTTGGCAAGGATGGGCTGGACTGGATGTCGCCGGCCGATCTGTTCGTCTATGAATATGACTGGCTGCCCGACGGCAGCGGCTTCGTCGGCACCGCCGCGCCCGGCGACGGAGACAATAATTGGTGGGTGGCCAAGCTCTATTCCTTCGCCGGCGGCACCGGCAAGGTGATCTACGCGCCCACCGATCCGCGCCAGCAGATGGCCGACCCGACCGCTCTGCCCGATGGCCGCCACGTCGCCTTCATCGGCGGCATCATGAGCGATTTCGGCAGCACCGGCGGCGACGTCTTCAGCGTCGATCGCGAAACCGGCCAGGCGACCGATCTCACCCCCGGCATGAAGGCCTCGGCCGAGGCGCTGTTCCTGCGCTGCGACGGCCATCTGGCGGCACAGATCCTGGGCGGCGATCAGGCCGAGCTGATCGATCTCGGCACGCCGGCCAAGCCGTCTTCCAGCCTGGTCTGGAGCGGCGCCGATTCGGTGCGTCGCATCCATGCCGGCTCTTGCGCCACCGGTCAGGACGCGGTGGTGACGGAAAGCTTCACCCGCGCCCCCGAGATCGCCGTCGGCGCGGCGGGGGCCTGGAAGACCGTCACCAAGGCCAATGACGGCTGGTCGCTCGACGCCACGGCGCGCAGCGTGACCTGGACCAGCGACGGCTTCACCGTGCAGGGCTGGCTGCTGTTGCCGCCTGCGCGCAAGGATGGCGGCAAGCTGCCGCTGCTGACCGAAATCCATGGCGGACCCGCCGCCGCGGTGACTCCCTTCTTCATCGGCCCCGGCCTGCGGCGCAGCCTGCTGGCCCGCGGCTATGGCCTGTTCTTCCCCAATCCGCGCGGCAGCTATGGCCAGGGCGAGGCCTTCACCCTGGCCAACGTCAAGGATTTCGGCCATGGCGACCTGAAGGACATCCTGGCCGGCATCGACGCGGTCGAGAAGGTGGCCCCGGTCGACGAGGCGCGCTTGGGCGTCTACGGCCACAGCTATGGCGGCTTCATGACCATGTGGACGGTGACCCAGACCAGCCGTTTCAAGGCGGCGGTGGCGGGGGCCGGCATCGTGAACTGGCAGTCCTATTACGGCCAGAACGGCATCGACCAGTGGATGATCCCCTATTTCGGCGCGTCGGTGTATGACGACCCGGCGGCCTATGCCCTTTCGGCGCCAATCAGCTACATCAAGAACGCCAAGACGCCGATCCTGACCTATGTGGGTGAGCAGGACGTCGAATGCCCGGCCGCCCAGACGCTGGAATTCGACCACGCCATGAAGGCGCTGGGCGTGCCGTCCTCGATGGTGATCTATCCCGGCGAAGGCCATGCCATCCGCGACCCGGCCCATCTGGCGGATCGGGAGAAGCGGATGATCGAGTGGTTCGACCGCTATCTGAAATGAGCGGGAAAAGGGCGCCGAGCTATTTCTTCGGCTTGGCGCCCGGCTGGGTCAGCTGGGTGAGCTGCTGTTGCACCTCGGCCAGCTTGGCCTGAAGCGCCTGGATGGTGGCCTCCGACGCGCTGGCCGCCGCCTTCATGCTTTCCGCCCCGCCGCTGTAGAAGGGGGTGAACATCTTCATCGCATTCTCGAAGAAGGCGACGTTCTGCTTGTTCACCTCTTCGAGCGCATTGAACGGGAACAGCCCGTCGAAGGCGTGCTGCATATATTGGCGCATCTGCGCCTCGTGCTGCTGGAAGGCCTGCATCGACTGTTCGAGATATTTCGGCACCAGCCCGCCCAGCTGGTCGCCATAGAAGCCGATCAATTGGCGCAGGAAGGGGATCGGCAGCAGGTTCTGCCCGCCCTTGGATTCTTCCTCGACGATGATCTGGGTCAGTACCGAGCGAGTAATATCCTCGCCGCTCTTGGCGTCATAGACCACGAAGTCCTCGTTATCCTTCACCATCTGACAGAGATGATCAAGAGTGACGTAGCTGCTGGTCGCCGTGTTGTACAGGCGGCGATTGGCGTACTTCTTGATGGTGATCGGGCTGGCGGCGTTCGACATCTGGCTGTCAGCGTCCTCTTCGCGGAATGACCGATAATCCACAGAGTTTTTACGAGTTTTCTCGCTGCCGCAATGATTATCTTGCGCTGCACCGGAAACAGCCATCCGTTTATGCTGCGCAGCATGATGCGGCTTGGTATGATTACGCCATGACCGATCAGCCCGACCTGCAGCGGCTTGCCGCCCGTTATCTCGATCTCTGGCAGGAGCAGGTCGCCCGGATGGCGGCCGATCCCTCGGTGTCCGACGTGATGGCGAAAAGCTACGGCATGATCAAGCAGCGCTGGGACGAGGCGGCGCAGCAATTCCGGCAGGGAGGCGAGGATACAGACCGTGCAGCCGCGCCAGGGGCCCCGGCCTCTCCCGTTCCATCTGCTGAACCAGGCCACCAGCTTGCTGTCCTCCTTGAGCGCCTTGCCGCTGTGGAAGAGCGGCTCGACCGGCTGGAGCAGGCCGTGGGAGCCCGAGGAAAGCGAATTGCGGGCGGCGATAAACCGCGCCGATCCCGCAAGCCTGCAACAGGCGCTGTCTGACGAAACCCTGCGCCGGGTCGACGATTTCCTCGCCGGCATCAAGGCCTATCGCGATCACCCCTATCGCCGCACCCTCGACCCCATGCCGGTGGTGTGGAGCGATGGCACCACCCGCCTGTTCGACTATGGCGGCGAAGAGGCGCGCGGCACCCCGGTGCTGGTGGTGCCCTCGCTGGTCAACCGCGCCTATGTGCTGGATCTCACGCCGCGGCGCAGCCTGATGCGCCATCTCGCCCGCAAGGGCCTGCGCCCCTTCCTGGTCGATTGGGGCGCGCCCGGCGAGGCGGAGCGAAGCTTCGGGCTCGACGAGTATGTCGCCGGACGCCTCTCGGCCATGTTCGATCTGGTGACGGCGCGGGCCGGGCGGCCGGCGCTGCTCGGCTATTGCATGGGCGGGCTGCTGACCCTGGCGCTGGCGACGCTGCGGCCCGCCGACGTGCGAGGGCAGGTGCTGATGGCGGTGCCGTGGGATTTTCATCGCCCCTATCGGGCGGCCGATCCGTTGAAGGCGTTCCGGGAGCCGATCGAGCGCGCCGTGGAGCAATTGGGCGAATTGCCGGGCGATCTGCTGCAGATCCTGTTCGCCCTGCCCGACCCCGGCGCGGTGGAGCGCAAATTCCGCCAGTTCGCCCGGCTGAGGCGCACCTCCGCGACCGCCCGGCGCTTCGTCGCGCTGGAGGATTGGGCCAATGACTGCGTGCCGCTGACGGCGCGGGTGACGCGCGAAACCTTCTTCGGCTGGTATGGCGACAATCTGCCGGGACGAGGGCGGTGGCAGATCGCCGGCCAGGCGGTCGAGCCCCGTCGCCTTTCCCACCCGGCGCTGGTGGTGATCCCCTCGCGAGACCGCATCGTGCCGGCCGAGTCCGCCCTGCCGCTGGCCGACGCCCTGCCCAACGGGCGGCGCCTGATGGTTGAGGGCGGCCATGTCGGCATGCTGATCGGCAGCCGCGCCGTCACGGAAATTTACGCACCGATCGCCGCTTTCCTCGCCAGAATGGGAAAAAGCGATTAGCCCCCTTTCCTTATTGGTTTTTCGACCTATTCTTGTGGTGGGGAAGGGGCCACTGCCCAGTTTAGGAGCATCCCAATATGTCCGACATCGTCATCGTCGCCGCCACCCGCACTCCCGTCGGGTCGTTCTCCGGCAGCCTGTCCGGCCTGTCCGGCGCGCAGCTCGGCTCCATCGTGCTGTCCTCCGTGCTGGAACGCGCAAAAGTTGCGCCGGCGGAAGTCTCCGAGGTCATTCTCGGCCAGGTGCTGACCGGCGCCACCGGCCAGAACCCCGCCCGCCAGGCGTCGATCAATGCCGGCCTGCCGATCGAGGTCCCGGCCGAGACCATCAACCAGGTGTGCGGCTCGGGCCTGCGCGCCGTGGCCCAGGGCTATCAGGCGATCCTGTCGGGCGATTCCGACATCGTCGTCGCCGGCGGCCAGGAAAGCATGACCAACGCGGTGCACGCGATGTTCCTGCGCTCGGGTACCAAGATGGGCGACACCCAGATGGTCGACACCATGATCAAGGACGGCCTTTGGGACGCCTTCAACGGCTATCACATGGGCATCACCGCCGAGAACATCGCCCAGCAGTTCCAGATCACCCGCGACGAGCAGGACGCGTTCGCCCTGGCCTCGCAGGAAAAGGCCCTGGCCGCCGTATCCTCGGGCCGCTTCAAGGACGAGATCACCCCGGTCAAGATCGTGGTGAAAAAGGAAGAGAAGCTGTTCGACACCGACGAATATCCGCGCGCCACCAGCGCCGAGGCGCTGGCCAAGCTGAAGCCGGCCTTCAGCAAGGACGGCACGGTGACCGCCGGCAACGCCTCGGGCCTCAATGACGGCGCCGCCGCGGTGGTGCTGATGACCGCCAAGGAAGCCGCCAAGCGAGGCTTAACCCCGCTGGGCCGCATCGCGTCCTGGGCCCATGCCGGCGTCGATCCCAAGATCATGGGCACCGGCCCGATCCCGGCCTCGCGCGCGGCGCTGAAGAAGGCCGGCTGGAGCGTGCAGGATCTCGATCTGATCGAGGCCAACGAGGCGTTCGCCGCCCAGGCCATCTCGGTCAATCGCGAAGTCGGCTGGGACACCTCGAAGGTGAACGTCAATGGCGGGGCGATCGCCCTTGGCCATCCGATCGGCGCTTCGGGGGCCCGCGTGCTGGTCACCCTGCTGCACGAGATGCAGAAGCGGGATGCCAAGAAGGGTCTGGCGACCCTGTGCATCGGCGGCGGCATGGGAATCGCTCTCACCGTCGAACGCTGAGCTCGGACTCGAAAATCAAAAAATGGGAGGAAAAAGATGAGCAGAGTTGCAGTGGTTACCGGTGGTACCCGAGGGATCGGCAAGGCCATCTCGGTGGCTCTCAAGAAAGCCGGCTACAAGGTGGTGGCGAATTATGGCGGCAATGACGAGGCAGCCAAGGCGTTCACCGAGGAAACCGGCATTCCGTCCCTGAAATGGGATGTCGGCAATTTCGCCGAGTGCGAGGCGGCGGTGCAGAAGATCGCCGCCGAGCACGGGCCGGTCGACATCGTCGTCAATAATGCCGGCATCACCCGCGACGCGGTGTTGCACCGCATGACTCCGACCCAATGGGACGAGGTCATCCGCACCAACCTCGCCTCCTGCTTCAACATGGCGCGGGTGGTGATCGACAAGATGCGCGAGCGGGCCTTCGGCCGCATCGTCAATATCGGCTCGATCAACGGCCAGGCCGGCCAGTACGGCCAGGTCAACTACGCCGCCGCCAAGTCGGGCATCCACGGCTTCACCAAGGCGCTGGCGCAGGAGGGTGCGGCCAAGGGCATCACCGTCAACGCCATCGCCCCGGGCTATGTCGATACCGACATGGTGCGCGCGGTGCCGCCGGCCGTGCTGGAGAAGATCATCGCCAAGATCCCGGTCGGACGTCTGGGGCATGCCGAGGACATCGCCCGCGGCGTGCTGTTCCTGGTGGCCGACGACGCCGATTTCATCACTGGCGCGACGCTGTCCATCAATGGCGGACAGCATATGTACTGATCTGACGGAACGATCTGGCGAGGGTGCTCGCCAGATCGTTCCGCGACCGCAAGCGCGGTCGCGCGCCGCATGGCGCGGAGCCAAGCGCACGGAGTGCGCGCCCGGCGTTTGAGGGGCAATATTTAAAAGACGTCTTTTCGGCGTCTGATTTCAGTAAACACTTGAGCGGGGTCGGCATCCGGGGGGAGGCCGACCCCTGCTTTTACCGAATCGATGTCGGCGCGCAGGAACGGGTTCGTCTTACGCTCGATGCCCAAGCTCATCGGCACCGTCGGCAGGTGATGCTGACGCGCCTGCTTGATCTCGACGATGCGGTCCAGCAGATCCTGGTTGTGGCGTTCCACCGTGCGGGCGAAGCGGGCATTGGCTTCGGTATATTCGTGGGCGCAATAGATCAGCGTGTCGTCGGGCAGCGGACGGAACTTCTTCAGGCTGTGCCACATCTGCTCGCCGGTGCCCTCGAACAGGCGGCCGCAGCCCAGGGCGAACAGGGTGTCGCCGCAGAACAGCGCGTGGCTGCCGGGGAACCAGAAGGCGATATGGCCGCTGGTATGGCCGGGCACCTCCATCACCATCGCGGCGCAGGCGCCGAGAAGAAAGGAATCGCCGTCGGCGACTTCGATGTCGATGCCGGGAATGCGGCCGGCATCCTTGCGGGCGCCGACGATTTGCGCGCCGGTGGCCTGCTTCAGCGCCAGATTGCCGCCGACATGGTCGTTGTGGTGATGGGTGTTGAGGATATGGGTCAGGCGCCAGCCCTTGGCGTCCAGCCGTTCGAGGACCGGCGGCGCGACGGCGGGATCGACGACGGCGGTGGCGCCGCTGTGTGGATCGTGGGCCAGATAGATGTAATTGTCGTTGAGGACGGGGATCTGTTCGATCGCCAGCTTGCTCATGATCTTTTCCTTGGCGAGCAGACAATACGCCGAGAGCGCCACGCATTAAACCTGAAACAACAAACTTGTGACGCTCGGAGGAGCGAAGCGACGACTCCGAGGGTGCGGGGGGAGGCTCCCCCGCCGAAGAGTGATGCGCATTTTGCGCAGCACGCTTTCCTAAGGCGCCGGGGCGAGGTCGACGTAAAGGCGATACGAATGATGCACCGTGTCCGGCGCCAGGGCGCCGACGTCGCCGATCGAAACCGGCCCGGCGGCGGAGAAGACAAGTTCCGTCGCGTAATCTCCCGCGATCGGGCGGCTGGCGATCGAGCGGACCAGGCCGCGAGGCGCCGGCGGGTGCAGGTTCTCTGCATGGGCTTGCGTCTCGATGATCAGCGCTTTGCCGTCGTCGCTCAGCCGATAGCGGGACGGCACGTCCGCCTGGGTCATGTCGAGGACGATGCGGATCGTCTCGCCGTGCTGGCCCAGGCGCAAACTGGTCAGCTGCGCCGGTTCCTGCGCGGCGGCGGCGCCGGTCACGGCAAGCAGCAGGATGGCGAGAAGATTTGGTCTGGCCATGATGCGCTCCTACATACTGTCGCGGCCCTTTAAGATCGCTTAACCTAGCGGCCACTATGTGGAGCGATGTCGTCGACCTCCGGGATTTTTACGAAAGCGACCTGGGCGTGGTGGCCCGGCGGATGATTCGCCGGGAGATCCACGCCATGTGGCCGGACATGCGCGGCATGAGCATCCTCGGCCTCGGCTTCGCGACACCCTATCTCGCCGCCTTGCGCAACGATGCCGAACGGGTGGTGGCGGTGATGCCGGCCGGATCCGGGGTGCTGGCCTGGCCGCCGGGCGAACGCTCGCTGGTCTGCCTGGCGGAAGAGGACGAGTTGCCGCTGCCGGACCGCTCGGTCGACCGGGTGCTGATGGTGCACGCGCTGGAATCCACCGAGCATGTGCGCTCGACCTTGCGGGAAATCTGGCGGGTGCTGGCCGATGGCGGCAAGCTGATGATCGTCGTGCCGAACCGGCGCGGCATCTGGGCGCGGCTCGACCGCACGCCGTTCGGCTCGGGGCGTCCCTATACGCCGTCGCAGCTCAATCGCCTGCTGCGCGACACCATGTTCACCCCGACCGCGACCGGTACCGCCCTGTTCGTGCCGCCCTTCCAGTCCCGCTTCGTGCTGCGCTCGGCCCCGGCCTGGGAAAATCTCGGCCAGCGCTGGTTCCCCACCTTCGCCGGCGTGGTGCTGGTCGAGGCCGGCAAGCAGATCTATGGCGGCAGCCATGTCGGCGCCGCGGTAAAGGCGCGCCGCTACATACCGGTGCCCGGCGGGATTCGCTGAGCCTTACAGATTGTGATAGGGGGCGTGCGTCGCTTTGATTCTGGTCCGCTCGTCGAAGAAGGCGCTGTTCTGTATCTTGACCGCCGGCTGGGCGAACACCGACTCGCTTCGGCAAAACGTCGTGAAGCAATCGGTCAGGGCGCCGCCGCCCCAATTGATTTCCTCCTGGATCAACTGGCATCCCCCAGCCTGATCGATCGCCTCGCCGACCAGTTCGGAGCTGACGCTCAGGGCTCGCGAGCCTTTGCGCGCCTGTTCGCTGTCGGGATGATTGGCGGAATTGGAATGATGGAGGAACGCCATGCCGTTCGGCGTCAGTTTCTTCAATATCTGCGGAACATAGCTTCGCAAGACGTCGATCTCGGCGTGAACGAGCGAGTCGACCGAAAAGACGAAATCCACGCTGCCATCGGGTATTCTGTCGAGACTGAGCCCGTCATTGACGAAAAATTGCGCCTTTTTCGCCGTGGAAAAGCGCTGCCGGCAGGCCGCGATGCATTTCTTGGACAGGTCGACGCCGTAATATTCCTGTACCGCCAATTCTTTCAGAAATTTGGTCCAGCGGCCGAATCCGGGCGCGATTTCGAGGATCGAATTCGCCGGAAGCCATCGCGAGATGCGCGGATAGATCGTCCCGAACCATTGCGCCCGCGATCCGCCCCAGCCCTCGCTCCATTCCTCTCCTTCCCGCTGCCAGGGATATTCGCCGTCCCATTGCGCAAAGTTCCAGTCCAGTGTCGGCATGTCTCTCTTCTCGAATTCGCAGCACGGCCCCGCGGCCGGCTCGATCGAGCATACCGTCAAAAATCCTTGCGGCGCAGCAGGAAGATCGCCTGTTCGGCCAGCAGGTTGGCCAGCCCGCCGGCGCCTTCGAAGCGGATGGCGCCATCGCGGCCGAGGGACAGCACGCGCTCCACCTCGATCCCCAGCGCGCCGCACAATTCGGTGAAGTCGCGGATGGTACAGAGATGGATGTTCGGCGTGTCGTACCAGCGATAGGTCAGCGTGCTGGTTTCCGGCATGCGTCCGCCCACCGCCAGCGACCAGCGCACCCGCCAATGGCCGAAATTGGGGAAGGAGACAATGGCGTGCCGGCCGATACGCAGCATGTTCTCCAGCACCGCCTTGGGCTCGCGCGTCGCCTGCAGGGTCTGGCTTAGGATCACATAGTCGAAGGCGCCGGGCGGATAGTCGGACAGGTCGGTGTCGGCGTCGCCCTGGATCACCGACAGGCCTTGGCCCACCGCGCCGCGCACCCCCTCCATCGAGAGCTCGATGCCGCGTCCGTCGACCTGCTTGTCGCGGTGCAGGTGATCGAGCAGGCTGCCGTCGCCGCAGCCGATGTCGAGCACGCGGGAACCGGGCGCCACCATCTCGGCGACGCGCTGAAGATCAGGGCGGAGAGCGGTCACTCTTTGCTGTCCCTCAAGCGCCGGGCGCGGCTTCCAGCCGCTTGGCTACCGCGCCAAGCCATGTTGCCTGTGTGATCGGGGCCGTCGGCAGCGCGGGCGTGCAGTCGCACGCCGGCAACGAATTTGGGAAATTCGTTGCTCATTTCGTCGCGTTCTCCACCCCGGCCAGGAAGCCCTTCACGGTGGCGTGGAACTCCGGCTCGTCGAGCAGGAAGGCGTCGTGGCCCTTGTCGCTCTCCACCTCCACGAAGCTGACATTGGCCGCCACCGCGTTCAGCGCCTTGACCACGGCGCGGCTTTCCGAGGTGGGGAACAGCCAGTCGGAACTGAACGAGATGACGCAGAAATGCACCCGGGTTCCCGCGAAGGCGGCGGCCAGCGACCCGTCGTGATCGGCGGCGAGGTCGAAGTAATCCATCGCCCGGGTGATGTAGAGATAGGAATTGGCGTCGAAGCGCTCGGTGAAGCTGACGCCCTGATGGCGCAGATAGCTCTCCACCTGGAAATCGGCGTCGAAGCCGAAGGTCAGGCTGCCGCGTTGCAGGTTGCGGCCGAATTTGCGGTGCAGCGCCGCTTCCGACAGATAGGTGATATGCGCCGCCATGCGCGCGACCGCGAGGCCGCGCTGCGGGCGGGTTCCCTCATGGGCGTAGGAGCCGTCGCGCCAGTCGGGATCGGCGGTGATGGCCTGGCGGCCGACCTCGTGGAAGGCGATGTTCTGCGCCGAATGGCGGGCGGCGGTGGCGATCGGCAGCACGGCGCGCATCCGCTCGGGGTAGCGCGCCGCCCATTCCAGCACCTGCATGCCGCCCATCGAGCCGCCGGCGACGCAGAACAGCTTGTCGATCCCCAGATGATCGATCAGCCGCACCTGGGCGCGCACCATGTCGCCGATGGTGATGACCGGGAAATCGAGACCCCACGCCTTGCCGGTGGCGGGATTGAGATCGGCCGGGCCGGTGGTGCCGAGACAGCCGCCCAGCACGTTCGAGCAGATCAGGAAATAGCGGTCGGTGTCGAATACCTTGCCCGGCCCGACCATCGCCTGCCACCAGCCCGGCTTGCCGGTGATCGGATGGGTCTCGGCGACGAACTGGTCGCCGGTCAGGGCATGGCAGATCAGGATGGCGTTCGAGCGCTCCGCGTTCAGCGCGCCATAGGTCTGGTAGGCGATGGTGACCGGCTCCAGGCCGATGCCGCAATCGAGGGGCAGCGGCCCCTCGAGCGTCAATTTATGGCCGGGCAGCGCTTCCATGTTCATTTGGAGAGGTCTTCTCCCGCCAGCACGCGGTCGAGAATGGCGATGGTTTCGGGCAGGCCGTAAAGGGCGATGAAGGAACCCATGCGCGGGCCCTGATCCTGGCCGAGCAGGATTTCATATTGCGCCTGGAACCACGTCTTGAGCTCCGGGAAGGTGTCCGGATGATGCTTGCCGACCTCGAAGACGACCGCCTGGATCGCTTCGGCGTCGGAGTTCGCCGGCAGGGTCTTCAACGCGTCGCGCAGTTCGGCGAAGGCGACGGCCTCCGAAGGCACGGGTAGGCGGTAACGCTTATGCGGCTTGATGAAGTCCTGATAATAGGCGACCGCGTAATTGACCAGCTTGTCGAGGAACGGCGTCGTTTCCGGGCTGGCGGACGGCACATAGCGGCTGACGAACTGCCACAGCACCGATGCGTTCTCGGCATGGCAGACCGAGGCCAGGTTCAGCAGGATATTGTAGGACAGACCGCTTTCGGGCGCCGGAGGCTTGCCGTGATGGATGTGCCAGACCGGGTTGTTGAGCTGGGCCTGCGGCTCTTCCTCGGGATATTTGCCGAGGAAGGCGATGTACTCGTCGACCGCGCGCGGGATCACGTCGAAATAGAGGCGCTTGGCGGCCTTCGGCTTCTGATACATGAACAGCGCCAGGCTTTCCGGCGGGGCATAGCGCAGCCAGTCCTCGACGGCCAGGCCGTTGCCCTTCGACTTCGAGATCTTCTGGCCCTTCTCGTCGAGGAACAGCTCGTAAGACAGATTGACCGGCGGCTCGGAGCCGAGGATGCGGCAGATGCGGCTGGCCAGCTGATAGCTGGGGATCAGGTCCTTGCCCGACATTTCGTAGTCGACACCCAGCACGTGCCAGCGCATCGCCCAGTCGGCCTTCCACTGGAGCTTGACGCGGCCGCCGGTGACGGGGGTTTCGACGTGCCGGCCATCTTCCGCCTGGTAGACGATGCTGCCGCTGGCCGGATGCAGATCGACCACCGGCACCTGCAGGACGCGGCCGGTTTCCGGGCAGATCGGCAGGAATGGCGAATAGGTCTGCTGGCGCTCTTCGCCGAGGGTCGGCAGCATCACGTCCATGATGGCCTGGTAATGCTTCAGCACGTCGAGGCAGCCCTGGTCGAAGCGGCCCGAGGTGTACCAGTCGGTGGCGCTCTGGAACTCGTAAGGGAAGCCGAAGCTGTCGAGGAAGCCGCGCAGCATGGCGTTGTTGTGTTCGCCGAAGCTGGAGTGGGTGCCGAACGGATCGGGGATGTCGGTTAGCGGCTTGCCGAGGTGGCTTCCCACCATTTCGCGATTGGGAATGTTGTCGGGCACCTTCCTCAGACCGTCGCGGTCGTCGGAGAAGGCGAACAGCTTGGTCTTGATGCCGGGGGCCAGCAGCTCGAAGGCGCGGCGAACCATGGTGGTGCGCGCCACTTCGCCGAAGGTGCCGATATGCGGCAGGCCCGAGGGACCGTAGCCGGTCTCGAACAGCACATAGCCTTTCTCCGGCGCTTTCCCTTTGAACCGCTCGTCCAGCAGAATCTTGGCTTCCTGGAAGGGCCAAGCATTGGCGGTACGGGCAAGTTGGGAGAGTTCGACGGACATAGGCTTGCGTTTCAGTCAAATGAAGGGAAGGCAAGCTATGCCACGGTTTGCGCGTACGTCAATAAACTAAGGGATTTTCCGGGCCGCGCTCGCCTGCTTCGCAGGCAGTCATTACGAGTTGCCGGCAAGGCCGGCAGGGCCCCGCGCTGCCGACGGCCGGGGGCTCGAAGGCAACATAGCTTGGCGCGAGAGCCAAGCGTGCGGCACGCACGCGCCCGGCGCTTGAGGGACTTAAATTAAAACGCCCCTTCCCGCCGGGTGGGGAGTAGGGGAAGGGGCGCCATAAAACCGCTGTCGGACGCATCAGGAAGAGGGCTCTACGACCGGCCGCGGAACTCCCGGCTGGGGTACAGCCGATGTGGAAAGTAAAACAGCGCTGCGTTGCAAGGATGTGTCGTCCGGAGGAGATTTTTGTTTCAAGATGTAACTCGAATGAGAGTGGAAACTCCGCGTTACCGGAAATTGCTCCCCAAGGTTCACCGTTTGGTTATACTTCGGCCATGCCTGACCAGTCAGTCCCGCACATCCTGGTCGTCGACGACGACCGCGAAATCCGCGATCTCCTGAACCGTTTTCTCGTCAAGCATGGCCTGAGGGTCAGCACCGCACGGGACGGGGTGGAGATGTCTCGCATTTTGGACGGCGCCGCCATCGATCTGGTGGTGCTGGACCTGATGCTGCCCGGCGAGGACGGCCTGTCGCTGTGCCGCAAGCTGCGCTCGACCACCACCCTGCCGGTGATCATGCTGACGGCGATGGGCGAGGATACCGATCGCATCGTCGGGCTCGAAATGGGCGCCGACGATTATCTGCCCAAGCCCTTCAATCCGCGCGAATTGCTGGCCCGCATCAAGGCGGTGCTGCGCCGGGTGCAGTCGCTGCCGGCAGCCGGACCCAAGGGCGATCTCGCCAAATTCGACGGCTGGACCCTCGATCTCGGTTCGCGCCGCCTGACCTCGCCGCAGGGCGAGGAGGTCGAGCTGTCGACCGGCGAATACGACCTGCTGCTGGCCTTTGCCACCCATCCGCGCCGCGTGCTGAGCCGCGACCAGCTGCTCGATCTGGCGCGCGGCCGCACCGCGGCGCCGTTCGATCGCAGCGTCGACATCCAGGTCATGCGTCTCAGGCGCAAGATCGAGTCCGATCCCAAGGAACCCCGATTGATCAAGACGGTCCGCGGCGGCGGCTACATGTTCGCCGCCGAGGTGACCAATTGACCGCCTGGTGGCGTCGTCTTCTTCCACAAACCCTGGTCGGCCGCACGCTTCTGGTGCTGCTGACCGCGCTGATTCTGACCCAGGGCGCCGGCATCGTGCTGTTTCTGGTGGCGCACCAGGAACTGGCCGCCCAGCTCGACAACCGCCAGACCGCCGAACGCATCGCCTCGATCGTCCAAGTGATCGAGCAGACCCCGTCCGACGATCGCGGCCGGCTGGCGCGCGGGCTCGATCGTCCGGGCTTGAAGATCGGCTGGGGCAAGTCGCCGATCCTGACGCCGCAGACCAAATACCTGGTCGATACGCAATTGGAAGCCGAACTGACGCACCGCCTGCCGGGCCGGGTGATGCATGCCGGCCTGCGCACGCCGCCGCCGCTGCTGGACAGCGGGCCGCAGCAGGGTGCGGGTTTCGGCGGACGCAACGGCGCGCCGACGGTGCAGGTGGCGATTACGCTCGAAGACGGCACCTGGCTGAATTTCGTCATCCCGCTGCCGCCGGACGAACGCTTGTGGCGTCCGCATCCTTACTGGCCGCTGGGTATCGGGCTGATCGTGGTGGTCATTCTGTGCGTCGTGCTGGTGCGCCATGCGGTGCGTCCGTTGACCGTGCTGACCCGCGCCGCCGACCGGCTGGGCCGAGACGTGCTGGCGCCGCCGGTGGAGATTTCCGGCCCGAAGGAGGTGATGGCCGCCGCCAACGCCTTTAATCGGATGCAGGCGCGCCTGCGGCGCTTCGTCGAGGACCGCACGCAGATGATCGCCGCCATCAGCCACGATCTGCGCACGCCGATCACCCGTCTCAAGCTGCGCGCCGAATTCATCGAGGATGACGAGCAGCGCCTCAAGATCCTGGCCGATCTCGACGAGATGGAGGCGATGATTTCGTCCACCCTGGCTTTCGCCCGCGACGATTCGGCGCGCGAGACCAAGGTGCCGATCGATCTGGTCGGCGTGCTGGTCGATCTCTGCGACCAGTTCAAGGTGGCGTTCGACGGGCCGGACGAGCTGGAGCTGGTGCTGGGCGCCAACGGCATCAAGCGCGCCTTCGCCAATCTGATCGAGAACGCCTGTAAATATGGCGGCGGTGCGCGGGTGGCGGTAAGCGTGGTCGACGATCACGCGGTGGTGAGCATCGAAGATGACGGTCCGGGCATTCCGGTGTCCGAGCTCGAGAACGTCTTCGCGCCGTTCTACCGTGTCGAGACCTCGCGCAACCGCGAGACCGGCGGCACCGGTCTCGGTCTGGCGGTGGCGCGATCGGCGGTGCGCGCCAATGGCGGCGATATCGTCCTGGCCAACCGCCAAGGTGGCGGCCTCACCGTGACGGTGACATTGCCGTTGTGATCAGGGGGATTGCTTGGTCAGGGCGTCGGGCGCCGTGCTCTTGGCGGACGCGGCTGCCGGCTTGGCAGGCTTTGGCTTGGCCTTCGGTGCGATGTCGCGCTTCAGCCGGGCATCCTCGTCCTCGATGATGTCGGCCGGCAGCCGCTTCTTCAGGGCGGCGATGGCGATCTTCGGCTCGAACGAGACGTCCTGCTCCTGCAGTTCCACCGGATCGCCCTGATCGGCGCGGCGATACCAGTAATAGGCTTCGCCCTCGTCCACCTTCACGCCCCATCCGGCCTCGTAGGAGGCGGCCAGCATGTATTGGCCGGCCGGATTGCCGTGCAGCGCCGCCTTCTTCAGCCATTTTATGCTCTCGGCGGCGTCGCGCGGCACGCCGCGCCCGCGCAGCAGCATGCGGCCGATGGCGTATTCGGCGTCGGACAGCGTGCCGGCGGCGGCGGCCTTGTGATAGAGGTCGAAGGCGCGGCTGAGATCCTTGGCCCCGGCCTGGCCGGTCTCGTACATCAATCCCAATGCATAGAGAGCGTCGGCATTGTTGTTGTCGGCCGCCTTTTCATACCAGGACTTCGCCGCACCCAAATCGGCGTTGCCGGCCAAGCCGAACTGGGCGATGTAGCCCAGCGAATATTGACTGCGCGAATCATTGGCCTCGGCACCCTTCTGCCAGGCGGCCTGAGCCGCGGCATAGTCACCGGAATCGAACGCCTTCTGGCCGTCCTCGTATTGCGCCAGCACTGGCCCGGCGCCGAGCAGAAACAGGCACAGACTCAACAGCAATGGAGAGGCGGGCTTCATCATCGCTTCGTTATAGACCGCTAATTCAGGCGAGTCACGGTTGCGATTCCTTGCCGCATCGCCGGATTCACCTAGCCGCGGCGAGAATGGCCGGAAGCCTATGGTCTAATCTGTGATGCCGATCACATCAATCTATTGCATTTATCTATCGATGCTGCGTAAATGGTTACGGGGAAGTTAAAAAGTTTGGGGGAGGTCCTTCCTTGCATCGGCTGTTTCGGCGGCTCGCCGCCTTGGCGATAGCGATCGGGATGTCGCTGTCGACCAGCGCCCAAGCGGTGCAATGCGTCACCTACGCTCGCGAACAATCAGGCATCGCTCTCATGGGCGACGCCTATACCTGGTGGGCCTCCGCCGCCGGTCATTACGACCGCGGGCAGAAGCCCCGCAGCGGCGCGGTGGTGGTCTTCAAGAAGCACGGATCGATGAGCCACGGTCATGTCGCCGTGATCAGCAAGGTGCTGAGCGCCCGCAAGGTGCTGGTCGATCACGCCAACTGGGCGCCGCACCGCGCCCGGGGCCGAGGACAGGTGACCACCCAGGTGGTGATGGTCGACGTGTCGCCGCGCAACGACTGGACCCAGGTCCGGGTGTGGCACGAACCCTCGGGCGAGTTGGGCCAGCGGGTCTATCCGACTTACGGCTTCATCTATGCCAAGGGGCGGGGCGAGCAGGCGCGCCTGCAGCTGGCCGCCGACATTCCCGCCGTCATGCCGGGAATCGACCTCGGCGCCGACGACGATGCCGACCGGACCGCGCTGCCCGGCCTGTTGACCACCGCGGTGGCGAGCAGCGTATTGCCGGTCGAACCGGGCTTCGCGCAGTAATCGGAAGTAGCCCTTCGCGTGGCAAGAACACGCGAAGGTTATTTTTTCGTAAACCGGGCGCTTGTTTTTGAATGAGCAGAAACAATATTGTTCATTGTTTTCTGTTGCCTTCGACACTCTCAACGCGTAACCACGAAGTCGTTGGTTTGTTTGACCCCGGTTAGCTGATGGTTTCGCGCGTCTCGTCGATCAGACCGTTCTCCTCCGACATCGTCGTGCGCCAGACGACCCCTGGGATGATTCTCAGCGACGGGGACACCATCCGTTTCGTCAATCAAGCCGGACTCCGGCTTTTGGGGGCCGCGGCGCCGTCGGCGGTGGTCGGGCGCTCGCTGCGGGAATTCTTCGCCAGCGGCGTGCCGAATGGCTGGGACCAGGCGACGCGCCCGACCCGCCATGCCTGGAACGCGGTCGACGGCCGCACGCTGGATGTCACCCTGGCGGTTACTCGGCTGAGCGGCGATTCCGACGGGCTGGTCATCGAGATTCACGACGCCGACAGCACCCAGCAATTGGACAGCGCGGTGGCGCTGGCCCGCTCGCAGCTCAATCGCCGCGCTCTGGCGGCGCATCAGGACAATCCGACCGGAACCGGCTGGAGCAATGAATGGCTGGTCGGCGTCGACGCCGCCGGCCACATCGTCTTCTCCTGCGGCGCCACCACCGAGGCCACCGGCTGGACCGAGGACGAGCTGATCGGCGCCGACATCGAGACCGCGCTGCTGCACAATCCCGACATGCCGCCCGGCGATCACCCGCGTCTGTTCGACGGCTTTCGCGAAGACGGCGGCTGGCATCAGGGCGCTGCGCTGGAGCTGACCCTGTGGCGGCGCGACGGCAGCTTCTTCCCGGTCGAGCTGGCCATCGTGCCGACCGAGATCGCCGCCGAGCGCTCGGGCGCGCTGTTCCTGTTCCGCGATCTTTCGGCGCTGAAGCATACCGAGGAGAGGCTGCAGCTGGCCGCCGCCGTATTCGACAATGCCGCCGAAGGCATTGCCGTGCTGGACGCAAATTTCCGCGTCACCACCGTGAACCCCGCCTTCACCGCGGTGACCGGCTTCGATCTGACCGATGTGCGCGGCCGCCGGCCGTTCTTCCTGACCGCCACCGCATCGGACGGCGAGCTGGTCGACGAGGTGTGGACGGCTATCCGCAAGAATGGCCGCTGGGAGAGCGAGCATTGGAGCTCGCGCAAGGACGGGCAGGAATATGCCGTGTGGCTGTCGATCTCGGCGACCACCGACGCGGTCGGCAATATCAGCCAATATGTGGTGGTGTTCTCGGACATCACGCAAAGGAAGCGCGACGAGGAGCGCATCCGCTATCAGGCCACCTACGACCAGCTGACCGGGCTGCCCAATCGCTCGCTGTTCATGGACCGGCTGTCGGTGGCGCTGCACCAGGCGCAGCGCAACGGCCAGCGCGTCGGGCTGATGTTCATCGATCTCGACGGCTTCAAGCTGATCAACGACACGCTGGGCCACGACGTCGGCGACGAGCTGCTGAAGGAGGTGGCGCAGCGCCTGCTGGTCTGCGTGCGCCAGGGCGACACGGTGACCCGTTTCGGCGGCGACGAATTCACCATCATCATGCCCGACCTCGGCGACCTTCGGAACGTGCTGACCATCGCGCATCGCATCATCGACACGCTGAAGCTGCCTTTCATGCTGAAGGGCACCGAGGCCTATATCTCGGCCTCGATCGGCATCACCAGCTTCCCCGACGACGCCAATACGGTGCAGGCGCTGATGAAGAACGCCGACGCCGCCATGTACCGCGCCAAGGAAACCGGCAAGGCCAATTTCCAGTTCTACACCCACGGTCTGGACGCCGAGAGCTCGGCCCGCCTGACCATCAAGAACGGCCTGTCGAAAGCGCTGGAGCGCCAGGAATTCGAGCTGCTCTACCAGCCGAAATGCGACGTCGCCACCGGCCGCCTGACCGGCGCCGAGGCGCTGTTGCGCTGGCGCAGCCAGGAGCTGGGGCTGATGCTGCCGGCCACCTTCATCCCGATCATGGAGGAGACCGGCCTGATCGACCGCGTCGGCGACTGGGTGCTGGAAACCGCCTGTCACCAGCATCGCCAGTGGTGCGATGCCGGTTTCGGGCATATGCGGGTGGCGGTCAATCTCTCGGTGCGCCAGCTGCGCCAGGGCAGCCTGATCAAGACGGTGGAGAATCTGCTCGGCCGCTATGGCATCGAGCCCTCGGGACTCGAACTCGAGATCACCGAGAGCATGATCATGAAGGACACCGAAAACGCGGTGGCGGTGCTGAAGGATCTGTTCGACATGGGCGTCCATCTGACCATGGACGATTTCGGCACCGGCTATTCCTCGCTCAGCTATCTGAAGCGGTTCCCGCAGAACACCATCAAGATCGACCGCAGCTTCGTCAACGACATCGCCGTCGACCCCGACGATCTGGAAATCATCCGCACCATCATCAATATGGGCCATTCCTTGCGCCGCCGCGTAGTCGCCGAAGGGGTGGAGACCGAAGCGCAGCGGCAATTGCTGCATCATCTGCGCTGCGACGAGATGCAGGGCTTCCTGCTCAGCCCGCCGGTGCCTGCCGCCGAGATCGACGCCATGCTGGCTTCGACCCGCCACGGCAATCAGGTATGATAGCGGTACCATAAAGAGGGTCTTGCATTAGGCGGCGAATTGCCCCAAAAGCTGTCCGACTTCCCCTTATCGAGGATCGATCGATGACAGCTGTGCCCGCCGAGAAAACCGCCGCGGTGTCCGCCAAGGACATGGCCAACGCCATTCGCTTCCTGGCCGCCGACGCCGTGGAGAAGGCCAAATCCGGCCATCCGGGCATGCCGATGGGAATGGCCGACGTCGCCACCGTCCTGTTCACCCGCTTCCTCAAGTTCGACGCCAAGAACCCGCATTGGCCGGATCGCGACCGTTTCATCCTGTCGGCCGGCCATGGCTCGATGCTGCTTTACGCGCTCGCCTATCTGACCGGTTACGAAGACGTCGATATCGAGCAGATCAAGAATTTCCGCCAGCTCGGCTACCGCACCGCCGGCCATCCGGAATATGGCCATGTCGCCATCGCCGAGACCACCACCGGTCCGTTGGGGCAGGGCATCGCCAATTCCGTCGGCTTCGCCCTGGCCGAGCGCATGCTGGCGACCAAGTTCGGCACGGACGTCGTTAATCACCACACCTATGTGATCGCCGGCGACGGCTGCCTGATGGAGGGCGTCAGCCAGGAAGCGATCTCGCTGGCCGGCCATCTCAAGCTCAACAAGCTGATCGTTCTGTGGGACGACAACGAGATTTGCATCGACGGCTCGACCTCGCTGTCGGTCAGCGACGACCAGCTGGCCCGCTTCCGCGCCAGCGGCTGGAAGGCGATGCGCGTCGACGGCCACGACCAGGAGGCGATCGCCGTCGCCATCGCCGAGGCGCAGACCTCTGACCGGCCGGTGCTGATCGCCTGCAAGACCATCATCGGCTTCGGCGCCCCCACCAAGCAGGGTTCGGAAAAGACCCATGGCTCGCCGCTGGGCGCCGAGGAGCTGGCCGGTGCGCGCGAAAAGCTGGGCTGGCCGCATCCCGCCTTCGAGGTGCCCGCCGACATCCTGTCGACCTGGCGTGCCGCCGGTGTGCGCGGCACCGATGCCCGCCTGGCCTGGAACGGCCGCGTCGCCGCCATGGACCCTGCCGCCCGCGCCGAGTTCGAGCGCCGCCTGGAAGGCCGCCTGCCGGCCAGCTGGACCAAGGCCGCCGACGCCTTCAAGAGCAAGGTGATCGCCGACAAGCCGAGCTGGGCCTCGCGCAAATCCTCGCTGGAAGCCCTCGAAGTGCTGACCGCCGAGATCCCCGAGCTGCTGGGCGGTTCGGCCGATCTGACCCATTCCAACTTCACCATCACCAAATCGACCAAATCGGTCACCCCGGACGACGTGTCGGGCCGCTATATCCATTACGGCGTGCGCGAGCATGGCATGGCGGCGGCGATGAACGGCATCGCCCTGCATGGCGGCTTCATCCCCTATGGCGGCACCTTCCTGGTGTTCACCGACTATCTGCGCCCGTCGCTCCGCATGGCGGCGCTG